>Ga0185342_1000290_pt1 | contig 27501 bp, 28 predicted proteins | sample ConPoolayeEmetaG_FD_128045 | JGI IMG/M metagenome (GOLD analysis project Ga0185342, IMG submission 128045) | Hot spring microbial mat communities from California, USA to study Microbial Dark Matter (Phase II) - Cone Pool mat layer E metaG... ... | reverse complement strand
GGTGCAGACAGAGCAGACCTTTCCCATGAAGCATCCATTGGTCCTATTTCTGAAGAACAGGTTGAATATCTTATGTCAAGGGGTATGACAAAGGATGAGGCAACAAGCCTCATTACAAGCGGATTTTTAAATCTTGACATACCATTTTTACCTGAAATTATAGACAAACACATAAAAGAAGTAATCCAGATTACATCAAAGGAGTCAATGTAGAATCACTCTTTATCTTTGAATAAATCCGGATAGAGTTTTTTCTTACATTCAGGACAGAGGCTGTGTGAGAATATAGCTTCTGTATGTTGAGAAATATAATTTTCAACTTTTCTGCGATGTTGAGTTTCAAAATGGTGCCCGGATTCGTCAATGTCATCAGCCATTTCCAAAATTTCTTCCTTGGTGAATTTGTTATCCCAGTCCCATACATAGAGCTGATAGACTTCTTCTATAGAGTAACCAAGCATTTCAGCAAATTTTTTATTTGCCTCATACACTTTGCAATTTTGATCAAGAACAACGATTCCGTCTCTTGATTGCTCAATCAGAAGGCGCCACAGGATGATTTCATCATTTGATAAATTTTTTGATATCTCTCTCATAAAAAACACCTAACCCAGTGATTTGAAGTTACTTCTCTTAAGGTAGGAGAGCAGTCTGTGCAGTCTTCCTTTTTATATTTACATCTTGGGTGAAACACGCATCCCCGAGGTAAATTTTTAAGATCAGGGATGTTACCGGGAATGCCTTCAATTTTTTTCCCTTCTGATGGAACACAGTTAAGAAGAGCTTTGGTATATGGATGAAGGGGGTTTTTGAAAATTTCTTCAACAGAACCCATTTCCATAGTTCTTCCTGCATACATAATCATAACTCTGTCTGCATATTCACCAACTATGTTTATATCATGGGTGATTAAAAGCAATGCCTTTCTTTCCTCTCTAACCAGAAGAAAAAGAAGATCCAGTACTTCTTCCTGAATTGTGACATCAAGGGCTGTTGTGGGTTCATCTGCTATGATGAGCTCGGGCTTACATGCTAAAGCCATTGCAATTATCACTCTCTGACGCATTCCACCTGATAGCTGATGAGGGTAGCTATTAATGATATGCTGTATCTTCAATTTTTTAAATAATTCTCTTGTTTTTTCTAAGGCTTCTTTCTTAGACATCTTATAATGATGAATGAACATTTCCATGACCTGATATCCAGCTTTAAGAACAGGGTTTAAAGAGGCAACAGGATCCTGAAAAATAAAGGAAATCTCCCTTCCCCTTATTTTTACAGCTTCCTCATAGGGAAGATTTAGAATATTTTTTTCTTTGAATATTAAATTTCCCTCGCACCTGAAGTAGTCAGGCAAAAGATTGATTATTGAGAGTGCTGTAAGAGTTTTTCCACTTCCGCTTTCTCCAGCTATACAGAATACTTCTCCTTCTTTCAGACAAAAATTAACATCATCTACAAAGGTTGAATTTCTGTATAAAATCTTTAGGTTTTGAACCTGCAGTAACACTTCATTTATTTAAAGCTTCCCTGAGGGCTTTGCTCATTTTAAAACTAATTGCTCTCTGCGATGGAACTTTAATTTGCTCTCCAGTTTTTGGATTTCTTGCAATTCTCTCTTTCCTCTGTTTTATTCTAAAATTAGCAAAGCCTCTTATCTCAATTTTTTCACCTTTGGATAAGGTTTCTTTCATTGAATCAAAAATTATGTCAATGATTGTTTCAATCTGTTTTTTTGTTAAAATGTCTGTTTTCTGAGAAATTCTTTCAATCAGTTCAGACTTTTTCATAACGCCCTCCTTAGTTTTGTGTTTGTGGAAAATATAAATAATACGCTCCCATATAGGGTAGAAATTTTCTTATTAAAGCCCCCGTGTCTCCTTTTAAAATATCAATTAATAAAGGTTTTTTCTTTGTTACTATTTCTGGCTCGCCTTTAATCTTTCCTAACTGAGCAGCTATCTGAATAGCACGATCAAGATCACCAATTTCATCAACAAGCCCAAGCTGTTTTGCTTCAATCCCTGTAAAAGCCCTTCCATCAGCTATTTTTCTGACATCTTTTAGAGGTATTTTCCTTCCTTCTGCAACAGCATTAACAAACTGCTCATGTATGTCTTGTATCAATTTTTGCAGAATTTCTTTTTCATCTGCCTTTAAGGGTTTAAGTGGAGATGTTATATCCTTGTATTTTCCACTTTTTATTACCTCTGCCTTTACTCCAATCTTGTCAAGAAGTTCTTTGATATTAGGTATTTCTATCAATACTCCTATAGAACCTGTAAGTGTCCCTGGATTTGCAACTATTTTTGTAGCCGGGCATGAAATATAGTATCCTCCAGATGCTGCAATAGAGCCCATGGAAACAACAACAGGCTTTGATTTTATAGTTCTTTTTATTTCTTCAAATATTTCCTGCGAAGGAACAACAGCCCCTCCAGGACTTTCAACTCTTAAAACAATTGCTTTTACTGAGGGGTCTTTTCTGTACTGTTTAATCTCATCAATAGTTGATTTTGATTCAACAATAATTCCTTTAACATTGACAATGGCTACTTTGCCTGCAGAAAGTCTGTTTTCCATAATTGTTATGAAAAAACTTAATAAAACAATTATACCAACAATGATAAGAAAGATTTTAAGCTTTTTACTCTTCATCATTTCCTGCCTTTTTCATACTGAGTCCAATTTTTCTTTTATTTGGATCAATCTTTATCACAGAAACTCTTATTTCATCTCCTTCTTTTACATTTTTGCTTTTATCAATTTCAGAATTGTAAACCAGTCCCTCAACAATTCCTTCAATATCCACAAATAAACCATGCTCTGTTTTTTTAATAACTCTGGCATTGTAAGTATTCCCAACCTTGAATCTCTCTGGAATTTCTTTTAGCCATGGATTTTCAGTGAGCTGTTTTATACCAAGTGATAACTTTTCCTGTTCCGGGCTCATGCTCAGAATAACTGCTTCAACCTTCTGCCCCTTTTTAAAAAGATTTGAGGGATGTTCAATCCGCTTTGTCCATGAAATGTCGGAAATGTGAATCAGTCCATCAACTCCCTCTGGTAATCTCACAAAAATCCCAAAATTTGTTATGGTTTTAATTTTTCCTGTTACTTTGTCTCCAACTCTGTATTTTTTAGCAACTACTTCCCATGGTTTGGGTTTTAACTGTCTGAGAGTCAAAGAAATTTTTCTATTCTCTTTATCAATGTCAAGTATTTTTACATTTATAAACTCACCAACTTCTGCATAGTATGCAGGATGCTTTGGATTGAGCCAGTCAAGTTCGCTTATATGCACAAGACCTTCAACTCCTTCTTCCAGTTCAACAAAAATACCGAAATCTTCAATTCTTGTTACTCTTCCCTTCACTTTCATGTCGGGATGATATTTTTTATCAATATTTTCCCAAGGATCAGGCTTTTTCTGTTTGTATCCAAGTGTTATTCTTTCATTTGAAGTATCAACTTTTAATACCACAAACTCATATTCTTTTCCAATACCAAAAAACTGAGATGGGTGTTTAACTCTGCTCCATGAGATATCTGAGATGTGAAGAAAACCATCAAGGCCGCCTAAATCCACAAAAACTCCATAATTTGTTATATTTTTTACAGTTCCCTTTATTCTTATACCTTCTTTAATTTTCTTTGAAAGCTCTTTTTTAAGCCTCTCCCTTTCTTCTTCAAGATAAGATTTTCTTGAAAGAATCAGGGAAGTTTTAATATTTCTCCACTGTCCATAAAGATTTTTTGGAGGTTCAAGTTTTTCTATTTTTACTCTCAGAAGTTTTCCTGTATATTCATCAAGCTTTTTTGGTTTTTTAAGTTCAAGATGCGATGCTGGTATAAAACCCTTTATTCCATAAAAGGATGTGAGCACCCCTCCTTTTGTTTTTCCTGTAACCTCTACCTCAACAGGGATTCCTTTTTCATAAGAGTCTATGAGAATTTCCCATCCCTTTATCTTTTTAGCCCTGTCTCTTGATAGAGATATCACTCCCTGAGTATCATCTATTTTTTCAACAAAAACCTCTATTTCGTCTGATTCTTTAATATTTTTTAATTCTTCCTCTGAAAATTCCTGAAGAGGGATAATTCCTTCAAACTTATATCCAACATCAACAATTACTCCGTCATTTCTTATACCCATTATTTTCCCCTTTAATATTTCTCCCCTCTCTACATGAGAAAGTGAACTCTCATAGAGACTCTCAAGTTCTTGCTTTTCGCTTACCTCACCCTGCATGTTATTCCTCCTAATTTAAAAGCCTTTTAACTCTATCAATCACTTTTTCAATTATCCAGTCAGGTGTTGATGCACCCGCGGTTATCCCAATTTTTTTTACAGGAGTAATCCAGTTCTTTTTTATTTCTTTAGGATCCTCTATATGATATGTTTTCACCCCAATTTTTTTACACAGACTGGCAAGCTGATTGGTGTTGGCACTGTTTTTACCGCCTACAACAATCATGAGATCAACATTTTTTGCCACCTTTTCAGTAGCCTCAAGCCTTCTGGATGTAAAATTGCAAAGTGTATTAAAAATTCTTATTTCCTCAAACTCGTTTAAGGAGTTTATTATTTTTTTCATTATCTCTTTAACTTTCATGAATGGTTGGGTTGTCTGTTGAATTATACCAATTTTTTTATTAAGAATGGGAATATTTTCAGAGTTTATTACAATAGCATTCTGACCAGCATAGCTGTGAATCCCTTTGACTTCTGGATGCTCTTTGTCTCCTATAATTATGACCTGATATCCTTCTGATGATAATTTTTCAGCAATCCTCTGGGCTTTTTTAACAAACGGACATGTAGCATCTATAATTTCATATCCGAGAAGCTTTAATTGGTTGAGTTTTTCTTTTGGAATTCCATGAGCTCTGATTATCAATGTTTTTATATCATTTTTTTCAGAAACATTCTCTATTGGAAAAACACCCATTTCTTTGAGCTTTTCCACAACCTGAGGGTTATGAATTATAGGACCAAGGGTGAAAACGCCACTGTTGTATTTTTTTGCAATGTCAAAGGCTATATCAATTGCTCTTTTTACTCCGAAACAGAATCCCGCCCCCTTCACAATAACTATCTCTTTTTGCATACTGTTTTTGATAATACAAGATATCAGTCAGACTCTGCAACTTTTTTCAAAATTATTGATATAACTTCCTGTATTGAAAGCACTGATGTATCTATATATATTGCATCTTCACTTTTTCTCAGGGGTGCATTTTTTCGGGTGGAGTCTATCTTATCCCTTAGTGTTATCTCTTTCAGAACATCTTCAAAAGATATGGTCTTGTCAAGACTCTGAAGTTGCTCAAATCTTCTTCTGGCTCTTATCTCTGCAGAGGCATCAAGATAAAACTTTTTCCATGCATCAGGAAAAACAACTGTTGTCATATCCCTTCCTTCAGCAACAAGGTCATATTTTTCTGCAAAGTTTCTCTGCAGCGGGAGGAGAAAATCTCTCACAGTTTTCAGTGCAGACAGATGGGAAGTAACAGCACCAACTTCAAGACTTCTAATTAAAGTGGAAATATTCTGTCCTCCGAGATAGACTCTGCCATTTTCATACTCAATTTTTATATTTATAAGCTCTTTTTTTATTTTTTCTGGTGTTAGAGATGAAATATTGTAAGAATTTCCGAATTTTTTAAAAAAATAAAATGCAACCGCCCTGTAAAGAGCGCCTGTATCAAGATATTGAAATCCAAGAATCTTTGCCACCTCTCTGGCAGCTGTGCTTTTACCCGAACCAGATGGACCATCAATTGCTATCACTCTTTTCATCTCTGAAGCCTCTCAAGTAGATTATAAAAATGAGGAAATGATATATCAACACAGTCTGAATCTTTTATCACGGTTTCACCTTCTGCAATAAGCCCTGCTATGCTCAATGCCATTGCTATTCTGTGATCATTGTAAGAGTAAACTTCAGCTGATTTAAGTCCGCACGGTCCTTTTATTTCAACACCGTCTTCAAACTCTTTAACGGGCACTCCCATTTTTCTGAGCTCTGTTGTCATTGCTTTGATTCTGTCTGATTCTTTTGCCCTTAAGTCTTTAGCATCTCTTATTAATGTAGTTCCCTCAGCCTGAGTTGCAACAACACATAAAATTGGAAACTCATCTATAAGTCTTGGGATAATTTCACCTTTTACAGTTGTAGCTTTTAACTCCGTAGCAGTTTTTACTAAAATATCTCCCACCGGCTCACCTGCCTGCTCACGGATATTCAAAATCTCTATGGTTGCTCCCATTGTTTTTAAAACCTCAATAAAGCCTGTTCTTGTCTCATTTAAACAAACATTTTTAATTAATATCTCTGAAGCTGGAACAATACAAGCTCCTCCAATAAAAAAAGCAGCTGAAGAAAAATCATTTGGGATAGCTATATCAAATGAAGACAGTTTATCAGCTGGTGGTATTATTTTCACCGTATTTTCTTTTACAATCAGATCAACACCCATGGTTTTGAGCATTCTTTCTGTATGATCCCTGCTTTTATGGGGTTCTGTAACAGAAGTTTCACCCTCTGCGTAAATTCCTGCAAGCAAAATTGCACTTTTTACTTGAGCAGAAGCTACAGGCATTTTGTAATTTATTCCTTTAAGGTTTCCTCCTTTTATTACAACAGGAGGAAATCTATCCTCTGCTCTTCCGCGAATATCTGCTCCCATAAGCCTTAATGGTTCAATAATGCGCTTCATTGGTCTCTGTCTCAGAGAGTCATCTCCTGTAAGAATGCTTAAAAAGGATTGTCCTGCGAGTATTCCGCTTAAGAGTCTTATTGTTGTTCCCGAGTTTCCACAGTCAATAACATTTTCTGGTTCTGAAAGAGAGTGCAAACCTTTTCCATGAACCATGATTTCAGAATCAGTAACCTTTATTTCTACACCAAGTAATCTCATTGCATTAAGGCTACTGAGGGGGTCTTTTGCCCATAGAAAGTTTTTTATCCTTGATACACCTTTTGCAATGGATGCAAACATTATAGCCCTGTGTGATATTGATTTATCAGGAGGAGGAGTTATTTCTCCTATAAGCTTTTTAGCTTTTTTAACTGCTCTGTCCATCAAACTTTCTACCTTCTCACGGTCTTTTTTCCTTCCTGACCTTAAAAATATCGCTATGAAATATTGTCAATCTCTTCCCTTAACCTTTTTGCTTTCTCTATAAATTTTTTTACTCTTTCTAACTCTTTTTTAGAAAGCATCTGTTTTATCTCTTCAAGCTTTTTTGAAAAAACCTCAAGGCATTGCAGGATATTTTCATTATTCATGGCAAAGATATCAGCCCAGATTTCTGGTGAGCTTTTTGCAATTCTTGTTGAGCTTTTAAATCCCGAACCTGCATATTTTATGAAGTTTTTATCAATCTCAGATACCGTGTTTACAAGGCAGAATGAGACTAAATGGGGAAGATGACTCACAGCAGCATAAATCCTGTCATGTTCATCCGCATTCATAAACTCAACATGAGCACCTATTTTTTCCCAAAGCATGGAAACCTTTTCAACTGCTGATCTGTCCGTATTTTCTGTTGGAGTTATAATAACCCTTGAGCCTTCAAAAAGATCAGATCTTGCGTATTCAAATCCTGTCCTATCTGAACCGGCAATTGGATGTGTTCCAACAAAATGAACTCCCTCAGGTAAGATTTTTTCAAGATTTTTTACAACAGCTTCCTTTACACTGCCGACATCAAAAACTATTATTCCTTTCTGTAAATAATTCACCATTTCTTTTGCTATCTTCTCAAATACTCCTGCTGGAGTTGCAAGAACAATAGCTTCTGCTTTACAGGCATCCTCAATTGATGTTGTAAATCTATCTATTATGCCAGCAGCTAAAGCTTTTTTGAGTCTTTCTTCACTTTTTCCATAACCTATAATCTCGTCTGTTAGAGATTTCTTTTTTAAGGCTAATGCGAGAGAGCCTCCTATTAAACCAACTCCTATGATTGATACAGTGTGGAATCCATCCTCCATCAGTGTTCTCTTCCAATAGCCTTTGCAACCGCCATAATGTTTTTCATCATTTCCGAAAACTGCTCAGGAGTGAGGGACTGCTCTCCATCAGATAGAGCTTCTTCAGGATTTGTATGAACCTCAATTAAAAGTAAATCCGCACCTGCTGCTACTGCAGCAGCGGCCATTGGAGCAACAAGCTCGCGTTTTCCAACTCCATGACTTGGATCAACTGCAACTGGAAGATGGCTTAAAGATTTAAGCAGTGGAACAGCACTAAGGTCAAGGGTATTTCTTGTTGCAGTCTCAAAGGTTCTGATTCCCCTTTCACATAGAATCACTTTTTCATTGCCTCTTGAAAGAATGTATTCAGCAGCCATCAAAAGTTCCTTTATTGTTGCTGACATTCCTCTTTTAAGTAAAACAGGCTTGTCAACTGAGCCAACTTCTACAAGAAGTTTAAAATTCTGCATATTTCTTGTTCCAATCTGGAGAATATCAACATACTCAAGCATTACATCCATATCTCTTGGATCCATGATTTCACTTATTATAGGAAGCCCTGTTTTTTCCTTTGCTTCTTTTAGATATTTAAGTCCCTCAACTCCGAGTCCCTGAAAGGAATAAGGAGATGTACGAGGTTTAAAGGCACCTCCTCTGAGAAATGTTGCACCTGCAGATTTTACTTTTTCAGCAATCTGAAAAAGAGTTGTTCTGTTTTCAACAGCACAAGGTCCTGCAGCAACATGAATTTTTTTGCCTCCAATTATGTGACTGTTAACCTGAATTGTTGTGTCTGTCTTTTTGAAATCCCTGCTTGCCAGTTTGTATGGTTTCAGGATTCTTACAACATCTTCAACCCCTGGAATTGCCCTTATGGCATTTTCTTCATCCTCAGATACTTTTGAGGTATCTCCTATAACTCCGATTATTGTTCTTTCCGTTCCCTTTGAAATCTGTACTTTGAATCCTTTTGCTTCAAGCTTTTTAACAATCTTTTCAATATTTTCCTCAGCTGCATCAGGCTTTAATACGATGATATCCATTATTGTTTCCTCCTATAAAAATTTCTAAAAGCCTCAATAAAGGCTTTATTTTCTTCAGGCAAGCCTACAGTGACTCTTATCTGTCTTGCTCCAACCGGTCTTATTATTATGCCATATCTTAACAGATAATCAAAGACTTCCTTTGATGTGGTGTCATCCGGCAGTAATATGTAAATGAAATTTGCCTGAGTTGGAAGATATTTAATCTGTGGTATTCTGTCGAGCTCCCTGTAAAGATATTTTTTGCCCTCTTCATTAATTTCTACTACTTTTTTCAAGTGTTCTTCGTCACTGAGAGCTGCTATAGCTGCTATCTGGGCTATTGAATTTGTGTTAAAAGGCTCTCTTATTTTATTCATTTCTGTAATGATTTCCTTTTTTGCAACTCCATATCCAATTCTCAGCCCAGCAAGTCCATAAGCTTTTGAAAATGTACGGAGAATTAAAATATCTCTGCCTTCTTTAAAATAATCAAGGCTTTTTGGGTAATCAGGATCCGTAACATATTCATAATAAGCTTCGTCAACAACCACAAGAATTCCTTCTGGAAGAGCTTTCATGAAGCTATCAAACTCTTTGCTATAGTTTATTGTTCCTGTGGGATTGTTTGGGTTGGAGATGAATACAATTTTTGTTTTTTCATTTATCTGCCCAAGCATTTCCTGAAGGTCATGTCTGGATTGTTTAAGTGGAACTTCTCTTGGTATCCCCCCCTGAGATGTAACACTCATTGGATAGACAACAAATGAAGGCGTAGCCATAACAGCTTCATCACCAGGAGCCATGTAGGTTCTAACAGCTATGTCTATAAGTTCATTAGAACCATTTCCTAAAATTATTTCATTGTGAGTGATACTACAGCCTTTTTTTGAAAAAAACTCACACAATGCATTTTTGAGGTAATAACCGCTTCCTTCAGGATATCTTGCTATTTCTACAGGATTTGAGATAAATTTTTTAATTTCTTCAATCACCAGCGGAGAAGGACCTAATGGATTTTCATTGGAGGCGAGCTTAATGCATTCTTTTATTCCGAGTTCTCTCTCAACTTCCTTAACAGGCTTGCCCGGAATATATGGCTGAATTTTCTGAACATAAGAAAGTGCTTTGAGCACAGTGCCCTCCTTTATTCACAGAGTGGATAGGAGCCAAGGTGAACGAGCTCAATGCAGTGTTTCTTAACTTCTTCAAGTGTTTTCTGAACAGTTTCATCCTCAATGTGTCCTGTAAAATCAACAAAGAAAATGTATTCCCATTTTCTTATCTTTGATGGTCTTGATTCTATTTTTGTCAGATTTGTATTTGAATCCTTAAATGGTTTCAAAGCATTGTAAAGAGCACCCGGTCTGTCCTGCAAAGAAAACATTATAGAGGTTTTATCTGAACCTGTTTTGTGCGGAAAGTTTTTGCTGAGAATAAAAAATCTTGTATAGTTGTTTTGGTAATCCTCAATGTGCTTTGCAACAAACTTAAGCCCGTAAAGGGATGCTGCAAATTCGCTTGCAATGGCTGCAGATTCCTCATCAGCAGATGCCTGTCTGGCAGCTTCTGCAGTTGATGTTACATCATGAACAGGAATATCAGGCATATTTCTCATGAGCCACTGCCTGCACTGAGCTCTTGCATGAGGATGTGAGTATATTTTTTTAATTTTCTCCTTTCTGCCTGCAAGGGAAAGAAGGTGATGGGAGACTGGAATTATTATTTCACCTGAAATTTTTACCTTGTAATGCATGAACATATCAAGCGTGTATGTTACAGTGCCTTCATTTGAGTTTTCAATTGGAACAACACCAAATCTGCAAATCCCTTTTTCCACAGCTTCAAAAATGTTTTTAATATTGTCCTGAGGTTCAAATTCTACAAATTTTCCAAAATATTTTATTGCTGCGAGATGTGTAAATGTGCCTTCAGGACCAAGATATGCAACCTTCTGAGACTCCTGTAGTGCAAGGGTTGCTGAGAGAATCTCTCTGAATATAGTTTTTACAGTCTCATCAGAAAATGGACCTGTATTTAGTTTTAAAAGATTGTCAATGATGTTTTTTTCTCTTACAGGATCGTAAAAGGAAAGCTCTTTTGCTTTTTTTATTTCTGATATTTTAATAGCAATTTTTGCCCTTTCATTTAGAAGCATCAGGATTTTCCTGTCAATCCGGTCAACTTTATCTCTCAGATTTTGAAGCTTGTTTTTTTTCATCTTTCTATTCTATCACAGAAGCGGCATAGAAGCAATTACCTATAGTTTTAAACAGAGATTATGATAAAATTTAAAACATGAAACAGAGACAGAGTTTAATGGATAGGGTATTAAACTGGATAGCATCTCATGATGACGAACCTCCCTATTTGCTTGTTGACAGGGAAACTCTTAAACAAAAAGCTCGGTTAATCGGTAAGGGGATTAAAAATTCAAGGGTTTTTTACGCTGTTAAAGCAAATCCTGATATAGAAGTTGTAAGATATTTAAATGAACTTGGCTTAGGATTTGAAATTGCTTCAGAAGGTGAGCTTAAAATTCTCAGTGAATTGAAGATTGAACCAGAAAGAATAATAACAAGCAATCCTGTAAAAACTCTCAGGTTTCTTAAGGAAGCTGTTGAGTACGGAATCCAGTACTATGCCTTTGATTCAGATTCAGAAATTGAAAAACTTTCAAAATATGCACCTGGTAAAAAAGTTTATGTAAGGCTGAGTGTTCCAAATGAAGGAAGTGAATGGCCATTAAGCAAGAAATTCGGAGTGGAGATTGAGGAAGCAGTAAAGTTACTCGTTTATGCATCTCAAAGAGGGCTTGAGCCTGCTGGCATAACATTTCATGTTGGTTCTCAATGCGGTAACATTTATAACTGGCACACAGCAATAGATAAAGCAAGACATGTGAAGGAATTAGCACTTAAAGAAGGAATTGAAATTAAAATGCTTAACATCGGAGGTGGTTATCCAATTGAATATACAAGAAAAGTTCCTCCGATACAGACTATTGAAACAAAGATTAACTCCCTTATTGAGAAATATTTTCCAGATGCTGAGATTTTTATTGAACCAGGAAGAGCTGTTGTTGGAGATGCAGGAGTTTTTGTTTCAAGGATAATCGGTAAGGCTCAGAGGGGTGATGAAAACTGGCTTTACATAGATGTTGGAGTTTTCAATGGATTAATGGAGAGCATAGGTGGTATAAAATATCAGTATGTTGTTGGAAGCAAGGCTTCTCAGAAAGAATGGATAATTGCTGGACCAAGCTGTGATAGTTTTGATGTAATAGAGAGAGGAGTCATTTTACCAGAGCCTGATGTTGGTAATCTTATTCTTATTCTTTGTGCAGGAGCCTATACAGTATCATATGCTTCAGAGTTTAATGGATTTTCTATACCAAAAACATTTTTAATTTAGGAGGAAAATCATGATTAAGTTTTTTGAAAAAGACCCTTATGCACCAATTCAGTATGTATATGATGTAGAAAAGGTGCTTTATAAAGGGAAAAGCAAATTTCAAGAGATAATGGTCTTTGAAAATCCTTATTTCGGCAGAATTCTCGTTCTTGATAACGTTGTTCAGCTAACTGAAAAGGATGAGTTCATATATCATGAAATGCTGACCCATGTTGTGATGCATGCCCATCCAGAGCCAAAAACAGTTGCTGTTATTGGAGGTGGTGACGGAGGAGCAGTTAGGGAAGTGCTAAAGCATGCATGTGTTAAAAAGCTTTATTTTGTTGAGATAGATGAGGAAGTCATAAATGTTTCAAAGAAGTTTTTCCCTTCAGTATCCTCAGCCATAGATGATCCTAAAGTTGAGATAAAATGCATGGACGGAGCAGAATTTGTTAAAGAAATTGAAAATGCCCTTGATGTCATAATTGTTGATTCCACAGATATCATAGGTTTTGCCAGAAGCCTTTTCACTGTTGAGTTTTTTAAATCAGTCAGAAATGCTCTTACTGAAAATGGAATGTTTGTAACTCTTTCTGAGTCATTGATCTTCCACAAAGAACTTGTTTATGAGGTTCAGAATTCAATGAAGCTTATTTTTCCTGTTGTTGACCTTTACACTGCTTCCATAGCAACGTATGCTGGCAACTGGTGGAGTTTTTCTGTTGGTTCAAAATCTCTTGATCCTCGTGAGATGAGAAGGCCACTTAATGTAAAAACCAGAATTTACACTGCAAAGCTTCATAAAACATGTTTTTTACCTGAAGATATCTATAAAAAACTTTTACAGAAGGAGCTTGAATGGTGATTTGACTTTTTTAGAATTATCATGGTAATTTTAATATTAGCACTTAAATAAAAGGAGTGCTAAAATGAGAGGGGCCATACTTGATGATAGAAGCAAAAAGGTTCTTTATTCAGTTGTGGAAAGTTATATAGAAAAACCTGATCCTGTGGGTTCTCGCTACATAATGAAAAAATACGGATTTGATGTCTGCTCAGCGACGATCAGAAACATAATGGCTGATCTTGAAGATAGCGGTTTTCTTTTCCAGCCACATGCCTCAGCAGGCAGGATACCTACAGATAAAGCTTACAGATTTTATGTTGATTACATTTTTGAAAAGGGATTAATTTCTCCATCTGTTGAAATTAAAAGATTTATAGAAAATCTTACAAAAAAACTCAGAAAACTCAGAAACAACATGAATTCCCTTTTTCTTGAAACAACTCAGAGTCTTGCTCAGGCTACTAAATATCTTGGAGTTACTCTTCTACCAGCTGTTGAAAAGACATCTCTTCACAGGCTTGAATTTATTAAATTTAAAGAAAACCTTGTAATAGCGGTGGTTGCCACAGATAAAGGTATTGTCAAAAATAAAATTATTAAAACACATCATGATATATCACAACATGAACTTGACAAACTTGCTGATTTTGTTAACTGCAGATATTATGGAATGACAATTGATGAAATTCGTGAATCTCTATTAAGGTACATTAAAAAGGAAAAGATTTTCTGGGATACCCTCATAAACAAACTATTAAAAGTATGTCAGGAAGCACTTTATTTTGCAAGGGAAGATGTTTATGTATCTGGTTTCTATCAAATAATGCATTTGCCTGATTTTTCAGATATTGAAAAATTAAAAGAGATTGCCAGAACGATTCAGGACAAACATCTTCTGCTTAAGCTCCTTGAAAGCATAAAAGAAGATGAAGAAATTAAAATAATAATTGGAGAAGAAAATCCTCTTGATGAGTTTAAGAATCTGAGCATAGTTGCATCACCTTATAGGGAAAAAAACAGAGCTGTTGGTATGATAGCTCTTGTTGGTCCAAAAAGAATGAACTATCAGAGAGCAATAGTTTTTGTAAAGGCATTTGCTAACTCTCTGACCGATACCTTATCTGATTAGATGGAGGATGGTTATGGAAGAACTGAAAAATGAAAAAAAGGTTGAAAAAGCTGAAGAGACGAAGGCTGTTGAGGAAAAGCATGAGGATTTAATAGAAAGCCTTCAGAGGGAATTAGCCCAGCAAAAAGAAAAATATCTGAGACTTTATGCTGAGTTTGAAAACTATAAAAAGATTTCAAATAAAGAAAAGGAGGAAATCATAAATCATGCTAATGAAAAATTGATAGCAGAGCTTCTTCCTGTGATAGATAACTTTGAGCTTGCAATAAAGCATGCAAGTAATGAAAATGAGGGATGGCTTGACAGTCTTAAAACAGGTCTTGACAATACATTAAAGGAGTTTTTGAGAGTTCTTGAAAAATTCGGGCTCAAACAGATTGAAACAGTTGGGAAACCTTTCAATCCCGAATTTCATCATGCTGTTGCAACAACTGAAACTTCTGAAATGGAGGAAAATATGGTGGTGGAGGAACTCAGGAAAGGTTATCTTTACAGGGATAAGATACTCAGAGCATCTCTTGTTACTGTTTCTAAAAAACCAAAACCCTCTTCTGAGGGAGAAATTTCTGAAAAGGAGGATTAAATTATGGGAAAGGCAATAGGAATAGACCTTGGAACAACAAACTCTGTTGTTGCAGCTGTTATAGGCGGAGAACCAGTTGTTATACCGAATCAGGAGGGACAGAGAACCACTCCTTCTGTTGTTGCATTTACCGAGAAAGGAGAAAGACTTGTAGGACAGGTTGCTAAAAGACAGGCTATAACAAATCCTGAAAATACAATTTTTTCAATAAAAAGATTGATGGGAAGGAGATATAACTCACCAGAGGTTCAGGAGGCACGCAAAAGGCTTCCATATAAAATTGTTGAAGCTCCAAATGGAGATGCCCATGTAGAGATAATGGGTAAAAAATATTCTCCGCCAGAGATCTCTGCAATGATACTTCAAAAACTGAAACAGGCTGCAGAGGATTATCTTGGAGAACCAGTTACAGAAGCTGTAATAACTGTTCCTGCATATTTTGATGACAGTCAACGTCAGGCAACAAAGGATGCGGGTCGTATTGCAGGACTCAATGTCCTGAGAATCATAAATGAGCCAACTGCTGCAGCACTTGCTTACGGGCTTGAAAAAAAGAAGGAAGAAAAAATAGCTGTTTATGATCTTGGAGGTGGAACATTTGATATATCAATACTTGAGATTGGTGAGGGAGTTATAGAAGTAAGATCAACAAATGGAGATACCTATCTTGGTGGTGATGACTTTGATGCAAGAATTATTGACTGGATTGTTGAAGAGTTTAAAAAACAGGAGGGAATTGACTTAAGAAAAGACAGGATGGCTCTTCAGAGACTGAAGGAGGCAGCTGAAAGAGCAAAAATTGAGCTTAGCTCAGCAATGGAAACAGAAATAAATCTCCCATTTATCACAGCAGATGCTTCAGGACCTAAGCATCTTCTTATGAAGCTGAGTCGTGCTAAATTTGAGCAACTCGTTGATGATCTTATTCAGAAAAGTCTTGAACCATGCAGAATTGCACTTTCTGATGCAGGTTTATCTCCAGCTCAGATAGATGAGGTAATTCTTGTGGGAGGGCAGACAAGAACTCCAAAGGTTCAGAAGCTTGTTCAGGATTTCTTCGGAAAAGAGCCTCACAAGGGAGTGAATCCAGATGAGGTGGTTGCAGTTGGAGCAGCAATTCAGGCAGCAATTCTCAAGGGAGAGGTTAAGGAGGTGCTACTTCTTGATGTCACACCTCTTTCCCTCGGCATAGAAACCCTTGGTGGAGTTTTTACAAAAATAATTGAGCGTAATACAACAATACCAACTAAAAAATCCCAGATATTCACAACTGCCGCAGATAACCAGACAGCTGTGACAATAAAGGTTTATCAGGGTGAAAGAGAGATGGCTGCGGATAACAAGCTTCTTGGAGTGTTTGAGCTTGTTGGAATCCCTCCAGCTCCACGGGGAATTCCTCAGATAGAGGTTACATTTGACATAGATGCAAATGGAATTCTTCATGTATCAGCAAAGGATCTTGCAACAGGAAAAGAGCAGTCAATAAGAATTACAGCCTCAAGTGGACTTACTGAAGAAGAGATAAAGAAAATGATAAGAGAAGCTGAAATGCACGCAGAGGAAGACAGGCGTAAAAAACAGCTTGCTGAAGCAAGAAATGAAGCAGACAACATGATATACACTGTTGAGAAAACTCTGAGAGATATGGGAGATAGAATTTCTGAAGATGAAAAAAGAAGAATTCAGGAAGCAATTGACAGGTGCAGAAGGGTAAAAGATACAAGTAATGACATTAACGAGATAAAGGCTGCCACAGAAGAACTTGCCAGAGCTTCACATAAAATATCAGAAGAGCTATACAGAAGAGCTGGTGCTCAGACAGGCTCACAGGCGTCTTCAGAAGCAAAAAAAGAGGAAGATGTAATAGAGGCAGAAGTAGAGGATAAAGATAATAAATGAAGGATTACTACAGTATTTTGGGGGTAAGCCGGAATGCCTCACAGGAGGAAATAAAGAGAGCATTCCGGCGACTTGCAAGACAGTATCATCCAGATTTAAACCCAGGCAATAAAGAAGCAGAAGAAAAATTTAAAGAGATAAACGAGGCATACTCATGCCTGAGTGATCCTGTCAGAAGGGCAAACTATGACAGATATGGAACAGTAGAAGCTCCAACAGGCAATGGATTTGGCTTTGAAACGTACACAACATTTACAGATATTTTTGAGGATATCTTTGAAGGTTTTTTCGGAAGTTTTGGTTTCAGGAAGACCAAACCAGTAAAAGGTGCTGACTTAAGATATGACCTCACAATCACCCTTAAGGAGGCTGCATTTGGAGTTGAAAAAACAATTAAAATTCCACGCTGGCAGGAATGCAGTAGATGTAAAGGTTCTGGAATAAAGCCAGGAAGTGAACCAATAATATGTTCCTCCTGCGGAGGCACTGGTTATGTAAAATACAGTCAGGGATTTTTTTCTGTATCAAAAACATGCTCAAAATGTGGAGGTAAGGGAAGAATTATCAGGGATCCATGCAGTGATTGTTCAGGAACAGGTAAAATTAGAGTTGAACATGAACTCACCATAAAAATACCTCCAGGAGTTGACACAGGAAGCAAGCTAAAAGTAAGTGGAGAGGGAGAGATGGGAGAGTTTGGTGGAGCAAGGGGAGACCTTTATATCTTTATTAATGTCAAGGAGCATGAGTTTTTCAAAAGAGAGGGAATAAATCTTTACTGCTCTGTTCCTATTTCCTTTGTTAAAGCAGTTTTTGGTGGTCAGATAGAAGTTCCAACTCTTGATGGTAAGGAAACAATAGAAATACCCCCAGGCACTCCTTCAGGAAAAGTTTTCAAGCTTAAAGGTAAAGGTCTTCCAAGAGTTGGTGGCACTCACAGAGGAGACCAGATTGTTAATGTTTATATAGATGTGCCGAAAAAACTTACTGAGCGTCAGAGAGAGATTCTTGAGGAATTTGCAAGGGTTTCAGGAGAGGAAATAAAAAAAACTTCAAGAGGTTTTAAAGATAAGTTGAAAGACATCTTTTCAATGTAGGAGGTATTGGTGAGAAACAGAGGGCTGATTTTTTCATTATTTTTAACCCTTACCTTTTTATTCATTATTTTTGCATGTTCTCAGAGGCAGCAAAAAACTGAGGACAATATCAAAATATATACGACCGTATATGCTTTTGAGCAATTCAGCAGATGGATAATTCCAGATGCTCAAATAAATGTTTTAATCCCTGAAGGCGCTGATCCACATCATTTTGAGCCTTCTGTTAAGGATATACAAAAACTTTATACTGCAACCATGATAATTTATATAGGAGATACTGATATTGACCGCTGGATAGACAGGATAAAAAAGGAGCTTGCAGAGAAGGGAGTAAAGGTGGTTCGCATACAGGATTATATTCCTCTGAGAAAATACTCTGCATCTAATGAGTTTGATCCACATTTATGGCTTGATCCTGTTTTTGCTGCTGAAATAATAAAAATTATTAAAAATACTGTTCAGGAAATTGCACCTGAAAAAAAAGATATATATGAAAAAAATTTTTTGGATTATGAATTAAAACTCAGGGATCTTGACAGGGCATACAGACTCGGGCTTTCAGCATGCTCAAAAAGAAATGTTATCACAACGCATGAGTTTTTAAACTACACTGGAGCAAGATATGGATTTAATTCTTATTTTATTGTTCATGAGCCTGCTGAGGAACCCTCAGTAATGAGAATTAAAAAACTTAAAGACCTTATCAGGAAAAACTCAATCCAGTATATTGTCTCTGAACAGGAAGGACAAAATATTGCTATGACTCTTTCAGAGGAGACAGGAGCAAAAATTCTTCCATTCAACACATTTCACACAAAATCACAAAAAGACTATCTGAAAGAGATGCAGGGAAACCTGAAAACACTCAGAGAGGCATTAGATTGTAAATAAAATGGAATCGAATATATTGAAATTTTTACCAGTTAAAATAAAACCCGTGATCACGCTGACTGATGTCAGTTATTCTGTTAATGGTGTAATGATTCTTGAGGATGTAACTCTTCAGATAAATGAAAGATGCTATCTCGGGGTTGTGGGACCCAATGGAGCAGGTAAAACCACTCTTCTTAGATTAATTCTTGGCATAATAAAGCCTGATAAAGGAGAGGTTCTAATTTACGGGCAGAAGCCTGAGGAATATCTCAAATCAGAACCTGTTGGATATCTGCCGCAGAGGATATCACAGGTAATTTATGAATTTCCAATTACTGTGGAAGAACTTGTTAAAAGTGGTTTTGAAACAATAGAAAGGGACAGTTTACAGTGGGCGCTTGATGTTTTCAGAATTTCAAAATTAAGAAGAAAGCCTTTAAGGGAGCTTTCAGGAGGTGAGCGTCAGAAGGCATTTCTTGCACGGGCAATTGTTTCAAAACCTAGAATTCTTCTACTTGATGAACCCACCACAGGTATAGATCCTGCTTCAAGGGATGAACTCCTTCAGATACTGGAAAATCTTAACAGAGATTTTGGAATCACAATTCTGGTGGTTACCCATGATATAGGAACATTTGCCCACGAAGCTAAGTGTCTTCTGTGTTTGAACAGAAGGGTTGTTTGTCTTGGAGAGCCTCAAAAAATTCTAAAGGAAGAGTACATGAGAATGTTATATCCTGAACATATTGTTTTTCCTCACAGAGATGATTGAAATCTTTGAATTAAACATAATAAAAAGAGCATTTATAATTGTAAGTGTGATAGCTCCATTAGCACCGCTGTTCGGAGTTTTTTTGTTAATTCGCAGATATGCCTTTTTAGCTGATACAATTGCTCATGTAGGTTTTCTTGCAATAGCCCTGAGTCTTTTTCTCGGTATTAACTCACTCGGCGTACTTATAGTATTAAGTATCGCTGTTTCTGTCTCTGTTGAGCAGTTACGTTCAAAGGGAAGGTTTCCTGCTGAAGGGTCTCTTTCCTTTTTCCTTTATGCAGGAGTTGCCATTTCAGTTCTTTTTATAACCTTTTCACATAAAACAGGTTCAATAATGAATATTCTTTTTGGAAGTCTTTCAACTGTAACAAGACAGGATGTATATCTCATCCTTGCAGGAGCTTTGCTCTGCACAGCTTTTCTTCTCAGATACCATAAAAATCTGCTGAATCTATGCATTGATGAGGAAATTGCTCATGCGTCTGGAATAAACACATCAAAAGTTAAAATTCTATTTGCTGTTACTGTTGCTCTTTCAATTTCAATATCAATCAAAACAATGGGAGCACTTTTAATCGGCTCTTTGATGATAATACCACCTCTCACTGCAATGCAGATATGCAGGAGTCTCAGAAGCACGGCAGTGACATCAATTATTTTTTCACTTTTTTCAGCCTATTCAGGAATTTTTCTTTCATTCTACTCAGGAATTCCCCTTGGTGCATCTATATCATCAATCCTAATCGCACTTTTTTTAATTTCATTCATTATTCGCCTTTTCTGAGTCTCACTCTCTTATTGAATAGTAGAGTTTAATGGACACAGCTCCAAATATTAATGGTGTTATCCATGGCGCTATAAATGGGGGTAAAATCCTTGAATAACCCATAAACATAAAAAAGGAATATAAAAGCCAGTAAATTATTGTTATTAAAAGCCCTATACCAGCAGTTATTATGCCACCTCCTCCTGTACTTTTTGTTTTAAAAAATAGAAAACTGAACTTTTCGTAAGCTCCTAATGGTAGGGATATCCCAAGCACTATCATAAAAAATGTCACAAAATTATAAGAAAGTCTTCCACCTATGTCTGTATCAATTTTTGGATTACTGAGTCCAACCCTTTTTAGTTCCTTTTTTTTCTGCATAAGCTCTGCTATTCCAAGCTCCTCAATTTTTTTAATGTCTTTGAATACAGTGAGTGATATTTTCAGATTGATGGGCTGGGTTAATTCCTGAGCCTTATCAACACTTCCTGAAACAAAATCATAAATAACAACATTTTTAAGAATCCATTCTTTATCTTTTATCTCAACTTCCTCACAGTCCAGCCTTTTAAGGAGCATTTCGTTTTTTATAATAAATATTTTTACATCACTGCCTGTTTTTTCTCCCTGTGAAAATCTACCAAATTTAACAACAATTCCATCCCTGGTTCTCAGATACAGTTCCTTCTGAACCGAGCTTTTTCCTTTTTCAGTCAGTTCCTCAATCATTGTATTTATTTTTTTAGTGAACTCGGGCTGGATAAACTCTCCAAAAATAAAGCCAGAGGTTGAGATTAAAATACCAAGAAAAATAAAAGGTTTCAGGATTTCACGGAGCCTTCCACCGGATACAGAAAGTATGAGAAACTCCCTGTTTCTGACACCTATTGAAAAAATAAAAAGAGAGCATATAAGTGTAACAAATGGTATCAAATAAAAGATGTAACGGGGAATGCTGTAAATGGTATACTGAATAAAAAATACTGCTGAGGGCTTATATTGCATGAAATCATCTATCTTTTCAACAACTGCGACAATTGCAAGAAGAAAGGACATTGAAAAAAGAAGAATCAGGAAAGTTTTTAAAAAATCCATGATATAGCTTTTGCATACAATATTTATTTTCATTCTACCTTCTTATACCTGAATATAAAAACACTGCGAGTATTCCCATTATAATTACAGGCATAAAAGAGCCAGCTTCTGAAGACACTCTCTCAGCTTTAGCAAGATTTGCTCCATATATCATAACAATGTAATAGATGGCAAAAATACCAAGTCCCACTGTTATGCCACCGAGTCTGCCGCTTCTGCCAACAAGAAGGCATAAAGATGGGGAAAGAAAAACACTTATCATGCATAAAACAGGCAGGGAGATTCTTCTGTAAAGCTCCAGTTTGTAATCAACAACCTTCTGTTTTTCTTTTTTTATTCCAGTTATAAGCTCAAATAGAGACATCTCACCTATTTTCTTTGCAATTTGCTCTATATTTGGATAAAGCTTGAATATATACTCTTTAAACCTTAACTCATTTAAGGATGCTTCTTTGTTAAAATACACTCTACCATCAATAAGGCTGAGACTTATATTTTCTTTTTCTTTCTTTATTCTCCCCTGCTTTGCTATAACAATTTTTGTATCATCTTTTCTTTCATCAAAGATTATAACTTCTTTAAGGCTGAGGCTATCAGGTTTCTCCTTAACAAAGATTGTGACACCTTTAAACCCCTGATTGAATACTCCTTCTTCAATCCCAAGAGGCGCTCTTTCTGCAAGAACTGTTAAAATTTTTTCTCTTACAAGACTTACACCTGCTGGTGCAAGATAAAAACTCATTAGAACATTAATAGAAAATGCTATCAATCCAATATAAATAGCAGGCTTAAATGTGCTCTTGTACGGCATTCCACTCACCATGAATATAGTCATTTCATTATCTGTCTGGGTTCTTCCATATGTGAGTAAAACACCCATTAGAAGAGCCATAGGAATTGTAAATATGAGTAGCTGAGGCTGTAAAAGAATCATGAAAAGAGCAAGATTTGGCAGATCTATTCCAACAGAAGCAAATATTTTACTGAGTTTTAGAAGTTTTTCAATAATTAAAACAGCATTTAAAAAAACAATTGAAAGAACAATATTCTGAAGTAGCTCCCGAGTCAAAGCCTTGTAAATAACCTTCATTAAAAGATGCCCTTTTTAAGAATATCATGAATATGAATCAATCCCCTTAGTGTGCCGTCACCTGCAGGGACAACAAGGCTTGTTATTGAGTATTTTCGCATTACTGAAAGAGCGACTGCGGCAAGCTCATCTTCATTTATAGTTTTTGGATTTTTGGTCATGACCTCGGATGCTTTTAACTCAAAAAGTTCTTTCCCCCATCTCTGAACACCCCTGCGCACATCACCATCAGTAATGATTCCCCTGATTTTTTTATTTTCATCAACAATGACGACAACTCCGAGTCTTTTTGACGAAATCTCAAGGATTACATCAAGCATCAGAGTATCAGGATATGCAATGGGAAGCTCCTCTCCAACATGCATGAGATCTTTAACTTTTGTGAGCATTCTTCTTCCAAGAGAACCACCAGGATGAAATACAGCAAAATCCTCTTTTTTAAATCCATTGCGCATTATTAAAGCAACTGCAATTGCATCTCCCATTGCCAAAGTTACAGTCGTTGATGCCGTTGGAATAAAACCAAAGGGACAAGCCTCTTCTTTAACTGACACGTCTAAAACTACATCTGCTTGTTTGGCAAGGGTTGATTGAGGATTTCCTGTAAGGGCAATAATCTTTACATTGAAATATTTTAGATAGGGTATAAGTCTTAAAATCTCCTCTGTTTCACCACTGTTACTTATTGCGATAACTACATCATCTTCAGTGACCATACCAAGATCTCCATGACTTGCCTCAGCTGGATGCATGAAAAAAGATGGAGTACCAGTGGAAGCTAAAGTTGCTGCTATTTTTCTTCCTACAAGCCCTGATTTACCAATGCCTGTAATAACTACTCTTCCCTTTGAATTATGAATGATTTCAACAGCTTTTATAAAATTTTCATTAATTCTATCTTTAAGTTCCTGAATGGATAGGGCTTCAATTGTAAGAACTTTTTTGGCGACATCAATAAGATTTTCCATAAGTTTTATTTTAAGGCAGTGTTAAAATTTATTTCAAACAATATCTACTTTTTATCCAAAATCAAAAATAAATCTCCCTCTATAACATTATCTAAAATTTGAAAATCCTGTGTAAGAGTTTTGGCAAAGCTTTTCAGTTCTTCTGCAGAAAAATAAGTAACACCAATATCTCGAAACTTTGTTTTATTATTAAGACAAGTAAAAATGAGTCTTTCTTTGGTGTTTTCAAAAAGAATTTTTAAGCATCTTTGCATAAGATTTTTTACATTAGAAAGACTGAGATTAAAAACTCCAATTATTACAGTGTACTCAAAAACTTCATTTAATGGTTCGGTTTCAATATCCTTTATATAAAAATTGGTTTCAGGATAATTTTTCTGTGCAAGCTTTATCAATGAAGGATTTATATCTATTCCTGTATAGTTTACATTCCACCCTTTTTCTTTTAAAAATCCGTAAAAATCACCTTTACCGCAACCAAAATCAAGAATTTTTTTTCCCTCAGGATTTATAAACTTATAAACTGCTTCGTAACGAAGCAACTGTCCTGTTTTTGTCCATCCAACTGCTTCAGGAGAATCCTTAAAATGTAGAAGTCTTTTTGTGAAGAAATCAATTACATACTCCTTTTCAAGCTCATCCATTTGAATATGTTATACTAAAAAATGCAGATAATTCCAGCAATTGACCTTAAAGAGGGCAAATGTGTAAGACTTCGTCAGGGTAAATTTGATGAGGTTACCGTTTATTATGACAATCCTCAAGAAGCTGCAATAAGGTGGCAAAAGGAAGGAGCAAAGGTGCTTCATGTTGTAGACCTTGATGGAGCAAAAAAAGGTAGTATAAGTAACCTATCATCAATAAAAAAAATCAGAGAAGTTTTTCATGGTGAAATAGAAGTTGGTGGTGGAATAAGAAAAAAAGAAGACATAGAACTGCTTTTAAATTCAGGAATTGACAGGGTAATTCTTGGAACAATTGCAGTGGAGAACCCTGATTTTGTTAAAGAGGTTTGTAAGCTCTTCCCTCAAAGAATAATTGCAGGTATTGATGCCCGTGATGGTTATGTAGCAGTAAAAGGATGGACAGAGATTACAAAAATTAAGGCAACTGAACTTGCTCAGAGAATGCAGGAGCATGGAGTATGGGGAATTATTTATACTGACATTTCCAGAGACGGAATGCTTACAGGACCAAATATTGAGGCAACAAAAGCACTTGTTGAGTCTCTAACTATTCCTGTCATTGCCTCAGGCGGAGTTTCATCAATTGAAGATATAAAAAGGCTTGCGGAGATAGAAAATCTATGGGGTGTTATAACAGGTAAGGCAATTTATTCAGGAGCAATAAACTTAAAAGAAGCAATTGAGTTGATAAAGGCAATTAAGTGAAGAATTTTTACAATCTATAAAAACATTTTCCAAAAAATTCTGGAGTAAACTATGTTGGCAAAACGCATAATACCCTGTCTCGATGTTAAAGATGGAAGGGTTGTAAAGGGGGTAAATTTCCTGAATCTTAGAGATGCGGGAGACCCTGTTGAGAATGCCCTTTATTATGATGAGGAAGAGGCTGATGAGCTTGTTTTTCTTGATGTCACTGCATCCCATGAAAAAAGAAAAATAATAATTGATGTTGTTGAAAGAACTGCATCCGTTGTATTTATGCCCCTTACCGTAGGTGGTGGTATAAAAAGCCTTGATGATATAAGAGACCTTTTAAATGCAGGAGCAGATAAAGTTTCAATAAATACAACAGCTGTTCGTGACCCCTATTTTATTCAAAAAGCATCAAACCGTTTTGGTTCACAATGTATCGTAATTGCAATAGATGCAAAAAGAGTTGATAAAACCTTTAATGCCAGATCCTATCCACCTGAAAACTGGTTTGATGACACTGAAATGAAGGCTGTTCTTTATAATGAAAACTCAAGATTTGTTTTATCAACACATGGAGGAAGGCTCATGAGACCGATAGATGCAATAGCTTGGGCTAAAAAGATGGAAGAATTCGGTGCTGGAGAGATTTTGCTTACAAGCATGGACAGAGACGGAACAAAGGAAGGTTATGACATAGAACTTACAAGAGCTATTTCAGAAGCTGTATCAATTCCAGTTATAGCCTCTGGGGGTGCAGGAACACTGGAACATCTTTATGAAGCCTTTGCCTATGCAAAGGCAGATGCAGCTCTGGCAGCGTCCATATTTCATTTCAGAGAATATTCAATAAGGGAAGCAAAGGAATTCTTAAGACAGAAGGGAATTCCTGTAAGAATCTGATATTTCTATTAAAAAATTCTTGATTTTTTTAAAAATTTTTTATAAAATTTTTCATGTTTTTTCAGGTGAGGCAGATTGTTCCTAATATCCTGATAATACTGATTTTCATATTTTATTCAGTTTCAGTCAATGCGGAGGATCTTCTTCAAAAAGGCATTGAGCAGTACAGAGCAGAAAATTTTGAGGAAGCACTGGAGATTTTTAAGGAAGCTCATAAAAGACAACCTTCAACACTTTTAAGTTTTTATCTTGGACTTACATACAAACAGACAGGACAGTTCAGAAAAGCAGAACAATACTTAAAAGAAGCTTTAAAAGGCATACCAAAAATAAATGATGCCTATCCAGAAGTTGTTGAAGTTCTTTACTTTCTTAATCAACTGAATGAAGCAATGTTCTGGATAAAGGAGGCAGAAGCACAGTTCATAATGCCATCAAAAATATCATTTCTTAAGGGATTGGTTCTTTCAAAAATGGCAAGATATGATGAAGCAAGAAAATCCTTTGAAAAAGCAAAATCTCTTGATCCTGCACTTACACAGGCAGCGGATTTACAGATAGCACTTACCTATACAGCAGAGAAAAGACCAAAAGAAGCAATGAAGACCCTTGAAAGTCTTATTAAGATTGAGCCAAAAACAGATATTGCAGAGTTTGCCTCTGATTATCTTTCAGCACTTAAGACAGCATTTAAAGAGTGGAGCATCACATTAAGCATGGCTTACCAGTATGATGATAATGTGGTATCAAAGCCAACAGGGACAATAGGAGTTTCAGCAGTTGATGATATTTCAGGGAAAAGAGACTCTGACATCCTTACAACACTTAAGTTAAGTTATAGACCAATTCAATCTAAAAGATTATTTTTCACAGGAGACCTTAGTATCTCAACAAAAAACTACTTTCACTCATACAAATATGATACAGTCTTAAGCAGTATTACACTTACTCCTGGATATACTATTAAAAATGGATTTATAACACTGCCTCTGAGTTACTCTCACATGTGGCTTAATGAGAGAGAATACATGAGGCTTTTATCAATAAATCCAACACTTACAGTTGAGATAACTCAAGGACATATTGGACAGTTTTCAGCAGGATACTCTAAGAGAGACATGCTTAAGTACTTTACAGGATTTGACCCTGATGAAGACAGAGACAGTAACTCCTATATTATTGGAGCTGGATATTTTTATCCTTTTAAAGAAAAGGGAGTTTTATATGCAAGATATGAATACACAGTTGATGATACAGAAGGAAAAAACTGGGACAGTCAATCCCACAGAATTTCTCTCGGAGCCATATATCCTTTCACTGAGAAATTAAGCTTTCAGATAGCAGGAGAGCACACATGGCAGAATTACAAAAACATACACACACTAAGTGGCACAGGAGTAAAGGGATATCCTGACACACCTTCAAAGAGAAAAGACAGGCTTTATTCAGTTACAGCAGGATTTATCTATGATATAACAAAAACACTGAAAGCAAATCTTAGCTACTATCATTTAAGAGCTGACTCAAACTTTCCGATTTATGATTATAAGAGGAACATTTACACAGTTGAATTAAGTTTTAGTTTTTAGGGAGGTTTAAGATGGCAGTAAAATACAAATTTAGTTTGCTTCTAATAATTTTTATTATATTCAACTCCTGCTTTGCCTTTGCTGAGGAGGTTGGGAAAATCACAG
>Ga0185342_1000289_pt1 | contig 27565 bp, 25 predicted proteins | sample ConPoolayeEmetaG_FD_128045 | JGI IMG/M metagenome (GOLD analysis project Ga0185342, IMG submission 128045) | Hot spring microbial mat communities from California, USA to study Microbial Dark Matter (Phase II) - Cone Pool mat layer E metaG... ... | reverse complement strand
GGGTTAAGGTGTTTTAGCCAGTGGGCCATTAGCTCAGCTGGTTAGAGCGCAGTCCTGATAAGACTGAGGTCTCTGGTTCGAGTCCAGAATGGCCCACCATTCGTAACAGCTCCCGAACTAGCGGCATTCTGGGTGATTAGGGCAAAAGGTGCGTTGAGTTCAGCCCCAGTTATCTTGCCTTCCTTCACATAGACCCGCTTGAGCACGGTCTCGCAAAGGAGCCGCTTCTCATCGTAGTTGCCCTTCTCGAAGAGGAAGTCTAACTGGGTGGCTAGCCCCAGGGCTATCTCGAAATCGGCCCTCACCAAGTGCTGCCTCTATCTGATGGCGTCCCCAGTAGTCTTGAGCCTGGACCACTTCGCCTCAATCTCCAGGCGGTACTCTTTTAAGTCCTCAAAGGAAATTTCCTCCTCTAAAGCCAGCCGCTGGAGGTTCTTCTCCATCCTTTCAAGTTTCACTAGCCTCGCCTCGGCCCTCTTGAGCTCTTCATTGTCGTCTACCTCAGCTTCGAACAAGCGGTCTAGCTCTTCTCTTAGCTTACTTCTATCAGACTCGGTTATCGTAATGCTCCTGAACAAAGCCGGCAACTGGTCCTCGACCACCCTGCTATTGTAATAGACCTGACCCCCGTCCACCTTCTGGCGGCTGCGGTGGTAGCTGGTTCCCTTTTTGTTATTGGCCTCCGCCCAGCAGGGCTGTCGGCATCCAGGGAGTGGAGGATGCCCCTCAAGAGGTACTTATGCCGCCGGGTGCGCTGCTTATTCTTGTCATGGGACCTGAGGACCTGTTGGACTTCGCTGAAGGTTGACTCATCCCTAAGCGGCTGGTGCGTCCCTTTGACCGGCACATCGCCGTCCTTAAGCCAGGTCTCACCGAGGTAGAAGCGATGGTGGAATATATCGCTCTACCTTGACTTGCCTATCCGGTTGCCGGGGCGACTACGGTAGCCAAGGGAATAGGCGTGGTCTGCTCACGACTCAAGCATCCACTTGCCGGTGGCGAACTCCCTGAAGGCTTCAGTAGCGAGGTTCTTGGAGTACCAGGTGCTGATAACCTGCATCATCCGCCGGCCGATGTAGCCCGCGGGCGTTGAGCCCGGCTCACTCACGCTCTCAACAGTGATGCCCAGGTCTTCAAGCTCCTTTTCATAAATGATGAAGTCGTAGTCATTGCAGGCAAAGTAGCAAACTCAGTTATCCTCAGTTGGGCCAGTTCGATAGGCACGTCAAAATGCTCGGCAATCTCCCGGACCTTCATGTAAGCGATGACCTTCCCTAGGAGCTTGTCCGAGTAATAGCTTTAATGAGGGTATAGGGGATACAATAGGGGTAGCTTGATAAAAAGGGGATACCGATGAGCAAAAGCTTCAGACCCTATGGACCAGAGCAGACGCTGTTGATGCCTGCCCCACTTCGGGATTGGCTACATGAAGATCATCTGGCTTACTTCCTCGCGCAAGACAGCCAAAAGGCTCGAGGAGGACGTAGCCTTCAGGGTGCTCTCAGCAAACAACACCCCCCAATTTCAGGACTATCTCCGATTTCCACAAAGATCATGTTGAAGCCTTAGCTGGCTCATTTGTGCAAGTGCTCAAGCTATGCCAGAAGGCGGGTCTGGTGAAGGTGGGGCACGTAGCATTAGACGGGACCAAGGTTAAAGCAAACGCCTCAAAGCACAAAGCTATGAGCTATGGTTGGATGAAGCGGGAGGAGGAAGTAAAGAGGCTGCTCAAGAAAGCAGAGGTGGTGGATGAGGGGGAGGATAGACGCTATGGCAAAGACAAACGTGGGGATGAGCTACCGGGGGAGTTAGCTCGGAAGGAGAGTTGGCTTAGTAGAAAGATTCGGGGGGGCTGAGAGGGCACTGGAAGCCGAGGAGAGAACAAGGATGGCTAAGCCATGGCGCCAGAGGACAAGGGGCAACGTAATTTCACTGATTCTGATAGCCGCAACACGGTCTCCTCAGAGAAGTCCTTCGTTCGAGCATATAACTGCCGGGTAGCAGTGGATTCCCAAAGTGGGGTGATAATTGCCTGCGAGGCGACAAATCAGGCATCCGATAAGCCCCATCTCAAGGCGATGATGGAACAGGTTAAGGCAGAGGAGGCAAACCTGAGAAGCTAAGCGCAGATGCGGGTTATTTCAGCGAGGAGAACCTGAAGCTGATGGAGAAAGAGGGCGTTGAGGCATACATCTATTTGGGCAGATCAAGCAGGCAAGGGGTTTCCGCCAGTTCCTCTTAAGAGGGCTAAGGAAGGTGAGTGCAGAATGGCGGCTTATCTGTCTCACTCATAACCTGTTGAAGCTACATCCCACAAGGAGATGGGCAATAGCTCAGGGGTGAAAGGGGATAAGGGAACAAAGGAGATGGCAGGCGCATCCTGCTTGGCATGGTTTCTGACCTCACTGTAATAATGTCTTCCAATGGCGAATTCTCAGGCATTATTGCCGAGGTAGTGCTATGTAATCTATCTACTTCTGAAACACGCGCCGTGCTCATCTCTGCCCTTTCATCGGTTCCCTTAGCTCCAGCGGTGGTAAAGAACTTTTGAATTTGGCGGATAATCTCCAGAGATTCACCTCCCCTATCCCCTATTGTTATGATACCTTGTCATAGTGTCAAGAGTTTTATGTATAGCCTGCCGGCATAACTGTGGGGAACCGGCCTCGCCTGGCCGTATTTTCCCTCCTGATGGACAGAGGCGCCTCTTTGACCAACCAGCTCCGGGACTGCCCTCTTGCTGTATTTCTCATTCACCTCCTGGGTCACCAGGTAGATGACCCTGGTGCAGGCATCGGGAGCCGGGAAGACCTCTATCACCCTGATCCTTCTCTTCACCTCCTTTATGAACCTCTCCAGGGGATTGGTGGTATAGATGAGCCACCTCGTCTCTTCGGGATACCTCAGGTAGGTTACCAGGTGCTCCAGCTCAGCCTCCCAGGACCCTACGATCCCCGGATAGGCTCTGCCCATTTCCCCTTAAAGCCCCCTAATGCCTCCCTGAGACCGGGCTTCGCCTTTTTGCTTGTGGACTTTCTTCAAGTCTTCTTTCAGAGCCACCCTGTCTCACCCTCACCCTGTTGAGGCTGTTCCTTACCTTGTGAAGGGTAGAGCTCTTAAAATCTGTCCCGGGATAGACCTCCTTAACAGCCCTGGATAGCCCCTTTAGCCCATCACCTATAAATAGGAGGGCTCCTTAAGTCCCCTTTCCCAAAGCTCACGGAGGATCCCCTTCCAGATATCTGAGCCCTTCCCTTCACTGCCACCCAGCCAGAAGCCCAGGACCTCCTTGTGGCCATCCTCATCTATCCCCGGCGATGTAGACAACCTCGCCATCTTAAGCTTCCTCCTTATGTTTATCACCACCCCATCCACGAAGATTATGGGATACCACCTCTTTAGGGTTCTTTTGCGGTAGGCCTTCACCTTCTCCTGGATGACATCGGTGACCCTGGAGACCCAGGTGGCACTATACTTACCATCAATGAGGGCGCTTATGATCCTGGATATATCCCTGTGGCGCAGCCACCCTGATAATAGCCACCACGAGCTCCTCCAGCTCGTAGGATGCTCTCTGATAAGGCCAGAGAAGGGCCTGAAGCCTCCCTCCCTGGTTGGTGCGGGGAACCCGCAGCCCCTCTATCCTGCCAAAAAGCCCCTCCAGACCTTAGCAGTTCCTTTCTCTTCTCCTCCTGTGATAGAATCCTGATGAGCTCCCTTAAATCCTCCTTCATCTTGATACCTCCTGGTGAATAGTACTCCCTTGCCCACCAGGAGGTATTCCTTATCAATCTCCCCAGCCATATACAACATTACCTTACACTACTGGCCTGATTGTTGACACACTAAAATGCTAGGGTTTATTATCTTGCCGCGGAAGCGTTGCCCCCGCCGTTTGCTGGGGAGAATGAAGGAATTAGGTGATGAGGTGGCATAATCTTGCCGGTGAAGAAGTCTTGAGCATACTTAATTCTTCGCGCTCAGGACTCTCCGAAGAAAAAGCTAGGGAATTACTGCAACAATATGGGCCGAATGAGCTTAAGGAAAAGGGCAAGACCCCAGCGATAATAGTCTTTTTGCGCCAATTCGCAAGCCCCCTTATTTATATTCTGCTCATCGCCGCTGTAATTGAACTGGCCGTCATACACAAGCCTACTGATGCTGCAGTGATACTGGCTGTGGTTACCGTCAATTCCATAATCGGCTTTGTGCAGGAGAGCAGGGCTGAGCGGGCTATGGAAGCTCTCAAACGGCTGACGGTGCTTCGGGCTAAGGTATTAAGACAAGGCGTCGTCACCAAGATTTCTGCCAGCCACCTCGTTCCGGGTGATGTAATCTTGCTTGAGGCGGGGGACAAAATTCCGGCAGACGCCAGGCTTATTGAGGTGGCCAATCTATCGGTAGACGAATCTATACTCACCGGCGAATCAGTCCCGGTGGAGAAATTTATCGGCGTCATCGAAGGTGAGGCAACGGTTGCTGATATGGGGAACATGGTGCACATGGGTTGCGCCGTGGTCAACGGCCGTGGAGTGGCCTTAGTCACCGCTACCGGCATGAACACCGAAATCGGCAAGATTACCACCCAGGTGCAGGAGATCAAGCCGCCCCCCACTCCACTCCAACGCAATGTAGCCTGGTTGGGGCGTTATATCGGGGTACTTGTGCTTGGTATCATCGGTGTGCTTATTCTCATCGGTGTGATTAAGGGATACAGCTTCGAAGAGATGTTTACCTTGGCCGTAGCCGCCGCCGTTTCCGCCATTCCGGAAGGTCTCCCGGTCATGGTAACTGTGGTCTTAGCCATAGGGATGAGACGGATGGCACAAAGGCACTCTCTTATCAGGAAGTTGACAGCGGTGGAGACGATGGGCGCCGTAACCGCCATATGCTCGGACAAAACCGGCACCCTAACCGGGGGCGAGATGACGCTGCGGCAGATATATCTTTCTGGCAGAACGATAGAGATCACCGGGGCTGGCTACCGTCCTGAGGGGGAGTTCCTGGAAAACGGTCAAAAGCTTGACCCTCGAAAGGAGGAGGGCCTTCTCCTGGCGCTTAGAATCTGCGCGCTTTGTAATGACTCCACACTAAAATCGGATGGCGATAGACATCAGCTTCTGGGTGACCCTACGGAGGGGGCCTTACTGGTGGCTGCCCTTAAGGCTGGACTGGACCAGAAGACTTTGCAGGAGGGGCAGCCGCGTTTGGCCGAATTGCCTTTCTCAAGCGAAAAACGCTACATGGCTACGCTCCATCCTTGTCAGGGCGGGAAGCATGGCCAGGCGGTGGCCTATGTGAAGGGGTCTGTCGATAGGGTGCTGGCGATGAGCCGTCGGATACTCGAAAACGGCATAGCTCAGGAAATGACTTCCGAGAAAATGGCTGAGATTGAAGAGAAGAACGTAGAGATGGGATCAAAAGCGTTGCGGGTGATGGCGCTGGCCTATGCCGAGTGCGCTCCTGCGCCGGAGCAACTCTCTCATGAGCACCTTGACGGGAATCTGATACTGGTAGGACTCGTGGGGATGATAGACCCGCCCCGGCAAGAGGCCAAGAGGGCAATCGCTGACTGCAAACGTGCTGGCATCAGGGTAATGATGATAACCGGAGACCAGAAAGTCACGGCAGTAGCCATTGCTGATGAACTCGGCCTTCCGCCCGGCGAAGCGGTTACCGGCTTAGAACTCACCCAGATGAGCGATGAAGAGCTCAGCGACAGGATAGAGGGTATCTCGGTCTTTGCCCGTGTTGAGCCTATCCAAAAACTGAGAATAGTCAATGCCATGAAGTCAAGAGGCTATACTGTCGCTGTGACTGGAGATGGAGTGAACGACGGCCCGGCTCTGAGAGCAGCGGATATAGGGATTGCCATGGGTATCAAAGGCACTGATGTGGCTCGTGAAGCTTCGGACATGGTTCTTACCGATGATAACTTCGCTTCCATAGTTGCTGCCGTTGAAGAGGGGAGGGTTATCTTCAGCAACATTCGCCGCTCCGTTTTCTATCTCTTGAGCACCAATGTTGGTGAGCTATTTACCTGGATATTGGCTGTTGTCGCTGGTATTCCTCTTCCGGTGGTCGCTGTCCAGATTTTGTGGATCAACCTGGTTACCGACGGGGTGTGCACCATACCGCTGGGGCTTGAACCCAAACACCGAAACGTTCTGGAAGAGCCGCCGCGGCGTAAAAAGGCGGGAATCGTCTATATCGGGATGTTGTGGAGAATTGTCTTCATAGCCCTGTTCATGTCAATAGTGACATTCTTTGTCTTCAAATGGGAGTTGCCGAGGGTTGGATTGGATGAAGCCCGAACAATAGCATTCAGCATGCTGGTAGCCTTCCAGTGGTTCAACGCCCTTAACGCCCGTTCCGACCAGCAGTCCCTTTTTAAGCTGGGTTTATGCAGCAATCGCCTGCTGCTCGGCGGAATAGGACTTGCCATTCTTCTCCAAGCAATGGTTATCTATGCGCCGCCATTCCAGAAGCTATTCTACACTGTGCCTTTAGACCCCGGAGACTGGGGAGTCGTTGTTTTGATGGCGGGTGGTATCTTTGTCATAGAAGAGCTACGCAAGTTGATAGTGCCGCGTATCTTTAATCGTGGGAAATAGAGACAGGATTGGTCAGGAGACAGTGAGTGAAGATCCTTACTGTTAATTGCGGAAGTTCAACACTGAAGTTCCAGTTTGTCGAGGTCGAGCGTGAGGAAACGCCTATAGGACGAGAGCGACGTCTGGCTTATGGCATCGTTGACAGGATAGGTAGCAAGGGAAGAATCCGGTTCACAGTCCCGCTTAAGGAAGATTACTCTCAACCAATAGCGATAGCCGACCATGGTGAAGCTACACACTGTGTACTGGACTGGCTGCGTGACAAAGGACTTCTGGGGCGCGATAGTTTGCAGGCGGTAGGACACCGGGTGGTCCATGGCGGAAGTCTTTTTGTGGACCCTACTGTAATCAATGATGCAGTTATCACAGGTATCGAGGCTGTTAGCCACTTAGCGCCTTTACACAACGAGCCTGCGCTAAGCGCCATCCGTGCCACTAGGACAATACTGGGGTCTGCTATACCGCAGGTGGCTGTTTTTGACACTGCCTTTCACCATACCCTACCCGAACGGGCTTCCAGATATGCTATTCCAATGTCACTGGCTGAGAAGCACCATATACGCCGCTACGGATTTCATGGCTTGGCACACCGCTACATGACTGAGAGATATGCGATTATTACGGCGACACCGAAGGAACGGACAAAGCTTATCACTTTACAACTGGGCAACGGTTGCTCAGCCGCGGCCATAGAAGATGGCTGCTCGGTGGATACTTCGATGGGCTTTACACCATTAGAGGGTCTCATAATGGGGACACGGTCCGGAGATATTGACCCTTCGCTTGTAGGTTTTCTTTCGCGGCAGGAAAATGTAGATGTGAGAGAAGTAGAAGAATGGCTCAACACTAGGTCAGGAATGTTAGGAGTGTCTGGGCATTCCAGCGATATGCGGGAGCTTCTGGATGCTGAAGCTAAGGGGAATGCCCGTGCCGCACTAGCTGTGGAGATGTTCTGCTACAGGGTGCGCAAATATATCGGTGCTTATCTTGCAGTTCTGAGGGGAGCGGACGCGATAGTCTTCGGTGGTGGTATCGGCGAGAACTCGCCTCAAATCCGGGCACGTATCTGTCGCGGTATGGAATGGTGTGGACTTGTGATTGACCAGAGCTACAACGCCGAAGCGGTTGGCACTGAGGGGCGTATCAGCGCCGAGAATTCGAGAATTCATGCCTACACTGTTCCTGTGGATGAAGAATCAATCATCGCCCGCGATACCGTGCGGTGCCTGCGCTCCGGGTAGCCGGATATCAAGAACTCTCTCGTGCTACTGGCGTGATGAAATAAAAAAGTGGAGGTCGTCGAAGATGGCTCAGGGTGAAAACGCAGGATCTGTTTCAGGGGAAGAGTGGGTTAAACAATACTGTAAGAAACACCCGATGGCGGACCGCTGGGCTAAGGGTTACGGCGTTATTCAACACAGTATTGAGACGCAAGCCCGTGTTTTTCAAATGGCAGACTCCCTAGCAGCTAGAGGCACTCGCGGAGATGACGTGCCGTTATTTGAACTGCTATATGCATTGGACCGTGTTGCCAGTGCTGCGATGTGGGTGGTAGTTCACGAGACCTACGCCAGGAACGTTTATCTAGACGGTCGTGAGCTTGTCGCCGAAGACTTCAAGCCCCAACCCGAGGGGCATACGGGTGGCTCACTCAATATGGTACCCGCCTACGCTGGCTATATGGCGATCAATGCCATCACGGGACATACCCGCTCCTGGATAATGGGGCAGGGGCACTGCGTGGCCGCAATAGATACCATTAATCTGCTGCTGGACAACATGACCCCTGCGCACGCCGAGCGCTACTCTCTTACAGATGAAGGTCTCACCCGTTACGTACGGGATTTCTACTCCTATCAGCTCGGCGACGACGGCAAGCAGAAATCGCCTCTCGGCAGCCATGTCAATGTGCATACTGCCGGTGGCATAGCCGAGGGTGGCTATCTGGGCTTCACCGAGCTTCAGTATGTGCATATGCCACTGCCTGGCGAGCGACTTGTCGTATTCCTCAGCGATGGCGCTTTTGAGGAACAACGGGGCAGCGACTGGGTGCCACGATGGTGGAGAGCCGAGGACTGTGGTCTGGTAACTCCTATCATGATTAAGAATGGTCGGCGTATCGACCAGAGAACGACTATCTCTCAGCAGGGAGGGGGAGGAGTCGGCTGGTTTGTTGAACACCTCAGGCTTAACGGTTTTGACCCCATTGTCTTTGACGGCAGAGACCCGGCCGCCTTTGCTTGGGCTATCTTCGAAATGGAGTGTCGGCTGGAGGCTGCAACACGGGCGGTGGAGTCGGGCAAAGAATCCTATCCCGTACCACTGCCCTATGGTATTGCCGTGGCGCCAAAGGGTGCCGGTTTCTATGGTGAGGGAACCAACCTCGCTCACAACCTTCCCCTGATGTCTAATCCCCGCGTCGACGCCATTGCTGCCCGACGCTTCAACGATAGCGCCAAGAAGCTTTGGGTGCCTCTTGGGGAACTAAAGGACGACATCAACAAGTTGCAGAGACACGAAAGCTCCAACCGTCCCCGGGAACGAGACCATTCCTTAGCACACCGCGAAGTGCATTTGCATCAGGTTCCTCCTCCTGTCTCCCGTCCGGTGCCAGAAAACCGTCGTGACCGCACCACATGGACCCGGACCTCCCCAATGCATGCCGTCGATGCCATGTTCCTGGCTATAGTTAAGGCTAATCCTCATCTGCGTCCCAGGGTAGGTAACCCTGACGAAATGCGCTCGAACCGCTTGATACAGACCCTTGAGAATCTGAAATTCCGGGTGACCGACCCGGAGCCGGGTATTCCCGAGGACATTCACGGTGCGGTCATTACAGCACTCAATGAAGAAGCAGTAGCCGCAGCGGCTTTGGGCAACAAGGGAGGCATCAATCTCATCCACACCTATGAGGCTTTCGGCACCAAGATGCACGGCGTCATACGCCAGGAAGTTATCTTTACTGACGAATGTAATGAGGCAGGACGTCCCCAACTGTGGCTTTCTATCCCACTTGTGCTTACCTCGCATACTTGGGAGAACGCAAAGAATGAGCGGTCTCACCAGGACCCGTCTATGGCAGAGGCAATGCTAGGTGAGCCGTCGGATGTATCACGAGTACTTTTCGTGCCTGACTACAACACCGCAGCCGTGGTCATGCGCAGTCTCTACCAGACGCATGGACAGCTCTGGACGCTGGTCATACCCAAGATGGAGGTGATACCTGACCTTTTCACTATTGATGAGGCAACACGGCTTCTTGAGCAGGGTGCCATAAGGTTAGACTGGGCTGGTTATGAACTGGCACGGCAACAGGTTATACTTACCGCTGTCGGGGCTTACCAGTTGGAGGAAGTGATAAAGGCATCGGCACGGCTGCAGGAGTGTCAGGTGCCCCACTCCGTTGTCTATATGCTGGAGCCGGGGCGGTTCCGCAGAGCACGAACTAAAGGGGAAAGTGCTCATGTAGCACCGTTGACGCTGCGTGAAGTGCTTTATCCCGACTTTGTCCCAGCCCGCGTTTTTGTGACCCACACCCGCCCCGAGGTGCTGATTGGTACCCTACAGCCACTTCACACTGGCAGTGGCCGTACTGGCGCCCTTGGCTATATCAACCGCGGCGGGACGCTCAATATTTCCGGCATGCTTTTTGTGAATCGCTGTACTTGGGCACATATCCTCGAAGAGGTAGCAAGATTGCTTGGTACATCTCGTGAAACCCTGTTGAATGCTTCGGAACTGGCTGCTCTTCACGGTAAAGCGTGCCCCGAGGGAGTGATAATATAATTGGCAGTAGTTTTTTGCCACAAAAACGTTTAGAAAGCCTAAAGATCGTTCTCAGGGGGAAAAGATGTATTAAAGAATTGGTGTCTCTTGGTAGTTCGAAATTGGCGGAAGCACCGCTTGACTATGCAGTCTGGATGGCTCAGGAATCGGCCTCCGAGCTTCAACCCATGCATGTTTATAGTAGTCGGGTACTGGTTGTCACTTGGTACTTGGGAAATAAGATTGAGTGGATTATGTGTCGTAGTAGTTTATCGTGCAGCGCTCCACTGACTGGGGTGACTTCCCTCCGGAAAAGACGGCTTTCTTCCGCCAAACGCCGGACTGGTGCCGTCATAAGGCTGGTATGCTCTGGGGGAGGAGGTGGGGAGGGCTGTAGAGTCTCTTCTGGAAGACCATGATTTATACCACCAGCGTCAGGTCCAGGCATCATCAGGCTGGGGGAGAAGTATGGCGGTGACCGGCTTAACGCCGCCTGTGCTCGCCCCAACTTCTTCAGCGACCCTCTTATCGCACCATCAAGAACATACTGGAAAAGGGGTTTGAGCAGGGCATCCCTCTAAAGGAGGCATATCATGGTAACACTCATCGTCTGACAAATAAGCTGAAGTCCCTCAAGCTTGGGGGCATACGATTTCGGTTTCAACTCGAAGACGCCAACCAGGCAAATTATGGGCCTGGCCACCTGTCAGTTCATTGAGCGTAAGGGATGGGCACTTTTTGTCGGATCGGTCGGTGTGGGAGGAACCCATCTTATTAAGGGCATTGAGCATCAGGCATGCCGCCTTGGCTACTAGGTGCTGTATACTAGAACCTCTTGCCTGCTGGCTGACCTCGGTGGCGGCCATGCCGATGGTACCTGGGAGAGCCGGCTGCGGCGCTACCTCAAGCCTGATTTGCTACTTCTCGACGATTTCGGCATGAAGGAACTCACCCTCCGGCAGGCTGAGGATATCTATGAGCTTATTGAGGGGTGCAGCCGTGGTAGCTCATTGGTGGTAGCCTCTAACCGCTCACCTCAGGACCTGTATCCCCTCTTCCCCAACCCTGTCCTGGCTGAGGGCGTCCTTGAGCATTTGATTAACAAGGCTCACCACGTAATACTGGCCGGTAAGAGCTACTGCCCCCAGGTGGTCAATTTAAGGGTTACATTTACAAGTTTCTTCGCCCGGATTATAGTTTTTAGCACAGATAAGTATATAACCCTCTCTCAGAAGGGGAGACCGATTTTGAGATGAAGAAAAAAGCTGTGATATGTCTAGTTCTTTCAGCGCTGTTCTTAATAGCCGCTCTGTTCAGCTACTTCTATATGACTAGGTCGACAGGTCAACTACCGGTGATAAGCTATCCGTTGAGAGCTTACACTGTCCCGCTCGCGGCCATAGGCGTGGTTCTCGCAGCCTTTGGCATCTTCCTTCATACGGGCAGGAGAATGGAATGAAATTCTGATTCGTTACGGTTTCCATTGAGCTCAATTCCAGTTATACTGGCATATTTCGAGCCGTCACTGTGCCGCATCAGTTGATAGATAGCTATTACCTATGTGGGTTGGACCTCTGACGTGCAGAATCTGCAGCGCCGCGCTTCAAGAGGGATTTCACTCAGGCATTCTGGGCATCTTCGCGTAGTCGGGTCAGCCGGCGGCTGCTTCCGTGATCGGGCGATTAGCGCGTTGATCGGTTTCACGACAAAGAAGAAGACTACTGCAGCCAGGAGCACAAATGTAATGAGTGCATTCAAAAAGTGACCGTACCTGAAAACGCTATTGTTGAGTGTGAACGTTAGATTGGAGAAATCTGGCTGGCCAACGATGGCAGTTACGAGAGGGGTTATCAGGTCTGCCACCAACGCAGACACAACGGCTCCGAACGCAGCACCCATGACAAACGCGACAGCTAGGTCAACCACGTTTCCGCGCAGCAGGAATTGCCTGAATTCACTTGCCCACTTCATTGGTTGCATACCTCCTTTCTTAGCAAGTATCCTGAGCTGTATCCTCCTAAGTAGTATTAGTGTAGAGTAGATTGTATTTCCCCGTCAATTCCCCGGCTTCGGGGGCCTGATGCCACTTAGCCGCAATAGCTCTAGAGTGGCGGGAGTGCCCCGGAGTGTAAATCGTCATAGTTCCCCATCGGTAACCCAGTGGGAGCGAGAACAATATATCTTTTTGTTCAGGCACACAAGGATCGCCATGCAAAAGTCGCTGTGAAAGAGGTTGCCATTCTTTTCCTCGGTTGGTATCCTCTATTTGAGGGGCCCTCAAATTATTGACAAGGCTTTGGAAGAGGACTAGCATGTAAGAGGTGTTAATTCTAGAAGGTAAGTGCTGGGTGTGGGGGTTTTTTATTATGGCGAGGCGTTTTCTGAATCTAAATCTTTTCAAATTGGGCAGGGCTAAAAAGCCGGGGGCTAATCCGAGGGATGTTATCTTGGAAAAGAAGCCAAAGGCAAGCACCCTTCGGGAGCTAAAGGAATCGGGTTACAGGGTGCTCCCGGTAAGGGAGGAGATGAGGAAGAACCTGATTGAAAAGATAAAGAGCGGCGAGGAACTCTTCCCGGGGATTGTCGGGTTTGAGGACTCGGTCATCCCCCAGGTGGAGAACGCCATCCTTTCAGGGCAGGATATGATCTTCCTCGGGGAGAGGGGGCAGGCGAAATCAAGGATGATCAGGGCTCTTGTTAGCTTCCTCGATGGGGAGGTTCCGGCTATCGCCGGCTGTGAGATCAATGATAGTCCCTATAGTCCCATCTGTAAAAGCTGTCGCGAGAAGATCGAAAGGTTTGGCGATCAGGTTGAGATAGCCTGGATACCACGGGAGTCGAGGTATGGGGAGAAGCTGGCCACCCCCGACACCACCATCGCCGACCTCATCGGCGAGGTTGACCCGGTAAGGGTGGCTGAGGGAAGATACCTCGCCGACGAGCTCACCATCCATTATGGGCTGATTCCGCGCACCAATAGGGGCATCTTCTGCATCAATGAGCTCCCCGATCTAGCAGAGAGGATTCAGGTGGGGCTATTTAATATCCTGGAGGAGAGGGATGTCCAGATAAGGGGCTATAAGATCAGGATGCCTCTGGATGTTTACATTGTCGCCAGCGCCAACCCCGAGGACTACACTAACCGCGGCCGGATCATCACCCCCTTGAGGGATAGGTTTGGCTCGGTGGTGAGGACTCATTACCCCCGGACCCTGGAGCACGAGATCGAGATCATGGAGATGGAGAAGACCACCTTTGGCGATGGCACATACCAGATCATCATCCCTCAGTATATGAAGGAGATTATCGCCGAGGTAACCAGCCAGGCGAGACGCAGCCCGGAGATAAACCAGCGCTCCGGTGTGAGCGTTCGCATCTCCATCGCCAACTATGAGACCCTGCTGAGCAGTGCGGTGAGGCGGGCTATCAGAGTGGGTGAGGAACCTGTGGCTCCTAGGATAAGCGACCTGCCCTTCCTTGTTGCCTCGACCAGGGGCAAGATCGAGCTTGAGAGCGGTGAGGAGGAGAAGGAGGGGCAGCTTATCGACAGGCTCATCCGCAGCGCCGTCCTAGCTACCTTCAATCGATATTTCGGTGTTCACGTCTTCGATGACTTCGTGGCAAGGTTCAAGACCGGCCTTCGCATTGAGGTGTCCAGCGAGATGGCTTCTAGGGAATATGTGAAAATAGTTCAGCAGGTGGGGGGGCTTGATGACAAGATGGAGAGGCTTGAGGCCGGCGATAACCCGGCTGCCATCGCCTCCGCCCTGGAGTTCATTCTGGAGGGGCTTCACCTGAATAGAAGACTGAACAAGGACAAGCTTGAGGGCAGAGCCCTCTATCGAGGCTAGTATGTTTAGATACAGGTACTCTGAGTGGGACGGGACGCAGGAGATATTTGAGCCCAGCGCTGAAGAGGTCATCGATGCCATCTCTGACAGCCTCACCTTTCATGGCGATGTGTTGCGCGCTTTGCAAAGGCTTTTCCAGCTCGGTCTTGAGGGGCAGTCGGGGGAAAGGCTTAAGGGGATTCAGGAGTTCCTCGAGAAGCTGCGCGAGCTAAGGCGCCAGATGCTTGAGAGATACGACATAGGCTCGGTGCTCGATGATTTCCGCAATAGATTGGACAGGATAATAAAGACGGAGCGGGAGGGCATCAAGAGGCGACTTGAGGAGGCAAAAGCAAGCCCTGAGATGTCCAAAGTATTTGAGAGGGTGGCCTCCAAGAACCTCTCCTTCCTGGATAGCCTGCCCCAGGACATCGCAGGGGCGTTAAAGGAGCTTGCCAGCTATGAGTTCATCGATGCTGAGGCCAGGCGTCAATATGAAGAGCTCCTGGATATGCTGCGGAGCAAGATCACCGATGCCTATTTCAAGGATATTCACCACGGGCTTGAGGCATTAAGCCAGGAGAATATAAGCCGCCTCAAGGATATGCTGCGAAGCCTCAACCGGATGCTCAGGGAGAGGATTCTGGGGCTCCAGCCCGATTTCCGGAAATTCATGGAGCAGTTCGGCGATCACTTCGGTCCTGACCAGCCCTCAAGCCTGGAAGAGCTTATTCGGATGTTGCAGAGGCGGATGGCTCAGGTGCAGTCGCTTCTGGATAGCATGTCGGCGGAGCAGAGAAATGCCCTCGAGGAACTGATTGAATCCATGCTCCGGGACGAAGGTCTTAGGGATGAGCTGGCGGAGCTGGCGGCTAACCTGGAGCACCTCTCCCCGATGAGAGAGCTGAAGGCCCAATACCTCTTTCAGGGGGAGGAGCCCCTCTCCCTTGCGGAGGCGCTGAGGCTGATGGAGGAGCTTCAGGGGATGGACGAGCTCGCAAGGCAGCTTGAGGGAAGCCGATTCGCCTCTGACCTGAATAAAATAGACCAAGCCAAATTGCGCCGTTACCTCGGTGAGGAAGCCTATCGTACCCTTGAGCAGCTAAGGCGGCTTACCGATGTGCTTGAGGAGGCGGGGTATATCTGGAGGAAAAGCGGGCGCTGGGAGCTAACCCCGAGAGCCATGAGAAGGATCGGCCAGAAGGCTCTGAGGGACATCTTTGGCTATCTGAAGAAGGGCGTCTTCGGCAGGCACGAAATAGCGACCAGGGGTATGGGTGGGGATAGGGCCGACGATACCAAGCAGTATGAGTTCGGCGACCCCTTCCATATTCACATTGAAAGGACATTGATGAACGCACTTGAGAGGGAGGGCCCGGGCACTCCCCTCAGGATCAAACCAGATGACTTCGAGGTGTATCAAACGGAGTATCTAACCCAGTGCGCCACGGTGCTGATGATCGATATGAGCTGGTCCATGCCGATGAGGGGCAACTTCTTCGCCGCCAAGAAGGTTGCCCTCGCCCTTGATGCACTGATCCGCTCCCAGTTCCCTCGTGATAATCTTTACATTGTTGGCTTCTCTGACTATGCTCGGGAGATCAAGAAGGAGCAGCTTCCCTATATCAACTGGAACGAATATGTCTATGGCACAAACATGCACCATGGTTTTATCCTTTCCCGCCAGCTTCTTGCCAAACACAACGCGGGGACAAGGCAGATCATAATGGTGACCGATGGCGAGCCCACCGCCCACCTGGAGAGGGGCATCGCCTATTTCGATTACCCCCCTGACCCGCGCACCCTTGAGCTCACCCTCCTTGAGGCGAAGCGTTGTGCCAAGGAGGGAATCGTGATCAATATCTTCATGCTGGACAGGAATCCCTATCTCATGCAATTTGTCGACCTCTTGACCAAGACCAATCGAGGGCGGGCTTTCTATACCGACAGGGAAAACCTGGGGCGATATATACTTGTTGACTACCTTGCCAACAAGAGGAAGAGGGTCATTGGCTAGTTGTCTCGCCCACCGGGCAATACAACAGACACCTGCCACAGGGGGCCGAGAGACAATACTGCCTGTCGATCTCGCTATACTGGAATACCTTTCCCCCAATATCAAACTTAACCGCCTTATTCTGGCTGAGGACTAGAGTGGGGCAGACCCTCACGCATATTCTTCCGCAGGTGGCGGGATCACATAGCTGAGCTCCTTCATACATCGGATCTGGCTCGAGCTCAGCCGTGGTGATGACCGATACCAAACGCACCCGCGGCCCATTATTGGGGATTAGAAGGAGATTATTCCAGCCGAATTCCCCGAGGCCGGCTGCCACCGCTGCATGCCTATGGGAGAAAATTCCGACCCTTTCCCTAACATCGTAGGGAGGGCTAGCTGGTATTGGAACCGTTATATAGCCCTCTGCCTCCAACACTTTAGCCACTTCCCAGGCGGCGAGATTCAGCTTATCGTTTAGTAGATTGTACCCATAGCTTTGGTAGACATATACCCCATATTTTGCCGGTGCTCTGGGCTCCTCATTGGCTCTCTTTTGAACATAGAGGACCCCCTGCCCTATCCGAATCCCTATAACGACGACTGACCTCGCCCCGGAGAGTATGTCAGCCGGCCTCCAACCATCTGGGGCATTCCTCAACCTTTCCACAGGTGCAACCCCGGCATAGTCCATTTCTATTTGCCGGGCAAGCTCTTTGACCCTGAGCGTGAGATTATTCCCGTTCATTTGAATTTGATTATATTCAAAAAGCCTCGCCTATGGCAAGCATTCTTCCGGGGAGGTATGCTATTATAGGCGAAAGGGGCGCTTCTCAAACTATGTTAGAGCCTGACCGTGTTTCAAGAACGGGTGCTCCGGCGAAGGGTAGATGTCGTCTTGCTGAGCAGGGCTTTAAACCCAGCAACTGCTCCACCTGGTATCTGGGGAGGAGGGTTGCTGCCTGCAAGGTGACCTTGGGGTGGGAGGGCGATACTCCTTACCGACTTATCAAGTCGGCCCACCTCTCTCGCCCGGAGCACTACTTCTCCATCTATCAATCGGGGTGCAACTGGAGCTGTAAGAAATGCCATTCCTGGGAATTCACCCAGTATGCGGATGGTGATTGGGTGTCACCCGCGGACATAGCCAGGATGGCCAAGGAGTATGCCCAGGTCGTCACCTATACCGAGCCAAGGGAGAGGGTGACCTCTTTCCATGCCCTTGACCTCTGCCGGTGTTGCGGCACCTGCGTTCAGCTTGGTTATGCTTTAGTGGATGAGGGAGGCAATCCGGTCTATAGGCCGTATCTTTTCAAAACGGGGAGGCGGTCGGAGCTATGCCCAAGAAGGCTTGAGCCGGAGCAGATACTACTTTCCCCTCAGGGATTTGGGCCGGCGAGAAACATTATCGCCTTCACCGGCGGCGATCTGGCTTGCCAGCCCGAATTCTATGCGAGGTCTGCCGATGAGATAAAGAAGCTTGGGGAGGGGCTCTGGGTTTTATTTGAGACCAACGGCTATGGTTTGACGCCCCAGAATCTAGACCTCTTTAGAAGCGCCGGGATAGACGCCTTCTGGCTTGATATAAAGGCCTACGATGGAGAGGTTCATCGTAGCCTCACCGGCGCCGCTAACGACCGGATATTAAGGCTGCCGGAGGAGATATTGAGGCGAGATTTCGTCCTTGAGGTCTTGTCGCTTTATATTCCGGGATGGGTCGAGACCGATCAAATAGAGAAGATCGCATCCCTTCTTGCCGGGATTGATAGAGAAATCCCATTCACTATTCTTGCTTTCTTCCCCCAATACCAGATGAAGAGTGTTCCTTCGCTGACCGTTGAGCAGATGGTTTCTGCCTATCAGGCGGCTAAAGCTTCGGGGCTTGTGAATGTTCGCCTGGGGAATGTTGGCGTCTTTGTTAAGAGTGAAGGGGACTACCGATATCTGGCAGGAGCTGCCCCTGGCGCTTTCTAACTCTAGGAGACCGAGCTATGCCATTTGTTGCCGAGTGGAAGCCTGAGCGGTGTCTCGAGTGCCGTGCCTGCGAGGTGCTGGTTGCCTATCCAGGAAGGAGTGACGGCTGCATCGGCTGTGGTGCCTGCTGGAGCTGCGCCCAGGAAATCGATGGGAGATGGTGAGGCCGTCTTGCGTAACCGCGGTGGGGGAGGGAATGAGAATCGGGCAGAGCCTCCCAAGGACTACACGCCGAGAAGGATTGTCAGTGGATTTATGGGGCACACCGTTGGTGGGGTGGGAACGCCTTGGCATCTCGAGGGCGTCTATTATATCGAGGTAGCCTGCTTTGCTAGCGGGTGTAATTTCATAGGGTGGATAGGATGGAATCTCTGGAGGTGAGTGCAGCCTAAATAGAGCATGGCTTATTCATTATTATAGGGACAAGGTCTTCGTTGGTATCGGGATTCCTTACAACAAGGGGTTGATCCCGATAGAGGAGATGGTGAGTATGGGATTGAAAATATGTGAGATCGACCCTTCACTTTGTCGGACGGCGTACGGGCATATTGGACTGTGAAGCTAAAATGATTTATACCATTTTTGAGACGCGTCCTGGCTGGATGGGGGTTCTGTGCTCCGGGGCGGGGCTACGCCGCATCACCCTGCCCAAACCATCGCGGGACGAAGCCCTCCTCCTTCTGGGGGCTTGTCCTGGTGAGGAGGTCGATAGCTCAAGCTTTGGAGACCTCCCCGACCGCCTGAGGCGATTCTTAAGTGGCGAGGCTGTAATCTTCCCCGATAAGCTCGATCTGACCGGTGCCTCCCTTTTCAGGATTGCCGTTTTGGGGGCAGTTCGCTCCATCCCCTACGGGGAGACCCGAAGCTATGCCTGGGTGGCAGAGAGGATAGGAAGGCCAAAGGCGGCAAGGGCGGTGGGAGGGGCGCTGGCGAAAAATCCACTCCCTATTGTGGTGCCCTGCCACCGGGTGGTGGGGAGTGACGGCAGCTTATGTGGTTTTGGGGGCGGGTTGGAGATGAAAAGGGCGCTCCTCGATATGGAAGCTCGCGCTTGGCAGGCTTGAGGGAAAATTGTTTATGCCCTTCTTCTCATCACCAATATCGCTACAGCGGCTGAAGCGGCTGCCGCCAAAATCACCGCCCCTCCGATAGTGATATAGAGCTGGGTGTAGTCGGTGCGCCAGTTGGCGGTGACCGATTTTGGCTCGTCCATGATGATGGTTGCAGTTGGCGTGGTTGCAGTTGAGTCCCCGCTCCAGCCAGTGAAGACCTGCCGAATTATCCTCCCTTGAGATGGGGTCACCGAGATGGTGGCTTGAGAACCCTCATCATACCAGCCAGCCCCCTGGGGATCACCGTAGTCTGAGATGACGGTTAGATAATACTCGCTTCGCCAGTTAGCAGTGACTGTTTTCGGCCCATCCATAAGGATGGTTGCAGTTGGCGTGGTTGCAGTTGAGTCCCCGCTCCAGGCGCTGAAAAAGCGCCTGATCCCTGGCTCAGTTACAGGGGAAGTAACGGAGATGGTAGCTATCGAGCTTTTATCATACCACCCCTCGCCCGAAGGATCACCATAATCAGATATGACGGCTAAATAATATTGCGTTATATAATTTGCCCTGTATTCCCCACCCTGTGAGATCTCTCTTGAAGGTGATGTATTGCCATCGCTCCACGAGCTAAATACATATTGTGTTCCCGGCCCATAAGCTACAGTTGTTAGTACCTCGCAGCTATGAACCGACCCCGGCGCCCAGACAAACGATGCCGGCAGGGCTACTGGCGAGTATATTGTGTCATCAACGGTTAAAGATGTGATTCGGGGGCTCATGTCAATAGTAACGCTCATAGCCAGTGCCAGTCTGCCCCTATAGCCATCATCAATTTGAGGGTGCTGCTCTGCACCATATATTACAAGAGCGCGCTCTGTAGTTTCAGGCTCTGCATACCAGAAGAGCTCCTCTGCCGAGATTTCAAAATTGCCATCCTCGTCAACACGCTTTAGGTTGTCCAAGCCCTCCAAAATATAGTAGGTGAAGATGCTATGTTTGTGTAAAGGGTCTTCATAAGCTTCTTCGTTCACATCACAAGCTGCGAGGATTACCCGCCCGCCAGCGGAGAGGTCGTCGATAAAGTCAGCGGAGTAGCAGGTATCCAGAATTATGACCATATTCTCTGATTCCAGCCGGTCTAGCCAGTTGGCGAGCTCATCGTCGCGGATGTCATTGGCATAAGAGGTAGGCAATGAATCGTAGGGGAGAATATATTCGTCCCAGCCATCAAACTCATCGTAGGGACTAACGTCATAGGAATAGTCGGCGTGGCCTGAGAAAAATAGTAGCACTGTGTCATCGGCATCTTCCCGGGGGTCTAACCAATCGAGAATGGCGTCTTCAATATCTGCTCTGGTGGCATGCCTATCTATTAGCAGCAAGATATGGTCTTCACCCCAGATAGGGAGCAATCGCTCATAGAGCTCCTGGGCATCGTCGTCGCTGTACCACAAATCAGATAGATACCTGTAGTTCGCGATACCGATGATAACAGCCCAGCAATCCGCATCGTCTGCTTGGGCATGCGCTATAGGCTGGGATTGCATTGGCACTGATAGCGCAAATAAAAACGGGAGCAAGACAAAGCTTGAAATCGCCAAACGGCACTTAGAAAACACCGTTGCTCCTTATGGATTTGGGCATAGTATCACAAGTGACCAAAGCTTGTCAGGTATTGCCACAGCTTTGCTAGCTCTCTCCCTCAAGTTACCTCCTCAACCGCCACCCCGCCCTCCCCCACAAGATTTATAAGCTGCTGGTGAAGCTCTGGGCGGTAGCCAGTAGTCATATTTGGAACCTCAAGATTTACCACGCCGTCGCTCTCAATGATGGCGAGGCTAACTGTGTCTTCACCCTGATATCGCTTGAGGAGATCAAACACCTCGCGGAGGCGGGCTACATCGGCTCCAGGGTCGCTTGTTTGAGCAATGGTGATGAGCAGTTTCCTTTTCTTTGAAGTCGGCTCTTCCTGCCCCCGGTCGGGGATGCTTGGGGGTTCGGGTTGATGCTGGCGCACCATCTCGCAGGCGAGCTCAACCCGGTCCCCTCTTAGCCTTACCTTCCCCTGAACAAGGAGGACTTTGCCTTCTGACCAGAGCTCCTTGGTCCGCTTATATATCTCAGGCCAAACGGTAACCTCGATACTGCCATCGAGGTCTTCAAGGGTAGCTGTGATAAAGGGGCGCTTGTCCTTGGTGGAAAGCTGTCGTATTGTGGTGACCACCCCGGCAATAGTCACACTTTGCCCCACCATTTCGCTGTCGATCTGTCCGCAGAGGGTGTTTGTCTGAGAGGCGAGTTGCCGGGCGACATGGGCGAAGGGGTGCCCCGAGAGGTAGACCCCGAGCAGTTCCTTCTCCCATGCCAGCTTCTCATCGATGGGGGTGTCGATGGCGGGCAGGTCAAGACCTGGCAGGGGCGTAGGTGAGCTCTCCCCCCAAAGGTCAAACATGGTGGCCTGTCCTGATTCTCTGAGCCGCTGTTCCCGCTGGGATAAAGAGAGGATGCGATCCAAATTGGCGAGCAGTGCTCCACGGCTTCCCAAGGGGTCCATTGCGCCAGCCTTGATCAGGCTCTCCACCGCTCGTCTATTCATACCCCTAAGGTCTACCCGACGGCAGAGGTCTTCGATGGATTTGAATTCCCCACCGCTATCTCTGGCGGCTAGAATGAGCTCGATGGCGGCTGTCCCTAAGTTCTTTATTGCTGCCAGCCCGAAGCGGATGGCGGCGCCCTCGATGGTGAACTGGGCGCGGCTTCGGTTAATGTCGGGGGGGAGGACTGGGATTGCCAGCCGATGGCATTCAGCCACGGCGGAGGCGATCTTATCTTGCTGACCCATGTGCATGGTGAGGAGGGCTGACATGAATTCGGCGGGGTAATTCGCCTTGAGGTAGGCAGTCTGATAGGCGATCATGGCGTAGCTTACACTGTGAGCCTTATTGAAGGCATATCCGGCAAAAGGCTCAATGAGATCGAAGACCTCTGCTGCCAGCTCCTTGGAGAAGCCCTTTTTCTTGGCTCCAGCAATAAAGTGCTGGCGCTCCCTCTTCATCACCTCGGGTATCTTCTTCCCCATAGCTTTGCGGAAAATATCCGCTTGCCCCAGTGTATAGCCGGCAAATGCCTGGACTATGAGCAGCACCTGGTCTTGATAGACGATGACCCCGTATGTTTCTTCTAGGATTTCAGATAGTGCGGGGTGGGGGAAGCGAACCGGCTCCAAGCCGTGTTTGGCACTTATAAAGGTGGGAAGATGCTGCATGGGACCGGGTCGATATAATGCCACCATAGCGGCGATGTCGCTAAATGAGGTCGGCTTTAGCTCTCGGATATAGCGACGCATACCGGCTCCCTCAAGCTGAAACACGCCGATGGTCTCCCCTGAGGAGAGGAGCTCAAATGTCTTTTTATCGTCGAGGGGGATATTCTGTAGCTCGATGTCGATGCCCCTTGTTTTGGCGATATTCTCCTTTGCCCTTGCCAGGATGGTGAGGTTAGCAAGCCCCAGCAGGTCCATCTTGAGGAGTCCTATCTGGGCGATGTTTTCCATGGTGAACTGGGTCATGGCGATGCCCTGCCTTGCGTCGCCGGCGGGTCGCTGGAGGGGAACGTATCTGGTGAGGGGCTCTTTGGATATGACCACCCCGGCGGCATGGGTTGAGGCATGGCGGGCAATTCCTTCCAGCTTCTTGGCCGAGTCAACCAGATGGCGCACTGTAGCATCCTGATAATAGATATTGCGCAGCTCCTGGCTCTCCTCCAGCGCCTGGTCGAGGCTTATGCCAATCCTGAAGGGGATAAGGCGTGCCACCCGGTCGACATCGGCATAGGGCAAACCGAGTGCCCTTCCCACATCCCTGAGCGATGCCCTAGCCCCCATGGTGCCGAAGGTGATGATCTGAGCAACATGGTCGGAGCCATATTTTTGGGAAACATAGCGGATGACCTCATCGCGCCGATCGTCTTGGAAGTCGAGGTCGATGTCGGGCATCTCCTGACGCTCTATATTGAGGAAGCGTTCAAATACGAGCTTGTGTGCCAAAGGCTCGATATCGGTGATCCCTAGGCAATAAAGGACAATGCTCGCCGCCGCACTTCCCCTGACCCCGCAGAGGATGCCCCGCTGACGGGCAAACAGGATGAGGTCCCAAACAGCGAGGAAGTAATCGGCGAACCTGGTCTTCCGGATGACCTCAAGCTCGTAGGAGAGACGCCGTTCCACCTCAGGGGTGATATTTGGATAGCGGCGCCTCACCCCCTCCCAGCATAGCTCTGCCAGATAATCGTCGGCCGTTTTTCCCGGCGGCGTCTCGACCTTGGGGAGGTGAAGACGGCCAAACTCAAGCTCCAGTTCGCACATCTCGGCAATACGCTGGGTGTTCTCCAGTGCTTGGGGGAGGTCGGGGAAGAGGGATGCCATCTCATCGGCGCTCTTGAGGTAGAAGAAATCACCCGCCATCTTCATCCGTTTCTCGTCATAAATGGTGGAGTTTGTCTGAATACAGAGGAGGAGGTCATGGGCAAAGGCATCCTCCTTATTAACATAGTGGGTATCATTGGTAGCTGCAATGGGGATATTGAGCTCCCTGCTTATCGAGAGGAGTCCTCGGTTAATCTCTAAAAGCTCGGGGATGGGGTGCCCTTGAATCTCGATATAGTAGTCGCCGAAGAGCTCCTTGTACCAAAGGGCGGATGCCTTCGCCTCCTCGATACGTCCCTCCCGAATAAGCCGTGGCACTTCTCCGTTGGCGCACGCAGAAAGGGCAATCAGGCCCCGGTGATGCTGGGTGAGAAGCTCCTTATCTACTCGTGGCTTGTAGTAGAAGCCCTCTAGGTGGGCTTTAGTAGTTAATTGGATCAGATTGCGATACCCATTCTCATCCTTAGCGAGCAGGATCAGGTGATAGGGATTTTTATCTGTTTTGTTATGACGACTGGAGGGGGTAACGTAGAGCTCACACCCGATGATCGGTTTTACTCCAGCCTTCTTAGCCTCTTGATAAAAATCGATCACGCCATACATAGCGCCGTGGTCGGTGATGGCAAGGCTTGTCATACCTAGCTCTTTGGCTCTAGACATAAGCCTGGGGATCTGGCACATGCCATCCAGGAGGCTGTACTCCGTGTGGACGTGGAGATGGGTGAACACAAAACCTCGCTAGGGTTTTCCATATTATACCATTTATTGCTGGGGGGTTGACAGCGTCAGAAAAATGGGGTAACATATACTATCAACAACTGAAGAATAAACGAAGGCGAAAAAGGCAAACCCATCGAAAGGTGGGGGCGCAAAGCCACAGGTCTAAAGCTCGTCTTGAGCTAGGATGGCTGGGTTGCCGCCGAGCTAGAAGGATTATAGATGCTCCCCGAGCAACCGGCTCGGGGAGCATCTTTTAGATGGGGGTAGGGATGGGTCGGATCAGGATCTTACTCGTTGATGACCACCCCATAGCGCGGGAGCAGCTACGGCGCATGCTTGAGGTGGGGGGGGATATTGAGATAGTCGGTGAGGCAGCAAGTGTCCGGGAGGCACTGGCTAAAGCAGATATGCTCTCCCCTGACATTGTCCTCATGAATATCAAGATGCCCAGGGTTCATGGCATTAATGGTGTGAGCCAACTGAAGGAACGCTATAGGGCGAAAGATGTCATTGTGCTGACATTTTATGGCCGGCAATATCTAGCACAGGCGATGGGGACTGACGGTGCAAGCTATATTCTTAAGGATATTGGGGGCGAGGAGCTTATTAACGCTATTCGAGCTACTCACCTTGGTCACTCGCCAGGTGCTTTTCAGGGCCGGCGGTCTCTCTCTAGCCAGCTTACCACTGCAGCTGAAAACGATAGGCGGGACTCCTGTCTATCTGAGCGCGAGCTTAAACTGCTCCGCCTGGTTGCTTCCGGGGCAACGAATAAGGAGATTGCAGCCTCTCTTTTCTTCAGCGAGGCCACGGTGAAGAGGGGGATGAGGGGTATATTCCAGAAGCTCAACGTTAAGGTGCGAGCTGAGGCAGTGTCGGAGGCCTATAGGAGAGGGCTTTTATAGCGGCTATTTCCTTCACTCTATTTTGGCGGTCGTTGACATTTCACCGCCATTCTGCTAACCTCTAATTTGACTCCAGAAAAGGCGACCTCAAATGAACTATCATGCTGCCCTGGACTACATCCTGAGCTTTACTGACTATGAGAGGACCCCGGGGCAGCTTTACTCGTCGGCAAACTTTGACCTGAGGCGGGTGGAGGAGTTCCTGGGGCGATTGGGAAACCCCCACCTTTTTGCCAAGACGGTCCATGTCGCAGGAACCAAGGGGAAGGGAAGCACCGCTGCCATGATTGCCTCCGCCTTAAGTGCAGCAGGCTATAAGACCGGGTTTTATACCTCCCCCCACCTACATACCTTCAGGGAGCGGATAAGTATCGACGGGGGGCTGATCGCTGAGGAGGAGCTAGCCTCTTTTGTGGTAAAGCTGCAACCTGAGATCGAGGTGGTGAATCGCCAGGGTGCCTACGGGCAACTCACCACTTTTGAGATACTGACTGCCTTAGCCTTTGCCTACTTCGAGGAGAAGCGGGTTGATTTTCAGGTGATCGAGGTGGGGTTGGGGGGCCGGCTGGATGCCACCAATGTGGTGGATCCCCAGGTCTGTGTTATCACCTCCATAAGCTTTGACCATACCGAGATCCTGGGTAATTCTCTTTCCCAGATAGCAAGGGAGAAGGCAGGGATTGTAAAGCCGGGGAAAATAGTGGTGAGTTCCCCACAAAGGGAGGAGGCTGCGAGGGTTATAGAGGAAGTCTGCCGGGAGAGGGGGGCGAGACTGGTGATGGTGGGGAAGGACGTTACCTGGCAGAGGGAGAGCGCCAACCTGGAGGGGCAATCCCTACGAGTGAGGGGGAGACTGGCTGACTACAATCTGACTATCCCCCTTATTGGTGATCATCAGCTTGAGAACGCCGCTACCGCGGTTGCTGCCCTTGAGATGCTTACCATTGGGGGGGTGAGGCTCTCACCCCAGAGCATCGCCGCCGGACTCAGCCAAGTTCGCTGGCCGGGGAGGCTGGAGATTCTGCTTGATGAGCCTATGTTTATCGTCGATGGTGCCCATAACGTTGACTCGGCAAGAAGGCTCGGCGAGGCGCTTAGGCAGTATTTCAACTTTGGAAGATTGATCCTCATAATAGGCACATCGTCTGATAAAGATATTGCAGGCATTGCGGGTGAGCTTGCCCCAATTTGTGATTCGGTCATCGCTACCCGCTCCCGTCACCCCCGCTCGGCGGCGCCTTCGGCGGTTGCTACCGAGTTTTTAAAATTGGGGGTGACTTGCGTGGTTGAGGACAGCGTTGCCTCTGCCGTATCACGGGCGCTGGGGATGGCACAGGAGAAGGGAGACCTTATTTGTGCCACCGGCTCCCTCTTTATTGTTGCTGAGGCGATAGAGTGTGTAAGGGGCATCCCCCCTGAGCGTTAGAATAATCAAGGAGGAGGATAAGATGGCGGAACGGATGCAGATCGGATATCGCGTGGTGGGCACAATAAAGGAGGTCAAAGGGTCTTGCAGCGCCGGTCACAGGGTAGGGGACCGGATTGAGCTCAGCGGGCACTCAAGCGGGGGACTCTGTGGTTTCTTCTATCACGACATCTTCCCCTATCTTATAATGCTGCAGTTCGGTGGTAGGTTCCCCGCGGAGTGGGGAGGAGACCCCGATGTTATCGAGCTTGAGTGTATGGATCGCATGAACGCGGTCAAGATAGAGCTGCGAAGGATAAGGCAGTAGGAGATAGCTCAAACCCAAGCTGTGCCGGGCGAGATGTGGCTAGGCTGTGTGGCAAGAGGGCTCGGTAAGAGCCTCCTTAGGCAGCATATCCGCCAATATTTTCTGAAGGGCCATGGTGTGGCTACATAGCTGCCATCTTGAAAAGAAATCGCAGGAGCAGTCCCATTTTCCATTCTTGTAGCTAACGCTATAGCTATCATGCTCTCCCCGGAAGATCACGCCGAACTGGGAAAAGGTTGCCCTGCTAGGCTCTTGAGCATAACGCTTGGCCTTTTCGATCTTTCCGATTAGACTTGACTGCATAAGCACCCCTCTTCTATTTTACTCCTTACCACCAATCCGGTCAAGGTCTTTCGAAGCTCAAGGCCAACTATCTTGCCGGTATCCTCCTTCCTGGCAGTGAGCATCAGGATCGGGATATCGCTTTCCTAGTTAGTATTAGGGCAGGCCCATCGATGGTGAAGCGAGCTTTATTTCAAGCCTGGGATATTGCCCGTGGATATATCCCCATCTGGCTCATCTCCTCCTTAACTGAATTTGCAAGACAACATAC
>Ga0185342_1000288_pt1 | contig 27695 bp, 18 predicted proteins | sample ConPoolayeEmetaG_FD_128045 | JGI IMG/M metagenome (GOLD analysis project Ga0185342, IMG submission 128045) | Hot spring microbial mat communities from California, USA to study Microbial Dark Matter (Phase II) - Cone Pool mat layer E metaG... ... | reverse complement strand
GACCGAAAAGAAGAACCTTCAGGTCCAGCTCACCCACCTGGAGCGGGAGAACGCGCGTCTGGTCGAGCAGCGGCAGTTCTACGAGTGCGAGGTGACTTCGCTGCGGAACCAGAGCCGGGCGGCCGAAGCGGCGCTCAGCGCGGTCAAGAAGGCCTTCAGTGAAGTCCGACTGGCCTTGACCGAGACCAAGACCCGGGCTCGACGCCGGGCGATGGATAGTTGGCCGCGGGTCGGCTCGACGCTCCGGGTGAGCGATGACCAGTCGCCGCCGGCCGACGAGCCCACACCTGCTCTTAGTCTTTCCACAGAGGCCGAAACTGCCAGCGGTTAGCGGTGCGCCGCGGGGTTGGACAGAGGCTTGGCCCACGGATCGTGTCCCGGCCCGACCCCGTTGGGGGTCGGGCCGTCTTTTTTGGGTCATCCTGCCGCACAGCCTGCATGGCCTGAGGGGCAGCCGGACCAGACCCGGCGGCCGGCAGTCCGGGCGGGATTTCCGGATCGGGAACTATCGGCGGTCGGCGGCGTCAGATATTCTGAGAGCTCGTCCAGCAAGGCCAGCCCCGCGACGGCAGCCGGCGGCGTGGGTTCCTGCCTGCAAAGACCGTCGCGGCGGCCGGTTGCGCCGCGGGGTCGCAATGGGCCGCTGGCTATGTAGGTAGCGAAGCCCTTGAGCGGTGCGGGCCGACAGAGGGCCCGATAATCCGGAGACGCACCATGAAACGGCTCGGAATCGTAAACGTGCTGGTTACCGCTGTTCCGCTCCTGGCCGCCGAAAAGACCGACCTGGCGGTCTCGCGAGTGGCCCTGTTTTCCAGCGGGGTCGCGTATTTCGAATGCGACGCGACGGTGAACGGCAACGCGACCGCGGAACTCAAGTTCCGCACCGACCAGATCAATGACATCATTAAGTCCATGGTAATCCAGGACTTCGGGGGCGGCAAGATCGGGGTCATCAGCTACGCGTCGCAGGACCCGATCGAGAAAGCCCTGCGCAGCTTTGGCGTGGACCTGACCGGCAAGCCCACGCTCGGCGAGCTGCTGGTGCAGCTTCGAGGCGAGCCGGTAGAGATCGCCGGCCCGCGGGCCATCACTGGCACCATCGTGGGAGTAGACAAAGAGCAGATCGTCAGCCCGGACGGCAACACGCTCCAGACCGTCGAGCGCCTGACGGTTCTCACCGATGCCGGTCTGCAACGGGTTGAGCTGACCCAGATTCAAGGTGTTAAGCTGCGAAGCGAAAAGGTGGAGACCGAGCTGCGAAAGGCCCTGGAGACGCTGGCTCGCGGCCATGATGCCGACAAGAAGAGCGTCGTGCTGAACTTCGAGGGCCAGGGACAGCGCAAGGTGCGGGCGGCGTATTTGCTCGAAGCGCCGATCTGGAAAACCAGCTATCGGCTGGTCCTGCCCGAGGAAAAGGACAAGCCGCCCTTCATGCAGGGTTGGGCCACGGTCGAAAACGCGACCGAAGAGGACTGGAACAACGTGCGGCTGTCGCTGATTTCCGGCCGCCCGATCTCATTCCGAATGGACCTGTATACGCCGCTGTATGTGCCCCGGCCACTGGAGAAGCTGGAACTGTACGCTTCACTGCGCCCGCCGGAATACGAGGGCGGCTTCGGCGTGCCCCCGCCTGGGATGCCTGAGAAGGCGCCGACGGCCGCCAAGCTCCGCACCCTGGGCGCGGGCGCAGGGCGTGGCGGAGTGGCGGCGGGCGACGCGCAGTCGGAGCTGCCGGGCTACGTTGGCGAGTCGGCGGAGGAAAGGGCCGGCGGTGTGGAACTGGCTGACGCTGGCGTGCAGTCACTGGCGATCGCCAAAGAAGCCGGCGAACTGTTCGCCTACCACATCGACACCCCGGTCTCCATCCCGCGCCAGCACTCGGCGATGTTGCCGATCGTCAATCAGCCGATTGACGGCCAGAAGGTCAGCATCTTCAACCCCGCCACCCATCCCAAGTATCCGCTCAACGGTCTGGAGCTCAAGAACACGACCGGGCTGAACCTGATGCAGGGGCCGATAACGGTCTTCGAGGGCGGCATCTATGCCGGCGACGCCAAGCTCCCCGACCTCAAGCCGGACGAGAAACGGTTGGTCGCCTACGCCCTCGATCTGTCAACCGAGATTCTGACCAAGCGACAACCCACGCCGGAAGAACTCGTCAGCCTCCGGATCGCCAAGGGGACGCTCTGGCAACGGCGTAAGTTCGTGGACGCCCGCGAGTATGAGATCAAGAGCAAGGCGGACAAAGACCGCACGCTCATCATCGAGCAGAGCTACACCGAGGATTGGAAGCTGGTCGAGCCGAAGGAGGCTTACGAGCGGACCGCCAACCTGCTGCGGTTCAAGGTGAACGTGCCGGCCAAGAAGACCGTCACGGAGCGGGTGGTGCTGGAGAAGGTTGGCGACCAGTCGGTCATCCTGAGCTCGGTCGGCCTGGACGACATCCGCTTCTTCTTGCGGGCCAAGGTGATCTCTCCCAAGGTCAAGGAGGCACTCGAGAAGGTGATCGCCCTGCGGACCGACCTGGATAACCTCACCCGGCAGCGGGCCCGGCTGGAAAAACAGCACGAGGAAGCGGTGGCCGAGCAGGGCCGCATCCGCGAGAACCTCAAGACGCTGGACAAGAGCACCGACGCCTATCAGCGACAGCTCAAGAATTTCGATGAGGTCGACGGCCGGATCGCCGAGTATCGTAAGCAGATCTCGACCGCCCGAGATCAGGAAGAGCAGAAGCGCAAGGAATTGGAGAGCTACCTCCTCTCGCTGGACGTGGAATAGCCGCCCGGGCCGAGCTTCAATTCGGCGGCCTTGGCCAGGAATAGCCGCTGGACCTCATCCAGTGATTGCGGAATGACTTTTACGTCCCCCAGGACCGGCATGAAGTTGGTGTCGCCGCTCCAGCGTGGCACCACGTGCAGGTGCAGGTGATCGGGCAGGCCGGCCCCGGCGCACCGCCCCAGGTTCATTCCGATATTGAATCCCTGGGCGGCCAGTGCCGCCTCGAGCACGCGTTTGGCATCCCGGGCCCGTTGCATCAACTCCAGCAAGGTGGCGTCCGGGAGGTCCTCCGGTTGCCCGACATGCAGGGTCGGTGCGATCAGGACGTGCCCGCTGGTATATGGGAATAGATTCAGCAAGACCACCGTCTGTGGGCTACGCCACAGGACGTGGTTCTTCTCGTCCTCCCCCGCGTCTTGGATCAGTTTGCAGAGGAAGCAACCTTCCACGCCGCCGGGCCCCAGACTGGCGATGTAGTCCATTCGCCACGGTGCCCACAGGGTTTTCTGAAAGTCCGCCATGGCCTGCAAGCTGGCCCGCGCAGCGTCCGGCGGCGCAAGCTACGTGACAGTGCGCCGGTCCGCAGCGTCGATTAGAAGGGCCGGCGCCTGGATCGCTGGCTTCTGCTGCTGTCTTGTGTCTTCAATCGCGTTGCACGTTCGCGCGTGGTCACTCAGTTCTCGCACCCGCTAATCGATAGCTTGGCCTGGAGGTTTTTCAGCACGCGGATCTGCTGGGCGGTACGGTGCTCAGCCCCTTCTCTGGTCCGGACGATCAGCTCCAAGAGGTAGTCCCCGGGCTGCGCGATGACCCGCTGCCCGTTTACGCCTTCTCCGATGTCCTGCCCGTCCAATTTCCACCGGAACTCGGCGGTCCGCAACCAGTCTGACGGGCAATCGGCCGAGTATGCCAGCAACAGCGGCTCGAAGCCCACGCTGCATGAGACCCGGATACCCACCGGCGCTGCTGCCTGCCGGCGTGGCTGGCTGATACCGCGAACGGGGGTCGGTTCGGCCACCAGAGCGGTAGTTGTTTCGGGCAGTGGCGGCTGATCGGCAGCCGGCTGCGCCGGCGAGCCTGATGCCGCCGGCCCGGGGACCTGCACTGGCCGACGCTGGGTCGGCGTCCAGGATGTGCTGACCCGGGCCCACTCATCGCTCTCCGCCGGGCTGGGTGGCTTTTGCAGTCGCCCGAGGTTTCCAGCCAGCAGTGCCAGGCCGACGGGATTGCCGTCGATGGCTTGCCGGCCCGCCAGCACCTCCGGGGGGCGGTTCGGCTTCACCCCGGCTACCCGAGCGAAGAAGTCGGCGGCAGTGTCCGGCGTTCGTTCGTGCCCCAGCCGGTTCAGGAAAATCCAGGCAAAGTTTTTGTATCCGTGGCTTTCGTACCAGCGGATAGCTTCCCGCGATTCCTCCTGGCAGATCGGCACATCGTTCTGCGTTGTCACCACCAGCACCGGGTGGTAAAGCGACTGAGAGGTCCAGGTCGGGTCCAGTATGCTGGCCGTGAAGTTCGACTGGCGCACCGCCAGGCAGGTGAATCTTTCCGGGTGCCGGTTGAGCATGTAATGGGCCATGTACCCGCCGGAGGACCAACTGGTCGACAACACGTTGTTCCGGTCGGCCGCCGTGGTTTGAAACACGTGGTCCAGGATGGCCAGGGTGGCGACCTCGTCGGACTTCAGCGCCCGGTTGATCCTGCGGAGCGGAAACTCCCCGGTGAAGAAGTCGAATGTCATCAATACAGGTGCAACCACCACATATCCATATCGATCCGCCTCCTGCTGCCATTCCTGGGCCTGGTACAGGGCTGTGTCGTAGGGCTTCATACCGTGGAAGGTGACGACTAGCGGCCATCGACGAGCCAGACGCTCCGCAGGTTCGCAAGCCACGTACTCTTTCGGCAAGTACAAGTAATATGGCCGTTTAGTGGTGGGTTCCACAATTTGCTGTAGGGTCCCCCCACCGCGGGGCTGCGGCACGAGGCAGCCGGTAAGCAGACCGCACAGTGGCGTGCAGAGTGCTGCGGCTCTGGTCAGTTTCGTGCCGATACCGCTCACGAACGAACTCCTCCGGGGGGCAACCTGCCTGCCGCGCCCACCTCACTCCGGTTCAGACTCGCCTCGACCATTGGTCAACCGCACTCGCGGCACGCTTCGCCGCGCCGCTAAAACCAATCCCTGGTTCCTCGGGCTCAACCACTTCGCAGGTCACCAGTCTACCAGGAAACCCTGCGGGTTCAACGCGGCCTCCGTCGGGGCTCCGGCCCCGTTTCCCGGCAGGGCCCGTCCGGGCTGAGAAGGCAAGCTGTTATCACCAGCAGGGCAGGCGGAAACTGAGCCAAGGCACGGCGAACAGAGCCGCCAAGGGGCTAGCATTGAGGCGGGCTCCGCGTCGAGCCAACCCCTTCGGCATGTGCCTGCTACCGCAAGACCCGAATGCGGGCCGTGTCGGGAGCGGTGACAAAACCCACCACCGCCGCACAGGTGGCTTCCCGCGCTTGCAGTTCTTCGATCAACGCTTCGCACCGCTCGGCCGGAACGCTTAGCAACAGCCCGCCGGAGGTCTGCGCATCCATCAGCACTGCGGCCAGGTCGGGATCGACTCCGTTGTCAACCTGCAACTTCGACCCCAAGTAACTTTGGGTGGTCTTGTGAATCCTGGTCAGGATGCCTTGCTGCGCGAACTCCATGGTCCGCTCCAGCAGGGGTACCTTCGAGGCCTCCAAAACGATGGTGACGCCGCTGGCTTCCGCCATCTCGAAAGCATGGCCGATCAGTCCGAAGCCGGTGATATCGGTGCAAGCGTTCACCCCGACCTTGAGGGCGGCCTCGCACCCGGCCTTGTTCAGGGCCGACATCGAGCGGATGGCTTCGGCCAGGCCCTCGGCCGGCAGCTTTCCGCTCTTGGCCGCGCTGCACAGTACGCCGGTGCCCAGCGGTTTGGTGAGGACCAGTCGATCGCCGGTCCGGGCGGTGGCGTTGGTGAGGATTCGCTGCGGATGGACCCAGCCGGTCACGGCCAGGCCGTATTTGATCTCGCTGTCGCGGACGCTGTGGCCGCCGACGATGACCGCGCCGGCCTCGCGGACCGCGTCGGCCCCCCCCCGCAGGATTTCAACCAGGATGTCCAGCGGCAGCACTTTGTCCGGGAAGCCGACCAGATTCAGAGCGGTCAGCGGGCGGCCGCCCATGGCGTAGACGTCGCTCAGCGCGTTGGCGGCGGCGATCCGGCCAAATGCGAACGGGTCATCCACCAGCGGGGGGAAGAAGTCGGTGGTCTGGACCAAGGCCAACTCGTCGCTGATGCGGAACACCCCCGCGTCATCGCAGGTGTTGGTGCCGACCAGTAGGTCGGGGTGCTGCCAGGGCTCGAGCTGACGCAGGACCTGCGCCAGGCCGTCTTGCGGCAGTTTGCCCGCTCAGCCGGCACACGATGCGTAGTCGGTCAGGCGGATTCGCCGGGAGGTCGTCATACCCGCTCTCTGCCGGGTTTGATTTTTGCCATCGCTTTTGACACTATCCAGGCCGATGCCCGGTCAAACTCTGTCGGAGATTCGTCGTCTGCTGGCGGCCGCGAATCTGGCTCCGCGGCATCGCTTCGGTCAGCACTTCCTGATCGACCTCAATCTTATGCGGAAGCTGGTCGACGCGGCGCAGCTTAGCCCGGCTGACACGGTTTTGGAAGTGGGGGCCGGCACCGGCTCGCTCACCGAGCTGCTGCTGGATCGGGGCGTGCATGTGGTGGCCGTGGAGGTCGACCACGGGCTACAGGGCATATTGCGGCAGCGACTGGGCAGCCACCCGCGGGTGACGCTGGTGCAGGCTGACGTGCTGGCGGGCAAGCATCGGCTCAACCCGCTGGTCCTCAAAGCCCTCCAGGCTCAGCCGCCGCGGCCGGGCGGGGCTTACAAGCTGGTGGCGAATCTGCCTTACCAGATCGCCACCCCGCTGCTGATGGACGCTCTTCTGGCCGGGCTGAGTTTTGAACTCCTCGCCTGCACCATTCAGCGTGAGGTGGCACAGCGACTGGGGGCCCGGCCGGGCACCGAGTCCTACGGCCCGGGTTCAGTAATCATCCAGAGTCTGGCTGATATCATCCCGCTGGCGATTCTTCCGCCCAGCGCCTTCTGGCCCCGTCCGGAGGTTCAGTCGGCGATGGTCACCATTCGCCCGCGCGGGGCGGGGCAGGTGGAAATCGACAATCTCCCGGGTTTTGTGGAGTTCGTACACCGCGGCTTCCAGCAGCGTCGCAAGATGCTGCGCAGGCTGCTGGGGGAGTGGGACGAACTGACCATCCTCGCGGCCTTCCGGCGGGCCGGGGTCAGTCCGGATGCCCGGGCTGAGCAACTGTCTCCGGCCGCCTGGCGAGGGCTGTTTCGGGCCCTGGAGCGCCGGGGGGGCTCAGCAGGTGCTGGGCGATGACGTGCTGGACGAACGCGGCATTCGTCCCGTCCCCGTGTCCGCCATAATAGCCGTATTTCTCGAACTCCCGGTTCCAGGCGATGTTGATTACCCGCCCTTCGGTGCCCGCGGGCACGCGTAACCCGACCGCGCCGGCTGCGTCCTTGAAATAGACCCCGTCGATGGTTCCGAAGACCTTCATCGGGCCGGCCAGCACGGCATCGTTGGCCGAATAGTAGTTATATATGCAACCTTCGATGTTCCGCAGGGCCCGACTGACGTCGTAGTCGTGTGAGAGGCTGGAGGAAATCAGCACCACGTTCTGGACTTTGTACCCCGGCTTGAGGGCTTCCACTGCCCAGATCGCCACGCCGGTCCCGGCCGAAAGCCCGACCACGTTCACCGGCCGCCCCGGGTATTGATCCATATAGTCCTGAATATATCCGGCCAGACGCTTGCCGCCCTGCTGAGCGATGATCCGGACCGTCTGATCGATGACCGGATTGAACGACAGCGACCAGGTCACTCGGGCCACCTGCCCGCGATAGCCGGCCGACTCCAGACCGCGACGAATACCCACGTCTCCCAGGTCCGCGTTGGCCACGCCCGGGCAGTAGAAGACTATGCCGTGCTGGGCTTGCGGACCAAACTCCGAGACGCACCCGGCCAACACCACGCTCAGCGCGATGATACCAGTACCGAGCCCCACCTTCATTGCGGCAGACCTCCCAGTGGCGGCGATGAGGCTGGGATCCGAAGCGTCAGTCGCGCCCCTCGCCGGTCGCGGACCGGAAGCCCGGAATGCGGATGTTCTCCTGCGGCTTTTCGTCCGGGTGAACCGCGAAGACCTCCACCCGGGCGATGTCCTCGAACGGCACGACGATCACGTATGCCCCGACCTGGTAATTCTCGTCGACCGGGACGCACTCGAATGCCAGGGCGCTGCTGATCCCGATATCGACCATCTCCTTCATCTCATAGCTCAGTCCGTCCTTGAGATAAAGGATGATCCGGGTCTCCAGCGCGTCTAAATATTGCTGGTACTCGGTGTTGCCGTTCCCGGCCCGGTTCTTGGCGGCGTCCGGGAACTTCCGGGCCGCACAGCGGAACTTGGCTTCTTCAATTTGCCGGCGCAAGCCCGGTCCGTGAAACCAGTCATAGTTGAACATGAAAGCACTCCGCGTCGGCTCCAGGGTGCCCATTCGGCGCTCCCGGCGTTGGATGCAGCGTCGCGCTCCTGGGTATCATCGTAAAAAATGACACCCGCCGCGAAGACCCGCTTGGTTAAGACACTCGCCGGACAGGTCGGGTTCGACCTGGTCGGTGTAACCCTGACCGGCCCGCTGAGCCGGGGCGACTATTATAGGCGTTGGCTGGCCGCCGGCCACGCGGCCCAAATGGCCTTCCTGGCCCGCAACGTCCAACTCCGCGTCAACCCGGCCGGGTTATTGGCAGGTGCCCGCTCGGTTATCTGCGTGGCGGTGAATTACAAGCGGGCCGACGGATACCTGCGCCCATCGGCGCCCCAAGCCAAACTTCCGCCTGACACTGCCCGCAGTGTGACCGGCCTGGTGGCCCAGTACGCGCGGGGGCACGATTATCACGTTGTGATTCGACGGATGCTGAACATCCTGTTGGACCAGCTTCGGGAGCGGTTGCCGGAAAGCTTCCAGGCAGCGGTGTTCGTGGATACTGGCCCGCTGCTGGAACGCGAACTGGCAGTCGCCGCCGGTTTGGGCTGGTTCGGAAAGAACACCTGCTTGCTCAGTGCTCAACTGGGTTCGTATCTCCTGCTGGGGGAAGCAGTTACAACGCTGGAACTTGCGCCCGACGCACCTGGACCGCAGGGCTGCGGTTCCTGCAACCGCTGCATCCAAGCCTGTCCGACCGGGGCATTGATGGAGCCTTATCGTCTGAACACTGGTCGTTGTCTTGCTTACCTTACTATTGAGCACCGTGGCCGAATCCCCACTCATTTCCACCGGGCCCTTGGCCGGCGGGTTTTCGGCTGCGACGCCTGCCAACAGGTCTGCCCGTACAACGCCCGTGCACCGACCGCGAGCCATCCCGAAATCGCTGCCGACCTGGTGCCGGCTGAACTCGACCTGGTTTCTCTGTTAAACCTGGCTGCCGCCGACTATCGACGCCTGACACGGGGAACCGCCCTGGTTCGGGTCCGCTGCGGCATGTGGCGTCGCAACGCGGCAATCGCGCTGGGCAATTGTGCACCCGCCAGCGACTCGGTCCTGACCGCACTTTCTGGGGCATCGCGGGACCTGGATGTCACGGTCGCCGAAGCCGCGGCCGCCAGCCTGGATCGAATCGGCCGAGCTTGACCGCCGGCCGAACGACGCCCGGCCAGGCGACTGAGAGGTCCATGCCGCCGCAGCGGGCACGGCGTTGGCACCGGGCCTTGGTGACGCAGGTACGAAAAAGGGGTCGGAGACGTCCGATAACATCGGCCTTGGCTTTCGGGGGCAGCCAGTAGGCTCCGTGAAGCTGGGAGGAGGTGAAAAATCGGACAACCTTGGCACATTTCAGCTTGACCTCCTGGGGGGCGCTCCGCTATAAGGGATCTAGTGGTGGTGGGCGTGTGCGGAGGAGCACGCGCCCACGCAGGATTACAGGACATAGGTGCTGATCCTGGAAGAGGAAGGAGGAGTACAGGATGAACATCTCCGGACTGATCCGACGGGCGGGCGCTCTAGTTGTATTGGCGGCCTTGACGGCTCCAGTCGCATGGGCGGGGTTGCAAGGCCCGATCTTTGAGATCGAGGCTTGCGTGGGCCAGTCGTGCTTTGGGTACTGTGCCTTCTATGAGCAAGACGGGCAGTGGGACCCGGAGAATGGCACCTTTACGTGGATACTCCAGGAAGACACGCCGATCATGAGCTTGGATGGACAGACGGTGCTCGGCGTGCTGGAGGCCGACGGGCCGCATCCGACGATGGTGGTGTTCCGTTCGGACCCGGTGGTCAACCTGGGGTTCGCGGTCCAGGCCGGCTCGGCGCCCGGAGGCACGGTTTTTACGATCAAGTCCGCCCTGCTTCAGTTTCCGACCATCAACAATCCTCAAGGTCGAGCGAGTGCCGCGTTCACGCTTACTGACGGCATCGACGACGACGGCGCGACGCTGACTCCCCTGGTGGGTTACACGGGTGCTTACCTGACGCAGTACAACGGGTTCGTGCCGTACGGGACCACGTTCACCCAACTGATCGACCAGATGGTTGCCGAGCCGATGAGCACCGTGAACCGGAACGAGGAGTATCCGGGCGGCGGCCTGTACGCGCCGATCGGCGGTCCGGTCAGCGACATGAGTACTCAGATCGCGTTCACGCTGTCGGCCAACGATCTGGCCAGCGGAACGACGGTGTTTGAGATCATTCCCGAGCCGTCCGGTGTATTGTTGCTGGCCGCGGGTCTGACGGCCCTGCGGAGGCGGCGCTAGCGGAATAACCGAGGGCGGAGACGAGTTTGTGACGCACGGGCCGCCCTCGGGCGGTCGGTGCTTTTGCTGGTCGCCGGGCCGTACTCGATGGGAAAAGGCAGTCCGGTCCGGAATATTGAACAAACTGATCGGCGGCCGGTCGAGTTGTCGGCGGGCCCGCTGGATCAAAGCGAGAGGAGAGGGCTGGACGATGGCACAATACGTGAGGAAGCTGAACTGGGTTCTCCCCATCGTGTTGCTTGCGCTGGGTGCGCCAGTTATCCAGGCCGGCAGTATCTCCGACGTGATTTTCCGGATCGAGGCCACCAACAACGAAGGCACCGGGTATCTCGAATTCACCAAGGATCAGTTGGTTTACAACCCGGGTACCAACCAATGGACCTGGAGCACCGGGTTCCATGAGATTCTCAACGAGTGGGGCGACCCGATCGCCACGCTGGACAACGCGACGATCGGGCTGATCAAAGATCCTCTGCCGGATAAGTTCTACTATATATCGTTGGGCTTGGCGGTGCACGCCGGCGCGTCTGACACGGTGTTCTTTGTGCAGTCGGCGCAGTTGAGCTTCGGGACGCTATGGCCTCCGACCCCGGCCGGTCGCGCCACCGCATCAATAAACGCCACGGACGTCAACGGGAACGGGGTGCTTATGCAAGCCCTGGGGCCGGTGGGCAGCGGCATTTATACCGCTCAGTATAACGGCCTGGCGCCCAACGGCACCACCTTCGCGACCCTGGTGAATGAGGTTTTCGCCGGACCCGGCGGGAGCGGGAGCGGCAGCCAGGTGTACCCGCCGACTGGTTACGAGAGCATTCCAGTTCCGGTGTACGACATGAGTGCTATGCTGGCTTTCACGCTGACCTACGGAGATTCGGGCGGCGGGACCACCACCTACCGGATTCTTCCCGAGCCGGTCAGCGGGGTCGGCTTCCTGGCGGCTTGCATCTTCGCCCTGGGGTGGCGTCGGCGTTAGGATGCTTTCCCGGTCGGGTGTTTGACGGTGCTTGTTAGCGTCGGGGGCCAACGCGATTGGCCCCCGACTTTTTTCCACCAAACTGTGTGCGGGCCTACAGTTCATGCGGTGCCGGGCGAAGCTGAGCATCGTGTCGCTTGCTATCTTGAGCTTGAGCTGCTTGGCCGCTGGTGGCGGGCGGGATTGGGAAGGCGCCGGTGCCGGGGATCGACGAAGCGTCCTGTACAAGCCGTGGCCCGACATTCTTGGGGTGGTCTCGATCGGGGCCGGAATCGACACGGCAACCATCAGCGATGTCGAGGTCGCCGATTTCAACGGCGACGGCCGGCCGGACATCGCGGTGGCCTGGTACGCGACCGATAACGATCAGCCCGCCACCAGCCTTCGAAAGTTGTCGATCCTGGCCGGTCAGGGGGGCAGTTTCAGCCTGATGGCCGAACTGAACCTGTACGTGTACGATCCCAACACCCCGGGCATGTCCATCTTTCGCAATGGGACTTCAGAAATCGGGGTGGGGGATTTCGATGGCGATGGCGACCCGGACCTGGCGGTCTTGCCCTTCTTCGGCGATGAGCTGTGGCTGGTCGAGAATCTCGGGGGCGGCGCCTTCGTGCAGCACCTCAAGTTCATGTTCGGAATCAATTTATCCAGTTTTCTGACCCCGCCGGAGGCGCTGGCCGCCGATTTCGACCGCGACGGACGCGACGAACTGGTCTATGTGGCGGACCCCAACCAGTACCTGGACGGGCAGACCATCCACTTCTGGAAGACCGATCAGGCCATCGCGGACATGCACCGGCTGGATTGGGAGGGCGTCCCGGACGATGTGCCCAGGTTATGGACTCGCGGGCTGGCCGTAGCCGACTTCGACGGCGACTTGCGTCCCGATCTCTGCTTCACGGGCACCTGTGATCCGCCTTTTGAGGTGGATCCGGTTTTCACCGTCTGGTACCAGTTGAATCCGGCCTCCGGGTACTTCCGTGTACTCAACGAGTTTCCCAGCATCATCTGTTCGGATGTGGTCGACGTGCGGCCTGATCCGGACTGCCCGCCCGGGCTGATCCTGACCGACATCAACGGAACCCTCATGCAGTATTGGGCGCAGCCTTGCCACGGCCAGTTGGACTTCCAGCTACTGGCGATGGAGACGGGGTATGCCGGTCTTTCCTACCAGCGTGGCATGGCCGCGGCGATCGCGGACGTGGACGGCGACGGCGATCCCGACCTGGTCACCAAGCAGAAGCTGGGTGGCAGCAGCGATGCTAACCAGATCGAGATCACTCTGTGTTACGCCGACGGCCAGACCTGGCGGAGGGTGGGTCCGACTCCGATCGACACCACCGGTCTGGCCAACCAGATATACAACGGCATCCTGCGTCCGCGCAACCTGGTCGTAGCGGATCTTTTCGGCAACACGTTGCCGGAAATCGTGGCCGGCTTCGCGATCTCACCGGTCGGGCCGGGTGGCGAAGACCTCCTGCCGGTAGCGATCTGGAGCAACAGTTGCCTGGGCGACGTGAATGTGGATGGACGGACCAGCTATCCGGACCTGGTCGCCTTGTGGGCCGCGCTAAACAGCCAGCCCGGTGACCCGCAGTTCAACCTGAATGCCGATCTGGACAAGGATGGTTACGTCGGGCAGGCCGACTTGGACCTGCTGACGACCGACATGGGCTGCAACTCCATGCCCGGCGGCCCGGTGGCCGGGGACATCGACTGCGATGGCGTCAGGAACTTCGGCGACATCAGCCCCTTTGTCGCGGCCCTGATGGGCCCCGAGACTTATCAGCACCTGTACCCCGATTGCCAGTGGATCCGGGCGGACATCAACGAGGACGGCAGCGTGGACTTCAAGGACATAAACCCCTTCGTCGCCCTGATAACCATGTGGCCGGCACAGGGACCGATGCTGCGGGACGGTCACCGGTGCGGCTCAGGTGGCCTCGTCCAGCGGACCGGTGGAATCGAAGAAGCGCAACTGGCGCCGTTCGAAGACGTCTTTCTGGAAGCTCGGGTCGATCGGGATCGGGTACTCCCCGCTGAAGCAGGCATGACAGAAATCGCCATTGGCTGTCTTGGCGGCTCGGAGCATCCCCTCCAGCGACAGGTAGCACAATGAGTCGACACCCAGGTAATCCCGGATTTGCTCCACGGTTCGGCCCGCGGCCACCAGCTCCTGGCGACTGGGGAAGTCGATGCCGTAGTAGCACGGATGCCGGATCGGCGGACTGGCTACCCGCAGATGGATCTCCCGGGCCCCGGCCCACCGCAGCGACTGCATCTTCCCCCGGGTAGTCGTGCCTCGGACCACCGAGTCTTCTACCACCACCAGGCGCTTGCCGGCTACGCTCCCCCGGATCGGGTTGAGTTTCAGTCGGACGGTCAGATCGCGGACGGTCTGGGTGGGCTGGATGAACGAGCGTCCAACGTAGTGATTGGTGGTGAAGCCGCGGCCGATGGGGATCCCCGAAACCTCGTGGTAGCCCAGGGCCGCACAGCGGGCGCAGTTCGGCACCGCGATGACCAGGTCTGCGTCGGCCGGCGCCTCCCGGGCCAGGGCCCGGCCCATTTCCAGGCGGACCAGATGGGTGTTTTCGCCGAACACCTGGCTGGAAGGATCGGCGAAGTAGACATGCTCGAAGATGCAGTAGGCGCGCCGAAATGCCCCCCGCGGGACAAATCGGCGGGACGAAAGACCATTGGCGGTGAGGGTTACGATCTCGCCCGGCTCGACGTCGCGAACATAGGCGGCGTCGATGATGTCCAGGGCGCAGGTCTCGCTGGCCACCACCCAGGCCTGCTCCAACCGTCCCAGGCACAGCGGCCGGTTGCCGGACGGGTCGCGCACCGCCTCGATCCGGTCGGGATAGAGCAGCAGCAGACAATATGAGCCGCATAGCCTTCGCAGGACCGCGCTCAGCGGGTCGGGCTTCTCGGCGAACTGCGCGTCGGCCAGCATGTGCAGGATAACTTCGGTGTCCGAGGTGGAGGCGAAGATATGGCCTTGCCGCTCGTATTCCCGTCGGATGGCCGCCGCGTTGACCAGGTTGCCGTTGTGGCAGACCGCGACCTGGCCGATGGAGCAGGTGGCCAACAGGGGCTGGGTGTTGTGTTCGCTGCATGAGCCGGTGGTCGAGTAGCGCACGTGTCCGATCGCCAGTGGGCAGGCCAGTTCGCCCAGACCGCGTTGGTCGATCGCCTCGGTCACCAGTCCCAAGCCGGCCCGTCGGGTGATTGTGCGGCCGTCCGTGGCACAGATACCTGCCGATTCCTGTCCGCGGTGCTGAAGGGCGTACAGGCCCAGGTAGGTAAGCTGGGCCGCGTCGGGATGATTGGCGACTCCGAACAGTCCGCAAAAGTGGTGGATTTCCGCTGCCATGGCCTCGGGGTGCTCGCCGGGTGGCCGGGCGAAAATCGTAGCATACCCGATCCGGCCCGGGTTCGCGACCGGGCGGCGGGCAGACTTGCCGCCAGTGCCCGAAAAAACTCGGCCTGAAGCTCGCGGATTGCCGCCCGGTCTGTGGCCCGCCATTGACCGATGCCCTGCGGTCCGGATAATGGCCGCCAGTGAGAATCCAGCCCCTGCCTTTTTCAAGAGCGGTCGGTGCGGTCTGACGGTCGCCTCATCTGCTGGTCGATCTGGTGGGCTGCCGGCTGTCGGCTGGCTGCGAGCGGGCCGGCCCGCGACCGGCTGCGGCCGGCGCTGCTGGCCGCCCTGCTGGCGACCGGCCTGACGGTGTCGGCCAAACCTCAGTACGACTTCGGCGACCAGCCCTTGCTGGCCTCGGCGGTCAGTGATCTGGACATCGAAATGCGTGGCCGGTGGGTGCGTCAATGGCGTGACCCGGCTGGGCCGCTGGTGTTGATGTTCAACGGCGGGTTCCAGCTCGACATGAATCAGCGCCGGCTTTCAGCTAACAACGCGGTAGTGTGGATCGAGCCGGCCTATGAGGAGCAGGCGGGGGGCAAGTACTATGCCCTGACCGTCTACCTGGCCGAGAACGCGGAGGTCCGGGAGCCGGGCGGGACGATCACGCAGGACCGCGTGCTATTGGTTCGCGGCCTGCGCACGCGCGGTCAGATCATCAAGTATCATGACGCTCACGCTCCGGAGAATGTGGAGGAGTCGCCGCTCTATCAGCAGGCGCTGCGTGATCGGCTGGCCCTGGAGGCGGCGGAGCAGGTCCCGGCGGTCGCCGCGCCGGAGGTCGCCCGGCCGGCGGAGGCCCCGCCTGGCAAGCCGCGGCCGCAGCGGGTGATTCGCTATCGTCTCCCGAACATCGAGCCGGCGCAGACACCCACTGGCGAGCGGGTCTTCGTCTCCACCGGCGGGGTCTACTTCTCGCAGGGCGGCGGGCCGGACTCGGCCATGCTGGAGATCCGGGCCGACAACGCGGTGCTGTTTCCGGTCGCCGGCAGCGAGGCCGAATTGTTCGGTCAGGGGCTGGAGGGCGAACGGAGTCGACAACCCGAATCGCGTTCGCCAGAACCACCAGAAGAGTCTCGGCCGCAAGTGGGGCCGGAAGGGGTGCCCGCGCCGGGCGAGGCGGCGTTGGGTCCGATCGCGCCCGGAGAGAAGGGCCGCGTGCAGGCGGTTTATCTTGAAGGCGACGTGGTCCTGTCGCTGGGCCACCGCTTCGTTCGGGCCGAGCGGCTGTACTACGATTTCGAGCATGATCGGGCCCTGCTTCTGGACGCGGTTTTCCGGGCGGACGTTCCGGCCCGTCAGATTCCGCTGTACGTCCGGGCGGCCGAGATCCGTCAGCTTTCGGCCCGCGAGTTCGCCGCCGACAAGGCGATCGTCACCACCAGCGAGTTTTACACCCCCAGCTATCACGTCGGGGCCGATCGGGTATATGTCCGCGACCTGACCCGGCGGGACGCGGAAGGACGCTCGGTTGGGCCGATCGCCGGGGCTTATGAGATGCGCAACACGACCCTCAACGTCGAGGGCTTGCCGCTGCTGTGGTGGCCGTACAGCAAGGGCTCGCTCGAATCCAGTGAAACTCTGCTGCGCCGCATCAGCAGTGGCTACAGCAGCAAACGCGGTTATGAGCTGGAGTCCGCCTGGTATCTGTTCAACCTGCTGGGCATCCAGCCGCCGGAAGGCTTCGATGCCACGCTGCTGCTGGATTACTTCTCCCGGCGGGGACCAGCGGTCGGCGCCAATGTCGATTATGCTCGTGAGCGGTACTACGGGCTGTTGCGGAGCTACTTCATTTACGACCAGGGCGAGGACACGCTGGGCCCGTTGCGCCGGCGGGAGGAAGAGCCCAGCACGCCGACCCGCGGGCGGGCCCTGTGGCGGCACCGGCATTACCTGCCTTATGACTGGGAGCTGACGCTGGAAGCCTCATACGCCAGCGACCCATATTTCCTGGAGGAATACGAGAAGTCGGAGTGGTTCGAGGGCAAAGAGCAGGAGACCGCCATCTATCTCAAGCGGGCCAAGGGCGTCCAAGCGCTCACCTTCCTGGCCAACTGGCGGCTGCTGGACTTCGTCACCCAGACCGAGCATCTGCCCGAAGCCGCCTACCGGCGGATCGGCGACACCTTCCTCAGTCCGCTGGTGCTCTACCATGAATCGCGGATCGGCGAGGTGCGCTACCTCCCGGACGACCGGCACCATTTCCAGCGCCGGGACTTCAGCAACCTCAGTCGGACCGACCTGACCTTCCGGGCCGACCTTCGGCAAGAGGCCGAGCTGCCGCTGAAACTGGGACCGCTGAATCTGGTCCCGTTCGGGTCGGTCCGGGGCAGCTACTGGGACGGCGAAGCCCTGCGCGAGGGCACGATGTGGCGCGGCCTGGGCGTATACGGAGTGCGCGGCGGGACCAGCTTCAGCCGGGTATTCGACCAGATCAATTCCGAGTTGCTGGACATCCACCGCATCCGCCACATCATCAAGCCCGACTACGCCTTGTGGTGGGCCAACAGCAACACCCGCAGCGAGCTGCTCACCCCCTTCGATTACGGCATCGAGACCATCGACCCCTTCTACGGAGCCACGCTCGGCCTGCGCCAAGTGTGGCAGACCAAACGCGGGCCGGAAGGGCAGCGCCGGACCGTCGATCTGCTGATGTTCAACCTGGAAATGGGCCTGTTCGGCAACACCGACGGCCGCCACGAGGGTTCCAACGGCTATGCCAACCCCCTGCGGCCGGAGAACAGTCGGGCCCGCAACTACTTGGCCGGCGACTTGACCTACCGGCTCAGCGACACCACCAGCCTGCTTTACGACTTCAACTTCGACCTCAACGACCGGTCGTTTGACCGGCATGATGTCTCGCTGGCCATCGAGCGCAGTCCGCGGCTGTCGTACGTGCTGGGGTCGCGGTACGCCGGCGACATCGAGATGAGCCTGCTGGGCGGGGGCTACAACTACAAGCTGACCGAGAAACACCTTACCGGGCTCCGGGCCTGGTGGGACGCCGACAGCGGCCAGTTCGGCGAAGTCACTTTCTCCTACGTCCGCAAACTCCCCCGCTGGTATCTGGGGGTTAACTTCGAGTACGACAACCTCAGCGACGACCTGTCGATCTCCCTGTCGCTCTGGCCGGAAGGCATCCCGGAGTGGACCCTCGGCTCTCGACGCTTCACCGGCCTGGGCACTTCGACCGGCATCCGGCCCTGAGTCCGACCGGGCCCGGCCGCAGGGTATCCGTCGCGCTTGCAGTCGGCTCCCGAGGGTGCTCAGCGGGTCGTTTTTATCGGAAGGTGGCTGCTTTCGGATAGGTTCTCCGCGCCCGGAATCCATCTTGCCCATCATTCCTCCGATACTGGCTGACGGCAAGCGCAAGGTGTGGCTGCCTTGGCCTTCGGTTCCCTTTGGAGGAATGCCGTGGGCACGATTACCAGCGGCGTGGGGCTCGTTTCCGGCCTGAATTATCAGAATATCGTGGAGCAGTTGATCGCCATCGATGCCCGGCCGCGGGATCAGCTTCAGACCCGGATCAGCAACATAAACGCGCAGAAGGCTGCATATCTGGAGATTTCTGCGCGAATCACCGCGATGCTGTCGCGCCTGAACGTGCTGATCCGGACAGATTCATTCCGGTCCGTCTCGGTCAGCTCGTCTTCGCCGAGCGTGTTGTCGGCCAGCGGCGGTTCCGGACTGGCCGAGGGGAGCTACAGCTTCGTGGTCCGGGCCCTGGCCTCGACCCACCAGTTGGTGAGTCGGGGCTTTTATGACCGCAAGGCCCCGCTGACCGCCGGCACGCTCACCATCGAGTCGGCCCAAGCCCGGGTCAATAACGCCACCCGGCTGGACGAGCTGAACGGCCACACCGGCGTCCATCGCGGCTCGCTGAAGATCACCAACGGCTTGGGACAGGAAGCGGTGATCAATGTCAGCGACGCCCTGACCGTGCAGGACGTGGTGGACAAGATCAACGCGGCCGGCATCCAGGTCAGCGCCCGGGTCGATGGAGACCGGCTGGTTCTTTCGGACGGGTCGGGTGGAACCGGCGGCCTGCGGGTGCAGGAAGTCGGCGGCGGACGCACCGCGTCCGACCTGGGCTTCGGGGTCGGCCACGCCTACGCCCCGGATGGCCAGCTTGCCGGCAGCAGCATCATGTATCTGGCGACTTCCACGCCGACGGCCAGCCTCAACGACGGGCTGGGTATCCGAGCCGCACCTGCGGGCGGCGACTTCACGATCGAAGCCGGCGGCGCGCAGATCAGCGTCGGCTTGAGCGACATCCTCACGCCGACCGTCCGACTCGAACGCCTCAACCATGGGCAGGGCGTCCGTCTGGGCCAGGTCCGGATCACCTCTCGCGACGGCACCCTGGCCACCGTGGACCTGACCGGCGCCAAGACCATCGCTGACATCAAGCAGGCGATCGAATCGGCCTTCGGCGACTCCCGCATCACCGTGACGCTCACTGGTAGCCGGCTGATAATCAGCGACAAGACCGACACCAGCAAGCTGGAAGCCGGCCAGGTGCGTGACTTGTTGATCGAGGACCTGAGCGGGTATGCCGCTCGCGACCTGGGTATCGACGGACAGTCGTCCAAGGGCAAGATCAATGGCCGCGACATCCTGCACATGACCACCTTGGCCGACGTCATCAGCGCCATCAACTATGCGGATGGTAACCTGGGTACCGACGGCAAGCCCCTGGTGACAGCCTTGGTCGCGGGCGACGGTCGCGGCCTGGTGCTCACCGGGAGCGGCCCGCTGGTGGTTACCGGCCCGGCCGCCGGGGTCAACTCGCGGGCCCTTTGGGACCTGGGCTTTCAGGAAGGCACCTACGACGGAACGATGACCGGGGCCCGGATTATCGGCAGCATCAACACGGTGATGCTGAAGACGCTCAACGGCGGGTCCGGAGTGTCCGGGACCACCATGCAGATTGCCGCCAACGGCAGGTCCGCCACGCTGGACTTGACCGGCGTGGAAACCCTGGCCGAGGTGATCGACCGGATCAACCGGGCCACCGACGCCGGCGGACAGAGCCTGGGGATCGAAGCGGCCTATGACGCCACCGGAACCCGGCTGATGGTCAGCAACCTGATCGATGACAGCCCGATTACAATCAGCGGCGATTTTGCCGAATCGCTCGGTCTGGCTCAGAGCGGTACCTTGATTCGGAGCAATAACCTTCAGCGGCAGTACATCTCCGAGACCACCCGCCTGGACAGTCTGAATGCGGGAAGGGGCGTTTCGCGCGGGCGCTTCAAGATCACCAGCTCGACCGGGGCCAGCGCCACGGTCAACCTGTCCGGCTCAATCCGGACGTTGCAGGACGTGATCGACGCGATCAACGATCTGAAGATTGGCGTGCAGGCCGGCATAAACGCCACCGGAGACGGGCTGCTGATCACCGACACGGCCGGCGGCGCCGGAACCCTGAGGATCGAGGAGGACGGCGGCACGACCGCCCGGGACCTCAATATCCTGGGCAACGCCCGGGACGGACAAATCGACGGTTCGATGGAATTCAAGATTCAGATCGGGGGCAGCGACACGCTGGAGAGCCTGGCCGGTCGGATCGGCTCGGAAACCACGCTGGCGACCGCCGCCCTGCTCAACGATGGAACCGGGTTGGCTCCCTACCGTCTGAGCATCGCGGCCCGGGCCAGCGGGGCGGCCGGTGAGCTGATCGTCGACGACAGCGATACCGGCTTGGCCATAACCGCGCTGACACGGGCTCAGGATGCCCGGGTGTTTTTCGGAGCCAGCAGCGAAAGCGGCGTCCTGCTCACCAGCTCCAGCAACACCTTCGAGAATGCCATCCATGGGCTGACCCTCACCATCAACGCGGTCGACGACAAACCCGTCACCGTGGTGGCGACCCGGAAGATTGACACTCTGCTGACCGCCCTCAAAGGGTTGGTGGACGACTTCAATTCGGCCATGGAACGGATCAACAAGGCCGGGGCTTACGACGCCGAGACGCAAGTGGCCGGGCCGCTTCAGGGCGAGGGGACGCTGCGGATCATCCAGAGCCGGCTGCACCGGATGTTCACCGGGACGGTGTACGCCGGCGGAGTGCTCAGACGCCTCTCCGACGTGGGCATCACGCTGGAAAGCGGCAATAAGTTGAGCTTTGAGGAGCAGAAGTTCCGCGACGTTTACCAGGCTGACCCGACCGCCGTCGAGCGGCTCTTCACCGACAGTGAGTATGGCCTGGCGGTCCAGATCAAAGCCCAGGTTGAGCAGATGACCGACAGTGGCGGCCTGATCGACAGCCAGACCAAGACGCTGGAAAACCGCCAGGAGCTGCTCAACGATCGGATCAGCGAACTGAATGAGCAATTGGAGCGGAAACGGGCCCGGCTACTGCGTCAATTCCAGGCGATGGAATCGGCTTTGGCCCAGTTGCAGTCGCAGCAGACGGCCCTCAGCAACTTGTCGTCCCTGGCAAACAATCTGCTCAACAACACGCTGTCCAGCCGGCGCTAACCCGGGTATTGAGGGCCCTCGAGCCGGGGCCTGCTGGCCTTCTTGAAGCAGCTTTGCGGAAGACTGTTGATATGAATCCCAACCCGAGTGTGTCGCAGGAATACCTGAGAAATGCGGTCCTGACCGCCCCGCCCGAGCAGTTGCAATTGATGTTGTATGATGGTGCGATTCGCTTCGCGACTCGCGGACTGGAAGCTATCCGGGTCAAGGATCGGGAAGCGGCCTTCAACGCCCTGGACCGCGCCCAGCGCATCGTGATCGAGCTGAGCAACGGGATCCGCCGGGAGATCAACCCCGAGCTGGCCGACCGCATGAGCGCCATTTACAGCTTCATCTACCGCCGGCTGGTGGACGCCAACATCCGTCAGGATGAACAGGCGGTAGAGGATGCCCTGCGGATCCTGCGTTACGAGCGCGAGACCTGGCTGCTGCTGCTGGAGAAGCTCAAGCAGGAATCGCAGGCCGCTTGTCCGACTTCCCAGCCACAGGGCTCGAACGCCACCGCCGACCATCAGCCGGCGTTCACCGCCGAGGGTTGACCGCCGCCGGCCGCTTCGGCCACCATAGTCGGGTCGACTCCTCCGCGGTCTCCAGCAGGGTCGGCCGTCTTCCGATCAGATCAGCACGCAGCAGGATCGCGCCCCGGGCTGAAGTGGCGGGGGTGGAGAACCAGTGGACCGACGGCTCTGGGATGTTGCCGTAGGTGGCCACCGGCACGCTCACCGGAATCTCCACATAGGGCGTCCGGGCTGACAGATCGCGCAGGTAGGAGGCCATCGCCGGTGCATCTCGCGCTGTCAGGAGGATCAGTGCCGGTCGCTCCTGGGGCCGGGGCATGGTGGCCGCGCCGCCCCCCGGGCTGCGAATACAGAGGTCGGGCCGATAAAACATAAGCGGCAGCTCGCCATAGCTGGTCAGCACTACATCGCCCGGCTCAGCCAGGTCGCTCACCGCGTTGAGGGCTATGCGGTCGGGGCCAACGAAATCATGGGTAAGCTCGTAAATCAGCCCGATCAGCTCGAACCGGATGAAAGGTCGCTGACGGGTGCAGAAGTCAGGCGTGTGGCAATACAGGTAGATGGCTGACTTGGGCAGCAGGTACTGGATCGGGACTGAGGCCACGCTGGTCAGGATCAGCGCCGCTGTGCCGACCGCCACACTGCTTGCCGCCAGCGGACTGCTTCGGACGGCCGACTTCAATCGGTGGTACGCTCCCATGAGCGTCAGGCCCAAAATCAGCTTGGCCAGACTCATGAAGGGAATGACATAGCGCAACTGGGGAGTCGGCACGACGAAAGCCAGGGTGAGCATGCCCAGCAGCAGAATCGCTGTGCACGAAACTGCGACCCGCTGGGGTGTAGCCCATGATCCTGTGGTCCGTAAGGCTGGGACCAAGAAAAACACCGCGGCCGGGATAAGGAAGACCAGCGGGATGAACCATCCGTCCAGATAACACAGATGTGCCAGCAGGTTGGTCTTGTACACTGGTTTTTCTTCGGCCTGCGCGCCGAAGCGGTCCCAGTGCAGAATCAGACCCGGCAGGCACAGGAGGATTGCCAGGGCCGTTCCTGTTGCGGCTGCAACGATTTGTCGTCGCCGGGCCTTGAGAATCCAGGCTGACGCCGCCAGGCCGGGCACAAGCGCTCCGAGCGTCGCGAAATCCGCGTAGAACTGGGCGGCGATCGCCAGGCCCCACGCCAGGGCCCAGCGCCGCCGCCGGCCGACCATAAGCTCGATGAAGGTCGCGACCACCAGCAGGCAAGTCAGAGCGCTGAGGCCATAGTAGCGACACTGCCGGCAGTGGAGCACGAAGGTGGCCGAGGTGGCCAGAAGCAGGCCGCTGAGCGTGGCGGCCCCCAGGCTCCGCCAGTGTCGCCAAGCGAACCAGGACACCAGCCCGACGCACAGGACGCCGCAAAGCGCAAATGGCAGCCGGACCGACCAGGCGTGCTCGCCCAGCAGCTTCAGGCTGGCCGCGGCCAGATAAAACTGGCCCCAGGGATGAAAGGTCCACAAGTAATCTGGGTTGAAACCGACCACCCGCTGGAGGATCAGATTGGGTCCGTTGAGGGCTTTGGGCACGCCGTTGCGGAGCACGCTCTGGGCCAGGACCGCGGTTTCGCCCTCGTCCTGCCACAGGTCGCGCTGCCCCAGGTTGGCCAGGCATAGCGTGATGGCGACCAGCCCCACCAGCGCCAGCAGCCAACCTCTCCAGCGGGTCGCGGTCGGCGGTTGCCCACGGGGTCCCGGCCTCTTTTGGAATGACCGCTGGCCCAAGCTACGTGCCATTCGGCTGGTCTCTTTCGGCGTTGCCGTGGTCGGCTTCCTGCGGTCGGCCAGCATAGCCGTCGGTCCGAATAAACACTAGCCGGCGAGCTGCCTGGAGCCTACGAGGTTGTTCCGGGCAAGCGGAAGAGGGGGCCGCGGGGTGTGGGTCAGGCGGCTGGCTGCGACCGCCACCGCACGCCTGGAGCCAGCCGGCTGGTGGGGATAAACTAAGAACATGCGGAAGAATTACATCCTCGACGCCAACATTCTGATCCACGACCCCTACTCGATCCTCCACTTCGCGGACAACACGGTCATCATTCCGGTCGGAGTCATCAGCGAGCTTGACCGTTTCAAAAAAGAAGCCAGCGACCGCGGGTTCAGCGCCCGGGCCGTGGTTCGGCTGCTGGACGGACTGCGCAACGGACAAAGCCTGGCCGCCGGCGTGAAGCTGGAAAGTGGCGGGATCCTCAAGGTCTACTGCGAGCCGGAACGGGTTCTGGAAGGCAGTAGTGGCCCGGCCGACGTGGAGATCCTCCGGGTCGCCCGAGCCATCAAGCAGGCCGAGCCGGATACGCCGGTGATAATCGTCACCAAGGACATCAACCTGCGGATCCGGGCGGATGCGGCCGGCTTGAGGGCTGAGGACTACGAGTCTGACCACGTGCCGCTGGCCGAGGTGGCCCGCCCGGACACCGAACTGACCGTCACCGCCGAGCAGTTGGACGAGTTCCGACGCCACGGACGCCTGAGCCTGAGCGGGCTCGGGCTGCGGGCCAACCAGTACGTGCTCCTGCGCACCGGCGAGAACCACCAGGGCACCGCCTTGGCCCGCCGGGATGCGACCTCCGAGCAACTGATCGCCCTTCGGGATCCGCCCGGCGGCCTGTGGGGCATCCACCCCCGGAACAAGGAGCAGTACTACGCGATCGATGCCCTGCTGGACGAACGCGTCAGTCTGGTGTCACTGATGGGCAAGGCCGGCACCGGAAAAACGCTGCTGGCTCTTGCGGCCGCCATGTACCAGACTTTCCGCAAGCGGCTCTACCGCGGCATACTGGTGTGCCGCCCCATCGTTCCGGTCGGGCGTGATCTGGGATTCCTGCCCGGCGATCTCGGCAGCAAGCTGGCCCCCTGGGTCAAGCCGATTACCGACACCATCGAGTTCCTGCTGGATGCCGGCGGCTGCGTGAAGGGTCACGGGGATGAAGCCAGTCTCATACGAGCCGGACTGATCGAGATTCAGCCGTTGACCTACATTCGTGGCCGCAGCATCGCCAAGCGGTTCGTGGTGATCGACGAGGCCCAGAACCTCACTCCCCTGGAGGTCAAAACCGTGATCACGCGGGTGGGCCAGGCGGCCAAGGTGGTTCTGACCGGCGACCCCTGGCAGATCGACAATCCCTACGTGGACCGCAACAGCAGCGGGTTCATCTATCTCATCAACCGTTTCGCCGGCGAACCGCTGGCCGCCCACGTGGAGCTGCGCAAAGGCGAACGCAGCCCGCTGGCAGAACTGGCCGCCAACCTGCTCTGACGACCTCCGCCGCAGCCCCCATGGGTGCCTGCCCGGCCGCGATCGAGCCGGCCAACAATGCGACCGCCAGTTGGACCAGCCGGCGTTAACCCGTAGGCCGGAACCGAACCTCCCCTTCAGCGCAGCCGCAGCGAGTTCCCCACCACGGTCAGCGAACTGCACATCATGGCCGCACTGGCCAGCACGGGCGGCACAGGTGCGAGCATGGCCAGGGGGAGCATGACCAGGTTGTAGGCCAGTGCCCAGAACAGGTTCTGCCGCATGATTCTCAGGCTGGCTCGAGCGATGCGGACCGTTTCGGCGATCAAGGTCGGCGAGTAGCCCACCAACGAGATGTCGGCTGCCTCACGGGCCACGTCCGCGCCAGTGCCCAAAGCGATCCCGACGTCGGCGGCCGCTAGTGCCGGGGCATCGTTGATTCCGTCGCCGACCATTGCCACCGTCTGGCCCTCAGCCACGAGCTGCTGAACGCGCTCCAGTTTCTCCTGTGGACTTAGCTGAGCCTGATATTCCTCTATACCCAGTTCCGCGGCGACCCGGGCGACCGCGATCGCACGGTCGCCGGAAAGGACTCTGAGCCGTACGCCCAGCTTTCGCAGGGCTTGCACCGCGGCCCTCGCCTGCGGGTGTGGCGGATCGGCAAATGCCAGCAGTCCGACCAGCTCGCGGTCTACGCCAACCCAGACCACGCTCAGCCCCTCGGCCGTTAGTGCTTCCGCGCGAGCCAGACCCGCGCGGGTGTCGGTGCCGTTTTCACGCAGCCAGGCCTCGCTGCCCACGCTCACCTGTGCTCCAGCAACCTGCCCACTTACTCCCTTCCCGGGACTGGACCGGAAATGGTCGGTTTGCGGCGGCCGGATGCCGCGCTGCCGGGCCGCCTGCCATACCGCCCGGGCCAGCGGATGTTCGCTGAACTGCGCGACCGCGCTGGCGGCCCGAAGGATGTCCTCCTCCCCCGACCGACCGCAGACGCAGATTCGCTCCAGGGCCGGCCGCCCGAGCGTCATAGTTCCGGTTTTGTCCAGCAGAACCACGCGTATGTGTCCGGCGGCCTCAAGAGCTGCCGCATCGCGTACCAGAATGCCACGTCGGGCCGCCCGGGTGGTGCCGACCAGAACCGCGGTCGGGATCGCCAGACCGAGGGCACACGGACAAGCCACGACCAGGACGGCGATCATCCGCTGGATTGCCCAGGTCGTCTCTGCACCGGCCAACCATTTCCAGCCGATCAGCGTGGATACCGCGATCAGAATCACTGCGGGCACGAACCTGGCGGCGAGTCGATCGGCCAGACGCTGCCAGGGTGTTTTGGTGGCCTGGGCCTGCTGGACGAGCTGCGCGATGCGGGCGGCCGCACTGGTGCTGCCGGTGGCGGTGGCCCGGATTTCCAGTAGACCGTCCGCCACCCAGGTGCCCCCGAAAACCCGGTCCCCTGGACCACGCTGCACCGGGAGCGATTCTCCGGTGAGCATGCTCTCATCCAGCGTGGCTTGGCCCCAACTCACCTCCCCGTCCACCGGGACCGGGGCATGAGCGGCCACTCGCAGTCGGTCACCTGGACGCACGGCTTGCACCGGGATGATTTCCGTCCGGTCGTCGAGCACGCGGCAGGCGGTTTGGGGAATTCGCCGAGCCAAGGCCTCCAGTGCCGCAGAAGCCTGCCCGCGAGCCCGGGCCTCCAGGTACTTTCCCAGCCCGACCAGCAGCACAATCAGGACGGCGGTATCCAAGAGTATCAACTGGTGGATTCCGGTCGCGACCCCGAGCAGACTGCTGCCCAGGGCAGTCATTGCCCCCAGACTCACCAGCAGGTCCATATTGGCCCGGCCGGCCAGTAATGCCCGGCTGGCACCCAACAGCATTGGACCCGCGGCCGCTGCCACCACGCCCAGGGTTAGCGCGATTTGCACCGGCCAAGCCGCCCGAGGTGCTAGAAGGTGATCCAACCAGAGCGGCCATCCGTCCGGCCGGATGGCGACTCCCACGTGGGCTGCAATCACCGGGAGCCCCAGCAGAAGGGCCAGCAGCAAGCGATGTTGCTGCCGACGAAGTTGGGCGGTCTGGGCTGAAACGGCCGGCGCCTCCCGTTCCGGCTCACGCAAGAATGCCTGATAACCTGCCTTCCTGACCGCCTCGGCCAGGGCCGGCACCGTGTCCGGGGTGGCCTGGTCGGTCAGCCAGACGGTGGCCTGTTGGGTGAGCAGGTTGGCGCTGGCTTGGGCGACGCCGGGGACCCGGCGGAGGGCGCCCTCCACGCTGGCCACGCAGCCGGCGCAGTGCAGGCCGCTGAGGGTTAGCTCGACCTGCCGGGCGGCAGGGGTGCTTGGGGTCATGTTTATATAATAGGCGGGCCGGCCGGCGGCAGTGGGCCGGGGA
>Ga0185342_1000287_pt1 | contig 27830 bp, 31 predicted proteins | sample ConPoolayeEmetaG_FD_128045 | JGI IMG/M metagenome (GOLD analysis project Ga0185342, IMG submission 128045) | Hot spring microbial mat communities from California, USA to study Microbial Dark Matter (Phase II) - Cone Pool mat layer E metaG... ... | reverse complement strand
TATCTTTTCTTTGAAGAACCAATAAAAAAAGAGGCAAGAAATCATCTCTTAACTATTATTGGCAGTGCCCTTTTGGTTATTGTTTTATTTTTTCTTTTAAAAAACAGTCGCTTTGCCGGTTTGGTCAACGTCAGCAGCAATTCTTCTTTGCCGACTTTCTTTTTCTTGGGATTAATTGCCGGTGTTTCTTCTTGCGCTGCTTTGGTTGGCGGACTTTTGCTTTCTTTAGCCAAACAATGGTCTGAAATTTATTTAAAAAGCAATTCTACATTTGAAAAATTCCAACCTTATTTGCTTTTTAATTTTGGTCGGATTTTATCTTACGCTATTTTAGGCGGTATTATCGGAGCGATTGGAGCAAAAATTCAGTTCTCTTTAAGCTTTACTGCTTTTCTAATTACTCTTGTTTCTCTTTTGATGATTTTTTTGGGACTACAAATGTTAGGAGTAGGATATTTTTCTCGTTTTCAAATAACAATGCCAAAATTTATCACAAGATACATTGCTGATGAGACAAAATTTCAAGGAAAATTGATGCCGTTTTTAATGGGCGCTTTAACCTTTTTCCTGCCCTGCGGTTTTACTTTAACCAGCCAGAGCTTAGCTTTAATTTCCGGCAGTTTCTGGCAAGGAGCAGGAATTATGTTTGCTTTTGCTTTAGGAACAGCGCCTGAGCTTTTAGCCATTGGTTTTTCTTCAGTTAAGTTTTTAGAAGAACCGCACTTATCCGATAAATTTTTAAAAGTGGCTGGAGTTTTAGTCTTGTTTTTTGCCCTCTATAATATTAATGCCCAATTAAATATTTTGGGTGTACCCAGTTTATCAGATATTAAGTTTAATTCTGCCAATCAAGCGAACTCACAAAAACTCTTTTAATGTAAATGAAAAAGATTTGCCTCCGATTATCAACGGCAAGCAGGTGATTAAAATGAAAGCTTCCAGTTTCGGTTATGAACCAAATTACTTCAAGGTTAAAGCAGGGGTTCCTATCAGATGGGAAATTGAAGACGTTGGTACTTCTGGTTGCACTAACGCCATTATTTCCAAAGGTTTATTTCCAGACGAAATTCCTTTAACACCAGGTCAAACCAGCGTTCAAGAATTCACTCCTACAAAGCCGGGAAAATATAAATTTTCCTGCTGGATGGGTATGGTTTCCGGGATTATTGAGGTGGTTGATAGCGGAAATGTTACAAACAATTCCGGCATCGGAGTTCAAGCTGCCAATACTAACAATAATGCTGTTATTCCTTCTGGCGCTAAAGGCTGCGGTTGTGGAGGAGTGGCTAGTGAAGTTGTGAGAAAGTAAGACTCTTTAATTATGGTCAATAAATTGATCATAATAATTATTACCTTTACCTTAATGATTGGTTTTATTTTCGGGCAATTTTTATTTAAGCCCAAAACCATTTTGTTTTTATGCGTTCACAATACTTTTCGTAGCCAAATGGCTGAGGCCTTCTTTAACAAATTCGCCAAAGAAAAAGGAATAAAATGGCAAGCAAGATCAGCTGGGTTTCTTAAGGCAGATAAAATTAATGAAAAGGCAATAATTTTAATGAAAGAAGAAGGAATCGATATTTCTGACAAAAAACCAAAGTTAATGATTGACAAAATGATGAAATCAGCAGATAAAATTGTGGTCGTTTGCCAGGAATGTGAAGAGCAGGGTCTTTGTTTGGTTTTACCCAAAGAAAATATTGAATATTGGCGCCTGCCTAACCCAGCGGAAGCGGAACTTGATCAGTTAAGGGAAATAAGAAGCAAAATAAAGGAAAAAGTTTTAGTTTTAATTGAGCAGTTAAAATATTAGCCAGGCGACATGTTTAAACTTTTGAAGTTATGAAAGAAGAGACGAAAAAATATCAATGTCCGGTTTGCAAACTTTGGTACAAAGAAAAAAGGTGGGCTAAAAAGTGTGAGAAATGGTGTAAAAAACACAAAAGCTGTAATTTAAGAATTACTAAAAATTCAATAAAGTTAGCCACAACCTTGCCTATTGACAGCTCTTAAAATTAAGAATAAAATCTAATTAAGAATGATTACTAAAATAAAAGCGAAAGAAAAAATTACCTGTCAAAAAAGAGCTATTTTGGAATTTTTACAATCGGTAAAAACCCATCCGACAACTGAACAAATTTATCAATCAATTAAGGAAAAGCTCCCCCAAATTAGCAAAGGAACAGTCTATCGCAATCTTAAATTTTTAGCAAAGAAGGGAAAAGTTTTGGAAATTTTTTCTAAAGTTGCTCACTATGATGGTGATATTTCTTTACATGCCCACTTTGTCTGCCAAAAATGCGATAAAATTTTTGATATTAATAATGTTTGTAAAGAGTGTAAAATTCTTAAAAGAAAAAAAATAAAGTTTGGGAAAATTAAAGGCTATAATTTAATTTTTTATGGTTTGTGCCAAACATGTCAAAATTAAACTTTAGAAGCTTAAGAATAAAATGATTAAAATTAATCAAAAAATTTACGACCTGGAAATTGCTAGTCACTCATTTGAGGCATTTCATCAAGAAAAGATTAAAAAGCTTAAACTTTCTGACTACAAAGGCCAATGGTTAATTCTCATATTTTATCCAGCCGATTTTACTTTTGTTTGTCCTACAGAATTAGAGGAAGCAGCTCATTATTATCAAGAATTCAAAAAATTAGGAGCAGAAGTTTTAAGTATCAGTACTGACACAGTTTTTGTGCATAAGGCATGGCATGATTACTCGCCGGCGATCAGAAAGATTAAATTTCCAATGGTGGCAGACCCAACAGGAAGATTAAGTAAAGAATTCGGAACATATATCGAAGAAGAGGGGGTTTCTTTTAGAGGCACTTTTATTCTAGATCCCGACGGTAAATTGACGGCTTACGAAATGCATCATAACTCAATTGGAAGGTCTGCTGAAGAATTACTAAGAAAACTTCATGCAGCTGTCTTTGTAAGAGAACATGAAGGAGAAGTTTGTCCAGCTAGTTGGAAACCAGGAAAAAAGACACTGAAACCGTCTTTAAATTTAGTGGGTAAAATTTAGAAAGGAGGAAAAATATGCCTGTAACTAAAAAATTACAAGTTTTTAAATGTAATATTTGCGGTAATATCGTTGAGGTTTTGCATGCTGGTGGCGGTGAAATTGTTTGTTGTGGACAGCCGATGGAATTACTTAACGAAAAAACAGAAGATTTGGGTAAGGAAAAGCACGTGCCCGTGATTGAGAAAACTAAAAATGGAGTAAAAGTGAAAATTGGTTCTGTACCTCATCCCATGGAAGAAAGTCATTATATTGAATGGATAGAAATTATTGCTGATGGGGTGACTTATAGAAAATTTTTAGAACCTACTGACAAACCAGAAGCAGAATTTGAGATTAAGGCAGAAAAAATTGAGGCAAGAGAGTATTGCAATATTCATGGTTTGTGGAGAGGAGAATATAACTAACAGAGGTCAAAAATAACCAAATTAATAAGCCATAGAAATATGAAGAATAAGATAATAATCTTTAGTGTTTTTTTATTTAGCCTTATTATCATTGTTTTATTTGGTAATAACTTATTCTTTGGTAAAAAGAAAGAACTGGATAAAGAGACAGTCAAAAAGAAAAATAGTCAAGAAATTGAAACAAACCAGCCGTCTGAAATTAAAAAATATTCTTTAGAAGAAGTGATAAAGCATAATACAAAAGAAGATTGTTGGATGGTAATTAATGGAGAGGTCTATAACGTTACTTCTTTTATATCCCTTCATCCCGGCGGTTCAGCAATTTTGTTAGGTTGCGGAAAAGACGCGAGTGATTTATTTACAAAAAGAAAAACAGCAGATGGAGAAAAAATTGGATCTGGCAAGCCTCACTCTCCCAAAGCCCAAGATTTACTAGATAAATATCACATTGGTCAATTAAAATAAAACAATGATTACATTTTTTGGACAAGATTTAGTTTTTTGGACAGGTCTTATAACTGGAACATTTTTTACTTTTAATTTTTTTGGTTGTCGCTACCTTTTTAGATTAACTAACAATAAATTTTTGGGTAGATTTGCAAGATTTGCTCAAAAACATCACCAAAAATTTATTTATTTAGCTTTTGTTTTTTTCCTTCTCCATGCCTTTTTGGCAATTTTAAGAACAAATTTTAATATTTGGCTTTAATCGGAAAATTAAGAATCAAGTCGGCTCTTTTTTAAAAAATAATTAAGTAGTTAAAGTAATCTTCTTAAAATTTAAAATCTTTATTGACAAGTCTTCTTAATATGCTAAGATTACCTATACCTGGGGTATAGGTATAAATTAATTAATATTCATGGAGAAAATAATTTTTAAAATAGCCGGCATGAACTGTGCATCGTGTGCGGCGAATATTGAAAACGCTTTAAGAAAAGAGGCGGGGGTTAAATCTGCCAATGTTAATTTTGCGGCGGAAAAACTTTATTTAGAATTTGACCAGAGAGAAATAAGTATTGCTAGAATTCAAAAGATTATTGAAAAGTTGGGGTATAAGGCAACAGAAGAAACTTTTGAGGAAGAAATGCGCGATCATCACAAAGAAGCAAAGGTGCAAGAAATTCAAAAATTAAAAAAGCGCTTTATTTTTGCGCTAATTTTCAGTCTACCCATTATTTATATGGTAATGGGTGAAATGGTTGGCTTGCCAATGCCGGCAATTTTTGAGGTATACGGAACAATAATTCAGTTTGTTTTAGTTACGGCTGTTATCATTTCTTGTCTTAATATTTGGACTTTTGGTTTTAAAAATTTACTGCGGCTTTCTCCCAATATGGATTCTCTTATTTTTATTGGCACAGCCGTTGCTTATTTTTATAGTTTAATTATTTCTGTTTTAATGTTTTTGGGAACAAAAATTGAAGCGCATCAATATTTCGAAAGCGCGGCTCTAATTTTGGTTTTTATTTCTTTGGGTAAATATCTTGAAGCTATCACTAAGGGAAAGACAAGTGAAGCAATTAAAAAACTGATCGGGCTTCAACCGAAGGAAGCAACGATTATAAGAACCCGCTCATTTCATTCGCAGAACCTTGATTCCTCACTTCGCTCGGAATTAAAAGACAACGAGGAAATAAAAATTCCTATTTCTGAAGTAAAAGTCGGGGATGTTATTTTGGTAAGGCCCGGTGAAAAAATTCCTGTGGACGGGATTGTTATTGACGGCTATTCCGGCGTTGATGAAAAAGCGATTACCGGAGAAAGTATGCCGATTGAAAAGAAAAAAGGAGACGAAGTAATTGGTGCTACCATTAACAAAACCGGGGTTTTAAGATTTAGGGCAACGCGGGTTGGCAAGGACACAATGCTGGCCCAAATTATAAAAATCGTTGAAGAGGCGATGGGTTCTAAAGCGCCAATCCAACTTTTGGCAGACAAAGTTTCTTTTTATTTTGTTCCGTCGGTAATCGGCATTGCTATTTTTGCTTTTGTTGTTTGGCTCTTATTGGGACAGCCACTTTCTTTTACTTTAACGGTTTTTGTGGCCGTTTTGATTATTGCTTGCCCCTGCGCCTTGGGATTGGCAACACCAACCGCTGTAATGATGGGCACGGGTTTGGCAGCAAAATATGGCATTTTAATCAAAAGCGGCAAGGCCTTAGAGATTGCCAGAGATGTAAATGTTGTTATCTTTGACAAAACGGGGACGCTAACTAAAGGAGAACCCAGCGTTACAGACATTTTTAAAGTTAAAAACGAGGTTAGCGAAAATTCTATTTTACAAATCGCCGCGTCGGTGGAAAAAAATTCCGAACATCCTTTAGCAAAAGCAATTGTTAATAAAGCGAAAGAAGAAAGGGTTAATTTTTCAGAAGTAAAAAATTTTCAAGCCATACCCGGCCACGGTGTTTCGGCTGAGATGGCGGGCAAAAAAATACTTTTGGGAACAAGAAAACTAATGGCCGATAATCAAATTGACCCAAGTTTAATTGAAGAAAAAATGATCGCCCTAGAAGATCAAGGCAAAACAGCAATGATTTTAGCGCAAGACAAAGAGGTTGTTGGCATTATTGCCGTGGCTGATACTCTTAAAGATTTTTCAAAAGAAGCAGTTAAGATGCTCCATAAAATGGGAAAGAAAGTAGCGATAATTACGGGAGATAATAAAAGAGTTGGGCAAGCTATTGTCCAGCAAGTCGGTATAGATAGGGTTTTAGCCGAGGTATTGCCGCAAGAAAAGTCGGCAGAAATTAAAAAATTACAGAGCGAAGGAAATGTTGTGGCTATGGTTGGTGATGGGATAAATGACGCTCCGGCTTTAGCGCAAGCTGATTTAGGGATTGCTTTGGGTTCTGGTACCGATGTAGCAATGGAAACCGGAGAAATAGTTTTAATTAAAGACGATTTAAGAGATGTTGTCACCGCTATTGATTTAAGTAAATACACTTTAAATAAAATCAAGCAAAATCTTTTTTGGGCTTTCTTTTATAATGTCATTGGCATTCCCCTTGCTGCTGGTGTTTTCTATCCCTTTACTGGTTGGCTTTTAAATCCGGCGATTGCCGCTGCGGCAATGGCTTTTTCTTCGGTAAGTGTGGTTTCAAATTCACTTTTAATGAAACAGTATAAATTAAAATTGAGGAGTTTTTGAAGCCAATTTTATTCTGAGCATTTGCTTTCACACTCAGAAAAGCGCAGAGGATCGTTTTCAAAATTCTTTTTACATTCTTCTGTGCATGATTTACACTCTTCAAACTTTTGACTTTTTACGAGTTGACATTTTTTATTAATAATTTGACAACTAGCGTATTGACGGCAATTATCACCTGGTTCATACACCATGGTGCAAATTTCAGGTATTTTTGGGCCGCAAGTAATATTTAAACCATGACAATTTTCCATGCCACATTTTTCTGAGCTGGAAGAATCTATTTTGGTTGTTTTATTTAACCACTTTTGAGCTAAAAAAAATGAAATTAAAAGTAAGATTAATAGCGTTAAGTAAAGAAATTTTTGACTCATGATTTAACTTTTATAATTTATTAATCATCATCATTTTATCATTTTCGGCTGAATTAAGGTAGTTAAATTTTTAAATGTTGATTTTTTTGAAAACATTTTAAGTTTCCCCTTTTTATCCAAAAGATTTATTGATTGTAAGTCTTCGTTCTAGATTATAAGGTTAAAGGCAAGTAAAAATAATCATTATTAATTTCACTTTTTAGTGGCTATTTTGATAACAGCCTACAAAATCCTCTTTAGATTTTTGCGAGAGGAAGTAAATTTATTAAAGATAATTCCCTGAATTTTATTAAAAAAAAATCTTTTGATTTAGGCAAAATTATGTTACAATAATACATCTTTTTTTATTTTTAAACCAGAGGATTTTTATAAAAATGACAAAAGAACAATTTAATGAACTACCCATATTTTCGCCAATTTCACCATTAAGCGAAGTGTTTTCTTATCCTGGAGGTGAGGGAGTAGTAAAAGCTAACCTCAAACCCTTACAATTAGATTTTCTGAAGGCAGCAAAAAGACAAAATAGAGATCCAGCAGAAGCAGAAAAAGCGGCAATGGGGTTGAGAATATATTTCGATCCTTTTAAATTTCATAAAGCTATAATAATTGAATCCTTAAAAGGAATTGAAAACCCCTTTTCAAGGAAGTTATTAAGATTTATGTTAAGAATTAGCTCGGCTTTAGACGTTGTTACTTCCGGATTAACATTGGGATCAGCTTATTCTATTAAAAGTAAGGAAGGTTGTGTAGAAGCTATGGGAGTTTTTTTTACCCCAAAACTATCGTAGACGTTGGGGTTCGCCGCGTACCAGCTTCCAACCATGAAGCAATGCAAGCAGGTATAAGGAGTATGTTTGAAAAAGTATGGAGACACGAAAGAGCACATTTATTAGAGGGATTACGAGGAGAAGAAGGAGAATCTTTAAATCCTAACGAGAAAGGAAACAGTAAACTAAAAAAAGTTGTTAGAATCGCGGCATTACTCGCCGCTCAAGGTTATCTTCTTTCTGAAATAATAAGAAGAGGAGAGGAAGTGCGTCTAGGTAAGTTTGATGGACTGGGAGAGTCTTTGGTTAATGTTCTTATGATTGTAGTTGGGGGAGAGCTGGTAATACAGCAAATTTTTAATGGTGAGGAAAATAAAGCAGAATTTCAAGCTGAAACGGGAACTAACCGCGGAGACTTATTTGAATTTGAATTTGAATTTGGAAAATAAATTATTAACCAATAAATTTTTTCGTTTTAAAAATCTTCTTGTTTTCTTAGATTTAAGGTTGTTTCCCTTAAAAATTCGATCTGGTCGGGGTGCCCAGAATCGAACTGGGATCGAACGCACCCCATGCGCTCATCATGCCATTAGACCACACCCCGAAGTTTCTTTATTTTAACATGAAGATTGGAATAGATTAATATCAGAAAATTTCCGAGCGGCAAGGAAATCAAGATTTTTGGGAGTTTTCTCCTATGCTTTTTTAATTTTGTGAGATCGCTAGAGTTGTTTTTCAAAAAATCTCACCCTTTAGTAGCTTTTGAGATTTATCAGTTTTTAAACAGTTGAAATCTCCTTTTACTTAATCATCATATTACTCTTGTATTTTAACAAGATTTGTGCTACCAATACATTAAGCAAATTTGCCTGCCCTGAAAGGAAAGTTATGGGAAGACCACCAAAAAATTCCTCGCCAATTAGCGATCAAAAATTAGAAGCAATTAAAGTGGCCATGGCTCAAATAGAAAAACAATATGGTAAAGGAGCAATTATGAGATTTGGTGATGGTCAAAAAAACTATCAAATTGACGTCATCCCTACTGGTTCGATTGCCTTAGACTTAGCTTTGGGAGTTGGAGGTTTACCGCGTGGTCGTATTACAGAAATTTATGGTCCGGAAGCCTCAGGGAAGACGACAATTTGTTTACATGTGATGGCCGAGGCGCAAAAAAGAGGTGGAAAGGTGGCTTTTATTGATGCAGAACATGCTTTGGATCCAGTAAGAGCAGAATCAATCGGTCTTAATTTAGATGACTTAATTATTTCCCAACCGGATACAGGTGAACAAGCCTTAGAAATTGCCGAGACTTTGATTCGTTCCGGCGCTTTAGATGTTTTATGTGTGGATTCGGTAGCGGCTTTGGTGCCAAAAGCAGAAATAGAGGGTCAAATGGGAGATTCTATCATTGGTGTTCAGGCAAGACTGATGAGTCAGGCAATGCGCAAGTTAACTTCAGCCATTGATCGTTCCAAAACAGTGATGATTTTTACTAATCAGATTCGGATGAAGATTGGTATTATGTTTGGCAATCCGGAAACGACCACCGGCGGCATGGCTTTAAAGTTTTATTCCTCAGTAAGGCTTGATACCAGGAAGGTTGGTAATATTACTGACGGAGACAAAATTATTGGTTCGAGGCATCGGGTAAAAGTAGTTAAAAATAAACTGGCACCGCCATTTAGAGTGGCAGAGTTTGATATTATGAATGTGGGTGGCATTTCGCGTTCAGGAGGCTTATTAGATGTGGGTGTGGAGTTGGGGGTAATCCAAAAGTCTGGAAGTTTTTTCCGATTTGGCGAAGAAATGTTAGGACAAGGAAGAGAAGCAGTGAAAAACCTTTTAGAAGAAAATAAAAAACTGGCAAGTCAGATTGAAACAGAGATTTGGCAGGCGGTTAAAAAACAGGAAAAAATTCCTGTTGAAGTAGGCGAACACAAGGAAGAGTAAAGTGAGATTGTTAGCTTGTTAAATGGTAGCTAGTTGGTGAGTAACGAAAAATATTATCAAAAAGCTCTTCGCTTTCTTTCTTTTCGTCCTCGGAGCGAAAAAGAAATATTCAAATATTTAAATAAGAAGTTAAAAGACCGCCATCAAGTAGCGCAGATTATCACTCGTTTAAAGAATGAAAATTTGATCAATGATGAAGAATTTGTTGATTGGTGGCTGGAGCAGCGGTTTAGTTTTAATCCGAAAAGCAAGAAGGTGTTACGTTTGGAATTATTACAAAAAGGAATTGCTAAAAATTTAATTGAAGAGAAATTGGCAAGCATTAGTCAACATCAGATTCAGACAGCCATTCAAACCCTGATTGCTAAAAAGGCCAAATTATACCCACCCCAAAAATTGATTAATTATCTTACAGCTCGAGGCTTTGAATACGATTTAGTAAAAAATTTAGTTGACGAATTGGCCCAAAAACGATAAAATTAAACATTAAGAAGTGATAATCGGTAAGCTAAATAATTTTTAAAAAAACAATGATTATCGATTTTTACCAATTAAAAAAATTTCTCGTCTTCCTAGAGGATAAGTAAAGTTTACCTTTGTCGCTTCTTTATTGGAGGTAAAAATGTCCTTCTTCATGCGTTTAACAGGCCTTTGGCGAAAAGAGGGCCGTAAGACTGTTACCCTAAGGGAAGTAAGTAAGAAGACTTCCCTAAAACCATTTATTTCCGAAAAATTAATTTTTGAGGCCAATGCTAGGGCCAAAGAAATAATTCTTGAAGCTAAAGAAGAGGCTTTAAAGATAAAAAATCAAGCAGAAGAGCTTCTGGAAAGTAACAGAATAAAGACCCAGCAAATCCAACAGCAATTACTGCAAAAAAGCACCGAGATTGATCGTAAGCTTGGAATTTTGGAAGAGAAAACTAGAAATTTAAACAAAAGAGAACAAATCTTAGAAAGGAAAGAAGAAGAAATTGAAAGGATTAAAAAACAGCAACTAGATCGTTTGGAGAAGATTTCTTTACTTAAAAAAGAAGAAGCAAGAAAATTAATTTTGGATGCTTGGGAGAAAAAAATTAGTACCGAGATAGGGCAGCGTATTAAAGAAGCAGAAGAAGAAGCGAAACAAATTGCTGATAATAAGGCACGGGAAATTCTGGTGGAGGCAATGCAACGGGGAGCAACCGATTATGTTCCTGAATATACCGTTTCTGTGGTGAAATTACCCGACGAGGAGATGAAAGGAAGAATTATTGGTCGGGAGGGTCGTAATATCCGCACCTTTGAAAAGGTTACGGGTGTCGATACGGACTTGGACGAAGAAGGAGTAATTCGTCTTTCGAGTTTTGATTCTATCAGAAGAGAGATTGCCCGTGTGGCCTTAGAAAGATTAATTGCCGATGGTAGGATTCAGCCGGTAAGAATTGAAGAAATTGTTGAGAAGACAAAAAAAGATCTTGACAGAATTATTCGTCAGTCTGGTGAGGAGCTTTGTCATCGTTTAAAAGTTTATAATTTACCCAGAGAAGTGATTGACATGTTAGGTAGATTTCGTTATCGTTTTTCTTATGGTCAAAATATGATTTCTCATACTTTAGAAGAAACGAAAATTGGGGTAGCCTTGGCTTATGAAATTGGGGCCAATACCAATATTGTTCGTCTGGGTTGCTTATTACATGATATTGGGAAAGTAATTACCGAAGAAGAAGGTAGTCATGTTAAAATTGGTGCTGATTTTTTAAGAAAACATAATATTCCCCAGCCGGTTTTAGATTGTGTTTTACAGCATCATGGCGATGAAGAATTTAGTTCTATTGAATCGGTTTTGGTTTATATTGCTGATGCTATTTCTAGTAGTCGACCAGGGGCCCGCTATGAAGATTATGAAGAATATATTGCGCGTCTAAAAAATTTGGAATCATTAGCTTTGAGTTTTGAAGGAGTGGAACAGGCTTATGCTTTACAGGCAGGCAGGGAAATTAGGGTTATTGTTAATCCTAAGGAAAAAAATGATAATGAAATGATGAAATTAGCCGCCGATCTTAAAGAGAAAATTAAAAAAGAAACCAATGTTCCTGGTCAAGTAAAAATTACCGTGATTAGAGAAACGAGAGCCACAGAGGTGGTTTAAAAAACCGCGAAAGGAGGTGAAGTTAAATGAAAAAATCAGAATTAATTGAGATTATTGCTAAAAAGGCCCATTTAACCAAAAAGGCTGCTAAGGAAGCCATTGAGACGATTTTAAAAGAAGTTGCCAAAACGTTAATTAAAGGTGAAAAAGTGGTTCTTTCTGGTTTTGGTACTTTTAAGGTAAAGAAAGTAGAAGATAAAAAGGGGAGGAAAAGCGTTAATGATCCTACTCCAATAGTTCACCGTTCTCATAAAGTCGTGAGATTTATTGTAGCGAAAGGCTTAAAAAGGGCTGTGAGATAATTTTCCTTTATGAATAAAAACTTTAAAATATCGGCTGTTTTTCAGCTGATTATTTTGGTAACTCTCCAATGATGATTTTTTGTTTTACTAAAATGGGTTTTAGCTAAGCATTTTAATGATTAATTCTTTATTTCTCTTTTCAGATTTATCATTAAAATTATTATGTTATTATTAGTTTATGGCAGTGATTGAAGTTAAAAATTTAAAAAAATATTATCGAGTTCATCAAAAAGAACCGGGTTTATTGGGTTCTTTTAAATCTTTGTTTAGAAGAAAATATCGTGAAGTAAAAGCGGTGTCAGGAATTTCCTTTAAAATTGAAAAAGGAGAACTGGTTGGTTTTATTGGTCCCAATGGTGCAGGCAAGACCACGACCTTAAAATGTCTTTCCGGGCTTCTTTATCCCAGCGAAGGAGAAGTTTCAGTTTTAAATTTTAATCCGTGGCAGCGAAAACAAGAATTTTTGCGTCAAATATCTTTGGTGATGGGTCAAAAAAACCAACTTTGGTGGGATTTGCCAGCCATAGAGACTTTTTTACTCAATAAAGAAATTTATGAAATTCCCGAAGAGCAATTTAAAAAAACTTTAGAGAAACTTATTAAATTGTTGGAAGTTGAAGATATAATTAATGTTCAGGTAAGAAAATTGTCTTTGGGTCAGCGAATGAAATGTGAGCTGATTGCTGCTTTGCTTCACTCACCCACAGTTCTTTTTCTAGATGAACCTACCATTGGTTTAGATGTAGTCATGCAGAAGAAAATTAGAGATTTTGTTAAAGCCTATAACCGCGAATTTGAAGCCACAATTGTTCTTACTTCACACTATATGGGAGATGTGCGTGAACTTTGCCAAAGAGTGATTATTATTGATAAGGGAGAAATTGTTTTTGATGGCAAGTTAACAGAAATTATAAATAAGTATGCCGATCATAAATTAATTGAATTAATTTTAAGTAGGGAAGTTAATTTAAGGCATCTTGCGGAACTGGGTGAAATTAAAAAGTACGAGTTTCCCAAAGTAGTTTTAAAAGTAGAGAAAAAAAAATCAAATACCATCGCTGCAAAACTTTTGAAATTTTATCCTGTTGAAGACTTAAATATTACCGACACCGCCATTGAAGATATTATTCGTGAGCTTTTTACGGGTAAGAATTATGCTTAAGCGCTTAAAATTTAGCTTAAACTTAAGAAATTTTTCCGTCAAATTTTTTCAAGAAGCAATTAATGAAATTAACCATCATAAAAAATTGTTCCAAGAATCACTTGTTAATTCTTTTCGCGGTTTATTTTTTTATGCGAATGATGAATCTTTTATTGTTGCCAATTTTTAATGATGAAGGAATTTATTTAGATTGGGGTCAGCGGATGCTGGCCTCACCGGTTTATGCCTTTTATTCACTTTACGACGGCAAACAACCACTTTTAATGTGGCTTTTTGCCCTTGTTAATAAATTTATTTCTGATCCTCTTTTAGCGGGAAGGTTAGTTTCGGTAATAATGGGAAGTTTAAGCTTATGGGGGATTTATAAATTAAGTAAGAGTTTTTGGTCTTCTTTAATATATCTTATTTGCCCATTATTTATTTTTTTTGACAGACAAGCCTTAATGGAGAGTGCCATTGCTTGTGTTGGGGTTTGGTTGCTTTATTTTTTAATTAATTTTACGAAAACTAAGAAACGCTTTTGGGCAGCTGCCTTTGGTTTTTTGGCGGGATTGGGTATGTTTATTAAGTCAAGTGTCCTGATTTTTTTTCTTCTGGGCGTTATTTATTTAATTTATCTTTTATTGCTAAAAATTTTTTTAAAGAAAGAAATTTCATTAAAGGAAAATAGTCTCATTATCCAAGGCTTGTTGATCGTGATTTTTACTTCATTTTTGGTACTCATACCTTTATTTTTACAACCTTTAGCCAAAAACATTATCCTCATGGGAGGAAGGTATAATTTAACTTTTTCAGAATTGCTTTCTTTCCCTTTAAATAAGTGGTGGTTAAATTTGAATGCCTTGCTTGAAATAAGTCTTTGGCATCTTTCGCCCCCTCTAATTTTTCTGGCAGTTATTGGCATACTTAAAACATTAAAAGAAAAAAACAAAAAGCAAAAAATTTTTTTATTCTGGTTTTTAGGCGGTTTGCTTATTGCTATTTTTACTGTTAGAAATTTTAATCCTCGTTATTTGTTGCCGTTCTTGATCCCAATTAGTTTTTTTTCTGCCGGCGGTTTGAGCTATCTTTTCAAATTTAAGAAATCTTTGGGTTATTTAAACTTGTTAAGTTTAGTTATTCCTGCAACTTTAAGTTTTTTGTTAATCTTTCAACCCTTAACTTATTTTAATTATTTAGATTATTTGACGCCTTCTTTTTCCCAAAAGCATGAATATGTTACCGGTAATCCAGCTGGCTACGGTTTGGATGAAGTTCGTTCTTATTTGGCAGAAAAGATAAAAGAAGGACCGATTTATATTGGTATTCGTTTAGATGCCGGTAATCCAGAAAATGCTCTGATGGCTTATTATTTTCATCAGCCTTTAGCACAGGTAATATATTTTGATAAACAGTTGTTTAATCCTAATTTTCCTCTTGAAAAATTAACTTTAGATTATCCTTTATATTTTGTTAGCCGAAGCGAACACAGAGGCGGTATGGAGGCTTATTTAATAGAGGAAAAAAGGTTTTATAAACCAGAGGGAAAAAGTTTTTTTGGCGTTTATCATTTTATTAACAATTATCAGTTAAATAAATGACTAAAAATTTAAACTATTTTATTATTACTTATGGTTGTCAAATGAATAAAGCGGATTCGGAAAAAATTGCCGGCTGGTATGAAAGTCGGGGGTGGCAGAGGGCAGGAAAAATTAAAGAAGCGGATGAGATTGTAGTTAATACTTGCTCGGTGAGACAATCGGCAGAGGATAGAGTATTTGGCCTTATAAACAATCTGAAAAATCTCAGATTTAAATCCCAAATCCGAAAATCTTCAAAACCTAAAATTATTCTTACTGGTTGTATGCTAAGATATCCGCTTGCCGATTTAAAAAAGAAATTACCTGTTGTTGACGAATTCAAAAAAATTTCCGATTTTCAAGTTGAAAATCCTAAGCGAGGGTCCAAAATTCATGCCTGGGTGCCGATTATGGAGGGTTGTTCTCACTTTTGCACTTATTGCGTTGTTCCCTACGCTCGCGGTCCTGAAAGAAGTAGGCCCTTTAAAGAAATTGTTTGCGAAGTTGAGAAATTGGCTACGCGCGGTTATAAGCAGCTTACTTTACTGGGTCAAAATGTTAATTCATATGGAAAGGATTTGAAAACTTCAAAATTCAAAAACTCATTTGCTCTCCTCCTGCGAGTTTTACATGAAATTCCGGGAATTAAAAAAATTTCTTTTATTACTTCAAACCCTTGGGATTTAACTGACGAGATTATTCAAGCAATGAGCTTACCTAAAATTGATAGATATTTACATTTACCGGTTCAATCAGGGGATGATGAAATTTTACGCCGTATGAATCGTCCCTATACGGCAAAGCAATATCTTGATTTAATCAAAAAAATCCGTCAAAAAATTCCCGATATTAAAATTGGCACCGATATTATTGTTGGTTTTCCTGGTGAAACCAAAAAACAGTTTCAGAATACGTTTGCTTTATGTAAGAAGGCGAAGTTTAGCGTAGCTTATATTGCTAAATATTCTCCGCGGATTGGTACTCCTGCTTACAAGTTTAAAGACGACGTTCCTTATCAGGAGAAAAAAAGAAGATGGCAGATATTAGAAAAGTTAATTAATAAATCTCCAAAAATCAAGTAATCATTTGAATTAATTTTCTTGCAAATTTTTGGGCGGCTGCTAAATCTTCTTTATTTGGTCTTCCTTTGGCCAAGCCGCCAATAAGTTTATAAGGTCCGTAGGTGTCAAAACCGCGACAGCTGAAGTCACCAATTACCTTAAAACCCTTTTGCTTTAATTTTTTGATTAAACTTTGATTATAAATTTTCAAACCAGCACCACTGGTAGAAAAAACGAAGGCAAAAGGATAATTAGTTTTGGGTAAGGAATCAATGAAGTTTAATAAACTTTGGTGAAATTTACCAAAATAAATCCCGGAGCCAAAACCGATTAGATCATAATTTTTTAAGTTTTGAGATTTAATTTTTTCAGGTTTGACTAATTTTGCTTTTAAGACTTTACTGATGGCTTTGCCTATTTTTTGGGTGTTTTGGTGGTGAATTGATTGGTAAATTATTAAGGTTTTCACCAGAATCATTATAATATAAAGAAGAAAAGATGAATAGACTTTTAGTTATTGGCGGCCCTACGGCAGTGGGTAAGACTGCCTTGGGAATTAAACTGGCTAAGAAATTTAAAGGAGAGATTATTTCGGCAGATAGCAAGCAGGTCTATCGTTATATGAATATTGGTACGGGTAAGGATATTGCCGAAAATTCAATTTTCAATTTTATCGCGGCAAATAAACTAGACAATCATTGCCCAATTAAGAATTATGTAATTGGTTATTATTTGCTTGATGGTATTCCGGTTTGGTTATTAGATGTTTGTAAACCAGATCAGGAATTTTCTGTTGCCCATTTTGTAAAATTTGCTATAAAAGTAGTTAAAAATATCTGGGAGAGAGGAAAATTAGCAATTGTGGTGGGGGGAACGGGATTTTGGATCAAAGCTTTGCTCGACGGTGTTGACTCAATGGGTATTCCGCCTGATTGGCAGTTAAGGGAGGAATTAAAGCATTTAGGAACTGAGAAACTGAGAGAAATTTTGCATGAGTTAAATCCTCAGCGGTTAGAGAAAATGAACCGTTCAGATCAACATAATCCCAGACGTTTAATAAGAGCGATAGAAATCAGCAAAGAACAATCACTGAAAATTAAAAAAAATTACCCCGAAAAATTAAAAATTGATAAACTCCTCATGATTAGCCTTAAAACTAAAGATCCTCAATCTTTATACAAAAAAATTGATAAGAGAGTGGTAAAAAGAATTAAACAAGGTGTCATCAAAGAAATAGAAGGTTTACTTAAGAAAGGCTATTCTTGGAAATTACCGGCTTTTAGCGCGGCGGGTTATGGCGTGTGGCAGGACTATTTTAAAAAGAAAAAAAGTCTAGCGGAAACTTGTCGACGATGGCAACTTCAGGAACATGGTTTGGCGCGACGACAGTTAACTTTTTTTAAAAAAGATAAAAGAATTAAATGGTTTCAGGTTGATCAACCCTATTACCGACAAATTGAAAAGTTAGTAAAGCAATGGTATAGTGGAAAATAGTATATGGAAAGGATTGAAATTTCTTACAGAACGATTATATTTACGATTCTTTTTTTAATCTTTTTATGGCTTTTATATCAGATAAGAATGATACTTTTATTACTTTTTATCGTTTTAATTTTAACAGCCGCTTTAGATCCGGTTGTTGATGCTTTGGAAAAATTAAGGATATCCCGTTCTTTGGCAATTTTAATAATTTATTTGGTGATAATTAGTGCTATTGCAGGACTCATTTATTTAGCAATTCCACCAATGGTTGAACAAAGTACTAACTTTTTTAATTCCGTGCCGCAGATTTTAAAACAAATAGGTTTGGCGGACAGCGTAAGCCCCAATATGTTTTTACCAGAACTAACTTCAATTCCCGGGAGTATTTTTAGGTTTCTTTTAGGCGCCTTTTCCAATCTTTTAGGCATCTTTAGCGTTCTTGTTTTGACCTTTTATTTTCTGATGGAAAAAAAGAACTTGCCAAAGTATCTTCACTTTTTATTTGCCAATAAACTGAAAGAAGAAAAAGCACAGGATATTCTTTTAAAAATAGAAAAAAGCATTGGCGGTTGGGTAAGAGGGGAGCTTTTTTTAATGCTAATTATAGGCTTGCTATCTTATGCGGGGTTTCGTCTCCTTGGCTTAGATTATGCCGTTGCCTTAGCAATTTTGGCAGGATTTCTAGAGCTTGTGCCTAATATCGGCCCGACAATTGCGGCGATTCCCGCGGTTTTGGTGGGTTTATCAATGTCACCGATTTTGGCAGTGGGAACTTTATGTTTAGCAATTATCATTCAGCAATTTGAAAATAATATTATTGTTCCTCAGGTAATGAAATATGTGGTTGGTCTTAATCCGATCGTGACGATTATTTGTTTGCTGATTGGTTTTAAACTTGGAGGAGCCGGCGGGGCAATTTTAGCAATTCCCTTATTTTTAATTTTGAGGATTTTAATTGAAGAACTTTATCTTCTTAAGAAAAAGTCAATATGAAAAGGGGAAGTTCATAAGCCAGATTCTGTTTATGGTGACATTTCTCTTTGCCTTCAAACCTTAGTTCCTACTTTACCTTAATAGGCAAAGTTCAGGGAAGCGTCTTGTTAAGGAACTTTTCGGAAGTTGCTGCAGGGCGGGTTACCTCCCGCCACTTTAGGCGAGTTCCCCTATGGGGACTTTTCACTCTTACCCCGCCTAAAACGGCGGGGCAGACTTGGTCTCTGTGGTCCTATTCGATCCCCGCTGAAAAGCGGGGAGTCCACCACTTTAGGTGAACCACCTTGCTTCCTGCAGTCTGGACTTTCCTCCCTGTCAAAATTTTGATGTTTACTTGGTTGGTTACCATCTTTCATCAAAATTTTTCAGGGCGTCACCTTGAACTTCCCCCACGCTTATTTTACCAGATATAGCTTGTAATTTAAAGCTGCTTATTGTTAAACTTAAGAAAAGAGTTAAAGAAAGGAGGTGAAAAATGTCAAATATTTATGATTGGCAGACTGCTTTTAGTGAAGCAACCTTGACTGTTCTACAGACAATTTTTACCTTTTTGCCCACCTTTTTCGCGTCAGTTTTGATTTTTATTATTGGTTTATTTCTGGCAAGATTTCTAAAGAAACTGACAGTGCGTTTTCTTACGAGTTTAAAATTAACTAGGCTTTTCCAGATGACTGGTTTGGAGAAATTTTTAACTAAAGCCGAGATTAAAATCAAAATAGAAGAAATTCTTGGCAACTTGGTAAAATGGCTAATTATTTTTGTTTTTTTTATTACAGCTGTTAATATTTTAGGCTTACAGAGTGTTTCGGTGGTTTTAAACAGTATTTTGGGAGCAGTACCGCGTATTCTTTCAGCCGCCTTTATTTTGACAGCTGGTGTTTTGTTGGCTGGTTTAATAGAAAGTTTAGTTAAAGGTTCGGTGGCCCAGTTAGATTTGAAACTAGGACGAGTTGCCGGGAAGTTCGCCAGTTACTTGGTGGTTATTTTTGCCATTTTAGCGGCAATTAATGAATTGGGAATTGCCCAGTCGTTGATTAATACTTTATTTATAGGGGTGGTAGCCATGCTTGCTTTAGGTTTTGGTTTGGCTATAGGTTTGGGAGCTAAAGATTTGGTGGCTAAGATTTTGAATGAATGGTATGAAAAATTAAAAGAAGAAATTAGAAAAAAATAAACTAGCCAAGATGCTTGCCAAAGTGATTTCTGGTGCGATCGTGGGTTTGGAAGGCATTCCCGTAGAAGTAGAGGTAGATATTAGCCCTCAAAGTTTACCATCCTTCACGATTGTTGGTTTACCAGGAAAAGCGGTTGAAGAGGCCAAAGAACGTATTCGTTCCGCCCTAAAAAACGCGGGGGCGGATTTTCCTACCCATAGAATTACGATTAACCTTACGCCTGCCGATTTACCTAAAGAAGGGCCGGCCTACGACTTACCTATGGCTTTAGGAATTTTAATTGCTTCTGGTCAAATCCAAGCAGATTTAAAAAAAACATTGGTTTTAGGTGAGTTATCTTTAGATGGTTCCCTGCGTCATACTAATGGGGTTTTACCTTTAGCTTTATTAGCCAAACAACTTGGTTTTGAAAATATTTTCTTGCCAGCAAACAACGCTTTGGAGGCAGCCGTGCTTACGGGTTTAAACATTTACCCGGTGGTTTCTTTATTACAATTATTACACCATTTCCATGGCATTAAAAAAATTGAAACCCAAAAACATCTTGATTTTAACGAGTTGAGATCTGAACAGATTTTTGAATTTGATATTGGTGAGATTATTGGTCAGGAGCAGGCTAAAAGAGCCTTGGAAATTGCTGCTGCCGGTGGTCATAATTTACTCATGATCGGACCACCAGGTGCAGGAAAGACAATGCTTGCAAGGGCCCTACCTTCAATCTTACCGAGTCTGACAGAAGAGGAGGCGCTTGAGGTAACCAAAATTTATTCGATTACCGGTAATTTGCCACCTCACACTTCACTTATTAAATATCGTCCTTTTCGTAGTCCCCATCACACAATTTCTCGGATTGGTTTAACTGGTGGAGGTTCAAAGCCTAATCCTGGAGAAATTTCTTTGGCTCATCGAGGAGTTTTATTTTTGGATGAATTTCCAGAGTTTCCAAGGGGAGTTCTCGAAGCTTTGAGACAACCTATGGAAGATGGGGTGGTCCAAATCTCTAGAGCTGCCGGTACCATGACTTTTCCTTCAAAATTTATCTTGGTGGCAGCTTCTAATCCTTGTCCTTGTGGTTATTTGGGGAGCCAAAAAAGAGCCTGTACTTGTCTGCCAGGACAGGTAATCCGTTATCGCAAAAGGATTTCTGGTCCGATTTTAGACAGGATTGATATTCACTTGGTGGTGCCGGAGGTGAAGGTTGAAAAATTAAGTGATTGGCAAAAAAAGACAGAAAAGAGTAAAACAGTAAGGGAAAGGGTCCAAAAAGCCCGAGATAAACAAAGTCAAAGATTTAAAGGTACCCCCTTAGTTTGTAATGCAGAAATGAGTACAAAAGAGATAAAAAGATATTGCCCTCTAACTAGCGATTCCTTAAACTTGTTACAGTTAGCCATGGAAAAAATGAATTTTTCAGCAAGAGCCTATTATCGAATTATTAAAGTAGCTCGAACCATTGCTGATTTGGCTGGTGACGAAGAAATTAAAAGTGTGCACATTGCCGAAGCTGTTCAATATCGCCAATTAAAGGAGGAATAAATGTTAAGAAAAGCTGTTGTGGCTGGCTTTTTTTATCCCAAGGATAAAAATAAATTAATTTGGCAACTTAATAATTTTTTTTCTAAAACCAAAGTTTTAACAACAGCAAAATCTCTTTCTTTTTTACTCGTGCCTCATGCGGGTTATGAATATTCTGGTCAGACGGCGGCGTGGGGATTTAAACAACTCGAAAGTCAATTTGAAAGGAAAAAGAAAGGAGAGTTAAAAATTATTCTTGTTGGAGTTTCTCATCGTCACTGGTTTAAAAAAATAGCAGTTTATAATCGCGGAAGCTGGGAAACACCTCTCGGTAAGGTTCCTATCGAAGAAAAACTGGCTAAAAATCTAATTGTAGGGAGTAATTTTCTTGAAGCTAATCTTTTAGTTCATCAAGATGAGCATTCTTTAGAAGTTCAACTGCCATTTTTACAACATATTTTAGGTGAGTTTAAATTCGTACCAATTCTTTTAAGTCAGGTAGATAAAGCAGTTTTGAAGGAATTGGCTGCGGCAATTGCCCGCAATTTTGATGAAAGAACTTTCCTGGTGATTTCTACTGATTTAGCTCATTATCCTTCCTTTGAATTGGCTAACAAGGTAGATAGGACAACCATTGAATTAATTCTTAAAGGAAAGATTGATAAATTTACTTTATGGGTTGAACAGAGTGAAAGAGGAGAGATCGAGGGCGTAGAAACGGCAGCCTGTGGTAAATCGGCAGTAATTTTAGGTTTACGATTAGCTAAGATTTTAAATATTGATGAAATTAAACTGCTTCACTATGAAAATTCTGGCAAAGTCACCGGTGATTATGCAAGAGTAGTAGGCTATGCTGCCATTGGTTTTTATAAAAATGATCAGTAAAAAGGGACAAAACCAACTCTTAAAAATTGCAAGAGAAACTTTAGTAACTTATTTAAAAAGTAAAAAAATTCCGGTATTAAATCTAAAAAATCGAGAATTAAATCAGAAAATGGGGGTTTTTGTTACGCTTAAAAAAGCAGGGCGGCTTCGGGGCTGTCTTGGTGAGTTTGAATCTCAACTACCTCTTTATCAATTGGTTCAGAAAAAGGCGATAGATGCGGCAATAAAAGATCCAAGATTTTATCCGCTCGAAGAAAGGGAATTAGAATCAATTAAAATCGAAATTTCGGTAATCTCTCCGCTGAGAAAGATTGATGATTGGCATAAAATCAAATTGGGTGAACATGGAGTTTGGCTTAAGCAGGGGTGGCGTGGCGGGACCTTTTTACCTCAAGTAGCTAGAGAAACTGGTTGGTCCTTGGAGGAATTTTTAAGCCATCTTTGTACCGATAAGGCCGGTTTAAATCCCAACTGTTTTAAAGACCCCCAAACTGAAATTTTTGTTTACACCGCTCAAATTTTTTCAGAAGAATAAGGAACAGGTTAAGGAGAGATTTAAAGTTTTGTGTTTTAAATAATTTATTTGTTTCTATAAATTGACGTGTTACAATGAAAGCGATGGCTAAAGTAAGAATTGTGCCTTTAGGCGGAACTAATCATGTCACCCGGAACATGTTTGTTTATGAGTACTGGCCCGATCAGGGTGAGATAGAACGAATTGTGGTTGATTGCGGCATTGGTTTTCCGGAAGAAGAAATGCTAGGGGTGGATTTGGTTTTACCTGATGTTTCTTATCTTCAAGGAAAAGAAAAAACTTTGATTGGTGCTATTTTTACTCATGGTCATGATGATCATATTGGGGCGATTCCTTATATTTTTCCGAAACTTTTTTCTAATTTAAGAGCTTTACCGCTTTTTGCCTCCCGTCTAACGGCGGGGTTGATTGAAAGCACCGTTAAAGATTTTGGTTTGAATTTAAATATCAATGTTACTGAAGATAATACTCTTTATAAACTGGGGCATTTTAGTTTTGAATTGGTGCCGGTGACTCATTCGGTTCCCGATACCAAACATGTTCTCATTTATACGCCTATTGGCACTTTTTACCACGGTTCTGATTTTAAGTTTGATTTTACCCCAGTTGACGGCAAAGCAGCAGATCTCCAAAAAATGGCCTTAGCTGGCAAGAAAGGAATTTTATGTTTATTATCTGATTGTTTACGGGTAGAAAAGGAGGGTTTTACCCCTTCGGAACGTTTAATTGAAGAAACCTTCGAGAAAGAAATTAATAATTGTCAAGGTAAATTTATTGTGACGACGATTTCTTCTAATATTCACCGGATTCAACAAGCAGTTAACGTGGCTGCGAGGCATCATCGTCAAGTAGTTTTTCTGGGACGTTCAATTGAAGAAAATTTAAAGGTTGCCCAGCGATTGGGATTTTTTAAAATTCCTCAGAATGTTTATTTGAAAAAACAAAAAATAAACACCATTGCTGATCATAAGCTTTGTTTGATTGTCGCCGGCAGTCAAGGACAGGAAGATTCGGCTTTAGTAAAAATTGCCAATAATATTCATGAAAGAGTTAAAATCAAGCCAGGCGATAAAGTAATTTTTAGTGTTGATCCTATTCCAGGCAACGAAAATGCCTTTTATCAAACTATTGATAAACTCTCTAAACTGGGAGCTATCGTTTCTTATTCTGATATTTTGGAAGACCTTCATGTTTCTGGTCATGCTTCTTCGGGAGAATTAAAAATTTTTTTATCCTTACTTAAGCCTCGCTATCTCGTACCTATTGGTGGCAATTTTCGCCATATGAATCATTTTAAAAATCTAAGTCTAAATTTGGGTTTTAATAAAGAGAGCACTTTAATTTTGAGAGATGGTCAGATTATTGCTTTTGACGAAACTGGTAAAGTTCACTTTGAAGAAATTTTAGATCTTAAAACCGTGATTGTTGATGGTTTAGGGATAGGCGATGTTGGCCGCATTGTTCTGAATGACCGCAAGAAAATGAGCGAGGAAGGAATTGTGGTGGTGGTAATTCCTCTAAAAAGAGACAAAAAAAGACTGCTGGCAGAACCAGAAATTATTAGTCGCGGTTTTGTGTTTATGCGGATGGCCAAAGATTTAATTCAGGAAGCAAAAATGATCGTGAGGAAAATTTTAGAGAGAAGAAAAAACTTGGAGGATTGGCAGGAGATTAAAAACGAAATTGAGAAAGAATTGCAACTATTTTTCTTCAAAGAAACTCAGCGCGAACCAATGATTTTAGCAGTTATCATCAATATTAATTTTCCTAAAATTTAAAAGTTAAATTGATTTTGACCTCTTAAATTGATATGATGAAATGGCCATGGCAAGAAGAGGGAGAAGAAGAAAACCATTCAAATTAAAGCTCAAAAAAGATACGGTTTATTCGATTTCTAGTCTTATATTTTTTCTTTTTGCGATTTTAGTGATTTTGTCTTTTTCGCGTCAAGGCAGTCTGCTGAACTTACTTTTTAATTTTTTGACAAACTTAATTGGTTGGTGTATTTTTTTTGTCCCCTTCCTTGCCATTAATATTGGTCTCTTATTATTAAGAGTGCCTTGGTGCTTAACCAAAACTAGTATTTTACTTGGAAGTTTTCTTATTTTTTTATCTTTATTAGGTTTAACCAAGGCCGGCAGTTTTGGCTGGCAGATTTGGTTATCCCTGAAAAGCCTAGTAACCAGTTTAGGTGCTTTTATCTTTTTGCTTATTACCTTAGGTGTGGGCGTGATTGTTTTTTTTGAAACTTCCATTAGTGAAATATTGAATTTTACGACGTTGATTTATCAGAAAATTTTAAAGATATTTAAGGGTAATTTTGGAGGTAAAAGAAAGGTACCAATTAATTTACCGGCAGAAATTAAAAACAGGGGAAAAATAAAAATTGAAGAAAAAAAGATTACGGAAAATGAAGTAAAAGAGAGTTTAGTGCCCAAACTGGAAGAGGGAATAAGCTTTTCAGCAAGTCAAACGCAGATTTGGGAATATCCCCCCTTATCTATTTTAAGTGATGAAATTGGCAGTAAGGCAGATCGTGGTAACCTCAATAAGAACGCCGCCACTATTGAGAAGACTTTAGAGAGTTTTGGGATTCATGCTCGAGTGGTGGAGGTTAATGGTGGTCCAGCGGTGACGCAGTACGCTTTAGAAATTGCCTTGGGGACGAAGTTATCTAAAATTACTGCCTTGGCTAATGATTTAGCTTTAGCTTTAGCGGCGCCTACCGGTCAGATTCGGATTGAAGCACCGATTCCGGGGCGTTCCTTAGTCGGTATCGAAATTCCTAATCGCACGCCAGAAATTGTTACTCTTAAGCAGATGCTTACTTCTTCGGTGATGAAAAAAAATAAATCGAAATTGTTAGTTGGGTTAGGATTGGATGTTTCAGGAAAGGTTATCGCCGCCGATATTGCCAAAATGCCTCACGTTTTGATTGCGGGCGCCACCGGTTCTGGCAAATCTGTTTGTATTAATTCTTTTATTTCAGCCTTACTTTTTCGGGCTTCACCGGCAGAGTTGAAATTAATTTTGGTTGATCCTAAAAGAGTAGAGCTAACCCAATATAATGGGATCCCCCATCTCTTAAATCCGGTGATTACCGATCCTGAACAGGTGGTGGCCGCCTTAAAATGGATTATTAACGAAATGGAAAGACGTTATAAACTTTTTGCAGAGGCGGGTGCTAGAAATATTGAAACTTATAATGAAATGGCCGGGTTTCAAGCAATGCCTTATTTGGTAGTAATTATTGATGAGTTAGCAGATATTATGTTTTTTGCTCCTTCAGAAGTTGAAGATACAATTACGCGTTTAGCCCAAATGTCACGAGCCACAGGAATTCATTTAATTATTTCGACGCAAAGACCTTCCGTAGATGTATTAACAGGATTAATTAAAGCCAATATTCCTTGTAGAATTGCTTTTAATGTTTCCTCAATGGTTGATTCACGCGTGATCATTGATATGCCCGGTGCCGAAAAATTATTAGGAAGAGGTGACATGCTTTTTATTCCACCAGACCAAGCAAAGCCGACAAGAATTCAAGGAGCTTTTGTTTCTGACAAGGAAATCAGTCAACTGATTGAATTTTTGCGTCAAAGTGGGGTTAAACCCGACTATACAGAAGAGGTAACGACTAAATATAAAACCCAAATTATTAAAGGTATGGGAGTTCAAGAAGGAGAAAGAGATAAATTATTTAACGAAGCCGTAAAAATTATCTGTCAGTATGATCGTGCTTCTTCTTCTTTATTACAAAGAAAATTAGCTGTGGGGTATGCGCGAGCCGCTAAAATTCTGGATCAGTTAGAAGTAGCCGGTGTCGTTGGTCCACTGGAGGGTGCCAAAGCCAGAGAAGTTTTAATTAAAGATGCCGACGCCTTCTTAGCCAAACAAAATCAGGTTGAATAACTTTTGTTATGAAAACAACTGGAGAGATTTTAAGAGAGGCAAGAATAAAGCAAAAAAAAACTTTAGAAGAAATTTCTCAAAAAATAAAAATTCCCCAAGCTACACTGGAAGCGATTGAAAAGGACCAAACTCAACATTTACCACCCCACATTTTTGTTAAAGGTTTTATTCGTAATTATGCTTTGGAGTTAAATTTGGATCCAGAAAAGGTTCTTGCGGTTTTTCGTCGTGATCATTTATCACTAGATCAAAAGAAAACAATTTCCCATGGAAATAAAGAACTTGAAAAGAATTTTTCTTGGTCTCCACGCTTGACAGGAATTAGCCTTTCGGTTTCGGCAGTGATCATTATTCTGGCCTTTTTAGGTTTACAGTTAAAACAGTATTTTCTGGCACCTCCTCTTATTATTTTTACACCAAAAGAAGGAGAGGTGGTTAAAGGTGAATCTTTAGAGGTTAAAGGAAAAACTTTACCTGATGCTACTGTTTTAGTTAATGATGAACTTATTAGTGTTGAGTTTGACGGCAGTTTTTCTTATACCGTCAAGCTTTTATCTGGAGAGAATATTATTAAAATTAAAGCAGTCAACAGAAGAGGTAAAGAAGTAGAAATCCGTCGCCACGTGAGCCTGCAGGGGAGTTAAATTAAGCGAAGAGCGGTTAAGGTAAAAAGTTTCTAGTTGACAAAAAATTTTAAATATTCAATACTTAAAAGATGACAGATTCAACCCAAATTCTTTTAATTGTTATCATTACCACTCTTACTCTTTTACTGACAGCAGTGGGCGTTCAAATATTTTTAATTTTGATAGAAGTAAGAAATATTCTCAAAAAATTAGGCGCCATGCTCGATGATGCCAAAAAAGTCACAGAAGCCGTGGTGAAACCTGTAGAGGAAGCCTCAACATTTATAAGTGGTTTACGGAGTGGTTTTGGCTTCGTCAAAAGACTCAGAAATATTTTTGTTGCCGATGAAGATTAAAACTTGGTAATTTCTATGGATTCAGAAAATAAACTGCCAGAAAAAAAACAAGCTCGACCTAGCGTGGCTTTTTTTAATGGAGTTTTGCTGGGTGCTTTATTGGGAGCAGGTTCTTTCTTTTTTTTAGGCACTAAAAGAGGTAAAAAAAGCAGAGAACAAATACTTAAAAAAGGAAAAAAAGTTTTAAAACAATTAGAGGGGATTATTGATGAGCTGAGTGAGAAAAAGGAAGTAATGTTAGAAAAAGGAGGCGAGATTAAAGAAGAAATTCAAGATAAAGTTGGCGTTTTACATAAACAGGTTCAGGTTCAAGAAAAGAAAATAAGACAAACACTAAATGAAGTTAATAAAGATTTAAATCAGCTTAAAAAGGGCGTTGTCCACGAAGCTGCCAAAATTCACAAACATTTCTTTAAACAAAAAGGTAAAAACCTCAAAAAATAAATTTTACTTAAGAGAATTT
>Ga0185342_1000286_pt1 | contig 27903 bp, 18 predicted proteins | sample ConPoolayeEmetaG_FD_128045 | JGI IMG/M metagenome (GOLD analysis project Ga0185342, IMG submission 128045) | Hot spring microbial mat communities from California, USA to study Microbial Dark Matter (Phase II) - Cone Pool mat layer E metaG... ... | reverse complement strand
CAGTTGAGGCCAGTGCGGATCCGGCAGGCGCGGCAGATCATGAATCCGACCGTGCCGCGGTCCAGCGGTTTGTCGGGTGGGAAATGCCAGCTTTTTCCGATCAGGCCCTCGGCGCGTAAGGCCTCGGCCAGTTCATCGAATCCGCCCGGAAAGGGCTGGCCTTTGTAAAGCGCATAGACGGCCCGATAAGCCGGCTCCGCGGTGATCAGCGGCTGCTCGGTAATGTACAACGCCAGGGCGGCGGTGCTGCCGGTCGGGACTGCGGGCTGGGTCGTGGCACGCGGCCCGGCCGCCTGGCAGCCCGAAAGGACCATGCCGGCCAGCAGTACGACAGTCGGCAAAGCATGGCTGGGGGTGGCCCGCGGCTTACGCTGGCGTCTTAGCTGGCGAGGCATGCGTCGCGGTCCGGTCTGGTTGACAGAAGTCCTGGCTCGCACTGCTAGAAACTCCAGGTCAGGCCGGTGAAGAGGAAGTGGCGTGTGCCCTGGTTGGTGTAGGCCGATCCGGGGAAGAAGGTGCCCCAGCGCATGGTCCAGGCCAGGTCGCTGGCCAGCCGCCAGTTGATGAAATAGTCCATTTCCCAGCCGACGTATCCGCTGAACTGGTCAGCCAGCGGGTCGCTGATCGCGGCCCGCTCGCGATGCTTGGCATAAAGAAACCAGTTGGTCCCGATCTCCAAGTCGTGGAACCACTCCCATTTCTCCAGGGGCGCCAGGGAGCCACCGACCCGCCAGATGTGGAGATTGCTCAAGGTCGGCGCCAGGCAGATTCCGGTGTCGCGGAACCCGAAGGCCGCGAAGCTGGTGTCTTTGAAGTCGCCGCGGTTGCCGCCGGCCGCGCTGGTCGGGCTGAACAGCCGGCCGCTATCGCCGCTGGCGAACATGTACTCGGCGACTATTCGAGGCCGGGTCGGCAGATCGAAGAGTTTCTCGATTACCAGGTCCCAGCCGAAGGCCTCGATGTGATCTTTGACCAGAAAATTGCGGTCCCCGAAGCTGTGGCCCGACTCGAAGACGCCTTCCGCCCAGTAGTTCAAATTGTGCAGGATCTGCCCGCGGGATCCGAAACCCAGGTAGAAGCTGTCGTAACTGTAGTCCTGAAACAGGTGCTTCGGCCGCTCGTCGGTGCGATCGTTATTCCACAGCGCATAGATGAACGGCACGTGCTTTTGCCACCCCTCGTAAGCGAGCTGTACTCCGTAGAAGAGCCGGTCACTGTGGCTGTCCACCGGCTCGCTGCGATCGAGGTTCGGGTAGTTCGGGATGGACTTGCCCAGCAGGCCGAGCACCCGGAAATCGCAGATTTTCGCGTCCAGAAGGACCGAATCCATCGGCAGGTCCAGGGCGTAGCCGGTCCCGAAACGGACGGTCTGACGGCCGATGCGGGCTCGTAGCTGTAACGGATCGGCCGGCCGGCTCAGCCGCAGGGCCCGGCCGAAATCGACCTGATACCAGAGCTGATCGAACTCCGGCCCGACCCAGTCTTCTTGCCGATCGATTTCGTCGCCGGGATGGAAGTAGCTGTAGCGCAACCGCAGGCGGGCGAATACCTCGTGCGCTTCCTGATCCATGCGCAAGCGGGTCCAGACTGCCAACCCGGGTCGGTGAGCGTTGCGTGAAGACTGGAGCCCGTCGTTGAAGTTGAAGTAGTAATAATCGAGCCAGCCGCCCCATTGCCAGTCGAGCAGCGACTCCAGCGGGGCCAGTTCCTGCCGCTGCTTGCGCAACTGCTCATCCGCCAGTCGCTGCTGTTGCAGGAACCTCTGTGCGGACTGGTCATCCGGCGGCTGAGCCTGGCCGACCGACAATCCGGGGCCCAGGCTCACCAGCATTATCAGCAGCAGGCGAATAGCCCGCATGGAACTGACCCGCTCGCACGTTACCCGGTCCGCAACGGGCCACTGGTCGGACGGGTCGGACCGGGTTGGGATTCTGCATCGGGCCCCCGACCGCGCCTGTGGGCAGGCCCAACCGCGTGCGGTAGCATGGCTGCACCGCAGGGAGCTGTCAACCGCGAGCTTGGGATGGCCAGGGAGATCGAGGTCAAGCTTGGACCGATCGAGCCGGAGCCGGTTCGGCAGCGGTTGCTGCGGCTGGCTGGGCCGCTGGTCGGCTCGGGTCTCGAAGTTAACTGCATTTTCGATACCCCGGACAGGAGTCTGCTCAACGCCGACTGCGGGCTGCGGATCCGCGAATTTGAGCCGACCGGCCCGTCCAGCGGGCCCGGCCCGCCGGCCCGTCGGGCCTGGCTTACTTATAAGGGGCCCCGCCGCCCGGGCCAGCCGAAAGTTCGTGAGGAATTGGAGACGGCCGTAGATAACCCGGCCAGCCTGGCCGAAATTCTCCGGCAGTTGGGCTACCGTCAGGTCGTCGTTTACCAGAAGCGGCGTCAGACCTGGCATTTGGGGGGCTGTGAAGTCGCCCTGGACGAGTTGCCGGGCTTGGGTTGGTGGGTGGAGATCGAGGGGCCGGACGAGGCTGCGGTCATGCACGTCCGGCAGCGACTCGGGTTGTCCGGTCTGGAGCCGGTTACACAGACCTACGTGGAGCTGGCAGTAGCTCACGGCGTGGTGGATAGCGAGGGCTGCCACCACCTGACCTTTTTCCAGGGGAGCTGACGCCGGCAGGTGCCGGACTGGTGCAGGTCGTGGATCGTCCGGGCGGGCGGAGCCGGCGGGCCGTGGCACCCCGGGGGGGACCGCTCCTGCGGCCGGCGGTATTCCAGCAGCCGGCCGGTCGTGCTCCCGGTTGACGCTCCGCGCCGGGCCCTGGAGAATCGCTCGCGGCGGTCGGCGGATCTCCGAATGTGGACAGCGACCGTAAAAGGGTGTTGCGGACCGGGATGAGTACGCCTGGCAAACGGGAAGCAGCGGACCACGCCGCGGCCCCCGCAGCGTGCGGCGGGTTGCCGGGGCTGTGGCGTGAAGCCGGCCTGGTTCTCCTTTCTTATGTTGCCAGCGCCGCGGCCCTTTGCTGGACTTTCCCCGAGCCCAGCTTCTGGCCCCTGGCGTTTGTGTGCCTGGTACCCTGGGCGGTGGCAACCTGCCGTACGCACCGGGCCTGGCTGGCCCATTGGCTCAGCTTCTTCGTCGGGTGGGGGTTTTTCCTGGTGGCTTTGCGCTGGCTGATGCCGGTCACGGGACTGGGGTATGCCGCCTTGGCACTGTATCTGGCCTTCTATTGGCCGCTGGCCGCCTGGGCGATCCGCACCGGGCGGCGGCATGGAATCTCGCCTTTGTGGACCTTGCCGGTGGTCTGGGTCGCCTGCGAGTACCTACGGGCTACGGTGATGACCGGCTTTCCGTGGCTGTTTCTGGCTCATGGTCTGTACCGGCAGCTACCTCTGATCCAGATCAGCGATCTGGGAGGGGCTTACGGCGTGTCGTTCCTGGTCGCGCTGGTCAATGGTGTGATTGTCGAAGGGCTGTTGCTGCGGTTTGCGCCGCCTGGAGCGCGGAGCGGGCCCGGTCAATTCCGGGTCGGCCTGGTGGTGACGGCGGTGCTGCTGGTGAGCACGCTGGCCTACGGTTGGTATCGGCTCGCTCAGGTGGATTATGAGCGCGATCCGGGCACCCACGGCCCGCGGGTGGCAGTGATTCAGCATGACTTCCCGCTCAGCAGCCGGCCGCCATATGGGGATCATCCGTATGTAGTCCTGGCGTCGTATCTGTCGCTGGCAGCCGAGGCGGCCGGTCAGCGGCCGGATCTGCTCGCGCTTCCCGAGACCGTGTGGAGCGCCTACCAGAACATCGACTTCCTCGAAAAGCGGGAGCAGGTGCCTGAGGTGCGACCCGGCTCGTGGGACTGGGGGATGCTGGCTCACCGGGCGGTCAGCGGGTTTGCTCGCGGAGACTACTCGGCGGTGAACGCGGTGATCGGCGAGCTGGAACAGCGGTTGCGCGAGCTGGCGGCCGCCCGCCGCGACTCCAACCTGCCGGATAGCTTGCCCCGCCTGCCTGCGGTCGGCGGTCCCCCGGTGACCACCCTGGTCGGCGCGGTCTCAATCGAGCAGAGTCCGGAGGCCACCTATCCGAAGGTGAAGTACTACAATTCGGCTCTGGTTTACGACCAGGACGGCACGCAGCGGCCGTCACGGTATGACAAGAACCACCTGGTGCCCTTCGGCGAGTTTGTGCCTTTCCGGCAGGCCAGGTTCCTGGGCTTTGATCTGCATTGGCTGTACCGTCGGCTCAACGCGCTCAGCCCGTTCAGTCATGGGGGGCAGCTTGAGTACTCGCTGACGCCCGGCAGCGAGCTGACGGTTTTCGAGCTGCCGACTGGGAGAGGGACCTACCGGTTTGGAACGCCGATCTGTTATGAGGACGCCACGCCGCGGGTGATTCGGCGGTTCGTGTGGGACGGCTGGCGCCGCCGGGTGGACTTCCTGCTGAACATCAGCAATGACGCGTGGTTCTTATACAGCGATGAACTGCCGCAGCACCTGGCGATCTGCGTGTTCCGCGCCGTGGAGAATCGGGTAACCATTGCCCGGGCGGTGAACACGGGCATCAGTGGATTCATCGATCCCGACGGACGGATTTACGCGGTGGTCCAGAAGGACGGGCGGCGCGTCGGGCCCGGAGTCGTCGGCTACCAGCTCCAGCCCGTTTACCTCGACCAGCGGGCCAGCCTGTACGGCCGGTTCGGCGATTGGCTGCCGCAACTTTGTCTGGCGGCGGCCGGGTTGCTCTGGGCCGGCGCGGTGCTCGAACGCTGGGTGTGGCGTGCCAAGCGCCGAATCGCGACCTGGCTGGGCAAGGCTGCGGCCTTGGTGGCCCTGGCAGTGCCGCTCAGCGGCTGCGCCGGCAACCCGACCACCGTCCAATTGACGCCTCAGGAGCGGCTTGAGCTTGAGAATCGGGCCATCAACCTTCTGCTGCTGGCCGCCGAGAGCGACCTGGACGACGTTTCCTGCAACGCGATTGAGGCCCTGGTCAAGGTCGCGCCGCGAGACGGATTGTCTGCGTTCCGGAAGGCGGTCCGTTCCTCTGCGGCCATAGTGCGTTATGCCGGCCTGGTCGCCCTGGGCGAGGTACGCGACCGGGAGTCACTGAGGCTGATGACCGCGGCGGTCAACGACGCCAGTCAACATGTACGTCTGGCGGCCGCCTTCGCGGCCAGTCGCTGCGGCAAGGACGGCTATGTCCGGATCCTGATCCGGGCATTGACCGACGCTTCCGACGAGGCCATCCGCGCCGAGGCGGCAATGCTCCTGGGACGGTTGCAGGAACCGCGAGCCAAGAAGTGGCTCCAGGCCGCTGTCCGCCTGCCGGCCAACGACCAGTCCAAACGGGTCAGGCTGGCGATCAGCGGGGCGCTGGCAGCGCTGGGTGATGAGGGTGGGCTGCGGGAGCTGATCAACTACTCCCAAGGCGACCCGGCCGCCCGGACCGACGCCTTGCTCATGCTGGCTGAACTGGGCCATCCTGAGGGACGGGACGCGCTTCGATACCGCCTACAGGGGGCCAGCGAAGAGTACGATGAAGCCCGGTTGATCGCGGCCCGGGGCCTGGGTCGGCTTGGTTATCGGGACGGATTCGACCTGGCCATGAAGTTGCTCCGCTACACCGATCCCAACCCCAATCCCACCCCTGAAAACCCGAGCCGAACCTTCGCGGTCCGGTCACTGGCCATTCATGCTCTGGCCGAGATCGGCGACCTGCGGGCCCTGCCAGCACTTCGAGAGGTGGCCGCTTCCCAAGACGATCCGCGCCTCCAGGTCGCGGCGTGCTACGCGATCTGTCGCTTGATCTCCAAGTCGCCGGCCTGACCGGCCCCGGGAAAGTCCAGATCGGTCCAATCGGTCCCGCGGCGCCACAGTTACGGTCCGGCCTGACCAGCCGGTTGCGACGTAGCGGCGCCCGGCGGCTGCTCCGGGGCGGGGGGCGCACCTTCTTTCTCATCCAGAAAGCCGATCTGGCGTGCGATCCGTTGCCCGGCGAGCTGGTCGTGGACGGCTTCGAACGTTCCCATCATCAGATATGGGGTCGACCGACCCCAGTTTCCCAGCGGCTGTTGGATCTCCCGGACTACCCTCAGTCGGAGACTGCCCCGGAGCCGATCCTGGGGCTGCCGGTATACTGCCGCGATTCCCGCCAGTGAGCTGTAGCGGGCCTGGGCCGGTCCGAAGCGTGCCAAGCCACGCAGCTCCTGGCGGCTGAGCAGGTAATCCCGCGAGCGTCCGGCCGGCGGCGGACCCAGGGCCAGCGCGAGCTGAAACCGCATATTCCAGGGCGAACCCAGCCACGGGGGCCGGTCTTGTTCCAACGCCACCCAGAGATTGCCCGCTTGATCCTGCCACCAGCAGCAGCGGTTCATCTCCAGGCGGCTGAACCGGGCCGGTGGTGGATCGATGGCTTGGAACTCCAGCGCGGCCAGCTCCACCTGTCCCCTCCCGGCGCAGCCGCAAACTACGCCGAGCCAGCCGATCAGGTGGCGATGCGGCCAGGTTCTCACGCGTGGGGCAAGGGAAACTGAGCGCACAGCTCGTGGACCTCCCCTCGCACCCGAGCCCGAGCGGCTTCGTCGTCACCCGCCGATAGGGCCCGATGCAGCAGCTCGGCGACTTTGACCATCTCGGGCTCCTTCATTCCGCGGGTGGTGAGTGCCGGGGTGCCCAGTCGCAGGCCGCTGGTTTGCGTCGGCTTGCGCTCGTCGAACGGGATCATGTTCTTGTTGGCGATGATTCCGGCCGCTTCCAGCCACTCCTGGGCCTGCTTGCCGGTCAGGTCGGGGTGTACGTTTCGCAGGTCGACGAGCATCAGGTGGGTATCCGTGCCGCCGGAGACCAGTCGGTAGCCGCGCGACCGCAGCGATTCGGCCAAAGCTTGGGCGTTGCCCAGGATCTGTTCCTGATACCGCTTGAACTCCGGGCGGAGGGCCTCGCCGAACGCGACCGCCTTGGCAGTGATGGTATGCATCAGCGGCCCGCCCTGAGTGCCGGGGAAGACCCATTTGTCGATCAAAGCCGCATCCGCCTCCCGGCACAGAATCAGGCCGCCCCGCGGCCCCCGCAGGGTCTTGTGGGTGGTGGAGGTGGTGAAATCGGCATAGGGGATGGACGACGGGTGCAAGCCGACGGCGACCAGGCCGGCGATGTGGGCGATATCGGCCATCAACCTGGCCCCGCACTCGTGGGCGATCTCGGCAAAGGCCGCGAAATCTATGGTTCGCGGGTATGCCGACGCCCCGCAGATGATCAGCTTGGGCTTGTGCTCCAGAGCCAGCCGGCGAACCGTAGCCGGGCTGACCTGCTCCGTGTCCCGTTCGACCCCGTAGGGGACGATGTTGTACATGGTCCCGCTGAAGTTCACCTTCAGTCCGTGGGTCAAATGGCCCCCGTGGGCCAGGTCCAGCGACAACACCGTATCCCCAGGCTTGAGGACCGCCATGTAGACGGCGATGTTGGCCTGGGCTCCGGAGTGGGGCTGCACGTTGGCGTGCTCGGCGCCGAAGAGCTGCTTGGCCCGCTGGCGGGCCAGCTCCTCGATCGAGTCCATGTTGTCGCAGCCCCCGTAGTACCGTTTGCCCGGGTAACCCTCCGCGTACTTGTTGGTGAAGACCGACGCGTTGGCGGTCCGCACCGCCACCGAAACATGGTTTTCGGACGCGATCAGCTCCAGCGTGTTTTGTTGCCGTTCTTCTTCTTGCCGGATGATCTCGGCTACTTCCGGGTCGGTTTCCGCCAGGGGGCGTGACAGCAGTTGCACCATTGCATCGTTCCTCTTTTGGTCCAGGTTTTTCAGGGCCGATTGGCCGGTCCGGGCACGGTCGCAGGCAGTTGCCCGGGCTGAGACTCGGCCGACGGGCGGGGCCCGCGGGCAAACTGCTCGCGCAGCTCCTCCAGCACTGCCCGTTCCATGGCCCGATCCGAGCGGACGCGAGTCCAGACTGCATTCTGTTCGCCGGTAGTGGCGGCATCGGTCTCGATCGGCGTTTCCTGGCCGGGGGTATCGCTGAGCCGGTATCCCCGCGGCTGGAAAACCCGCTGCCGTTCCGTATCGCGGCGTTCCACATCAATCCGGATTCGGGCGACAGTCTGGCCCCCGCTCCGGCCCACATTGAACTGGGCTGACCGTCGCATGGTCGATTGCCCCCGATACAGGTCGCGAGCCGTTCCACTTTCGCGCCGGGTGGTGAACTCCACCGGGCTGGTGACTATCCGTCGGGCGGCGTAATCCACCCGCACCCGTCCGAATTCACGTTGGAGGATGGCTGCGGCCGCTCCCAGCACCTGGTCCGGATCGGTGTCCTCGATTACCCTTTGTTGCCAGCTCTCTTGCGAGCCGAAACCGGTACATCCGGTTGCCAGCATTCCGGCCGCCCAGACCGCCCACGCCACTTTGTGGTTCATAGAACTTCCCTTTTGGCGGCTGCCGCGCATCGGCTCTGGCCGGACGCCGGGCCGCCAAAACCGGATTGTACTGCTGTCGATTGGAATTGGGAGCAGCCGCCGGACTGGGAAAACCGGGCTGCGGCCGAGGTGTAGCCCCCTGGCCGAGGCCGGCGGGTCTTACTCCGGTCCGTCGGGTCGTTCGGTCGCGGCCCGCTCTACCCCGGGGACGGAGCGTCTTTCCGTGGACTCGTTCGGTTGGTCTGCCGGTCCGGACCGCGGTTGAGCGGTCTGACCAAGCAAGTTGGGGTACCGGCCGATCACGGGCCCGGCACGCGGGTTTCCGGCGGCCCGCTTGAGATTCTCCAGACCCTGCTCACGGTTGCCGGAGTGATACTCCAGATAGCCCAACAGGAAGCGTAGTTCGGGGTTCTCGCGGTCCTGAAGCTGTCGCATCAGATCGGCCCGACGGATGTCTACGATCTCTCCGCCCCCCATCAATGCTTCCAGGTCCAGTCGCCTCAGAAGTACCTCGGCCAGGCCGGGGTAGCGGTCAGCCAGCTCTATCCCTTGCAGCAGGCAGGCGGCCGCCGAGCGGTAACTGCCCTGAGCCAGGAGGGCGTGCCCCTTGCCGATCAGGGGCAGCGGGTTGACCGGGTCGAGGAGCCGGGCTGAGTCGTATCGATCTGCCGCCTCCGAATAACGCCCGATCTCCATCAGGGCTTCGGCCTTGAGCATCTGATCGTTCAGAGCAGATGCTCCGCGACCGGTCAGAGTGCGCAGCGGTGTGTTGAGCATCTTTTTGAGAAACTCGGCGGCATCCCGAGCGCTGTCGGCATCGGTCTGTTGTGCCAGATCCGGCTGTTTCCGGACCGCTTCCTCCAGCTCTTTGAACCAGGTCGGGTTCGGGTCGTTGAGCAATGCGGCTGCGATTTGCAGGTCGGTGAAGACCTCGTAGCCAGGCAGTATCCGGGGGTCGGTGATCTGCGGAGTCATCGGCTGGTCGCCACTGGGCCCAGGCCCGGCGCGCCCGGGTAGAACCAGCCCGCCGGTCCGGCCGGTCCACGCGTCCTCGCTGGATGCCGACTGCGGCCCGAGTCGAGGATACCAGTCGCGCCGGGTCAATCCGCCCAGCGGCGTGGCCAGCACTTCTTCCACGCTTGGCAGCCTCTGTCCGCTGGTCAGCGCGGCCAACCCCCGTTCGGCCTGCTTCTCCTCCTGTGCGCTCCAAGTTTGCCACGGGGGCGGAGGCTCGGGTGGCAGCGGCAGTCGTGGAGGTACTGGGCCGAAAATGCTACCGGTTATCGCCAGCTCGGATGGGGTGGAGATTGTCGGTACCGGCGAAGCGGGTACCAACAGGGCCCCGGGCTGGACTCCCAGATTGGGCAGTCGATTGATGTCAGGTTGCAACCGCAGGTCCAATGGCTTGGGTGCCTTGGGTTGGGCTGAACCGAACCCGGCCAGTCCCTGAAGGTATCCACCGGTAGGAACGGTGATGGCCGGGTCATAATACGGCTGGCCGAGCGAGCCGCCCCCCAGCGGCGTACTGGTTACGCCGACCGAATCCCGCCGGAAGGCATATAGGGTGGCGCTGCCGAGCGAGCCGCGGAACGTCGTGGGGTCGAGGATAGGCGAGAAGCTCCGGAGCGAGAGTCCGCCGCCGGCCAGCCCGCTGGCCGTCAGGTTGCCACCCAGCAGGGGCGAGGCCGGCCTGACGTAGTTGAGGCCGCGTCCGCCGGGCTGCGGATTCGCGTCCAGCAGCCGACCGCTGGGCGGGTTCTGATTTACGCTAAAGTTGACCTGGGAATCGACGGGAGCCTGAGCGGCCAACGGTGTCATGGCTGCCACCATCCAGGCAAGCAGACCCGCCAATCGGCAGGTTCTCGACGCCGTCAGTGCCCGTCCGGCAAGGGTTGCCGCGACCAGCCGCAAGCCGACGTGAGCGACTTTGGGCAGGGCAGTCAATCGGTCTGGCATCGAAGTCGCCTCACCGCCGGCATTTGGCCACGCGGCCCCGCCGGCCACCACTTCTCATTATACCTCCAGCTTGCCCGCTGCGTTTCATACGAGTTGCCGGCCCCCGTCGACCGGCAATATCACCCCGGTTATGTAATCCCCCTCCCGCAGCAGGAAATCGACCGCGGCCGCGATGTCGTCCGGTGTGCCGGCCCGCCGCAATGGAATCGAACGGATCAATCGCTCACGAACTTCGGGCTGGTAGTGGTCCGGCCAGGCAGCCACCCCGGGCGCGATGCCCACCACGTTCACCTCGGGCGCCAAGGCCCGAGCCAACACCCGGGTCAGAATCTCCAGGGCTCCCTTTGACACCGTGTAAGCCAGGTGGTCCGGCCAGGGCCGAACGGTGGCTGCGTCGCACAGGTTAACGATGCGGCCTCGGGCCTGTCGCAGCGGCTGCCGAGCGGCGTGTGCCAGGACCATCGGGGCAGTCAGGTTGGTGCGGAGTATCCGCTCCCAGTCGCCCAGGTCAAACTGGTCGATGGTCATCACCTCGAAAATCGAGGCATTGTTGACCAGCACGTCCAACCGTCCGAAGCGGGCCAGTACCTGCTCCACCAGTTTGCCAGCCGCGGCCGGGTCCGACAGATCAGCCTGCAACGACTCAGCCCGCACGCGCTGAGCCCGACAGGCTTCAGCGGTTTGGGCCGCATCGGCAGCCGAGCTGTGGTAATGGACCGCTATGTGGCAGCCGGCCCGGGCCAGTCGCAATGCGATCGCCCGGCCCACCCGACGAGCGGCGCCTGTAACCAGCGCGACCCGGTCAGTCAGATCCCATCTGAGCTACCTCCAGCAGGTCCGTAGCGAACCCATTGCAGGCAAAGGCCACGGGGCGGGGCGGTTGGGCCGGCCTGAGAGCGGTCACGGCCGGCCAGTATCCGCCGGACCTGATCAGGCGGCCAGTGTCCACGTCCGACTTCGACCAGTGTGCCCACCATGTTGCGCACCTGCTGGTACAAGAATCCATCGCCTTCTACGTCAATAATGACCTCATCGGCCCGCCGATGGATCCCGATCCCGTAGATCGTACGAACAGTGGACTGCCGCAGGCTACCGAGATTGGCGAAGGCGGCGAAATCGTGCCGCCCGACCAGTTCCCTGGCCGCCGCCCGCATGGCCTCGATCTCCAGCGTGTGCCAGACGTGCCAGACCCGTCCCGCGGCCGCCGATTCGATGGCCGGGCGGCGGGAGTTGAATATCCGGTAGCGGTAGAGCTTGCTCCGGGCGTCGCGGCTGGGATGGAACTCCAGACCGGTACGACAGACATGGAGAACGCAGACATCGGGCGGCAGCCGGGCAGTCAGCACTGCGGCCAACCGTTGGGGCGGAATGGGGCAGGCGGCTCGCACACTGGCTACCTGGCCGCGAGCATGGACGCCGGCGTCGGTCCGGCTGGCCCCCAGAACCTCAACCGGGCGGCCAAGCAGGTTCTGAAGGGTCGCCTCCAGCTCCTGCTGCACCGTCCGCACGCCGGCCTGACGCTGCCATCCATGGAAATCGGTGCCGTCATAGGCCAAGACCAGCTTGAAACTGTGCTCCATCGCTTGACCAGCCCCACGGCTGCCCGCTGAAAGAGTGGCCGAGCCGCACCACGATGAGCCCCCGGCTGTCAACATCCTGCCCCGGGCTCGAGCCGGTCGGTTCTAGAGTGCGGCGCCCTCAGGGGCCAGCATCTGAGGTCCGGTCGGGCTGGCCTGCGTCTGGCGGGCCGGCCTCGATCTCTGGTAGCGTCTCCGGCAGCTCCCGGGGGATGACCTCCTCGCTGGTGTACTCGTAGAACTCGCGGTACTGCTGGCGATAGTACCCGCCTGGCCGTGCCTGAACCCCGTTGAGAACCGCGCCGATGATTCGGGCATTAATCCGCTGAAACTGCTCACGAGCCCGACGCAACGCGCCTTTGGCACTGTTGGCGGCCCGGGCCACCATCACCGTCGCGTCCACCTCCGTGGCCAGCACCATCGCGTCGCTGATCAGCAGGCAGGGGGGCCCGTCCAGGATCACCCGGTCGTATGACTGCTTGGCGGCGGCGATCAACTCACGCATCTGTGGAGAGCCAAGCAACTCGGCCGGGTTGGGCGGCATCGGGCCGGCGGTAACCACGTCGAGCTTGTCCAGCTCGGTCCTGGTGATCACCTCTTCGAGGCGACGCTGCCCGACCAGAACGTTGCTCAGTCCCTCGGACTTGGCATTGGCGAAGGCGGCCCGGATCGCCGGCCGGCGGAAATTACAGTCGATCAGCAACACCCGCTGGTTACCCTGGGCCAAGGTGACCGCCAGGTTGATCGCGGTCGCGGTCTTCCCGTCTTCTGGTCGGGGGCTGGTTATCAGCAAGGCCTGCTGCGAAGCCAGCGGACCGCTGAAGGTCAGGTGGGCTCGAATCTGCCGAAATGCTTCCGCTACCAGCGACTGGGGTGCCTGGCGGGTGGCCAGCTCAATCCGCTCGATGTCCGCTTCCTCGTCATCCAGCAGCGGCACACTGCCCAGCACAGACAGGTGCCCGTAACGGGCGATATCCAGCGGCGTGCGGATGGCCTGGTCGGTCAGCTCCCGCAGGAACGCTAATCCTACCCCTGCCAGCAGCGAAAGAACCAGACCGCCACCCAGGTAGAGGAGGAAATTCGGACGGCTCGGCAAGTAGGCCTGTCGGGCAGAGAGGTGGGCCTGCAATCGCCCTTCGCGGCTCTGAACGTCGAGCGTGTTCTCCGCCTGACGGAGCTGGACGCTGACTTCCTCAAGCTCGCGGGTCAACCGCTCCTCGTCGTTGGTCAGATTCTTATAGGTCTGAAGGACGCCGTCCAAGTCACGCTGGATGTTCTCCTTTTCGATGAGCTGCTCGTGCACCTCGCCCAGCATGTTACGGATCCGGGCCAGCTCCTGCTGCAAGCTTTCCACCTGCCGCGAGCGCAGGTCGTCGATCAGTTCCTCCCGTCGGGCCGCCTCCTTCTGGAAGTATCCGTCCCGCTGCGACCGCAGCATCTCCATGTAGCGATGCTTGTCGCCCACCAGCGTGCGTCCGACCGATGCGATCTGTATCTCGGCCGCTTCCACCTGCTGACGGTAATAGCGGAGGACCGGGTCCGACTCCACGATTACCTTCATTTCCGCCGACAGTGGAAGATTGCGCGGGTCGACGCCCCGGACGGTGCTGAGCTGAGCCTCCACGTCGGCCTGGCGAGCTTTCAGCTCGGCCACCGTGTTGGTCAGGACGCCGATCGCCTCCACCATCACGTCCCGTTCAGACTCGATGGCGGGCATGTCCCGCTGCTCGCGCAGGCTCCGAATCCGGCTGCGGATGGCTGCCAGCTCGGCCGTGACCGCTGCCTGGGTGCTCTTCAATGACTCCAGCTTGCGCCGACCCTCGTCGGTCAGGGTGGACTTGGAGCGGGCTACGTACCGCTGCACCACCTGATTGACCAGCAAGCGGGCCTCAGCCGGATCTCGCACTGCGATTGCCACCCGAATCAGGTAGCTGTCGCGGACCGGAACGACCGACAGCAGGTCCTCGAATTCGTGCAAACACTTGTCGAAGTTGTCCCCGTACCACTGGTAGAAGGTCGTTTCCTTCACTTCGGGCAGGGCCAGCACTTCCTGGAGCAGGGCTGGGTTCTTGATCTGGGCCGCCTCGGTCGCCAGGCGGTTGGCGATGTAGTCTTTGGGAAGGATCGGCTCTTTCAGCCCGCCCCAGTCCTGTATTGGCGGAACCAGTTCCACATACGCCTCGGCGGGATAGGCCGGTGCGAATCGCCAGATCAGGACCGTGGCCGCCCCGATCAACAGGTACACGACGCAGAAGGTGACGATGATGAGCAGCTTGCGTTGCTTGATGACCCGCCACATCTCGCGGGCGGTGAGGGTCGGGCCCTCGTCCATTCCCATGCTCGGCGGACCGGCTCCCATCGCCAGGGTGGCCGCCGGGTTGAATGGGATCATCTGCTGAGTGGTATCGACAGTGCTCATAACGCACCTCGGCTCTCGTGCTCGGTCGTCAGGCGGACGGTTGGCGTTGCCCGGCCGCTCACGGAATCCGGCTCAGCCCCTCCTCTAGCTGCTGGATTTCCTCCTGATTGCCGGACTGCCGGGCCAGGGCCAACCCCTGAGTGAACATGGTCCGGGCCTCCACATTCCGGCCCAGCTTCTGGTATACCTGCCCCAGATGCAGGCAGAGGGTGCTGGTGGGGCTGCCCAGGCTGAGCGCCTCTTCTAGCGCCGCCACGGCCAGTTCCGGCTCGTTGTTCTTGAAATAGACCCAGCCGATCGTGTCCAGCATATTCGCCGCCCCTTCCCCGCCGCCGGTGATCAGCCCCCGCAGCTTCTCGGCGTACTTTTTGGCTTCCGCGGGCGCGAACAGCGGCGGATCCGAGGTCACCAGGGTGTAGGCTAGGTTGTTGAGGGCGGTGGTGTTGTTTTCGCTGACAGCCAGGACTTCCTTGTAACTGCGGATGGCACCCTCCCGATCGCCGGTGATCTCCTGGACCTGAGCCCGCATCAGGGTGGCGGCCAATTGCTCGGGCGTGCCGGGCGCTAGTTTGGGCGACACTTCACTGAGCAACGGCAGCGCTCCGGCCGCGTTACCGCTTCCGGCCAGATAAGCCGCCAACACGATCCGCATCCGCTGCCCAACCGGGCTGTCCAACGGATGGTTCTGCACCAGATCCCGCAGCAGCCCCTCCACCTCGGCTGTTCGGCCCCGACTGGAGTCCCGCAATTGGCCGGCCAGGTCCATGACCAGGTTGATATTCGAGCCGGCCGCCTCGGCCAGGGCCGCGGTCCACTGCTTTCGGGCCGCGTCTTCCTGGTTCAGCTTCTGGTAGGCTTTGGCCAGCTCTCCCATCATCCGAGCCCGAAATTCGCTGCGAAACTGTGCCGGCCAGCGATCAAACTCGATCTTGCCGAAAAGGCTGATCGCTTCCTGCGCCCGACCGGCCTTGGTCAGGGCCCCCATCCGGGCCAGAGTGGCGGCTGCCACCTCCTGCAAGTCCTTCTCGCCGCCCTTTTCGGCCACCCGCTGGTAGTAGGTGGCCGCAGACAGGTAATCCTGCTGAGCCGCTTCCTGACGATCCCGCTCCTTGGCGCTGTCGCCCCGTTCGCGGGCCCGGGCCGCCTCCTGCTCCAGCTTGGCTCCGTGAGCTTCGAACAGGCGGGCCAGCTCGGAGGCCCATGAGGGCTCATTGGGATGCTTCTCCATGTACTCGCTGACCAGCCGTCGGGCCTGGTCAAACTGATCCAGTCCCAGATATAGCAGGCGGGCCAGTTGTCGAACCACAGTTTGCCTGGCCTCGAAGCCGGCCCCTTCCCGCTCCAGCACCTCCAATAGGGTTTTCAACTGGGTGATCGCCAGGTCATACTGCTTGGTGCGTGTGTACAGCGACGCCAGCAGTCGGCGGAGGTCGGCTTCCAGTCGGGGAGAGCGGGCGATGAGCTGCTCGGCCTTGGTGAGGTCCTCCCGGGCCTTGTCATACTGGCCCCGCTCCAGAGCGCAGCGTCCGCGGCTGTAACGGGCCAGGACATCGTCGGGCGACTTTTCGAGAATGCGGTTCAGGTCCTCGACGGCAGCCTCCCGATCCCGTTTGATCAGACGCAGTTGGGCCCGGGCGGTCAGGCCGGACAGATCGTCGGGATAGGCTGCCAGGTAATCGTCGATCTCCGTTTCCGCGTCGGGGAAACGTCCAGCATTGAACAGGGCCTCGATCAGGGTCAGCCGGACGCGCTGAACCGCCTCGCTTTGCGATGGGTCGGTCCCCAGCCGATCCAGCAGCCATCGGCAGGCCTCCACTACTTTGTCCAGCCGCCGGTGCCGCTGATGGAATCCGACCACCTCCATGCCGACCTTCAGCTCCAGCCGGCGGCGCATCTCGTCACCCTGCGCGATCTCCCGGACCATCCGCTGGGCCTGCTGGTACTCGCGTTCGGCCAGGTCGAGGTTGGGCAGCGCCTCGTAGAACTTGGCCACCAGCAACTGCATATCCAGACGGTTTTCTCCGGTCTGTTTCTCGACCAGCCCGCGCATCAGGGCCGCTCCGGGCTCGGCCAGTTTGACGACCGCATAGAATTCCGCCGCAGCCCGGGCCAGTTTCGTCAAGGTATCCCCGGTGGCCGCCGCGATTGCCGCCTGGAAAAACTGATCCCCCTGGCGGCCGAGGTTGACCGCCGCGGCCGGGTCCTGTTCCGGCGAGAGCTTGTAGCTGGCGCGGATCAACAGCTCGGCCAGGCGGAGCTGGTTGTCAAGGTCGCCGGGGTCGGTCTTCCATTTCTCCAGACGCTGAGCGATGGCCTGGAGCGGGTTTTTCTCTTCTTCCGCCTGTTGTTTCCAGAGGATGACTTGCGGGTGGTCGGGGTTGAGTTCCATGGCTCGGGCCTGGCACTCGTCGGCCCGGGCCTGGAAACTGGCCTTTTCGGGCCCAACGCTATCCTCGGCCTGGGCCTGGTAGATCTGTCGCAGGTACCACCAGGCTTCGAAGCTGCGGGGATTGATTGCCACCGCCCGCTGCAATGCGTCCAGCGCTTCGGTCACCCGTCCGCTGGCCAGATAGGCCCGGGCCAGCTTCACTTCCAGCTCTGCCGATTTGGGCAGTTTCTGGATCGCCTGGCGGTATTCCCGGATGGCCAGCTCCGGGTTGCCGCGGTTGAGCTCCAGATCGCCGCGGTACGTGGCCCCACCGGCGTGGTCCAGCCCCTCCCCTCCGTCGTACTGGGCCAGGAGGGCCACCAACTGGGTTGCCTGATCGAATTGTCGCAGTCGCAGGCGGACGCGCAGTTCCTCCTCCACCAGACGGATCTCCTGCGGCAACTGCCTGCGCAATTCCTCCAGATGCTTGAGGGCCTCGGCCCACTCCCCGCGGGCCGCGTAGTACTGATAGTACTCCTGGGCCCGCACCATCGCGTTGGGCGTGTCGGCGATGAGCTGCTCCAGCTTCGCATCCAGTTCCTTGCGTTGCTCGGGGGTCAGCTTGGCGGGATCCTCCACCGACAAGTCCAGTTCGAACCGTTGCAGCAGCCGCATGAGGCCCTGCCGGGGCGGCTCATGCTTGAGCGCCGCAACCAACTGGCGGGCCTCTTCCCGCCGATTGGTCCGAGTCAACAGATTGATCAGCCGCTGCAACGCCTCGCGGTACTGGTCGTCGGTGGCGGTCTGATCGCTCATCACCGCCCGGAAGCTGCGCTCGGCTTCGGCGTAGTCCTCCTGCTCCACCGCCTGGGCCCCACGCCACAGCACTGTGCTAGCCCCGGTCTCCGGCACTTCCGCCAGTGCGCCTTTGGCTTCCTCCTTGCGTCCCAGGTCCGCCAGGATATTGACCCGCACGGCCGCCAGAGTCGGGTCGTCCGGATAAGTTCGGCGGTATTCATCCAGCAGTTCCAGAGCGTCCGAGGCTTTGCCGATCTGACGGAGCACCTCGGCGCGGGTGGCGACCAGCGTGACCGGAGGGTTCAGGGCGGCCTGCCGGAACTGACGCAACCCCATCTCAGCGTACCGGGCCGCCTCGCCCCACTGCGATCGTTGGGCATAAAGCAGCGCCAGTTGCTCGGCCGGAAGCCGGGTCACCCGGGCATACGCCAGCCAGTACCGGGCCTGCCCGTAAGCCTGGGTGTAAGAAATCTGCTCGGCCTTCTCCTGGGCCTGCTCCAGGGCCGCGATCGCGGCTACCGGGTCGTTCCGGCTGATTGCCAACTGGGCCTGCATGTAATATGTGACCGGGTGGTCCTGATACTTGACCCGGGCCTCGTCCAGATAGGCTTCGGCCCGGGCCGCAGGCTGACCAAGTGAGGGCTGCGTGGCCGCGGCGGTCTCATAGGCCAACGCGATGTCGAATGCCCGGCGCAGCATCAGCAGACGTTCGTCGGTCCTCAGCAGGGCTCGCAGACTGCGCAGGGTGCGGGTCTTCTCGCTGGCCTGATCGAACAACTCCAGGGTCTTCTCCACCCGCTGCTGGGGCGAAAGCTCCTGACCCTGTGGCCCCGTGCCGAATCTCTGGGCGAGCTCGGCTCGCAGCATCCAGGCTTCGTACATGGCCGGATCCAGCTCGATAGCCCGACGGGCCAGGCTGTCAATCTGCTCGATGTGTTCGCGGTCCTCGGCAACCTGGGCGGCCGTCGCCTGCCGGTGCGCGCGGTCGAACTGCTCGAGCTGATGCTGGGCCAGGGCCAGGTGCAGGTCCGGACTGGGCTGCTGCGGATTGGCCTCGATCGCCTGGGTCAGCAGATCCCGGGCCTGGGCAAACAGCTCCCCGGCCCGCTCGAGCTGCCCGGCCTGGTCGGCCCGGCGGGCTTTGAACCGCAGGTACTCGGCGCAGGTTATCGCCAGCGGGCCGTCCTCTGGGTGCTGTTGGACCGCTTTGTTGAGTATCTCCAGCACCTGGTCGATCGTGCGGTCGCGGAGCTCCTCCAGTTCGGCGTCCCGTTGACCAGCCTCCAGGCCCTGGCGTACCTGGCGCTGGACCTGCCGGTTGAGCATGAGCCCGTAGGTCATGGCGACCCGCGGATCGTCGGGCGCCAGCTCGTAGGCCTGGCGTGCCGCCTCATCGGCCCGGGCCTCGTTCTCGGGCCCCCGCATCTCCCACAGGGCCCGGGCCAGGCTGGTCAGGGCCAGGACGTTCTTCTCGTCCAGTTGGCGGAGCTTCTCGGCCGCATCCCGCCAGAGCTCGGGCCAGATTACCCCGCCGGTGATTCCCTCGATTTGCCACAGCCCTTCCAGCAGCGCGGCCGGCAGGGACGGGTCCTGGTACAGCTTGGAGGAGGTCTTCTCCAGCAGCCCGCGCCAGTTCCCGATCTCACCCATCTGGAACAGGCAGTTGGCGGCCGCGATCATGTACTTGGGCTGCGGCTGACCCCGCTTCTCGCTGGCATCCCAGGCCCGCAGGTAGCGTCGCCAGGCCTCGTCCAAATCCCCGGAGAGCTTGGCCTCGTCGGCCATTCTGGCCAGAAGGGCCGGGTCGCGGCGCGACTGCTGATAGACGATCAGGGTGAAGACCGACAGGATGATGATCATCCCCATGATCGTCAGGAAGGCGACCAGATTCTTGTTCAATCGCTTCTGTTTGGCCATCTGAGCTGCCCTCGCTCCTTATGTCCCGCCACCGGCCCGCGGGAACTTGTCCGTGTCGATGTGATCGCTCAGCAGCACCGGCATAAGGCGCTCCAGGAACGGCCCGACTGCCGCCAGCGAAGCCTCCTTGCCGGCATTGCCCCCGTCCTCGCTGCGGAAGGTCAGCTCGATCTTGGCATAGTACGAGTAACGCTGGAACGGACTGGCCATTACCGCCCGCACTCCGCTGCGAGAAGTGGCATAAGTTCCGTTGACGTGGAAGAACCAGACCACATTGGTGACGTCCCGTTGCTGACCCGGAATTGCCCCGGCCTTGCGGGCTTTGAACTCGCTGACCCGCACCGGTATCTCACCGCCCGGAGCCCAGATGCCGGCCACCGGAACCCGGGCGGTGCTCTCGCCCACCAGGTCGTAGCCCGCGGCCAGGTAGCATTCGTCCGGCACGTGCGGTACGAAGTCCGGCTGACCCGTGTAGTAGGTGACGAAAAGCTGTATCGTCCGGGTCGGGTCCCCCTCCGGCTTCTGCGTATCGGTCAGGTACACCTGAAGGTACTCTTCAGTTCCCAGGGCGTCCACTTCGTCGTCGGACAGCGGTGCCAGCCGGTCGGTGCGGCGTTTATCGAGCACATATCGCGGCTCGAACTTGTGGGTGTCCAGGGCCCGCAGCGACCGCTTGAGCGGGACCGCCTCCTTGCGGAATCGCAATCCCAGCCAGCCCGCCACGCTGTTCAGACCCGCGGCCGAGGCCACCAGCAGCGCCAGGCAGGCCCAGTACCGCGGGTTGGCCCCCAGCCACCGACTGAGCACTCCGCGCTGGACCGCTTGGCACCCGGCGGTAGCTCGATCGTCGGTCGGCAGGCCGGTCAGATTCATGGTCATACTCATTTCGCCGGGTCGGCGACTCTAGGGGGTTTAAGCTGGAACCGCCGGATCGTCCGAATCCTCGACTACCAGCCGGTTGAGAATCCATCCCAGCCCCAGAAACATGCCGAAGGCCAGGAGAATGATCACCAGTCCCAAAGTCATGTGGTAGTTTCCCTGGGCGTATTTGGGGTCGACGAACACGTGCAGCCAGCAGGTCACCGTAACCCGGATGAAATTGCAGAATGTGGCGATCGGGATGCAGGATGCCAGCAGCACCAGACGCTGCCAAAGTGGGCGCTCGGACACGAATGCCACCGCCACCCCCAAAGCGCACAGCGTGACCGTGCTGCGCATGCCGCTGCACGCATCGGCCACCCCGATGACGCCGGTCGTCGCCCCGTAGGTATACTCCAGATTCGAGCCGACCCGTTCCACGTGCAGGTTCGGCCACAGGCTCAGGATCGTGCTGGCTACAGTCGCGGCCAGCCGGCGAAGCGGATCGGTCAGCCGGAAATACATTCCCTGAGGCAGCGGAATGGCAAAGAACAGATACAACCAGGGCAGCCAAGCGACTCGCAGGGCAGTCACCCCCCACAGCAGAACGATAACGCCCAGCAGGGCGACCATCATGGCTCCTTCCCGTGCGTACCCGAATTTCAGGTTCCCTGACAGGGCCCACACGTACACGGCCAGCCCCACCAGCAGCACCGGAAGCCCCACCCACGCCCAGCGTACCCGAAAACGGCGTAACCGCTCCCACTTGAGGTACAGCAGGTAAGCGCTGAACAGCGGGATCAGCGGGCCATGGGTCCAGTCCGAGTCGTTGAGCCAGCGGTGCACCAGAAGCCCGTAGCGCGGCGGCATGAAATCCAGCAGCTCCCAAAAGGCGGCCACGAAAGCCACCACGATCAGTGCCGCCCGCAACTGGGCCGGGCGATCCAACTCCATCTGCCCGGCTTTCAAACTCAGGCTGGCAGGTCCACCGGCCACTGACTACCCCTGACCTTCTAGAACGGCAGACCACGCTGCGCCCGGCGCTGTTTCTTCACGTAGTCCGGGTTGAGCTTGCTGCCATAGGAATCCACGTCCGCGAAGTTGCGGTCGTAAACAAAACCGAATCCGTAGGTAAACCGGAATGAATTCCGGATCACAAAAAGGAACGGAGCCACGATGTGCGTGCCTACATTCAGAATGTCGTCGTCCCGCAGGTAGAAGTCATCCTCCAGGCCCGCGAAGATGGCGTCCAGATTCACCGTACGCGTGAACTGCTTGTCGGTGCCCGGCTCCTTGCGGATCAGCTCGCAGCGCTGCGGCCAGGCCAACTGCGAGAAACCGCCGCAGATCGCCAGAGCCTGCTTGACCGTGATGTCCCGCCCGCCGAAAGCGTATACGCCCGGGCGGTTCACCTCGCCCATTACATAGAAGATGCCTGTATCCACCGGCACACTGATCACGTCGCGGTCCCGAATCACAACATTGTAGCGAGGGTTGCCGGCCTTCAGCTCACTCATGTCGATCGCGATCACCCGTTGCTGCGGGCCGACCTCCTCCACCGCTTCCCAGTCGAAGGGCTCTTCCAGCTTCTCCTCTTCGCTGATTTTCGGCACGGGCGGCTCGGGGGCCTTGGGGACCTCGGCCTCCACCGGCAGCAGTGCCCCAGTCTGTGGATCGAAGATGATCAGCGGCTGAAACGGGCGTGCCGGGCCAGTTTCCGCAGTGGCGGGCTGAGTTTGCCCCCGGGCCTGGGTCATTACGTCCGCCAGCTCCTCCCGGCTTGGAGGTTGGGTCGTCGAGAGCGGGCCGGCCTCCTGGCCGAGCATCGCCATCGCGCTGGTCAGGGTTGCCGGCCCGGGCGGCTCTTCCTCTGGCGGCGGGATTACCCAACCCTCTTGGACCGCGGCCGGCCGGCGCTGTTCGGCAGAGCTTCCGACACCCCGACTCTCCCGACGAATAATGTAGGCCCGTTTGGCCAGAGCGTCTGCATCCCCGGCCATCCCGATCGCCTCCAGCAGCCTCATGTCCGGGTCCGTGATCGGGTACGCTCCGGACGCCCGGACCGCACCAACGATATGGAAGACCCGGCCACGTTTCCCTTGTAGGTTCACCACTACCACCGGCCTGGGGAGCAGGCTGCTTTCTTTAAGCCGGGCCGACAGTTCCTGTTCGACCTCCCGTTCGGTCAGGCCGGCCACTTTGATCGATCCCAGTTCCGGGATGCGGATCTCGCCTGAGGAGCTTACCTCCATCGTTGCCGAGTACGGAACGCCGGTTTGGATCAGGTCGTGTATGGAGACGGCGACAATATCGCCCGGCATGATCCGATAGTCGGCGTAAACTGGGACCAGGTCGTCGGGGGTAGGGTCGGTGGCATTGGCCAGCCCCGGTGGCGTCTCACGCGGGCTCAGAATACGCCGTATGCCCCGTTCGCGGGGCTCGCCGGGGAACTGCCCGACCTTGGTCGGGTCGAGGAAGCTGTTGGGCGGCAGCATGGCACAACCACAAAGTACGGCCAGTGCGAGACTTGGCAAGATTCTCATTGTGGAGCCCGCTCCGCGCGCCCGCCGATTCTGCATGCCCGACTCCTCGGCACTCGGCCGGCGACGCCGGTCTTCCCCGCAGCTTCTGGCCGGGTGCTTCACCAGCCTGAATCCTGCGCAGAGGGTCGGTGCCGACGTTGCGGCGGCTGTGGCACTTACGAGCCTGGAACTGTAACTGGGAGTCCTCAACGCTGTCAATCGCGACCGATGCGCCCCGGGCTGATGCCTGCTACGGGGATTACGTTGGCTGCCAGTCCTCGGTTCGTGCGCTCCAGCGCCCTGGCGTCATGATTTCGCAGAAGATTATCGGCTGGTGGGCGGGTCGGGCTTGTGGGCCGGGAGCGACTAACGGCCCGGCGGGCGGTCTTTGCGGCCAACTCCGCGCGTCGCGTGGGCTGCCGGGGCTGGTAACCCGATAGAAATTCATGAGATGTCACCACCTGGCGCTGACCGTCGCGGACTGAACTCCCTCAGTTGGCCTCCGGCCCGCTCTGCGCAGTTGACGATGACCCGTCGTCGTCGCCGGTCGGACCTCCGGCGAGTCCTGATTCTGGGAGCCGGCGGACACGGCCGGGTGGTCCTCGATATCCTGCTTCAGACCGGGGCTCACCAGGTGGTCGGGTTCCTGGACAACAACGCCCAGGTGCACGGTCGGCGGGTCGACGGCGTTCCGGTCCTCGGTGGCATCGACTCGCTGCCGCTCCTGGCTGAACAGCTCGACATTGATGGGGTCGTAATCGCTATCGGCGACAACGGCGTACGGCGTGGACTGGCTCGCCAGGTAGAATCCTTCGGCATCGACCTCATCAACGCCGTCCACCCCTCCGCGGCCCTGGCCCGGAACGCTACTCTGGGGCGGAACGTGGTCGTCGCGGCCGGAGTGGTCGTATGTGCTCATTGTCAGATCGGGGACTCAGTTATCCTCAACACTGGCTGCATCATTGACCACCAGACCATGATCGGCGAGGGCAGCCATATCTGCCCCGGGGTGCGGATTGCGGGCCGGGTGAAGGTGGAGCCGGGGGTGTTCGTGGGGATCGGCGCCACGGTGATTCCCAAGGTCACCCTGGGATGCGAGTCGGTCGTTGGCGCGGGAGCCGTGGTGACCGCGGACGTGCCGGCCCTGGCCACCGTGGTAGGGGTCCCGGCCCGTCCGATCAAGCTGGCCGCAACGTCCGAGGACCTGGCCGCGATGCTTGCGCCCGCCCCGGTCTGATCACCGGGGCTGGTCCCGCCCGCCGATCGAGGGAGGCATCCGATCGGCCGTCCCCGGGGCCCCAGGCACCTTCGTTGTTATATAATTCGGCATGACCGCTTTAGGCCGGCATGTAGCCTGGCCGGGTCGGCCAGGCGGTCAGAGAGAACCAGACTTTGCCCCAGCCCAGAATCGTCTTCGAGGGCCGCAAGTTCCGGGTCGAGTCTCGCCAGTTCGGCCTGGCCGGATCCATCCACGCTCATGACATTATCGTCCACCCCGGGGCCGCGGTGGTCCTGCCGGTGCTGGAGGATGGTCGGCTGCTGCTCATTTTTCATCAGCGGCCGGCGGTGGGCGAAGAGCTGCTCGAGTTGCCGGCCGGCACGCTGGAAGACGGCGAAGACCCGGCGGTTTGTGCCGCTCGGGAATTGAGCGAGGAAACCGGCTACCGGGCGGGCCGGCTCCAGCCGTTGGTCACGTATTACTCTTCCCCCGGCATCCTCACCGAGAAGATGCATGCCTTCCTGGCCACCGAACTGACTGCCGGCCCCACTGCCCGCGAGAGCGGCGAACTGATCCGCCTGGCTCCCATGTCCCATCCGCAGGCCATGCAGGCTATCCGCCAGGGACGTATCATCGACGGAAAGACGGTCCTTACCCTGCTCTACTACGACCGCTTCATTCACCAGCCGGATAGATGATCATGAACTTCCTGGGCTCCTCGTTCCGGATCGGCAGGCTGTTCGGCATCAATATCCGTGTCCATGTCCTGTTCCTGATCTGGGTTGCCTTCGAGATGTTGGACGCCGGTCGCGCCTGGAGGACCCAGCTCCTGTTCCTGGGACTGCTTTTTGGCATCGTTTTACTCCATGAATTCGGCCACTGTTTGGGCGCCCGAGCGGTCCGCGGACACGCGGAGAACATCCTGATGTGGCCGCTGGGCGGCCTGGCCTACGCCCAGGCTCCGATGCGGCCCTGGCCGCAGTTCGTCACTGTAGCCTCCGGCCCGCTGGTCAATGTGATCCTCTGTCTGCTCAGTGCGGGCGTCATCTACGCGCTGGCCGGCTTGGAGGCCCGTCTGCCCTTGAACCCGATTCACGGGCGGATCATTCTGCCCTTCGACGCTCCAACCTGGCTCCACTATGTGGGGATCTTCTACCTGGCCAACCTCTTTATCCTGGGTTTCAACCTGCTACCGATCTACCCGCTCGACGGCGGCCAGCTCTTCCACGCCCTGCTCTGGCCCTTGCTGGGCCTGCAACGGGCCAGCATAGTCGCCTGTCAGGTGGGCCTGGTCGGCTGTGCCCTGCTGGCTATGCTGGGGCTGCGGGGCGACGGGAAAATGTTGCTGTTCATCGCCATCTTCGGCGGCCTGACCTGCTGGCAACGGTTGCAGGCTGCCCGGCATGGCTGGCTGGTCGAGGAGTCCCGCTTCGAGACCTACGGTCCCAGCGGCGACCCGCGACCGTGGTGGCGACGGCTGCTTGGCATCCGGAGTCGTCCCGGCCGGGGACTGTCAGCCGGCCAGTCTCTTAACCCCAATCCCGGCGGCTGGGCGGCCCGACAGACCCAGCTCCAGCGCGACGAGGCGGAACTGGACCGCATCCTCAAGAAAGTCTCCGAGCAGGGAATCCACAGCCTGACCTACGTCGAGCGACAGACGCTCGAACGCATCACCCGCCAGCGCCAGCGCGAAGAGGAGCACTTCCAATCGCATAGCCGATCGTGAGGTCACCGACTGGTCAGGCTGCTCGCCGGCCACGTTCGCTTGGCCGGTAAGGCCCGGCTTCATTACCTCTTGTCAGGCCCGTCCGCTGCCCGGCGCCCACGACGTGGGCGGGTCGAGCGCTGGCGGGTGGGACGCATGGCCGGGGTTTCCCGGGCGTCGGCATCCAGTTCCGGGTCCAGCGGAATCAGGTCGGCCGCAGGCGGCGCGTACCGCCGCTCCAGAGCCAGCTTGTGAGCGTGGACGTAATACACGCCCAGGTTGTTCCAGTCGAAAAACTGCGCATGGCTCTCGACCCGGTTACGTAGCGCAATACGGTCTCTCCGCGACATGCGGGTCAGAGCGTAAAGCCACTCGGTTACTTGCCCTACGGTGGCCTGAAAGCTGGTTCCGCGGCGGCGCGCCACCAGCAGCCCGTTGGAGTCGTGCTCGGGGAAGTGCTCCATCACGTAGTCGCCGAACCCGCCCAGGTCGCTGGTGATGGCCGGGATGCCCCGGACGATGCATTCCATCGGCGTGTAACCCCACGGCTCATAGTATGAAGGAAACACCCCGACATGGCAGCCCCGGACGAACTGGTCGTAGTCCATCCCCACCAGCGGGCTGGTGACCGACATGAACTCCGGATGGAACACCACCTTGACCCGGTCCTCTTCCAGGTTCCACAGCCGACGGTGCCGCAGGTGGCACAGCACCGGATCGTGGGCGTCGTCGATCAGATCATGGGTCACGATGGTCGGCGGCGTGTTCGACCGCCAGGCGTGCATGATCCGCCGGAGCCGGACCGCGGTCGATTCGTCCAGCAGCTCATTGAGATCGGGCATGCGTCCGGTGGCCGCGGTGTAGAACAGCCGCCGCCCGATCACCTCCTGGGCCGACTCGCATGCGGAGCGCAGCTCGTTGAACATGGCCTGCCGGTTCAACGTCTCCACGTTGATGGCCTTGTATGCCGCGCGGGTGACGATGAAGGCCACCACGGTCGAGTTGGCCCCGTCCGCCTTCATCCGACGATTCAGCTCGTAGAGGGCCTCGATGAAAACATCCAGGCCCTTGTTTCGGTATTCGTACCGTCCGGCGGTGAAAACATAGAGGGTCCGGTCCAGGTCGAAGGTGTAGCTGGGGAAGAAGTGCCCCATCACGAATTCGTGAATCATCTCCTTGCTGGTCCGATGCATGACCTGGAACTCGTGCGGGGCGGCAAACCGCTCCACGTTCAGGCCGTTGGGCAGCAGGAGGTCCGGCTTGCGTCCCAGAAAGTGCTCGGCTTCCAGGGCGGTGATGCCCGAGACGGTGGTGAACACGTCCGCCGACTGCGCTGCCGCCCCCTCCAGCGCGTGCCGGTGCCCGATCCCGTGCTCGGCCGCCACCGCCCCCGCGTCGATGCTGCCCAGCCGGTCGTAGATGTCGGTCTGGGCCGAACAGAGGCAGCGCCCCACCAGCGTGGCGTGAGTGGTAAAGACCGTGGCTATGCGCGCCCCCCGGTGCTTGAGCATCGGAAGGGCCGCGGCCGCCTGCCACTCGTGGAAATGAGCCAGAATCGCCCGATCCGGCAGTCGGGTCTGAAGCGCCATCAGGAACTCGGCTACGATGTGCCCGAAGCCTACGATCTGATCGAATTCGAGGTCGCCCGGCGGGGAGGCGATCCCGTTGTCCTTCCACAGGTAGTACTTGATCTCGGCCAATCGCGGCACGACCCAGTCGGTCTCGATCAGCAGAACCTGCGGGTGCCCGGTCACCAGCCAGTGCCCGAAGTGCAACCGCGGCCCGGCCGCACAGATTTGCTCGAAGACAGGCCGGATCAGCTCCGGGGGCCGCCCCGGCTCGAACTCCAGGTTGGCCCCCGCTTCCCGGTAGGGGCCGATCAGGCAGTAGCAGTCGCCCCAGCGCCGGACAGTCGACCAGGCTTTGCTGCGAAGCACGGTGTAGATGCCCCCGGCCTGCGAACATACCTCCCACGAGATTTCAAACAGCAGGGGGCCCCGGCTGTCGGTGGCTTCCCCGACGGCCCGGGCGGCGTCCGGCGATGCCGACCCGCGCGAGCAAGCTGAGGACTCATTCTGGTTCATCGGCCTGAGGTTCCTGACGCCGGCCGGTTGGGCCGGCAATCAACCGCCGGGTACTCTAACGCTGGACCCCTCTTTCCTCCCAGGGCAGTTGCCTAACTGTCCGGCGGCGGCTACAACCTTCCGTCGAC
>Ga0185342_1000285_pt1 | contig 27932 bp, 25 predicted proteins | sample ConPoolayeEmetaG_FD_128045 | JGI IMG/M metagenome (GOLD analysis project Ga0185342, IMG submission 128045) | Hot spring microbial mat communities from California, USA to study Microbial Dark Matter (Phase II) - Cone Pool mat layer E metaG... ... | reverse complement strand
AGTTATAGTTCTTTATTTGTTATTAATTGTTTGCTAAAAGAAAAAAAGAGGTGATATTAAATGGAAGATGAAATTAAAAAAATTGACACTAATGACTTAAGAGTTAATTTAACTGAGTATCTAACAAAAAACCTTGGCGATACTATTTATATTACAAGATATAATAAGTTGGTTGGTGAATTAAGAGTTTATACTGAAGAGATTAGAAGAAAAACTGAGCTTAGAATAGCTAAAAAGATGCTTGAGGCTGCTGAAAAAGAAAAAAAACAGCAAGAGCAAGGCCAGTAAATAATAATAAAAAAATTAAGCCAGTGGGCTAGTAGGCTAGTGGGCCAATAGGCCAGTAAATAATAAATAAATTAAAAAAACAAAATTTTTAGAAAGTTTTGTAGAAAGTCGGAAGTTTTTTATATTTTAAAAAGCTTCCGATTTTTATTTTAAGTTAATTTTTGTAAGTACCGAACTTTAATTATTGAGAGTAAAGTATGTGCAATAAATGATATAGCTTTTTACTTTTTTTAACAAGTAATTTAAATTATAATTTAATTTAAATTTATTTTAATTTTATTTATTTTATTTTAATTTAATTTGATTTAATTATATTTTTCCTAATTTAGGTTAATAGTGTTTAATTTATAATTTTAAAAATTTCTAATAATTAATAGAAACTTAAAAATTTTTGATAATTCAAAAGGGTTTTTAAATTAAAGCATAAATATAAAGTATGGACAGTATAAATAACATAAATAAAGCTTATAATCTTCATAATAATACTGGAATAAATAATACTGTTACAGATATTGAAAATAACCACTTAAACAAATTATCAATAATAATTGTAAATTATAATGCGAAAAATTACTTAAAAAAATGCTTAAGCTCTATTTTTAATTTCATACCATTAGAATTTATACCAGGAAGTTTTGAAGTTATTCTTGTAGATAATGCTTCTCAGGATGACTCAGTTTCAATGGTTAAAAAAAATTTCCCGCAGGTTAAAATAATTGTCAATAGTAAAAATATTGGATTTGCAGCAGCAAACAATATTGGCATTAAAAACAGCTTATCAGAATATATAATGCTTTTAAACAGTGACTGTGAAATATATAGTAATTCAGTTAAGAGCTTAGTTGATTTTATGGATAAAAACAAGGATACAGGAATTGCTGGCCCAAAAATTCTAAATAGTGACGGCTCAGTTCAGCTTTCCTGCAGGAGATTTCCATCTTTAATTGATGCTGCCATGCATTCATTAATAGGTGTTTTTATTCCTGATAATCCTTTTTCAAAGAGGTATAAATTGGCAGAAATTTGCAGGCAGGAACCCTTAGCTGTAGACTGGGTTTCTGGTTCGTGTATGTTAATTAGAAGAGTTGCTTTAAAAGACACCGGTTTAATGGATGAAAAGTATTTTATGTATGTAGAGGATACAGATCTATGCTATCAAATGTGGAAAAAAGGATGGAAGGTTTTTTACTTTCCAAAAAGTAGCGTTCTTCATCATGTAGGAAAGAGTTCAGAAAATAAAAAAATAAATCAAATAAACCAAAGTATTATGATGCAAAAAAGTGCGGCTTATTTTTTTTTAAAGAATTATAAAAAAACATGGAAAATACTGCTTTTACCGATAATTTTTCTTGTTTTGGGGTTAAGAATTCTTTTAACTTTTATTAAAAATCTTTTAAAATAATAAAATAAGTTAAAAAATTTAAATAAAATAAATTAATTAAAATAAGTTAATAAGTTAAGGTTAGTTTAAGTAAAAATAAATTCAAGTTAAAGTAAGTTTAAGTAAGTAATAAGTAAAAAATTTTAGCATTTTTTAGAAGTAATATTAGGAGTTATATTTTGAAAATTTTAATTACTGGAGCTTTAGGTTTTGTAGGAAAACATTTAATAAAATTTGCCTTTAATTATTTTAAAGATTTTAATGATGGTAAGGTTGAAATTTTTGGCTTAGATATATCAGAACATAAAATACATAACCAACATAACCAAAAAGATAATCAAGAAAAGATTTTGGGAAAAGATAATATTATAATAAATAATAATAATAAGCTATCTTTTTATAATATTGACCTTCGTGATAATGATTTGACAAACAGCATAATTAAAGAGATTAAACCTAATATAATTTTTCATTTGGCTGCACAAAGTTCTGTAAAATATTCTTGGGACAACCCTATTGAAACAATAGAAACAAATGTTTGCGGAAGTATAAATTTATTTGAGGCTGTTTATAAATATTGTCCAAACTGTAAAATTTTATCAGCATGTACTGCGGAAGAATATTCAAGTGGGTACTGTTTAAAAGAAGATTTTGCTCTAAATGAGGATTCTAAAATTTTTCCTTTAAACCCTTATGCTATAAGCAAGGCAGCTCTTGATTTTTTTTCAGCAACATACCATAAGGCAAAAAATCTTTTTATTTTTGTTTCAAGATCTTTTAATCATATTGGGCCAGGCCAATCTGAAACTTTTGTAGCTTCAGATTTTGCTAAACAAATTGCACAAATCGAAAAGAAAAAAGCTGAGCCTGTTATAAATGTAGGTAATTTAAATGTTTATAGAGATTTTTTAGATGTTAGAGATGTTGTAAAAGCTTATTGCTATATTATAAGCAAAGGAGTGCCAGGGCAGGCATATAATGTTTGTTCTGGTAAAAAAGTAAAAATTGAAGATATTTTAAATATTTTAATTTCTTTAAGTACATATAAAAAGATAAAAATAAATGTTGATAAAAACAGATTAAGACCTATTGATACTTTTTCAGTTTATGGTGATAATAGTAAATTGATAAAACATACTGGTTGGTATCAGGAGTATGATTTAAATAAATCACTTCTTGATACTTTAAACTGGTGGAGGGAAAGGAGTATTTAATTTATGAAGGGAGTAATATTAGCCGGTGGAAAAGGAACAAGAATGAGGCCGCTTACATATGCTGTTGCAAAACCAATGCTTCCTCTTATTAATAAACCATTTATGGAATATTTTATTTTAAGACTTAAAAGCTTTGGTATTACTGAAATAATCCTTTCAACGTGCTACCTCCCTGAAGCTTTTTATGAGTATTTTGGAAATGGAAAAAAATTTGGTGTAAATTTAATTTATGTTACTGAAGATATGCCACTCGGCACATGCGGGGCAGTAAAAAATGTTGAAAAATATATTGGCAATGAAACCTTCTGTGTTTTTAATGGAGATATTTTAACTGGATTAAATTTAAAAAATATGATTGCATATCATCGTTCAAAAAAAGCAGATGTTACAATATCTTTAGTTCCAGTTGAAGACCCAACTGCATATGGGCTTGTTCCAATTGATAAAGACGGAAGGGTTAAAGAATTTCTAGAAAAGCCTAGTATTGAAGAGATAAATACTAACTTAATAAATGCAGGGACTTATATTATAGAAGCTCACATACTTGGACATGTTCCAGAAAGAGAAAATTATTCTTTTGAAAGGGAGTTGTTTCCTAAAATATTAAAGCTTGGATACAAAATATATGGTTTTGTTTCAAATGATTATTGGCTTGATGTTGGAACACCCGAAAAATATATGACTGCTCATATTGACGTTTTAGATAAAAAAGTTCCGTTTAATATACCATATAAAAAAGTTTTCCCAAATATTTATTTAGGTGAAGGTGTAAAATATAAAAAAGATAATCTTCCTGTAGGACCGATTGTTATTGGGGATAATACAGTACTTGAAGAAGATGTAAAAATTTTACCTTTTAGTGTCATTGGCAGTAATTGCGTTATTTCAAACGGCTCAACTGTTGCAGAAAGTATTATTTTTAATAACTGCAAAATTGGTAAGAATTCTATAATAAGAAATTCTATTATTGCATCAAATGTAGTAATTGGAGATAATGTAAAAATTGAAGGCAACTCTATTATTGGTGATGGTTCAGTTATTGAAGATGAAAATATTTTGAAAAATTCAATAAGGGTAAATATTAATTCTGTTATAAAAAAAGGACAAATTAGTTTTAGTTAATATTTTTTTAAATTTCTTTGGAGGGATAATTGAAAAAAGCTTTAATAACCGGTATAACGGGCCAAGACGGTTCATATCTTGCAGAGTTACTTCTTTCAAAAGGTTATGAAGTCTTTGGAATGGTAAGAAGATCATCAGTTGAAAAGTTGGATAGAATTGAGCATATAAAAGATAAGATAAATTTTGTTCAGGCAGATTTGCTGGATCAGCTTTCTATAATAAATGCTTTAAAAAATGTCCAACCTGATGAAGTTTATAATTTAGCAGCAATGTCTTTTGTGCCTACTTCATGGAGTCAGCCTGTACTTACTGGGGAATTTACTGCAATTGGTGTTACAAGAATGCTTGAAGCAATAAGACTTGTAAATAAGGATATTAAGTTTTACCAAGCTTCAAGTTCGGAAATGTTTGGAAAAGTAAAAGAAGTTCCTCAAAATGAGAATACCCCATTTCATCCAAGAAGTCCTTATGGTGTTGCAAAAGTATATGGTCATTATATCACAGTAAATTACAGGGAAAGTTATGATATTTTTGCTGTAAGTGGAATTCTTTTTAATCACGAATCACCAAGGAGGGGCTTAGAATTTGTTACAAGAAAAGTCACTAATGCAGCTGCAAAAATTAAACTAGGACTTCAAAAAACTTTATACCTAGGAAACTTGGATGCAAAAAGAGACTGGGGATATGCAAAAGATTATGTTTACGCTATGTGGTTAATGCTTCAGCAGGATGCTCCTGAAGATTATGTTGTTGCTACAGGCTGTTCACATAGTGTTAAAGAATGGGTTGAGTCTTCTTTTGCTTGTCTTGATTTAAACTGGGAAAAATTTGTAAAAATTGATGAAAGTCTTATAAGACCTGCAGAAGTTGACTTGCTGATTGGTGATTCCACAAAAGCAAGAGAAAAACTTGGCTGGAAACCTACTGTTAAATTTGACGAGCTTGTTAAAATAATGGTTGAATATGATTATAATGAGTTAAAGAAGAAAAATAATTTGTAAGAGTAAAAAATAATTAAGATTATAAAATAATTAGAATTAGTTAAAATAATTTGTAAAGAGGAAATAGCTACTATAAATGAAAAACAGTATTAAATTTGGGACAGACGGTTGGCGTGGGACAATAGGATTTGATTTTATTGAAGAAAAGGTGAAGCTAATAAGTGCGGGTGTTTGTAAATATTTGTCTGAGATTAAAGTTAAAAGGGATTCTTCACAATTAAAAAAATCAAGTAAAAAGTTTTTAGGAAAAATAGTTATTGGCTATGACACAAGATTTTTATCAGATAGGTTTGCTAAATCAGCTGCAGAAATTTTTAGTAAAAATAACATTGAAACTCTCATATCTGATAGATTTATAACAACTCCTGTTCTTTCATATTCTGTAGTTAATAATAAAGCAGATTTAGGCATAATGATAACTGCAAGCCACAACCCATTTTATTATAATGGTTATAAAATTAAGGGTCCTTTTGGCGGGTCAGCCACAATGGATATAATAAGCGGAATAGAGGAACAGGTAAATTATTTGAATCACAGCAGAGAACTAAAGCAGTTTTTAGGAGAGCAAAAAAGTGAATGTAGTTATAATGATAGCTATCCTGTAATCTATCCTGTAAAGTGTGATTTTATTAATGATTATAAGGAATATCTTTTTAGCATTACAGACATAGATTTAATTAAAAAAAATTTAAACTTTCCTGTAATAGTGGACCCTATGTATGGGGCAGGACAAGGGCTATTTAAAAATATTATTCAAGAGTTAAGCAAATCAAAGGTTTATGAAATTCATGGAAGTATTAATACTTCTTTTGGCGGACTAAATCCTGAACCTATTGGCGAAAACTTAAATGAGGTCATTAACTTTTTAAAAGAAAAAGAATGCAGTATTGCTTTTTGTTTAGATGGTGATGGTGATAGGATTGGTGCTATCGGTCAAAATGGAAATTTTATTAGCTCCCATCATATTTTTTCAATTGTTTTAGATTATCTTGTTAGAGTAAAAAAATTAGCTGGAAGAGTTGTAAAAACAGTTTCTACATCTTCAATAATAGATAGAATTTGCCAAAAGTATGGACTTGATCTTGCTATAAAGCCTGTTGGTTTTAAATACATTGGTGAGGAGATACTAGCTGGTGGAATTATTATGGGTGGTGAGGAAAGCGGCGGTATATGGGCACAAGGCTTTATTCCCGAAAGAGATGGCATAAGGATGAGTTTAATTTTACTTGAAATTATTTGTAAAGAGAAAAAATCAATTAATGAAATATTAAAGGATATTTATAATTTATATGGCTTTTTCTTATATAGAAGAGAAGATTATGAAATTGATGAAGAAAAAAAATTGCTTTTAGTTAAAAATTTAGCTAACAATAAAATACCACAGGTTTTAAAGTCTGAAGGTGCTTCAAATCCAGTTACTATAGATGGTTATAAATATTTCTTCCCAGATGGAAGCTGGCTAATGATTAGACCTTCTGGAACTGAATCAGTTGTAAGAATTTATGCTGAAAGTGATTGTTCAGATAAATTAAATAGGCTGCACCAGCTTGGTAAAAAAATTATAGATAATCCTGAACTTATTTAGGCTTATTATTTAAGCTTATTTAATTCTTATTTAATTTAAGCTTACTTAAGCTTATTATTTTAAGATTATTTAACTTATTTATATAAGTGAAGGAAGAATGGTTTATATAAAATTTATATTAATAAAGTTATGTTTATATAAATAAAATTTTAGCTTTTTGTTTGAACATGATAAGTAATAAGTAATAAGTAATAAATAAAATTTTAAATATAATAATTAAAATTTAAAGAACTGGAGGAAAAATTGGATATACTTGACCAATTGGATAAGATTAAACAAATAGATACTCAAGATATGCTAGGGGTTGAAGAAAGGTTTTATAATCAGCTTGTTGAATCTAAAAAAATAGCTGAAAACTTAGATGTAAAATCTTTATCTTTGGACGATAAGACCGGAATTGCAATTCTTGGAATGGGTGGATCAGGGTTTACAGGAGATATTATAAAAAACCTTACTTTAGATTATGCAAACATTCCCATAATTGTTATAAAAGATTATCACCTGCCTAAATGTGTAAATAAAAACTGGCTTATTTTTGCAGTAAGTTATTCAGGTAATACTGAAGAAACTTTAAGCTGTATTAATGAGGCAATAAAGTTAGGATGTGAAGTTGTTTGTGTTTGTTCTGGAGGAAAGCTTTTTGATATTGCCAAGCAAAATAATTTTATAGTTGTTGAGATTCCAAAGGGGCTCCAGCCAAGAGGAGCACTAGGATATCTATTTTTTTCAACTTTTTTAGTTATGGCTAAAATTGGTATTGTAAAGGTTGACAGTTCTGAAATTGATGAGGCACTAAATCTTATTAATGAAAAAACTAAAGTTTATAACAGAAATGTTTTAACTGAAAAAAATCCTGCAAAAAAATTAGCTTTAGATATTTTTGGAAGACTCCCAATAATTTATGGGGTTAGCGGGTATTTGTCAGCAATAGCATATAGATGGAAATCTCAAATAAATGAAAATGCAAAATCACCTTGTTTTTATGCTGAATTTCCAGAGCTTGACCATAATGAAATTGTTGGGTGGCAAAATCTTTCTGATGTAAGTCAAAAATTTATTTTGATTATTTTTAAAGATGAGTTGTTTTCTGAAAAAATTAAGACAAGAATTGCAGCAACTGTTAATTTAATTCAAGACAGTTTTGATGCTGTTACTGAAATAAAAGTTGAGGGTAATTCATTGCTTGCAAAAGCTCTTTCAACAATTTATCTTGGCGGGATTGCCAGTGTTTACCTTGCACTTCTTTATAAAACTGATCCAACTCCTGTTGAAAGAATAAGTGCTTTAAAAGCTGAGCTTGAAAAATTAAATAAATAAATAAATAAATAAATTGGTAAGTAAATAAATAAAAAGATAGATAGATAAATAAATAGGTAAATAAATATTAAATAGATATGTAAATGGATAAATAGATAAAGAAATGGATAGATAATTAAAAAATATAGATTGGAGAATAGTTTATGAATTATGATGTAAAGGATATTAGTCTTGCAAAACAAGGCAAAGCAAAGATTGAATGGGCAGCAAATGATATGCCTGTTCTTTTACAGATTACAGAAGATTTTAGTAAGAATAAACCACTAAAAGGTGCGGTAGTTTCTGCTTGTCTTCATGTTACTTCTGAGACAGCAAATTTAATGATTGCCTTAAAAGAAGGTGGTGCAGATGTTTGTTTATGTGCTTCTAATCCTTTAAGTACACAGGATGATGTTGCAGCATCACTGGTAAAAGATTTCGGAATTGAAGTTTATGCAATAAAAGGTGAGGATAACCAAACTTATTATAAGCATATAAATAGTGCTTTAGATAAAAAACCTTGTATATCAATGGATGACGGCGCAGATTTAATTTCGACAATTCATTCCAAAAGAAGAGAACTGATAGAAAATGTTTTAGGCGGTACTGAAGAAACAACTACTGGTGTAATAAGATTAAAATCAATGCAGTTTAAAGGTGTACTGGAATATCCAATAATAGCTGTAAATGAAGCAAAAACAAAACATTTTTTTGACAACAGATATGGGACAGGACAAAGCACTATTGATGGAATTTTAAGAGCAACCAATATTTTGCTTGCAGGCAAAAAATTTGTTGTAGTTGGTTATGGATGGTGTGGAAAAGGTGTTGCAATGAGGGCAAAAGGAATGGGAGCAAGTGTAATAGTCCTTGAAGTTGACCCATTTAAGGCAATTGAAGCTAAAATGGATGGGTTTGATGTAATGCATTCTTCTGAGGCAGCAAAGATTGGAGATATATTTTTATCAGTCACTGGAAACATAAATGTGATAGGGGAAAATATTTTATCAAAGTGCAAAGATAATGTTATAGTAGCAAATTCAGGGCATTTTGATGCTGAAATTGATTTGAATTATTTAAATAAAAACAGCAAAAAAGTAGTTGAAATAAGACCATTTGTTAAGCAGTATATAATGAACGATAATAGAAGAATAAATGTATTGGCTGAAGGTAGGCTTGTAAACTTAGGAGCTGCTGAAGGTCATCCGGCAAGTGTAATGGATATGAGTTTTGCTAATCAAGCTTTGTCTGTTAAATACATTTTTCAAAATAGTCAAAAACTGCAAAAAAAAGTTTATACTGTGCCTGAAGAAATAGATAAAAATATTGCTGAACTAAAGTTAAAAAGCATGGGCATAAAAATAGATAAATTAACTAAAGAACAGGAAAAATATTTGCAGTCTTGGGAGTTAGGTACTTAGTATATTTTTAAATGGAGCTAAATATATGGTTGAAAACAGCAACGTAAAAACTTTAATCTGGGATAGAAAAACGTTAAAGCTAATAGACCAGCGAAAGCTTCCTTTTCAAAAGGTTTATGTGGAATGTAGTACTTTTGAGCAAGTTGGCGCTGCAATAAAAGATATGGTTGTAAGAGGTGCGCCAGCAATTGGAGTAACAGCAGCTTATGGAGTAGCTTTAGCTGCTCTTCAATATAATAATAATAATGACAATACAGATATTAGTGATTTTAAAAATTACATAAATAAAAGTATTCAGTTTCTTTCATCCTCAAGACCAACGGCAGTTAATCTTTTTTGGGCTTTGGATAGAGTCAAAAATGTCCTTGAAAAGCACAATTCTATTTCGGCTTTAACTGAAGCGCTAATTTTAGAAGCAGAAAAAATTGAAAAAGAAGATGTCCAGATAAATTATAAAATTGGTCAAAATGCTTTAAAAATTTTTAAAAAGGAAAAAAAATTAAAAATTTTAACCCATTGTAATGCAGGTGCACTTGCAACTGCAGGTTATGGAACAGCTTTAGGAGTTATTAGAAGCTTAAATTCTATGGGATTAGTAGAAAAGGTACTGGTAGATGAAACAAGACCTTACCTTCAAGGTGCAAGGCTTACAGCTTGGGAGCTTGAGCAGGAAAAAATTCCATATTTTGTTATAACAGATAATATGGCAGGCTACTTTATGAGTAAAGGAGAAGTCGATGTTGTTGTTGTTGGAGCTGATAGGATTGCTTCTAATGGGGATGCTGCAAATAAAATTGGAACTTTTTCGATTTCAGTTTTAGCAAAATATCACAAAATTAACTTTTATATAGCTGCTCCTTTTTCAACAGTTGATTTTAATACCAAAAGCGGTAAAGATATACAAATAGAGCAAAGACCTGAAGAAGAAGTAAGGCAGGTTTTAGGTAAAAAGATTATGCCTGATTATATGCCTGTTTTAAATCCATCGTTTGATGTTACTCCAGCAAAAAATATTACTTCAATAATAACAGAAAAAGGCGTTGTATATCCACCATTTAAAAAAAATCTTTTAAATACATTTAATTCATTATAAACTTAATAGTATACTTAAAAATAATAAACTTAATTTAGAAAAGTTATAAAACAATAAAAAATACAATAAAAGCTAATAATTTATTAATTATTAAGTTAGTCAAAATATAATTTAAAATTAAATTAAATTAAATTAAATTAAAAATTGGAGTGGTGTTAATGAACACAAAAAAAGCTATGGTTTTAGCAGCTGGGCTAGGTACAAGACTTAGACCTTTAACTGACCTTATTTCTAAACCTATGGCTCCAATTGTTAACAAGCCTGTAATGGAACATATAATTGAACTTTTAAAAAAGCATGGCTATACAGATATTGTTTGCAATCTACATTACTATCCTGAAGCAATAAAAGATTATTTTGGAGATGGTGCCAAATGGCAAATAAATATTTCATATTCCTATGAGGAAACTTTGCTTGGCACTGCTGGGGGCGTTAAAAATGTTGAAGGTTTTTTTGAAGGTGAGACATTTTTAGTTATAAGTGGAGATGCATTAACTGATATCAATTTAACAGAGGTTATTGAATTTCACAAACAAAAGGGTGGCATTGCAACTCTTGTATTAACTGAAGTTGATGAACCTTCGCAATTTGGTGTTGTTATTTTAGATGAGAATAAAAAAATAATTGGATTTCAGGAAAAGCCATTGCCAGGTGAAGAGAAATCAAATCTTGCAAATAGTGGTATATATGTTTTTGAGCCAGAAATTTTTAATTACATACCCGAAAAAAAATTTTATGATTTTGGTAGAAATGTTTTCCCGGACCTTTTAAATAAAGGTATAGATTATTATGGCTTTAAACATAATCAGTATTGGAATGATGTTGGAAGTCTTGAAGAATATCAAAGGGGTAATTTTGATGCACTTGAAGGAAAAGTAAAAGTTAATATACCAGGAACACAAATAAGAGAAGGTGTATGGATAGGAAAAAACTGCAGAATACAAGAAGAAGTAGTAATAATACCTCCTGTATGTATTGGTGATAATTGTACAATTAAAAAAGGAGCAAAACTTTTTGGGCCAATTATATTAGGAAATAATACGATAGTTGATGAGCGTGCAGTTCTTTATAGGGGAATTAAATGGGGAAGCGGTTACATTGGAAAAGATGCCTCATTAATTGGTGCAATTATTGGATATAATGCTAAGATTAAAGATAAGGCATCTGTATTAGAAAAGGCTGTTATTGGTTCCAAAAGTGTAATTGGTGATGGAATAATAATTCATCCAAGTGTAAAAATAATGTCAAATGAAATTATAAAATAAAGTAAAGTAAACTTAATTTTTAAAATTGTCAATACTTCAAAGTATAAACGATCTATTAAAAGATATTATTTGTCCCCCTATGTGTGTTGTTTGTGGGAAAGCTGCGCCAAATTTTGTTTGCAAAGAATGTTTATTAAAAATCAATTTTTTTGGTGATAGTGTTTGTTCAAGGTGTGGAAGCCCGATTTTTAAAGAATTTGACAAATTGCAATCAGAGGGTAAAATTTGTAGTTTATGTAAAAATGAAAAATATTATTTTTATAAAGCAAGAAGTTATGGATTATATAAAAATGTAATGGCAGATATTATAAAAAAATATAAATATAAAAAAATCTATACTCTTAAAAAAGTTTTATTATATTTTTTATTCATGGCTTTTAAAAATTATTATGATAAGGAAAAAATTGACTTTATTGAAACTGTGCCAGATTATGTTTCAAATTTAAAAGAAACTTGGCATTTTAATCATATGCAGGATTTAGCAAAAAGCTTATCTCAATATTTAAAAATTCCTTTTGGAAACAATATTTTAAAAATTAAAGAAAATTATAAGCAGCAGATTTTAGACAAGGATTTAAGAAAACTAAATGTTAAAGATGCATATAAAATAAAAGATTGTTTAAAAATAGTAGGTAAAAATATTTTATTAATTGATGATGTTTTTACTACAGGTTCAACATTAAACGAAATAAGCAGGATTTTAAAGTATGGTGGTGCTGATAAAATTTTTATTTTAACAGTTGCTCGTGGTGCTTAAAAATAATTATGGCAAATAATTATAAAAAATAAATACAAAAAAATAATTATAAAAAATTAGCATGAGGAATGGTAAGGACAGTTTAAAAGAAGATAGTTATAATAGTAACATGGAAGATTTTTTTGGTATTGTAAAGTGGTTTAGTCCTGAAAAAGGTTTTGGTTTTATTACATCAGAAGCTGGTGATATTTTTGCGTATTATACTAATATTGTTACAAATGGTTTTAAAGTGTTAACTAAAGGCCAAAGAGTAAAGTTTAATATTGCAAAGGGAGAAAGAGGACCTGAAGCATTAAATATAATTATATTAAATGAAAAGTAAAAAAATGAAAAAAAGAAAAGTGAAAAGTAGTTTAAAATAAAAAACAACTAAATGTAAAATAATTTTAAAGTTATTAAAATTCAAATTAAAAGAGTGAAAAGAAAGGAAGTAAATGGAATTTATTATCAAAGCAAGAAATATTGAATTGAAGGATGATGTAAAACAGAGAGCAGAGAGGAAAATTAAAAACAATGTATCAAAATTTTTTGATAAAGTAGTAAAAATAGAAGTGGAGCTTTTTCTGGAAAAAAATCCAAAAATTACTCTTGATAATGTTGCTGAAGTTACTGTTTTTACCCCTGGAGAAATTATCAGATCTAAGGCAGAAGGGGCTGACATGTTTGAGGCAATAGATAAAGTTTCAAGAAAACTTGAGAGACAGATTAAAAGATATAGAAATAAGATGATACAGAGGGGCAGGAAAAGCTATAATAATTTAAATAATAAAAATAATTTAAATAATAAAAATGTAAAAACAAGTGCAAGTTTGCAAAATATTGAAGACGATATAAGAAGTCAGATTGTCAAAGTTAAAAGCTTTACAATTAAACCTACTACACCTGAAGAGGCAGTAATGCAAATGGAGCTTTTAGGACATGACTTTTTTGTTTTTATAAATTCTGAAACAGGTAAAACTGCAGTAATTTATAAAAGAAAAGATAAAAATTATGGGTTGATTGAGCCAAATGTTTAAACAATAAGGTGATATTAATGGTTAATTTATTAGGCAATATATTAAAAGCTGGTGCAGGCAGGCAATTAAGAAAATATGAAGAAATTGTAAGGGAAGTTAATAATTTAGAGCCTTCAATTTCAAAGCTTACAAACTCTGAACTTGCAGCTAAAACTTTTGAGTTTAAAAAAAGGTATCAAGAAAGTAAAGATCTTGACAGCCTTTTAGTTGAAGCTTTTGCTGTGTGCAGGGAAGCTGCAAAAAGAACAATTAATATGCGACACTTTGATGTTCAAATTATGGGTGGTGTAGTCCTGCACGAAGGAAAAATTGCTGAAATGAAAACTGGTGAAGGCAAGACTTTAGTTGCAACTCTTCCAATTTATTTAAACTCTTTTACTGGAAAACCCTCTCATGTGGTTACTGTAAATGATTATCTAGCAAAGAGGGATAGTCAATGGATGGGTCCAGTGTATAATTTATTGGGAGTAAAAGTGGGACTGCTGCAGCATGGAATGACACTTGCAGAAAAAAAGGTTGCTTATAGTTGTGATGTGATATATGGAACAAATAATGAATTTGGATTTGATTATTTAAGAGATAACATGGCTATAAGCAGTGATGAAATAGTCCAAACAGGGCATTACTACGCTATTGTTGATGAAGTTGACAGCATTTTAATAGATGAAGCAAGAACTCCTTTGATAATTTCTGGTATTGCATATGAAACTACAGAATTGTATAAAAAATTTGCTTCAATTGCTCCTCGTTTAATAAGGGATGTTGATTATGAAGTGGATGAAAAAGCAAAAACTGTTGCTGTAACTGAAGAAGGTGTTGCTAAAGTTGAAAAAATGATTGGTGTTGAAAATTTATACGACCCAAGAAATTATCTTTATATTCATTGTTTAAATCAATCGCTTAAGGCTTACAATCTTTTTAAAAGAGATGTTGACTATATGGTTAAAGACGGAGAAGTAATTATTGTTGATGAGTTTACTGGAAGGTTAATGTTTGGAAGAAGATATAGCGAAGGGCTTCATCAGGCAATTGAAGCCAAGGAACATGTAAAAATAAAAGAAGAAAACCAAACTCTTGCAACAATTACTATCCAGAATTATTTTAGGCTTTATGAAAAATTAGCTGGTATGACGGGCACAGCTATGACTGAAGCCGAAGAATTTAGGCATATATATAAATTAGAGACAGTAGTTATTCCAACAAATAAGCCTATGATTAGAGTTGATTTGCCTGATATTATATACAAAACTGAAGCAGCAAAATTTAATGCTATTGTAGAAGATATAATTTCAAGATACGAAAAAGGCCAGCCTGTATTAGTTGGAACAATATCAATTGAAAAATCTGAAAGACTAAGTCAGATGCTAAAACGAAGAGGTATACCTCATCAGGTTTTAAATGCTAAGTATCATGAAAAAGAAGCTGAAATAATAGCACTTGCTGGGCAGAAAAAAGCAGTTACTATTGCTACAAACATGGCTGGAAGAGGAACAGATATCGTTTTAGGTGAAGGAGTTGTTGAGCTTGGTGGACTTCATGTTTTAGGTACAGAACGTCATGAATCAAGGAGAATTGATAACCAGTTAAGGGGAAGAAGCGGTAGGCAAGGTGATCCAGGTTCAAGCCAGTTTTACTTAAGTCTTGAAGATGATCTTTTAAGGCTTTTTGGTTCAGATAGAATAAGCTGGGTTATGGATAGGTTTAATTTCCCTGAGGATGTTCCAATTGCTCATCCAATGATTACAAAATCTATTGAGAATGCTCAAAGACAGGTTGAAGCAAGGAACTTTGAAATAAGAAAGCATGTTCTTGAATATGATGATGTAATGAACAAGCAAAGAGAAGTAATTTATAAAAAACGACAGCAAATTTTAAAAGAGGAGAATTTAAAAGAAACAGCTATAGAAACAATTAAAGGTGCTATAAACAGTTTAGTTGATTTGTATATTACTCCTGGTTCATATATTGAAGAGTGGAATATTGAGGAGCTCTCTAGCTTTTGTCTTTCGATATTTGGAAAAGATTTATTTGCAAGTGATAAAATAAAACAAGGCTTGAAAAATGAAAGATTAAAGCTCAGTGATTTAAAAGAAATGCTTATTGAGGAAGCATTAAAGTCTTATCAAGAGCGGGAAGAAGAGCTTTCCAGCCAAATATTAAGAAAATTAGAAAAAATTGTTCTACTTAGTGTAATTGACAATAGATGGCGTGAGCACCTACTTGAAATGGATTATTTAAAAGAAGGCATTGGCCTAAGAGCGTATGGACAAAGAGACCCGCTTGTTGAGTATAAGCATGAAGCATACAATTTATTTAAAAGTATGATGGATGAAATTAAGGTTGATACTGTAAAACTTTTATTTAATGCTAAGGTAATTATAAATGAATCAGTAGAAGACCAAAGACAAAGTCAAGAGCTTAAAAGCAGAACTTCTATAAGAAATGTACAAGCAATAAAACAAAGTGGTGTGTCAGAAATGAGTAATACCTCAGAGACTTCTAAACCAGAGCCTGTTCATGTTGAAAAGATAGGAAGAAATGATCCTTGTCCATGCGGAAGTGGCAAAAAGTATAAGAAATGCTGTGGAAGATAAACAATTAAATTCATTATATTGCAGAAAGGAGTTTTTAAATGTTGGAATCTAGCGGAAATATAAATAATATAATTCAAATTAAGGAAAATTTAAAAAAGATAATTGAAAAGTCTAAATTTTTAAAGGACTGTCTTTGACATAGAAAATAAAAAAAAAGAGCTTGCAAATTTAGAAAAGGAAATTGCAGAAAAAAATTTTTGGGAAGATTCAAATAAAGCTAAAGAAATATCAAAAAGAATAAATGATATTAATGGCTTGATTAAAAGATTTAAATTACTTCAAGATAAAATTGAGAACGCTAAAACTGCAATTGAAATTTTAGAGATTGAAGATGATAAAAAAATATACGAAGAACTTTGTAGCAATATAAAGGAACTGAACAGTGAAGTATCACAATTTGAACAGGATTTAATTTTATCAGATAAATACGATTCATATCCTGCTGTAGTGAATATTCATCCAGGAGCAGGCGGGACTGAATCTCATGACTGGGCTGAGATGCTTTTTAGAATGTATAAAAAATGGATGGATAATAAAAATTTTAAATATAAAGTTATTGATTATCTTCCAGGCGAGGAAGCAGGTATAAAAAATATTACGTTTGTAGTGACAGGAAAAAATGCTTATGGTTTATTAAAGGGTGAAAAGGGGATACACAGACTTGTTAGGATTTCACCTTTTGATGCCTCTAAAAGACGTCATACGTCTTTTGCCTCAGTTGATGTAATACCTTTAATACAAGATGATGCACTGGTTGAGATTAATCCTAAGGATTTGAAAATAGAAACATTTAGGTCTAGCAGTGCAGGTGGTCAACATGTTAATGTTACAGACTCAGCAGTAAGAATTACACATATCCCAACTGGAATTGTTGTAACATGTCAAGATGAAAGGTCTCAAATTCAAAACAGGCAGATAGCTATGCAGATATTAAAATCTAAGTTATATGAAATTGAACAAAAAAAACAGGAAGAGGAGATTGAAAAAGTTCGTGGTGAAAAAAAAGATATTGGATGGGGAAATCAAATAAGAAGTTACGTTCTTCAACCTTATCAATTAATAAAAGACCATCGAACTGATATAGAAACTGGAGATGTTAATGCAGTTTTAAATGGCGAAATAGATTTATTTATTAAAGGTTACCTTGAAAAAAATTTAATCAAAAGCTAAACTCTAAATTTGTAATAAATTATAGAATTTAGAATTAAATTCTAAATAAAGTATAGTAATAAATTAGTAATAAATTAGAATTCAATAAATTAAATAATCAGAATTAAATACAGAATTAAATAAATTAAATAATAACAATAAATTTAAGAAAAGGTATTTTCAGATAAATGAATATGATAGAATTTAGAAATGTAACAAAAATCTATGAAGATAAAACCGTTGCTTTAAAGAACATAAATCTTACAATAAAAAAAGGTGAGTTTGTATTTATTGTTGGACCTAGCGGTTCAGGAAAATCTACAATAATAAAATTATTAATCAAAGAAATTCCAGTAACAAGTGGTGCTATTTTTATTGCTGGAAGAAATATCTGCAACTTAAAAGCATCAAAAGTTCCACTGCTAAGACGAAATATAGGTTCTGTTTTTCAAGATTTTAAACTTTTACCAAATAAAACTGCTTTTGAAAATGTAGCATTTGCTTTAGAAGTTATAGGAAAGCCTACTTATGCAATAAAAGTTCAGGTACCACAAGTATTAAAACTGGTTGGTCTTGAGCATAAAATGAACTCTTATCCTCACCAATTGTCAGCAGGAGAGCAACAAAGAGTATCTATTGCAAGGGCGTTTGTTAACCGTCCACCTATTTTGCTCGCTGATGAACCTACAGGAAATTTAGATCCTGTAACTTCTGAGGGTATAATGAAGCTGCTTTCAAGAATTAATTTAATAGGAACAACTGTTGCAATGGCAACGCATGATAAAAATATAGTCAATTCTATGAGAAGAAGAGTCATAGAACTTGAAGATGGTGAAATAATTAGAGATCAAAAGAGAGGAGTATACGGATTTTGATTTTTAAGCCTAGATATTTCTTTGGGGAAACCTTTTCAACACTTAGAAGAAACTTTTTAATGTTTTTTACAGCTGTTTCTACTGTGGCTATTACCCTTTTTATTGTTGGTTTCTTTTTTATTCTTGTTTATGACATACAGAGTATTTTAACTTCCGTTAAGAGCCAAGTAGAACTTGCAGTATATTTGAAAGATAATACAACTGAAGAGTTTAAAAATTATTTAGAAAATGAAATAAAAAGCTGGGAAGAAGTTGAAAAAGTTACATATATTTCAAAAGAGCAGGCTTTAGAAAAATTTAAAAAAGAAAATGAAGGCAGTGAAATTTTAAAAGAAATTCAAGGTAATCCTTTACCTGCTTCATTTGAAATTAGACTTAAGAGTCCTGAAAAAGTTGAACAGGTTGCATTAAGATTTATGACAAAAGAAGGCACATACATAGAGGGCATAGATGAAGTAATTTATGGTCAGAATTATGTACAAAAGCTTTTTTCTATCACTGCAATTGCAGGAACTGTTGCTTTTTTAATTATAATAATGCTTTTGCTTGCTGCAATAGTATTGATTTTTAATACAATCAGGCTCTCTATTCATGCTAGGAGAAAAGAAATTGAAGTGATGAAGCTTGTAGGAGCTACAAACTGGTTTGTAAGAATACCATTTATTTTTGAGGGCTTATTTGAAGGTTTTGCAGGTAGTATAATCTCAGTTATAATGCTTTATTTTCTTTCGAATTATCTTTTAATAAGAGGTGAAAAGGCAATAATTGATACACTTCATGTTAAAGATTTAGCAATTCTTGGACCAAATAATGTTATATTATATATTTATGCAGGCCTTGTTATTTTAGGCTGTCTTATAGGTTTATTTAGCAGCAATTTTGCACTTAAAAGATATATAGGTGTTTAAGATACAAAAGTAACAGGTGCATAAGATCCAAAAGTATAGGGGAAAAATTGTATAAATCCAGACTAACAAAAAATTTTATAAGGATATTAGTTTTTTTTCTTTTTTTTACTATATCTTTAACACTATTTTTGAGTCCAAATTTTACTTTTTTTCAAAACTTATCTTGCAGTACTTTTAATTTGCTTAGCTTTAGTAATGTTCTTTATGGACAATCACTTGAAGAAGAATTAGAGCAGATAAAAAAAGAAAGAGAAGAAACTAAAAAGAAAATAGAAGAGGTAAAAAAACAAGAGCAGGCTTATTTAAAAGAAGTTAAAGATGTAGAAGCGGTTTTACTTGATTCTCTTTCCCAGCTTGATCGTCTAAACGATAAGCTTGCCGAGACAAAAAGTGCTATTGATAAAACTACAATTGAGTTGGTTTTAAAAGAAGATGAGCTTAGAAAAATTGATGAAGAATTGCAACAAAAAGTTGCAATTTTAAATGATAGAGTTGCTCAAATTTATAAAAACAGGCAAAACAATTTATTAGAGATATTATTAAAAGCTGATGATTTTTTAGATCTTGTAAGCCGTTTTAAGTTAATGTCCATGCTTGCTCAGCAAGATGTTAAAATTTTAAATGAAATAAAAGACAAAAGGACTGCAAATTTAAGTATCAAAAAAGCAATTATAGACCTTAGAGAACAACAGAGAAAAAACAAAGAAACAGTAGAAAAACTTGTTGCTCAAGCTGAAAAAAAACAAAGAGAGATTCAAGGTCTCTATGATGAAAAGAACAGTTTACTTGCTAAAACTACAGCTAATAAAAAAGCTTTGCTTGCAATGGAAAAAGATTTAGAGATAAAAGAAGCAGAGGTAACACGTATACTTGAAAGTTATAAATATGGAAATGCCCCTGGCAGTAAATTTATGTGGCCTGTAATAGGTAGGATTCAGTCAGGCTTTGGCTATAGAATGCATCCTTTATTTGGCTATAGAAGGTTTCATTCAGGAATTGATATAGTAGCCCCAAGTGGAACTATTATAAAATCTGCGGATGGCGGGGAGGTAATACATGCAGGATATGACCGTGGCTATGGATATTCTATTATGGTTTATCATGGGGGAGGTTTTGCAACATGGTATGCTCATCTTTCAAGAATACTTGTAACTGTTGGACAGAGAGTTGAAAGGGGGCAAGTAATTGGGCTTGTTGGTTCTACGGGTTGGTCAACAGGTTCTCATTTACATTTTGAGGTTAGGATAAATGGTGCTGCTCAAAATCCACTACAATATCTTCAATAATCTTATATAATAGTATTTTATATTATTTATGTATTTTATATCACTTAATTATGTTTTTTATATTACTTAAAATTTAGTAAGGAATAAAATTGAAAAGCATTAAAAAAAATGTATTAATATCAATCTTAGCAGGTTTTTTTGCCATAGTAATTTTTTTAGGTGGTTTTGTTTTAGGAATAGACTTTAGCGAAAGCGGTATTGCTCAAGTTGACTTTTTTAATCAGTTTTTAGGCAAAAATACCTCTGCACAAAGTTTAATAACCCAAACAAATGAAAATAGTTTGGAATCAGTTGAAGTTAAGACAATAAAAAAAGCCTTAGATTTTATAACTGCAAATTCAATTAGCAAGAAAACAAAACAGGAGCTTACAAGTGCTGCAATTAAAGGAATGCTGGAAATATTAGATGATAAATATGCGGATTATTTTTCACCTCAGCAGTATAAACAAATAATTGAATCATACAGTGGAACTATGAGCGGTATTGGTGTTGTGGTAACTTTAAATGATAAAGATGAGGTCTTAGTTATCAATGTCATTGAAGGAACGCCAGCATACAATGCAGGAATAGTTCAAGGAGATATAATTACCGCTGTTAACGGCATAGATATAAAAGGGAAAAGCCTTGATGAAGTTGTGTCTATGATAAAAGGTGAAGAAAATACTGAAGTCAATATTACAGTTTACAGGGCATCTGAAAATAAAAAGTATAGCTTTACAATTATTAGGAAGAAGTTTTATGTACCTAATTTTTATTTAAATGTAATTGATGACAATATACTATATATCCAATACGCAGATTTCCAGGAAGAAGGAGCATCAAAATTAAATGAGAAAATTGGACAAATAATTAATGAGGCTGATAAAAATACAAAAATTCAAGGTATTATTGTTGATTTAAGAAATAATTTAGGCGGGACATTAAATGATGCAGTAAATTTTTGTGATCTGTTCTTAGAAAGCGGAGTAATAGTTACAGTTAAAGGCAGAACTAATAATCAAGATATAGTTGAAGAGTTTAAGGCAAAGCCAGGTGGATATACAAATATTCCTATGATTGTGTTAATAAATAATTATTCTGCAAGTGCTGCAGAACTTTCTGCAGGTGCGTTAAAAGACTTAGGCAGAGCTGTTCTTGTTGGTGAAAAAAGTTTTGGTAAGGGAACAGTTCAGGTTTTAAATGATTTGCCTGATGGTTCAGGCATTAAATTTACTACAGCAAAATATTATTTGCCTTCTGGCGTTTCAATTGATGGAACTGGTATAACACCTGATATATATGTGGCACTTACAAGAGATGACAAAGAGGATGTTCAGTTAAAAAAAGCATTAGAAGAAATAAAAAAAATGATTGAAAACCAGTCAAAAAAATAAATATCATTAAAAAATAAAAAACATAAAACGCCGTAAATTATAAAGATAAAAAATTTATAACTATAGTTTTAATATAGCATTGATGAAAAAAAATAATAAAGAAGAAAACAAAATTATAATTGCACAAAATAAAAAAGCTTTAAAGGATTTTTTTATACTTGACAGGTATGAAGCAGGAATTGCGCTTCAAGGATGTGAAGTTAAGTCAATTAGAGAGCATAAAGTAAATTTAAAGGATAGTTATGCAAGAATAAAAAATGGAGAAGTTTTTTTATATAATATGCATATTTCTCCTTATAGCAAAAGCAGGCTTGATGATATTAAACCAACAAGAGTTAGAAAATTACTTTTACATAAGAGAGAAATAAATAAATTATCAGGAAAAATGACTGATAAAAGCTTAACCCTTGTTCCTCTTTCATTGTATTTGTCAGGTTCACTTGTTAAACTTGAGCTGGCTTTAGCAAAAGGAAAATTAAAACATGATAAAAGACATGATTTAGAAAAAAAAGAATCAGAACTTGAAATAAAAAGAGCATTAAAGTCAAGATACAGGTAATTTATTAGTAAAGTGTAATTTATTTATAAAGTCATAGGGAAATACTTCAAATAATAGTTAAAAAATAATAAATAAAAAAGAAAAAAATAAATAAAAAAAAGAAAATAAGAAATAAATAAAGAGATAGAAAATAAGGGGGTATTTGTGGCGTCAAGAAAATTAAATATTAATGATTTTTATCAAATGAGTAAAAATGGTGAAAAAATAACTTGGATTACTGCTTATGATTTTCCTATGGCCAATTTTGCGCAGCAAGCTGGTATTGATATGATTTTAGTTGGTGATTCACTGGGAATGCTAGTTTATGGTTATAGTGGCACAGTTTCAGTAACAATGGATGAATGCATTATACATTGTAAGGCTGTTAGGCGTGGGGCACCAGATGTTTTTGTAGTTGGGGATATGCCCTTTGGTAGCTATCATACTAGCGATTCAGATGCAGTTGCAAACGCTGTTAGGTTTATAAAAGAAGCAAATGTTGATGCAATAAAGCTTGAGGGCGGCCAGAGAGTTGCTTCAAAAATAAGAGCCATAGCTGATGCAGGAATAGTTGTTATTGGACATATTGGGCTTACTCCTCAGTCTTCAGCAGCTCTTGGTGGTTTTAAAGCTCAAGGTAGAACGGCAGAATCTGCTGAGGCTTTAATAATGGATGCAATTGCTGTAGAAAATTCAGGTGCAAAAATTTTGTTAGTTGAAGCAATCCCTCCAGAGCTTGCAAAAGCAATAAAAGATGTTGTTAGCATTCCTGTTTTAGGAATTGGTGCTGGTTCTGATGTTGATGGACAAGTAATGATATGTGGAGATATATTAGGTTATTTTGAAGCATTTACACCAAAATTTGTTAAGAAATATGCTAACTTAAGCAAAATTATTGTTGATGCTATTAAAGAATACATAAAGGATGTTAAAGAAGTTAAATTTCCAGCACCAGAGCATACTTACTCAATACTTCCAGAGGAAAAAGAAAAATTTGAAATAATGATAAAAAAATATATTAAAAAATAGGTTGCAATTTTAATTTAAAGGCTGCAAATTTAACTTATAGATTACCAATTTATTTCGTTATATATTGCTTTTTAATAAGCTGTTTTAAGTAAGTTGTATTAAATATATTTAACTTTTATTTTATATTTTAAATAAATGTTTTTATAAATGAAGGAATAAAATGCTAAATAGTGTAGTTGCAAGTCCAGAAGAAATTTTAAAAATTAAGCAAAAAGCATCCAATTTTTTAAAAAAGTATAAAATGTTTTTTTCTGATATAGATAAGGTTAAATATGTCGGGTATTTTATAGATGAGATGGAAAAAGGTCTTTGCGGTAAGGATAGTTCATTAAAGATGCTTCCTACTTTTATTGATTTTTCCGATATCAGCAAAATAAATTTTAATCAATCAGTAATAGTATTAGATGCTGGGGGAACAAATTTAAGATCTGCTTTAGTTAAATTTAGTAAAAACTATGAAGCTGAGATTACAAATCTTTCAAAGTACTTAATGCCTGGTGTTAAAAGAGAGGTTTCAAAGGATGTATTTTTTGATAAAATTGCAAATTCTTTAAAAAATATTATAAATCAAAGTGATAAGATTGGTTTTGTTTTTTCGTACCCAATAGAAATTTTTAAGGATAAAGACGGAAAATTAATAAAATTTACAAAAGAGATAAAAGCCCCCGAGGTAGAAGGAGAATTTATTGGAAAAAATTTAATTCTTGCTCTTGGTAAAAAAAATTACAGCAACAAAAAAAAGGTGGTTTTGTTAAACGACACAGTTGCATCTTTGCTTTCTGGAATTATTGCTTATCCTAAAAGATATTATGAAACTTATGTAGGTTTTGTTTTAGGAACTGGCATGAACGTAAGTTATTTTGAAAAAAATTCAAATATAGAAAAGCTTAAAGATATAGAAACAAGTTCAGAAACTAATAAACAAGTAAAATTAAAAAAATTAAATGACAAGTCAAGCAAAAATTTAGTTGATATTAACTGGGAAAGTGAGCAAATAATTAATGTTGAAGCAGGAAATTTTTCAAGAGGTCCAACCGGCATAATTGATGAAATATTTGATAAAAAAACATTAAATCCAGGATATGCGAGGTATGAAAAAATGTTTTCAGGGGCTTATCTTGGCAGTCTTGCACTTGAAGTTTTAAAAAAAGCTGCAGATGATAATATATTTTCTGAAAGCGCAGCAAAAATAATTTATAGCTTTAAGGAGCTAAATTCAAAAGAAATAGATTTATTCTTAGCTTTTCCACCAATAAATTCAATTTGGAGTCCTTATATAAATTTGCTTACTTTGCAAGACATTTTGCTAATATATTATATTTTTGATTTTTTAATTGAAAGAGCAGCAGTTTTAGCAGCAATTGTACTAGGTTCAATAATAATAAAAACACAAACAGGGAAAAATCCATGTTATCCAGTTTGTATTGTTGCTGAAGGAAGTAGCTTTTATAAAATGAAAAACTTTAATTACAGGGTTAATGCTCACCTAAATGATATTCTTAAGAGTTGCAGACCATATAATTACGAATATTACTATGAAATAAACAAGGTTGATAATGCTATTCTTTTAGGTGGAGCTGCTGCAGGGCTAATGGCTTAATTAATGGCTTAAAATATTATTGTGTAGGCTTAAAAATATTATGGCAGGCTTATAATCTTATGTCAGCTTTTATAATCTTATGTCAGCCTTATAATATTAGAGTCAGCTTAAAATATTATGGCTAAAAATCGCATTACAATAAAAAAACAGGAGCCTTTTGGGCTCCTGTTTTACTAGAAAGGAGGGGTGAGGGGTAAACTTATTTATTCTCTATTAAATTAATAGTAATTATATAATATATTTTTAAAATGTCAATAGGCTAATTAATATATTTTAATATTTTATAAATGATATATATTTATATAAATATAATAATTATATAAGAATATTAATATAACCTATATTCTAAATTTTAATTTTGCGTAATTTTACATTCTTTTTTAAAAAAGTCAATATTTATTTAAAATTATTTTTACTAAGAATGTTATTATTTTTTTAAATAGTAAAAAATTTTGACTTAAACTTAAAAAATGTTAAAATAAGATACCTAAGATATAATAAGGCAATATTAAGACAATAATAAATAATTTTATATATAAAATATAATAAAATTATTACCATTTTCTAAAATTCTAATTTATGACAGAACAAAAATCAGTAATATTTAATAAGAATATTATTCTTACGTTTTCAAAACCAGTAACTAAAGAAGATTTCGTTTTAAAAATTAAGGAAATTGTAAAAGATATCCTCAATTTACTTCGCGGCAATGGCAGTAATAATTTAGGACATATAAAATTTATCTCTACTACTAATGGCGAAGACTATCTACAAGTGAGCGTATTAGATATTAATCAAGATCCAAAAGTTGAGGGTTTTTTAAAAAAGGCTTTTGAAAAAATAAAAATAACTTTAAATATAATAGCTTTTGGAGTAAAAAAAGAAGAAATAGATAAAAAATTAGATAAAGAGCTAGAAAAACTTCAATTTTTTTAAAACTGCCCGAATTTTTTTAATGTGCTTAAATTTTAATTTTCTAAAATTTCTATGCTAAAATCTGGCTTAATGTTTTTTAAAGATATATATTTTGATATACTTCTGTAGTTTATTTTAAAAATATCTTCTGGGTCTAAATAGTAATTATCATAAATTATCCCAAAATGAAGGTGAGGAATTTCACTTGAGGGGTCATCATTTGCTCCAATAGTTGCTATAATGTCTCCTTGGTTTACACTCTGCCCAGGAGCTGCTAAAATTTGTAATAAGTTTAAATAAGTAGTTCTTAATTTTTCATTATGTTTTATTACTATTGTCCTTCCACCAATTGGTGAAAAGCCTATATAGCTTACTATGCCATTACCTGAAGCAATAACGTTTGAGCCGATATATCCCTCAATGTCTACACCAGTATGCTTTCTAGTAACATTTTCTTTTATATCAAAATAAGACTGCCTAAAATGAACAGAAATTTTTCCATTTAATGGAATTATAAGTGGTGCTTTAGTTTCTCTATTTAAAATTCGTAAATTGTTTTGTGCATCTAGTGGTTTTAAAAAAAATGTAGATGGCAGTGCTGCTATTAGTAATGTCATCATTAAAAGTAAGGTTTTTAAAAGATATTTATCGGTATTAGCAAAGATGTATTTATTTAAAAGATTCATATTTAAAATATTTAGATTAAAAAATTTTATATAATAATTTATAAAAAAGTTTATACTGTAATATTAGCATATTTATGTAATTATGTAAATATGTAAAAAAATAATTTATAAAATTTATTGATTTTTACTATTTTTTTATTAAAATTACAAAAAAATTTATAAATTTTTATAAATATAATTAACAAATAAAAATAATCAACAAGCTGTACAGTGAAGTGCAGCTAAATGGCGAAGAAGCCTTTGTTTTGTTATGCAATTTTGCATTTACAAACAAGGCTTTTTTTATTTTACTGGTTTACTTGTATCTTAATATTTTTTAAATTTTAAAATTTAACATAGAAATTATAAAAAGTAATTAGTAGGGAGGATAAAATGTCTTACACAAAAAGAGTTTTAGACGAAGTTATTAAAAAAAATCCAAATGAACCAGAATTTATACAGGCGGTAACAGAGGTTTTAACTACACTGGAACCAGTTTTTGAGGAGCATCCTGAGTATGAAAAAGTGGGTTTACTTGAAAGATTTGTTGAGCCAGAGAGACAAGTAATTTTTAGAGTTCCTTGGATTGATGATAATGGGAAAACTCAAGTTAACAGGGGATTTAGAGTTCAATTTAGCAGTGCAATTGGCCCTTATAAAGGTGGACTTAGATTTCATCCATCTGTTTATTTAGGAATTATAAAGTTTTTAGCTTTTGAACAAATACTGAAGAATTCTTTAACAGGTTTAAGTATTGGCGGGGCAAAAGGTGGAAGCGACTTTGATCCTAAAGGCAAATCTGATAATGAAATAATGAGGTTTTGTCAAAGTTTTATGACTGAGTTATACAGACATATTGGAGCTGATCTTGATGTTCCAGCCGGAGATATAGGTGTTGGTGCAAGGGAAATTGGATATCTTTATGGTCAATATAAGAGGATTAAGAATATTTATGAAGGAGTTTTAACTGGAAAAGGTTTAAGCTATGGAGGTAGCCTTGTAAGGACAGAAGCCACTGGTTATGGATTAATATATTTTATGGAAGAAATGTTAGCTACAAAAAATTTAAATTTTAAAAATAAAAAGGTAGTTATTTCAGGCTCTGGTAATGTAGCCATTTATGCAGCAAAAAAAGTTAGCGAGCTTGGTGGAATAGTTATAGCAATGAGCGATTCTAATGGTTATATTTTTAATGAAAATGGAATTAATATTGATGCAGTTCAGGAAGGTAAAGAAATTAAAAGAAAAAGAATAAAAGAATGTATATTGCCAAGTGATAGCACAAAGTTTGAAAGCAACTGTAAAAATATCTGGCAGGTAAAGTGTGATATTGCACTTCCTTGCGCAACAGAAAATGAAATTAATGAAGAGCTTGCAAAAACTTTAATAAAGAATGGCTGTATAGCTATTGGTGAAGGTGCAAATATGCCGTGCACTCCTGAAGCTATAGATTTATTTTTAAAAAATAATGTCTTATATGCACCAGCTAAAGCAGCCAATGCTGGAGGTGTTGCAACTTCTGCATTAGAAATGCAGCAAAATTCTATGAGGACCTCTTGGT
>Ga0185342_1000284_pt1 | contig 28016 bp, 24 predicted proteins | sample ConPoolayeEmetaG_FD_128045 | JGI IMG/M metagenome (GOLD analysis project Ga0185342, IMG submission 128045) | Hot spring microbial mat communities from California, USA to study Microbial Dark Matter (Phase II) - Cone Pool mat layer E metaG... ... | reverse complement strand
GAAACCAGCGATACGAGTACGACTCCGGTTTTGGACGAAATTATAGTTTATTATTCTTCAGGCACACCGGCCGGCACCTACTATCCCTCGGCCACCTTGGTTTCCACCAACCTTTTGTCAGGGCAAACCGTTAACACCATTGATGGTTTTGGTTATAATCTTTCGGCTAAACCAGACGGTTCAGGGGCCACAATTCAATTTAGTCAGGATAATACTAATTGGTATGACTCGGCAGGCACTTTAGGCGGCACCGAGACGCTTAATCTTGGCTCAAATACGATAGATTTATCTTCTTTGGGTTGGTCCGGAGCCAATTTTTATTACAGGGTTCAGCTGACTGCCAATGCTGATCAGAGCGAAACACCGGTTTTAGATGAAGTAACTCTTTATTATAATGCCCCCAGTTTATCGACTTCGCCCCTTCAACTTAAAAACGATGGGGTAACCCGGATAAGCAATCAGGGCTATACGAATGAGACAAATGTTAAACTGCAAGCTTCAGCTACGGATACGGAAACTTCAGAAACTATAAGTTTATTTTTTGAGCTGGTTAACAGCGATGGTTCGTTTACCTCTCCTGTAAAGCCGTCAATCGTAAATTCTTGTTCTTCAGCAACGGCTTATGCTGACTGCGCCAGCAAGATTTGGTATGTAACATCCAGTTCCGGCGATTATTCTTCAACTGCCTATACCGGGACAGTCAGCATTACCGGTTTATCCGACGGTGTGGGTTATAAATGGCAGGTAAAAAGCTGTGACAGCACTTCTTCCTGTTCAAATTGGAGTGTTTTTAATACCAGCGCCCCCAATTTTACAGTGGATATTACCGCTCCGGGTATGTTTGAGCTTGACAGCCCGGCAGACAACCAATATAGCGGTAATGAAAGACCGACTTTTAAATGGAAGACCGCCAGCGATGCAGTCAGCGGTTTGTCAAAATATGTTTTGGAAGTTGATAATCCGTCTTTAGGCTGGAACCAGCCTTCAGGAGATTTCCGGATAGATGATATTCCGGCCAGCAGGACTACGGACTATGAGACTGATAAATATACTATCCATTATGAGAATTTTTCCGATTCCGACCCGAATAATAATTATATTTCCGTTTTTACCAAGCCTTATTACGGCTGGGCGGAATCGGAAAATGAAGGCAAATTAAGGGAAGGAAAAGTTTCTTGGAAAGTCAAGGCAGTGGATAAAGTCGGCAATGAAAGCAGTTTAACCAGAAATTTACTGGTGGATAAAAGCCGTCCCCAGCTTAAGCTGACACAGGTAAATAATTTTCAACTAAACAGCAATGATTTAATTTTCAATTTTCAAACAACGGATAGGAACCCGACGATATATGGAAAAATTATTGACCCTTTGGCCGGCGGCGACCCGGCGGAAAATCAAACCGAAGAAGGACCAAGGGTGGCTTCCGGTCCCAAACAGCTAGAGATTAAAGTGGAGAAAATAGAGAAAACTTTTGGGCTTATTCCCAGCAATAAGCTTGTTACTCTTTATACCCTTAATTTGGATAAGCCTTGGTATGTTTGCGATGATAAAGAGATTCCTGACAATTCCCGCCAGAAATGCGACAAATACTTGCCTTTTGTCTACACCTCCAAAGAAAATCTGGAAAGAGGAACCCACAAAATTATTTTAATCGGAAAAGATAAAGCGGAGAATCTTTCTGCGGAAACAACCCTGATTTTAAATATCACTACTTTTGCTCAAATAACCACCCAAGAAGAAAAGAAAGCAATTGAGGAAGAAATAAAAGAATTACCTAAAGAAGAACAAGAAAAAGTCAAAGAGGAACTTGAAATAACCAAACCGGCAGAACCAGCTGTATTGGAAAAAGCCGCTGGGAAAACTTCTCACTTCGTTTGGGTAATAATAAACGGCACGGCCAATATTGTTCGAGCGATAGCAAGAACTGCAGGCGATGTCTTAGCCTTGGTTAGTGATAAAACTGGAAAGGCCCTAGCCTTCATTGGAAATAAAACAAGACAAACATTTGCCTTTATGGGCGTCCCCAATCAAACTTCTCGCTTCGTTCAAAGAATAACCGATACGACTAAGGATACTGTTCGAGTACTAGCGAGAACTACTAGGGATGGAATTGCGAATGTTGTCTTTAAAGTGGGAGAAAAAACACAAGATATCTCGGAGGCTGGAGGATTTGCCATTGTTAAATTTGGTTATTTATTTGTTAATGAGCCAACAAAGATTACTGATGTTCAAGTTGAAATTATTTCCTCTACTTCTGTAAAAATTACTTGGACTACCAACCATCCGGCCAACGCCAAGATCAACTGGGGCTATGCCGACGGTATCTATGAATTTGAAAACCAGACAGATAAAAGAACTACTTATCATGAGTTTATCCTGACCAATCTCAAGCCTGATACAGAATATCACTATGAAGTCATGAGCCACAACAAAAACTATGTTTACGATGCCAACCGCAAATTCAGGACACCAGCAGAAAATAAGCCATAATTTTTTACTTTATTGTTTAATGGGTTGACCTTGGCCACGGAAAATGGGGTTAAGTTGAATATTTTGAGCAATCATGCTACCGTCGCTATTTTCCGTGCCAAAAACCGCCACTTTCTCACCCACTTTTAAATCTTCCTTACCAGCCTCACTGGCTTTGTTAATCATGGTTTTGTCAGCTATCAGAATGAGTTTACTGCTGCCGTCCTGGAGTTTAACAGTAATTGATTTATCATCGCTGGCGATGATTTCCCCATTCACCGGCCGAAAGCCTTGGCGATTGGTTTGAGGTTGACCTTGAGCCATTCTTGACCTTTCCTGATTAGTGAATTGTCTTTGAAAAGAAGGTTGTTTGTTTTGCTGATACTTCATGCCGCCAAAAAAGCCGGCGGCCCCAACCACAATCAGGAGGACAATCGTGATTATTAAATTATTTTTCATTTTTTTTCACCTCCTTTAGATTTTTTTATTATTCATATCTTAGGGCTTCGATAGGCTGCAGGTTGGCGGCTCTTTGGGCCGGATACCAACCAAACAAAATGCCGATCGCTACTGAAACCACAAAAGCCAGAAGAATGGCTTCAGGAGAAATAATAAAAGCGGTACTAATCAGATTGGTAATGATATAAGAAGTGAGAATACCGCCTATTATTCCGATTACGCCGCCGCTGAAAGTCAAAATGACCGCCTCGGTTAAAAATTGGCTGATAATATTTTTCTTTTTCGCTCCCAGCGCTTTTCTTAAGCCAATCTCTCTAGTTCTTTCGGTAACGGTGACCAACATAATATTCATGATGCCAATGCCGCCCACCAGCAACGAAATGGCGGCGATGCCCGATAAAAGAGCGGTAAAGGTTTGGGTCGCCGAGGAAGCGGTATTCAAAATATCCTCTTGGGACATAATGGAAAAGTCAGCCTTTGTCGGATCGGTTAAGTGATGGCGAGCCAGAAGCAGATAACCGACTTGGTCTTGCGCTTCAACCATCACCTCCTCACTTTTAGCTTCCAGAGCAATAGAATTTAAATAATTGATGCCAAAGAGTTGTTTTTGGGCGGTGGTTAGAGGGACATAGACGATTTCATCCTGATTGAAAAAGCCGGTGCCGCCCTTGCTTGTGGTAATGCCGATGACATTGAAGGCTTGCTTATTGATTCTCACGATTTGACCTACAGGATTACTATTTTCGCCAAATAGATCCTTGGCTGCTTGCGGACCGAGAACCGCCACTTTGGTCATGCTGTCAACATCTCTTTGGCTGATAAAACTGCCGGAAGCTAGAGTAACTTTATGGACCGACTTATATGCCGGGGTGACACCGACAACCTGTAGGTTAGCATTGGTACTGCCGGTACTAACCTGACTTCTTTTTTCCACCTCCGGTGAAACATTCGCAATAGTCGTGATTTCAGATGAGTTGATGATGGCTTTAGCATCCTCTAAAGTAAGATTTGTCCGGCCGCCGGCAGCACCCATGATTCCACCCTGACTTATGGCTCCGGGCCGGATCGTCAGTAAATTTGAACCCAAAGCTTGAATTTGTTCCTGAATGGCTTTCTGGCTGGCCTGTCCCAATGACAAAAGGGCAATGACGCTGGCAATGCCAATGACGATGCCCAAGACGGCTAAACCGGTTCTCATTTTATTGACGGTGAGTGTGCTTAAACTTTCAAGAAAGATTTCGGTAAATTCCATAATTTATTTCTTATCTGCCACAATTTTCCCATCCCGAAGGTTGATTACCCTTTTGGCATACTTGGCAATACTCGGTTCATGGGTAATCATGACGATGGTATGGCCTTCTTGATTTAATTTTTGAAAGATTTTCATAATTTCCTGGCCTTGGGCAGTGGCCAGATTGCCGGTGGGTTCGTCGGCTAAGATAATTTTTGGATCATTAACCAAAGCTCGGGCAATGGCCACTCTTTGCTGCTGGCCGCCGGAGAGCTGATTGGAGTAATGCTCCATTCTGTCGGCAAGACCAACCATTGTTAGATATTTTTTCGCTTTTGCCAGACGTTTTTCTTTGGGCACACCGGCGTAAACCATCGGCAGGATAACATTTTTTAAGGCAGTGGTGCGGGGCAATAAATTATAGGCTTGAAAAACAAAACCAATTTGGCGATTTCTGATGTCGGCCAATTCATCATCCGAAAGCTGGGAAACATTGCGGTTATCAAGATAATACTCGCCTGAAGTCGGCAGATCCAAAGCTCCTAAAATATGCATGAGGGTTGACTTGCCCGAACCGGAAGGCCCCATAATGGCAACAAATTCACCCTTATGAACTATAAAAGAAACATCACTTAAGGCTGTGGTCTGTAGACCATCCATTTTATAAATTTTGGAGAGATGGGAAACTTTAATCATCTTTGAATCTCAGCGTCCCATACGGAAAGCACCACCACCAATGCCGCCAAAGACAGATCTTCCTTGACTGCCGGCGGGAGAGTTGTTAGGGGTGATGATACCAGTGACGACGAGATCACCTTCGTTTACGCCGCTGATAATTTCCGTTTGGGAACTTGAAGAAAGACCAATTTCTACCTTGACTATTTCAAGTTTGCCATTTTTCAAAATTCTGACCGTCGCTTGATTATTTTGGGTTTGGACCGCCGCCGTGGGCACCAAAAGGACATTATCTTTGACTTCGGTGATGATATTGGCTTGAACCGACATATTAGGTAGAATCTCCGGCGCTTCGGTATCTAAACCAATGACCGCCGGATAAGTGGTTACGCCGGAGCTGATCGAACCGATGGTATCAATACTGATAACCTTGCCGGTGTAACTTTTGTCCGGCAAGGCATCCAAGGTCAGGGTGACTTTATTGCCAATTTTGACTTTAGGGATATCCATCTCGGTGAGACTGACGGTAATTTGCGGTGGCGCATTGGTTTTGATGCTGGCGATTTTTTGCGAGGTAGCGGTACCAGAATTATTAGACTGAGCCAACAAGACTGTGCCCGGTTGCAGCGATAGACCGGTAACCGTGCCGCTGATAGGGGCGTAGATGGTGGCGGAGGTCTGCTGGTAGGTCAGCCAAGCCGAATTAAGCGCCGTTTGCGCTTGGGCCACGACATTCTCTTGATTTTTATATTTGGCTTCGGTGGCCAGCCAGTTGTCTTTGGCAATATAGAATTCAGGGAGGGTCCGCATGTCCTCACGTGGCGTTTTATCTGAATTTTCATATTTGCCGCTCTCGGCTAAAGTTTTAAAGGTGTCCCATTTGGAAAACATGTCAGATTGCAAGGTATATATGGTGATTTTGGCGGATTCTAAATTGTTTTTAGCCGACTGATAATTGGACCAGGCTTGGCTGTTTCTCTGTCTGCCATCAAGATCAAGTTCTAGTTCGGCGATCTTGTCACCGGTTTTGACCACTTGGCCATTTTGAACGTAAACATTTTTGACGACGCCGGAAGCTTGGGTAGTGATTGAGGTATTATTGGCCGAAGAAACTTGGCCCGAAGCGGTGATACTGACAACAAGCGTACCCTTTTCCACTGTAGTGGTTTGATATTGGGTTTGGTGATTTTTATTTTGGAAAAAATGCCGGTAGCCAAAAAATCCGCCAATTAAAACGACGACGGCGGCCACCAAAACTTTATTAGCCACAAAATTTTTAATTGTTTTTATCACAAGCCAAGCTTATAGACTAAAGCTGAGAAAAAGCTTAAAAAAATTATGAGCTATAATTTTACTATGTTCAGATTTAAGATGGCTGTTTCAGTGTATCTTATTCTGATAGAAAACAACAAAATTCTCCTGTCGCGGCGGTAACAGACAGGCTATGAAGATGGCAATTACGGTTTGTCTGCCCGATCATATGGAAGACAATGAATCATTGAGCAGCGACTTGGTAAGGGAAGTTAAAAAAGAAATTGGTATTGAATTGAAACCAAAAGACTTAAGGCCGGTTCATATTATGCACCGAAAGAAGCAGATATTAAAATGGACTTCTTTTTTACCACTAGGAATTATCATGAAAAACCTGCAAACATGGAACCGGCAAAGTGTGATGACTTAAAATGGTTTGACTTAAACCGTCTGCCGAAAAATACAATTCCTTATATTAGAGCAACTACTAGAAATTACCTGAAAAATATTTTTTATTCAGAAAGAGGTTGGGATTGATTTAATTATTAATCGGCAATTGGACGGTAAAGGTAGAGCCTTGATTAGGACTGCTTTTGACACTGATATGGCCGTGATGCAAGTCGACAATACTTTGGGCAATGGATAAGCCCAAACCGTAGCCATCGTTACCAGTTTTATTTCTGGAGATATCAGTCCGATAAAAACGTTTGAAAATCTGAGACAAGTCTTTAGTTTTAATGCCGATTCCGAAATCTTGAACTTTGATTAAAGCCCAATTTCCGCGGGTTTCTAGCGCAAGTTTAACCTGTCCTCCAGGATGACTATATTTAATGGCGTTGTTAAGAAGAATGGTGATTAATTGACAAATGCTTAATTTATTACCCTTAATTTTAATAACTTTAAGATCCTGAATAATTTTGATTTTTTTACTTTCAGCGAAGCTTTTTACTCTTTTAATGGCTTCTTCGGCAGCCTTGACTAAATCAAAGGTTTCAAAAGTAATTTTAGTGTTGGTATTTTGGTACAGGCTTAATTTGAGAAAATAATCAGTTAAAGATTTTAATTTATTGATTTCTTCAAGGTTACTACTTAGTTGTTTTTTTGCTGCTTTTAAACTTAGATTTTTATTTCTTAAGGCAACTTCAGTTTCAGTTTTTATGACAGTTAGTGGTGTTCTTAGCTCATGCGAAGCATCGGCGACAAAACGCTTTTGTTCTTCCATCATTTCGGCAATGGGTTTTAAGGTTCGGCCGGACAAAAGATAGCCGCCGGCAGCTGAAGCAGTCAAGATGGAAAAATTGATAAGGAGCAAAATAAGCTTAAGTCTATTTTTAGTTTCCGCAATTAAATTCGGATCAAGAAAAAGAGGAAGCAAATTATTTCTTGAATTTTCCGGAGAAATGATTCTGAGTCTTTTTGGTAGCCCTTGTTCAACCCGAAAACGATGAATTCTTTCTAATCTGTTTAATTCGAAAGTAAGAGCTTGATAAATACCTAGACTGAAAGCCACACTAATAAACATAATGATAAGAAGATACCAAGCAGTGAGTTTGATTCGGGCGGAATAAAACATTAAAAATAAACTAAAGTCCAAAGACTTGAACTTTAAGCAAACTTAATTTTTCTTTTTTGCTTCTATTTTATAACCGAACCCGCGGATTGTCTGAATTAAATTTTTTTTATGTTTAAAAGGTCTATCAATTTTTTTTCTTAGGTAACCAATATACACTTCTACGGTATTTGGTAAGATATCCGCGTCATAATTCCAGACATGATTGATGATTTGTTCTTTAGTTAAGACTGTTTCTGGATGGCGTAAAAGATACTCCAAAAGACTAAATTCCTTTTTAGATAGCTTGATAAGTTTTTGGGCGCGTTTAACTTCGTAAGTTAAGGTATTTAAAATTAAGTCATCATACTGCAAGATGTTATTAATTGTTTGTTTTGGTCTTCTTATTAAAGCCCGGACTCGCGCTAACAATTCTTCAAAAGCAAATGGCTTAACCAGATAATCATCAGCGCCAACATTAAGTCCTTCTACCTTGTCCTCCAGTTGACCTTTGGCGGTGAGAATTAGAATTGGTGTTTGGATTTTTTCATTTCTTAATTTTTGACAAACTGTCAGGCCGTCCATTTCCGGCAAGAGGAGGTCAAGGATAATGACATCATAATCTTCGGTGGCGGCTAAATCATAACCTTTAACACCATCATAAACAACATCCACCGCCCACCCTTCCTGCTCTAAACCTCTTTTGAGAGAATTGGCAATTTTGTGTTCATCTTCAACAACAAGAATTCTCACACTTTCTATTATACTGATTAACCTGAAAATAAACTGAAAATTAAATTAGCAGTTGTTTAAGATCAATTGAAGCAACACAAACCACACGGTCAGCCCCACCATAGTAAACAAAAACTTTTTCCTTGATTAAAACCACGCCGCAAGGGAAGACAACATTATCAACTAAACCATGGCGTTCATAGTCGTGGGTGGCTTCCAATAAGGGGAATTCAGAAACGAAAGTAACTTTGGTGGGGTCTGTTAAAGACAAAAGCATATAGCCTACCCGATATTCATTATCAAAAGCGCTCACCCCATGAAAAAGGGCTAACCAACCTTTGTTAGTTTTTAAAGGTGGGGCCACAATGCCAGTTTTAAGTTCGCACCACTCTTGGTGGCTAAACCCAAGTTTATGACGATTGGCAAGATATTGATTGGGAGGTAGGTTTAAGGAGTCAAGAAAATCAACATAAATATCCTTACCACCAGGTCGATGGAAAATGACGTATTGATTGTTGATTTTTTCCGGTAAGAGGCAACCATTTTTGTCATCAATTTCAGGACTGGAGAGTAAAATTGGTTCTGACCATTGCCAGTTTTGGTTAATAAAATCCTTTATACTAATTGAACTCAACGCCAAACGGGGATTATTGGCACCGGTAAAAGCAGTATAACAAAGATAGTAACGATCGCCAAGTTTGGTAAGTCGTGGATCTTCGCAACCTGAATTAGCCATGGGTTTTTTTTTCTTTTCCCATTCCTGACGTGGCTCATAAATAGGTTGGGGTAAACGCCTCTTAATCGTGAAACCATCCTCACTTAAAGCGCAACCCAAAACAGAAGTATTATCCATTGATAAGGCTCGGTAAATAAGGTAAAACTTATCTTCTTCCCAGACAGCAGCCGGATTAAAAACCGCCTTGGCTTCCCACGGATGATCAGCAATTGGTTCGAGAATAGGATTATTTTTATACTTTTGCAGTTTAGGTACTGGCTTCTTTTTAAAATTTGGATCTTGGAAAAGATCATTTAAAGAAAAAAAGGCTAAACAACATCTGGTGTCCGCTGCCCCATAATAAAGCCAAAGTTCTTCATTTTTCTGGAGCAAACCGGAAGGAAAGGTAACCCGAGGGACGAGACCTTTTAATTCGTACCACTCTTCAGGTATTAAAAAGGGTTTGGTGGTACGGGCGATAATTTTTTGAGGATTGTTTAAATCCAAAAGCAAAGCCTCGACACCAAAAAGGCGATAATCAGGCGAACGATAGCGTTGAATGTGACTATAAATTAATAACCAACCTGCCTGAGTTTTTAAGGGTGGCGGGCCGACTTCTACTTGATCACTGTTAAGACGGCTAACCGCTAAAAGGTGGTGAGATAAGTTTTGATACCAGTGGTGCCAGTATTGAGGAGACCAAATTTCTTGCTTTTCTTTAAAATAGGCGATGGCTATTAAAGAGGGCGGCAGGTCAGTGTTAACCGTGAGAATGGCGACGTATTGATCTTTTATTTTTTGGGGAAATAAAGCCATGGCTTTAGCATTAAAAGGAGTAACAAGATGTCTTTCGGTGACTTTTTCTAAATCTGGACTTAGGGCTACTGCCAGTTTGATATTTTCCGCTTTTGGCGGAAAGTCTGACAAAGCGGTATAAAAAATAAAATATTCATCTTCAAGTTTAGTTACCCGTGGATCTTCACAACCAAATTCTTCCCACGATTCTTGAGGCGCTAAAAAAATTTTTCTCTGACCAAAATTGATACCATCGCTACTTTTGGTTTGGCCAATCACCGAGAGAGGAACTTGTTTGTTTTTAATTAGCTGAGGAGCCGATAAAGCCCGATAAAGTAAATGATAATTATTTCCTTCTTTAATAATCGTGGGATTGAAGACACCTTGAACTTCCCAATTTTCCCCACTAGGCTCTAAAATAGGATTTCTGGAATAACGTCTAATTTGCATTAAAGTTCAATCTTTATTTTTACCGGTTCAAGCGTGGCTGTTAAAGAAGATTTTAACTGGTTTAAGAAATTTTTCAAGTTGGCTGTGGCGACGCAGACATAAGAATCGGCACTGCCATAGTAAACAAAAAGAGTGTCTTTAATAATCACCGCGCCACACGGATAAACTACCCCTGCCTTAAAACCTGCATTTTCATAAATTTGTGTAGGCGAAAGAATTGGTTGGTTACAGCGGTAAAGCACTTTAGTGGGATCATTAAGCTCAAGAATCATGGCGCCTATTTGGTATTGGCCAGGATTTCTTTCATCTACTGCCTGATAAATCAATAACCAGCCCTCTTTAGTTTTTAAAGGAGGCGCCCCGGCGCCAATTTTTCGGCTGTCCCACATATGAGGTCGGGGAGCAATTAAATACTGTCCTTGAAGGTACTCACCTTCTTCAAAATTAAGATCATCAACAAAATCAATGAGAATGTTGGGATAAATTCGATGAAAAATAACATATTTTCCTTTGATTTTTTCCGGAAGGAGACAGGCACTTTTATCAACTACGCCAGGAGGAGAAATAAGTACGGGTTTTTGCCACAGCCAACGATGGTTTAAGAAATCTTCTAGCTTAATGGAAGTGAGAGCAATGCGGGGAGGCGAACAGCCATCAAAATCCACGTAAGTCATATAAATTTTTTGACCGATTCTTGTGAGACGCGGATCTTCACTACCGCCAAAACCTCCACCGGAAAAATAAGCAAAAGTTGCTTCTGTGGGTTTTTTGATTTTCTTGCCAAAAGAGCGGGTGTCATAAACCGGATAATCAAGACGTTCTTCGAGATGGAGGCCGTCTCGACTACTGGCGTAACCGAGTACCGAGACATAATCATAGCCTTGAGCACGATATAAAAGATGAACTTTACCTGCTTCATATACTGCAGCTGGATTGAAGGTATTAAAGGCTTCCCAAGAGTGGGATGGGAGTGGTTTTATAAGCGGATTGATGTTGGCTCTAGCGAGTTTAGGGGATAAAGTTTTCAAATGGATAAATTTACTGAGTTTGTTTTCCGGATAAGCGAGTAACCAAAGCTGGCGATTTAAATACCAATAAGATAAAAAGCGATCCTTTTTTCTGGCGAAGCCTAAATAAGAAAGCCGACGTCTTGGCCAAAATTTTGCCGTTTCCCAGATTGGCTCAGGATTTACCCAAAGACAATCAACTCCCTTCATTATTAAAGAGCCAATAAGATAATTACCTAATTTTTGCCGATGATAGATGATTAAAGTTTCTTTTGGTTTCGGGAAATCTTGAATGACACTTTGAATTGCTAGCTTACCCTTTTCAGGAAAAGGGCAATATTTTTCTATCAGGGATTTATAGCGGCCAAAATTTGCTTTTTTTCTCCCCATCAAGGCTTCACTTCTACTTGCATATAACTTTTGGTCTTTAGTAAAATCTAAGCCATCTTTGCTAAAAGCCCAAAAATAAACGGTGCGGTTTTTCTCAACTCTCTTACATAAAAGACAAACCTGATTTTTTTCATCAAAAACCGCTACTGCTTTACTTTTTGGGGGAAAATTTTCTTTTGGTTCCCAGTTTAAAAGAGAACGAAAAAAAGAGGGAGAGGCAGGTTTTTTTTTCATAAGTACCACACAAAAACCCCTTTTTAAGGCTAATTATTTTTATTTTAGTGTTCTTTAACATAAATGTAAATATGGAAATTTTACTTACTTTTTACCCATGATGGTTAACGCCAGTTGACATTTTTAAACCTGCAAGTTTTAAAAACTTCTTTCTTAGTTTAAATCTCATTGAAATCTTGAAATGCTTAAGGATTTAAAGAATTTTTAGTTAAATGGGCCGACACAAAAAAAGGCTAGCAAAAGAGTTTTAAGAAAAAGGTTTAAAACTTCAGTTAGTTTTTAAGAAAGGAGGATTAAGAAAGTAATTTTTTAAAATGAAGCTTGTGGTAATAATTTTGGCTAAAGCGGTGAGCTTCATCACGAAGTTGCATCAGTAATTTTAAAACGGGATTGTTACTTGCATATTTGAGTGGCAGCCAGCCAGTAATCACTCCACTTTTAATTTTAGGGAGAATGATTTCTTCTTCTTTTTTGGTTAATCCCAGCAATGAAATTTGGTTTTCCAAATGATGTTTTTTGAGAATTTTGAAGGCCGCCGAGATTTGACTTTTACCGCCATCCACGAGAATAAGTTGTGGATAAAGCCATTCCGGATGATTAAATCGTCGGTCAATAATCCTCGCCAGATCGGCAGGGTCGTTAGCTGAAGTTCTTTCAGTTTTAATTAACTTTTGTGAATTAGCTGAAGGCCTTTTAAGCGCTGTTTTTTTAATATTGAACTTGCGGTATAAAGATTTTTCTGGTTGGCCGTTGATAAAAGTCACCATAGCGCCAACAATAATTTCATAACCCAAGTTGGCGACGTCATAAGCCTCAATTTTACTTATGGTGGTTTGTTCAATTTGTTGATATTTAATGATCAAATTTCTAAGTTTTGTTAAGGCTAAACTATTTTGTTTTTCTTCACTTGGCATAGTTTGCCAATTCTGAGTCAATCGCTGTAAAGATAAAAATTGATTCTTATATTTTTGAGCTTTTTCAAAATCATTTTTTGCCGCCGCCATTTTCATTTTTTTTTCAAGATTTTTCAGCAGGAGTTTACTCCCTTTACCAGAAAGAATTTGTTTAATGTGTTTGATTTGCTGTTGATATTGCCGAGTTTTGAGCTTTTGAAAACCAGGACAAAGGTGAAGATGTTTATAGAAACATTCGCGTTTTGGTGGTTTTTTTTCTGAACAGAAAGGAAAAACCTTGCGAATTGTTTGGAGTACCAGTTTGATATCGCGACTGGAAGGAAAGGGGCCAAACCAAGCGTCTAATTTTTTTTCCAATTCCGGTCGACGTAAAGGAAAAATTCGCTGAGGAGGCTTGGTAATGGCGATATAAAGATAACGTTTATTATCCTTAAGACGGGTATTGTATTTTGGTTGATGTTCTTTAATCAGTTTGGCTTCCAGAAGTAAAGCGTCAAATTCAGAAGGTACGACCTGAAAATCAAAATCAGCAATTTGGGAAACGAGAATTTTGGTTTTAAGATCTTTTTGGTTTTCGCGGAAGTAACTCTCGATACGGTTTTTTAAACTTAAAGCCTTACCGATGTAAATAATCTTCCCGTTTTTATCTTTAAAAAAATAGACCCCCGGATATTTGGGAATTTTTTTTAATTTATTTTTAATTATCTTAAGCACGGAAGCAATTATTTTTTTGGGCAAAAAGCCAACCTAAACCATAAAAAGAAATAACAAAATAGACTAACGCTTGAATTCCTAAAAGGAAAGAAAACATTTCCAAAAGCCCGCCAAAAACAGAGCCTAAAAGGTTGCTACCAAAAACTGCGGCCTTATTTTTTGAGTGCGTATAAAGATTAGCAAAAACGATACCAGAAAAGAAATGCGGCAGGCACAGAAATAAAACTGAACTGACTAACTTAATAAAACCACTTAACTGATTAAAGAGATCTAGAGGAATAAGTAATTGAGAAATTAAAGTAGTAAAGAGTAAAACAAAACCGAGACGCAACGAGATTATTTTTTTATAAACGGCAAAATTTGCCGCCAGAATAAAAATTAGTACTCCGGTAATAATAAATAAATTTGTGGTCCAAGTGGTACCAAAAAGCAAGCTGGATTTACTGATATTTTGAAATTCAAAAAGCATAAAACCGATTCCTAAAAAGAAAAAGGCTGGACTAAAACCGTTGGCTTTTAAGTTTTTTAAGCCAAAAATTGTCATGCCCAAACCAATAATAAAAGCAGTGAAGAGATGAATTAAAGGGAGTCGGGGTTTATCCAAATAATGATAAGGCCAGTCGTCGGTAAGAGGGTTTATCTTGGTGTTGTATGTCAAACGATGTTTATTGATGAAGGAAGCGAGTTTGAGATTGTTATTTAAAATTTTATCCAACTCTTGTTTATCTTTTGAAGCTACAAAAATTATTCCTCCCCAACCGAAAGCGCCTTTACTTCTCACCTCAAAAATTTTTGGCTGGTAGCCAAAGACATCCTCTATGGTTTTTTGAATCCTGGAACCTATCCAAGGCCGAGTCACCTCAAAGCTTAAAAAAAGTAATCCGTCATCGGTAAGTAAATTTTTAGCTTTTTGCAAGCTTTGCTTAGTATAAAGATAGTTATCCAACCTTAAATTGGTAAGGCTGCTGCTGGTAGTGTGAGAGTCGGCAAGACTCATAATAATCAAATCATATTTTTTTTGGGCCTTTTGTAAGAAAGCTCGGCCATCGTCGATCACAATTTTTACATTTTTTTTAAGATAAGGCGCATCCGGATGGTACTTTTTTCCAAGCCTTATAATTGTAGGATCTATTTCCACGACGGTGATATTTTTTGCTTCGGCGTAATAAGCAGCCGCCGCATCGTTACCGCCACCCCCACCGATAATTAAAACCTCTTTAGGTTGGGGTTTAAATTTATAAGGAAGAGAATAATGGTTGGAAAATTCTATGTCTTGAGAATTTTTTAAAAAAACTTCCTCAATAGCAAACATTCTTTGGTTAATATCCTCTGGAGAAAGAGAAAGCAAACCCATATAAGCGACATTGTTGGTTTCTAAAAACCAGCCCGTTGGTTGATGTCTTTCGGGATTAGTAATTCTTGAAAGAATGAGTTTTTGGTAGGGAGACCAAAAAGTATTGGGTTGTTCAAAAGGTTGGCCAGCACTTTTCGGTGCCAGTAAAACTACCGTGGCTAGCACTCCGGCAACAGCGAGAATTTTTTCGTTTTTATTTTTTATAAGATAAATTAACAATAACTGTCCAAAAACGATAGCTAGAAAAGGAGAGACCTCAAGCACGGAAAGTGTCTGAAAAATCCACATACCAATTAAAGAGGCAACAATATTTATTGAGTAACCCAAAAGAGGATTCTTGCTCGCATTTAAACTGGTGCCTAAAAATTGACCAATTGGCACAAAAGCGAAAGCAATAATTACAAAAAGAGTGAGGGTTAAAAAAAGACCAATAATAATACCGGTTTTGGAAAAAGTTTCTACTTGCATCCAAATATAAGCTTCCGAGAGAGGGGCTAATAATTCGGTGATGCCGGAAAATAATTTAAACTCTAAATTGGGGAGACGAACGATATATTTTATTACTAAAAAGAGGCTAATAAGGAAAAAAAACAAGACACTCAAGGAAAGAGAATACTTCTTTTTGGTTAACATTCCCAAACCCGAACCAGTAAAAATCGCCAAAAGCACGAGATTTGACATGTAGGCAAAAATACGGATTTCCGTGCTTACAACCCTAATCACCAAAAGTTCAATAAAGAGGAATAAAAAGCTAATTAGAAAAAGTTTTAAATAATTCTGCTTAAACATTTGGCTTATTGTAACATAACGCCTTAGCTTCTTTTTAAAGATATTTTTTGAGGTATTTACCGGTGAGAGAATTTTTATTATTAGCAATTTCTTGAGGAGTGCCTTCTGCGACAATTTTTCCGCCCGCTTCGCCACCTTCAGGGCCTAAGTCAACAATCCAGTCAGCATTTTTAATAACGTCCAAATTGTGTTCAATAACAATAACCGTATTGCCGCGTGTTACCAATTCTTTTAGCACCTTGAGTAGTTTTTCTACATCAGCAAAGTGTAGGCCGGTGGTGGGTTCATCCAAAAGATAAAGAGTATGATTACGGCTTGATTTGACCAACTCGCGGCTCAATTTCAATCTTTGAGATTCACCACCAGAGAGCGTTGGTGAGGGTTGCCCCAACTGTAAATAATCCAAGCCAACTTTTTCAAGAATTTTTAGCTTTCTCACAATAAGGGGAAAGGCAGCAAAAAATTTTAAAGCTTCATCTACGGTTAATTGTAAAACCTGATGGATATTTTTTTCTTTAAACTCTACTTCGAGAATTTCACTTTTGAAACGGGTGCCGTGGCATTCTTCGCATTCTACCCAAACATCAGGTAAAAACTGCATTTCGACGCGAATTACTCCCTGACCTTTGCAGGCTTCACATCTACCGCCATTGACGTTAAAAGAAAAATGACTTTGAGTAAAGCCGCGCAATCTTGCTTCTTTGGTTTCAGCAAAAAGTTTTCTAATATCGGTAAAAACACCAGTATAAGTTGCCGGATTGCTTCGGGAAGTCCGACCAATAGGAGATTGATCAACAAGTAAAACCTGATTAATTTGTTCTGCTCCTGTGAGTTTTTCAAATTTTCCGGGCTGATCGCGGAAATAATAATCAAGTTGTTTTTTGATCGCCGGATATAAAGTATCATGAATCAGAGTTGATTTACCCGAACCAGAAACACCGGTAATACAAATTAGTTGATTGAGTGGTAAAGAAACATCAATTTTTTTGAGATTATGCTCTTGACAACCTTGAATGGTGAGAAAACCGTGGTTTGTTGCCGCACTGCCGGTTAATCTCAAAACTTTCTTTTTTTGACTTAGGTAAAGACCGGTAAGGGACTGACGGTTTTTTTTAATTTGGTTTGGGGTACCAGTCGCTACTACCCTGCCCCCTTTTTTACCTGCTCCTGGTCCAAAATCTACAATCCAGTCAGCTGCCTCCAAAACTTCTTGGTCATGTTCAACCACCACCACGGTATTATTTAAATTTCTTAAACGTTTCAGGGTTTCAATTAATCTTTGGGTGTCGCGTTGATGCAGACCCACCGTTGGTTCATCAAGAACGTAAAGGACACCGGTTAGACCCGTGCCTATTTGGCTGGCTAGTCTGATGCGTTGGGCTTCACCTACCGATAAAGTAGCAGCACTGCGGTCCAACGTAAGATAATCTACACCCACGCCCACCAAAAAACTGAGACGGTTAATAATTTCCTTAAGAATTGGTTGGCTGACTTCTTTTTCCTTTTCCGAAGCTAACTTTTCCCTGATTTTATTTGACCAAAACAGCAGGTCTTTTAAAGACATGGCTGAAATTTGCGCAATTGATTTCTGATCAACGGTGATGCTTAAAGCTTCTTTCTTTAAGCGGGTGCCGAGACAAAGAGGACAAATTTCTTTAACCATCAATTTTTCAATTTCTTCCCGGACGACATCGGAAGTGGTGGTGTAATACTGCTTTTCAAGCATTTCTGCCCTAAATGGTGAAACCTTATTCCTGTCAACTTTGAGCTTAGCGCCAATACCATTACAGGCGGGACAGGCACCTTGAGGCGAATTAAAAGAAAACAAACGTGGTTCAATTTCACTCAAGGAAAGATTACAAACAGGACAGGCAAAGCGTTGAGAAAAAAGATAATCTTTAAAATTCTTGGGTTTTTCCGGTAATTGAAAGCCTTTATCTTTAATTTCGCTTAAAATCAGTAAACCATTACTTAAATCTAAGGCAATTTCAACGTCGTTTTGTAAACGCTGAGAGATTTCGGCGTTAAAGGGTTTTTTTAAAGAGACTAAACTAATTCGGTCCACGACAACATCAATATTGTGACGGTTGGTTTTGATCAAAAAAATATCCTCATGGAGTTTGAGAAAATGACCATCAATTCTGACTTCTTCGAAACCCTTACGTTTGAGATTATCAAATAGCTTACTAAATTCACCCCGCTTATCGCGAATAATTGGGGCTAAGAGTAAGAATCTGCCGATTTTTTCTGTTTTTAACTTTTTTTCAATTAAAGAAAGAATCTGTTTAGTGATACTAACACTGGTTTGTCTGGTGATTTCCCGGCCGCATTGTGGACAATGGGGATGGCCGATACGGGCGAAGAGCACGCGCAGATAGTCATAGATTTCAGTTACGGTGCCGACGGTAGAACGGGGATTATGGGAAAGACCATGCTGATCAATAGCAATTGCCGGCGACAAACCTTCAATCGTATCTACTTCTGGCCGGCGCATCATTCCTAAAAATTGGCGAGCATAAGAAGAAAGAGACTCAACATATCGCCGTTGGCCTTCGGCGTATAAGGTATCCATTGCCAGACTGGATTTACCTGAACCAGAGACACCGGAAAAGACGATAAGTTTGCCCTTAGGAATTTCGACATTAATATTCTGAAGGTTGTGTTCTCGGGCACCTTTAATGATAATTTTTTCTTCTTTATTTTTGTCCATATACGAACTTTCCATTTTATCATAAAAAAGATAATTGATTAAGGGTTGGGATATATTTATATTTGCTCTATAAAAAGATTTTTGGGGACAAAAAAAGACGGCTTTCTAGATTGACTCTAAATTTCCGTCTATCTTTCGAGGCGGCGGAAGCCAACTAACTGGTTTTGGTTCATAGGGATTAATCGGTTTATAACGAGACCGGTGTCGTTCCCTACTGATCGTTAACCAGATGCGGATTTGCTGTTTCTCCGCCTTAACAAGATCATCTTTTGATGCCATACACATCACCTCTTTTCTCGATGATCTCTTTAACAAATTTATTAAAGTGCTACTTAAATTATTTTATCAGTTTACTTTTTAAAGCACAAGGATCTAGTTTTAATTTGTGAGGAGGAACTAATAAGAATTTTTGTCGGCAAAAACTTAAAACCATTTTAAATGACGTTTCTATCAGATAATTTTATAACAGATGATAAAATTAAGCGATATGAGATTTCAGCTTAAAGCCGATTTTGAGCTCACCGGGGATCAGCCGGAAGCGATAGATAAATAAATGAATTTATTTTTTATTCAAAAGATAACCTTAAGCGGACATTAAAAGCGCCGGCAAGACGTTTGAGCAAATTCAAAGAAGGATTGGCAAGCATATTTTCTACCCTTGAGATTACTGCTTGGGTAGTTTTGGCTTTTTTGGCGAGCTCTCCCTGGCTCATTTTTTTGTTTAGTCTTTGGTTGATGATTTGCCGGGAAAGCTGATATTCCACTTCAGATTCTTCCCACGTTTTCTTGAACTGGGGATCTTTTAGACTTTCTTTAAGATGGTCTTGCAAAGTATAAATTTTTCTCATGATTTTAATATATCTTAAAAGATATATTATGTCAATGGTTAATTTTATAATCTTTTAATCTTTTAAGAGCGATTTCAATTTCTTTTTTTGGTGTTTTTTGTTTTTTTTTGTAAAAAGCATGTAATAAAAGGATTTTTTTGCCAGTATAAGCAACATATAAAATTCTGACATTTTCCTTACTCCTGATTTTGATTTCCCATAAGGGCGTGCCGGTTAATTTTTTAAGATGAGGAATAGCTCCTTGTAAGCCATATTCAGCAAGATGCATGAGAATGCGGAAGATTTTAACTTTGGTTTTGGGTAAACAATTATCTAAAAAATCATGGATGGGATTCTCGCCTGAAGAAGAAAGCCAATAAATAATTTCCCAAGTTGCTTTCATTATTTTTAATTTAACAATTAGTAACAGTGAGGATCAATGATAAAATTAAGCGATATGAGATTTCAGCTTAAAGCCGATTTTGAGCCCACCGGCGATCAGCCGGAAGCGATCAAGAATTTAACCGAAGCACTCGAGAAAAATAAACGCTTTCAGGTTTTGCTGGGTGTGACTGGTAGCGGTAAAACTTTTACCATAGCTAATGTCATCCAAAATTTACAAAAACCGGCGTTGATTATTTCCCATAATAAAACGTTGGCTGCCCAGCTTTATCAGGAATTTAAGGAATTTTTTCCGGATAATGCTGTTTCCTATTTTGTTTCTTATTATGATTATTATCAACCGGAATCTTATATTCCCCAAACCGATACTTATATTGCCAAAGAAGCAGAAATCAACGAAGAGATTGACAAGTTAAGATTATTAGCCACCAGCCACATTTTTTCCCGAAGAGATGTCATTGTCGTCGCCTCGGTTTCCTGCATTTATAATATCGGTTCTCCAAAAGAGTATCGTAATCGAGTCTTAATTTTCAAAAATGAACAAATATTTAACAGAGAAAAATTTTTGTATTCTTTAGTTTCACTTTTTTATAAAAGATCAAGATTAAAATTGGAAAGAGGTAATTTTTTTGTTCGAGGAGAAAATGTGGAGATTTATCCGGCTTACGCTGATGAAATTATTAGGGTTGTTTGGAAAAAGAATAAAATTAGCAAAATCAGTAGCCGGCCGGTTTTTGGCGGTCAAGAAAGAAAATTAAACCAATATTATTTATATCCAGCCAAACATTATTTAGCCGATCCCCAAACCTTAAAAAATGCTTTTGCTCAAATTCGCCAGGATTTAAAGATTAGGCTTGATGAATTAAAAAAACAAAAAAAATTTTTAGAAGCCAATCGTTTGGAGCAAAGAGTTAATTATGATTTGGAAATGATTAGGGAAATGGGTTATGTCAATGGTATTGAAAATTATTCGCGTTATTTTGATGGCCGCCTACCCGGGGAGGCCCCTTATACTTTAGTTGATTATTTTCGTCATCAGTATGGTGATAATTTTTTAGTAGTTATTGATGAGTCTCACATGACCGTGCCTCAGTTACGGGGAATGTATCGGGGGGATCAGTCACGCAAAAATACACTCATTAACTTTGGTTTTCGGCTACCTTCTTGTTTGGATAACCGGCCTTTAAAGTTTACCGAATTTATGGTCCGTGTCCCGCAAGCAATTTTCGTTTCTGCCACCCCGGATGAATGGGAAATTAGACAAGTTGGCGGCAAAGTTGTGGAACAATTAATCCGACCCACGGGGTTAGTGGATCCTCAGGTCGAAATTCGTCCTACAAGCAAGCAAGTACAGGATTTAATTAGGGAAATTATTCTAAGAAAAAGAAAAAATGAAAGGGTATTAGTGACCACCCTGACCAAAAGAATGGCAGAAGAATTAAGTAATTATTTATCAGAACCAAATAATACCGGTGAAGTTTTAAACGTTCATTATTTACATGCTGATGTGGAGACCTTAGTGCGGACCGATATTTTACGTGATTTGCGTTTGGGAAAGTATGATGTGATTGTGGGCGTTAATCTTTTGCGTGAGGGTTTGGACTTGCCTGAGGTTTCCTTGGTAGCAATTTTTGATGCCGACAAACAAGGTTTTCTGCGCTCCAAAATTTCGCTTATCCAAACCATGGGCCGGGCAGCACGTCATGTCGCCAGTAAAGTTATTTTATATGCTGATGAGGTAAGTTTAGCGATGAAGGAAGCGATTGAGGAGGTTAACCGTCGAAGAAAAATTCAACTGGATTACAATCAAAAACATGGAATTACTCCTCAAACTATCAAGAAACCAGTCCGTGACCGCTTGGTGGAAAAATCAGAAGTTCAGGAAGAAAGTAATTTTGATGAAGATGGCTTGACACCTGGTGAGGCAAAAAAAATGCTTATTAAATTAAACCGCAAAATGCGCGAATATGCCAAATTGTTGGAATTCGAGCAGGCGCTGAAGGTTAGAAAGAAGATCGAGAAGATAAAAGAAAGATTTGAGTTATAACTCACAACTAAATTTTAATTCTCCTTCACAGCGGTCTTTGCCTAAGCCGCCATTAACAAAATCATAATTTGGGCCACCGACCAAAATGTCATTACCCGGACCACCGCTAAGTACATCCAAACCTTCAGCACCAATTAAACAATCATCCCCAAAACTACCAAAAAGCCAATCATTACCTTCAAAGCCAAAAATTAAATCATTGCCAAACGTTCCCATCAAAACCTCGCTTCTACAAGTTCCAAAAATGATTTTGTCAAATTTGATATTTTTGCAGGCTTCAGGAATTTCTGCCGCCACGCCAAACTGGATGGTAAAAATCACACTATTGTTTTGATAACTATTGTTTGCCGAGGAGTCAAAAACCACTTTGAATTGAAATTCTGTCATTTCACCCGGATTGAGGTTGATTAAAGGCAAGCCGCTCGGACCCATAGATTCGCTAAAAAAATGATTGAGATTTTTTGGTCCAAAAACATCACGGCCATTTTGGGTAATAGTCAGTTTTAATTTTTGACTGATATTGCCGGTTTCCGAAGTTTTAATACCCTTGATTGAAATAACTCTACCTACTGTAGCATTATTCATGACTTTGACTTGACGAGTTATCACATCACCCGGTAGCATATTAAGGATTTTAAATAAGGGTTGGTCCGCCGGCACACCCCAGTCAACCGATAGGTCGCCGATAGTCTGGGCTGTGGCCGGATGAACAAAATTTTTCCAAAGACCGGTTTTTGCGATCGCCAATAACAGAATAACAATTAAAATAATAATCCTGATTAATTTAAATTTGCTATCTTTCATACTTTAACTACCCGGTGTGGGACTGTCGCGATCAACAAAGTCTGCCGCCGTATCGGTATCCTTGCCGTCCGGTTCTCTTTCTAAAGAATGACCTTCCCTGACCGGTCCGGCGGCTGGATTCCAAACGGCTGTATCATTACCATAATTCATTTGATCAATTACCACACCACTGGGATTCTTTAAGATTACTCTGTCACCATTATTGTTTAAAGCCAAAGGTGTGCCTCCAAGGGCATTTATTTTTTCAACACCACTAGGAATAGTCCAGAATTTCCAGGTATTAGTATCATGAGAAAGAAGGGCAAACCCTAAAGCTGGAACATCAACATTGAGGTTTACCGTGACACAACTGTTGTTATCGCAAATTTGCCAATCTTTGAATGGAACAGCAAAATTATTAGAATTATAAATTTCTATCCACTCATTATTACCTTCGGTTTCTGTAGATCCGTTACTGGTTCTTGCATCGACATCATAGTAAACTTCATTAATAACTAGTTTGATTACTGAAGGAGAAGGACTAAGTGATGGTGATGGAGAAGTTATTGGACTGGCCGAGGGACTAGGTGAAACAGTAGGTAAAGGGATAGGTGAAAGAGAAGGTGAGGCCAAACCAAAATCGGTCGCCACCGAGAGAATATTACCTTGCTTTTTTTCCGTATCGGTCAAATAAGAATAGGCAGTTTTAAATCCTGCTAGTCCCAAAACTAAAAAGGCAAAAACCAACAAAAAAGGGCTTTTCATATTTAAATTGACTGACTTTTTTTGCCCGCCAAATATTTTTTAATTTCTTTTTTGATATTAATAATTTCACTATAAATAATAATCGTGGCTGGTACAACAATCAAAAAAATGTAACCCATTTGTGTTCGGCTGAAAGTCACCGCATAGCCCAGATAGGGCAAACTGAAGATTACCTTACCCAATACATCCTTTTGGTTGACTTTTTTCACATCTGCACCTTGATTGGCATCACCTTTAGTTTGGTAAAAATAATCGCCATTGATTACCTCCCGAGCCACAACCCTGTGAGTGAGAGTTTCTTTAGCAGCCAGAAAAGTGATAATTTCACCTGGTTGGTAAAGAGGTAGATCAACAGGCGAGACGACACTCTTATTAAGATTGCTGATAACAATGATTGAGCCAGTTTTGATCGTCGGTTCCATGGAGCCGGACTGAACGACAAAAAAATTAAAACCGGCGTTTTTCTGTCCATAAGTGTAAAAGGTGAGGCCGCCGAAAAGCAAAAGCAGAAAAATAAGTAAAAGATAAAAAGTATTAAAGATTTTTTTTAATTCCATAAAAACCTTCCCCCGGCAGGGCGCAGATTTGGGCTTCCGCGCCCTGCCAGAGAATTTTACCCTTTACTCTACAGATCTGCGTCGTAATAATCAATTAAGCCGGTTTCAAAAAGATAACTGTCACCATGCCAGTTTATCATTGTTTTAGTTACCGAATTCCAATCACTGGCAAGGATTACCCAAACTTTGGCATTGGTTAAATTCTGATTAAGTTCAACTGTCTGATTGTTAATGCTGTAATCGCCGCTACTGTTGGTGGTAAAGGCTTTAATTTCGACAGTATCCGAACCATTCCAAGGATTAGTTCCTGAAACCAGAACATAATTTGTATTGGGTGTCAAACCTTTAACAGATAAGTCGTATTTAAAGTCATCATCTTTAACTTTATAGACTAACTCGGCATATTTTCCAGGCAATTCCTCTTGGTCAATATCAGCCCAATCTGGCCCGCTTTTACTGACCATTTTAACGGTATTGGTTAACTGTTCAGCAAACAATGTGATATCAAAAGTTAAAATATCACCTTGAGCCCAGTTGGGAGTATCAGACTGCATATGATAGCTTTGGCTGACTTCCATTTTACCCCCAGCTGGAATCATTCCCAAGAATTCTCCTCTCTCTTGATCTAGTTTATCCAAGGTTTTATTGTCCGAATCAGTATAAATGGTTTGAAACCAGTAAGGCTGAGTATCACCGGCGCGATAAACCTTTACCGACAAATCATAATTAATAACGCTGGAAATATGGTTATTATCACCATTACTACTAAAAACACATGTTTGACCATTCCAGTTACCCTCTTGATCAACACATTCTGGTTCGGTGACCGTTCCGCTTTTCTCTTCACCCAAAGTAATTTTTTTCCAGACATTAACAGGATTGGTGCCGACATTATTAATAGTAAAGTTGATATACTCAGTCTGACTTGGCTTCATGTCTTTTAGCTCATAGGCACTTGTTTGTTCCCAAGGATTTTGGTTATTAACCGCAATATCAATAGTACCTGAAGAAAAGGTGTTGCCGGTTTTGGTTTCGGTGTCAGTAAAAAAGGCGCGGGTGGCGCCAAAACCAACGAGAGAAACCGCGGCAATCGTAATTAAGCTTAAAAAAATTCTTCTCATTTATTTTTTCACCTCCTTTCTTTAAAGAATTTTGGATTGTTTTTACCTTCCGTGAGCGGTCAGGCTGAGGCAAGAAATTAAAAAGTAATTTCTTTAACAGCATATTAATGAAATTAAAATTGCTTGTCAACTAAAGAAAAATATGTCTAAGTATGACAAAGAGTAACTTTTTACACCCTCTTGACAAAAGACAAAGCTTTTTTATAATAGCACTTGTCAAGTTAGAGTGATAAAATAAGAAGATAAAAAGGAGGTTGCTATGGTTAAAAAAACTCTTTCAAAAATTTTCCCCACTCAAGGTTATGTTTTAGTTGATCCGGAGGAAAAACAGAAAAAAACTTCTTCCGGCATTTATCTACCTGATTCTCATGATGAAAAATCCCAACAAGGCAAAGTTTTAGCGGTGGGAGCCGATGAGCCCAAACGCAAAGCGCCTTGCAAAAAGGGTGACACGGTCATTTATAAGAAATGGGGCGGTGATGAATTTAAACTGGGTTTAGGCGAGAAAGAATATTTATTTGTTAAATTTGAAGATATTTTAGCGGTTATCAAATAAAGGAGGTTATTATGGCAAAACAAATCATTTTTGGTGAAGATGCCCGGCAAAAATTAATGGCTGGGATTGATTTACTTGCCCGCTGTGTGGTAACTACTTTAGGTCCTAAAGGCCGTAATGTAGCTTTGGATAAAAAATGGGGAGCACCCAATGTTGTTCACGACGGTGTTTCCGTCGCCAAAGAGATCGAATTAAAAAACCCTTTTGAAAATATGGGTGCCCAGTTAATTAAAGAGGCAGCTTCTAAAACAAACGATACGGCAGGTGATGGTACCACCACTTCTACTTTATTATCGGCGATGCTAATCAAAGAGGGTTGGAAGGCGATTGTGGCTGGAGTTGATCCAATGCAGATGAAGAAAGAAATTGACGAAGCTGTTGCCGAAGTGGTTAACCGTATTCAGAAAATGGCTAAACCCATTAAAGGCCAGGAAGAGATTAAACAGGTGGCAACGATTTCCGCCGGCGATGAAAAAATAGGTCAATTAATAGCTGAATCTTTGGAAAAAGTTGGCAAAGACGGCGTGGTGACCGTTGAAGAAGGCAAAACCATGGAAATGACTATCGATTATAAAGAAGGCATGGAATTCGATAAAGGTTATGCCTCGCCTTATTTTGTGACCAATGCCGATACCATGGAAGCAGAAATTGAAGATCCTTATATTCTGATTACTGATCAGAAGCTTTCTTCAATTAGTGATCTTTTACCGTTTTTGGAAAATGTGGTTAAAACTTCCAAAAACTTGGTGATTATTGCTGATGAAATTGAGGGTGAGGCTTTGGCAACTTTGGTAGTTAATAAATTGAGAGGAGCTTTTAATGTTTTGGCGGTGAAGGCTCCTGGCTTTGGTGACCGCCGTAAAGAGATGTTACAGGATATTGCCATTTTGACCGGTGGGACGTTCATCTCTGAAGACACAGGTCGTAAACTAGAGTCAGTTAAAATTGAAGACTGTGGGCGAGCCGACAAAGTTTGGGCTGATAAAGAAAACTGTCGAATTATCGGTGGTAAAGGTTCCAAACGCGAGATTAATGCGCGGATTGAAGCCATAAGGAACGAATTGAAGACGACAGACTCTGAATTTGATAAGGAAAAACTCCAGGAAAGGCTGGCGAAATTATCAGGAGGAGTGGCGGTGATTAATGTAGGCGCGGCCACAGAAGTTGAGATGAATGAAAAGAAAGAACGGGTTAAAGATGCTGTGGAGGCTACCAAAGCGGCCATTGAGGAGGGTGTTGTTCCCGGTGGCGGAGTAGCTTTGCTGCGCGCCCGTTCAGTTTTAATCAAAGGTATGGGTAAAGAGATTAATCATGCTAAGGAAGAAATGAATTGGCGCAATTTTGAGACCGCAGGCAAGGGTATTCTTTATAGTGTTTTGGCAACTCCTTTAATGGGAATTGTGGCCAACGCTAAAGCTAACGCTGAATGGATTTTGCGTGAAGTGGAAAAGAATGCCAATCCAAATTGGGGTTACAATGTTAGTAGTATGAAATTCGGCGATATGTTAGCGATGGGCGTTTTGGATCCCGCCAAGGTAGTCAGGTTGGCTTTGCAAAATGCGGCTTCGGTGGCGACGATGGTTTTGACCACCGACGTTTTGATTACTGATCTTCCAGAGAAAGAAAAGAGCGGGACTATGCCTGAAGGCATGGGCGGTATGCCGGAAATGTAAGCTGAGAATTAGACTTTATAAAGTTAATAAAACTCCCCTATTAAAAGAGGGGAGTTTTTAATAATTGATAATTTTTAGAGATTATCAATAATTGCGTAAGGATTGATTTTAACGCCGTTATCTATAATTTCCAAATGTAAATGAGGGCCAGTAGAACGACCAGTTGAACCAACTAAGCCAATGATTGTGTCTAGTTTAACTTCATCATTAAGATTAACTTTGATAGTTTTTAAATGGGCATAAAGAGAAGTGAGAGTTTCTCCATGTTGGATGATCACGTAGTTGCCGTAACCCCAAAACTGATAACCGATGGCCACTACTTTACCGGTGGCAATAGGATAAACAAAAGCGCCGTTGTTATCAGCAATATCTATGGCAGGATGGTACCAGTGATATCCTTGGGAAATAGTGCCCTTTACCGGTTTCTGAAAAGTATGCAAGGTTTTAATGATTGCCGGTGGGGTGATAACCGTTGGTGGTGTTTGCGCCTGCGCCGGTAAAGGTGTCAAAAAGGTACTTATCGGCCCAGTCAAAATCATGACAATCGGTAAGCCAAGGCCAAAAATTTGTTTAATCTTTGGTTTTTCAAAAATAATTCTAAAAATCCGAGAAATAAAATTACCTTTACGCCAATTGGGTAAATTAAAAACAATCATCTTCTGGCTTGATTTAGGCCATAAAAAAATCTTCCGCACCAATTGTGGGAAGATTGAGCGTATTCTAACAAAAATCTAGCTGAAAGTCAAATTTATGTATGCGTTGCGGACATTTGAGACAAATAGCCGTTGGAAACTAAATATTCCATAGGTGACTTTTGTCCCAAGGAATGATGCGGTCTTTCCAGATTATA
>Ga0185342_1000283_pt1 | contig 28021 bp, 29 predicted proteins | sample ConPoolayeEmetaG_FD_128045 | JGI IMG/M metagenome (GOLD analysis project Ga0185342, IMG submission 128045) | Hot spring microbial mat communities from California, USA to study Microbial Dark Matter (Phase II) - Cone Pool mat layer E metaG... ... | reverse complement strand
CCCTCATACCTGTAGTCAAAATAGAAACCATCTTTCCCACAGAACTTTTCGCATAGAGCTTCTAGTTCATCAACAAATTCATCAGGCTTCTTGGTAATAGCTGCGAACCACTTGAGTCGAATTGTAGTTTCTTCCAGATTCCCGTCAACTTCTTTTTTTTCCCCATGATTTACCTCACTTCAAAGCCAAGAATCTGTCTTTTAGCTCGTAGTGCTCAACTGAGTTGAAGTACAGCCTCGCTACATCTTCAAACGCGCGGAAGGAGAACCTATGGGACTCTTTACTGAATGGTTCCTTCTCAAGTCTATCTTGGAAAATACCTCTTCTTTTTCCAGAAGCTACAAGAACGAACCTCGCGTCAAAATGTAATAACTGGTACATCTTTAGCATGGAGTTAGTGAAATCAGTGGTTGCCTCGACTTCAAAGACATACTTAGGAAATAGAAGCCTAGACCTTGTAAACCAGACTGTATCAGATTTAGAGATAAGTGCCTTCAACTCAGGGTAGGTGAAATCTGGAATATTTGTTACACCACACAAGTCTCGTAGCCTCTTGCCATCAAAGCTTCGGTTAAGGTCACCGCTGTATGTCGTGTATTCAAAGAAATTGCCTAACTCCACCAGCATTCCCTCTATTGTGCTGTGATAGTCCCTCGCTCTTTTAAGATACTCGCTAACAGGCTTGTCTTCTATAGCGAAGGTATAAGCAGAACTCTTATCTTCGTAATTGGGCAGTGCATAGACACCAAGTCCGACTTTTTTGAAGGTGCCCCTGTTCACCTCCCTATATAGAACGCCCCTGAGCGTCTTCTGCCAATCGCCAGATGGCACCTTTTTATATTTGGGCGCTTCTTCGTACAATAAATTAAGTGAAGCTATTCCATTGTTCTTGCTAATTATAAGTTCAATAAGTTCATTCCACTTCATAGCTAGTCACTTCTAATCTTTCTGCTATTTTACGCCTTACCTTAAGCATAAGCAATAGGTTCTTTCAAGATTCGCTTCTTTGGTTCAATCCTCATCTTTTTTTGCTATACTTTATAGTGTGAGGCGGTTTAAGCTCATTGAGCATACGGCGGACATCGGGCTGGTGGCGTACGGCAGGACGCTGGCGGAGGCGTACGGCAATGCGGCTTACGGCATGTTCTCCATCATGACCGACCTCAGAAAAGTGCGTGAGGCGGAGTCGCGCGTGGTAGAATTGAATGAGGACGATGCGGAGGCGTTGCTCTTTGAGTGGCTGAACCGCCTGCTCTATCTCTTTGACGTGGAGAGGCTATTGTTCAAGCGGTGTGAAGTCGTTGAATTTGACGGGAATAAGCTGAAAGCAGTCTGCCACGGCGAGAAATTTGACCCTTTGCGCCACCGTATCAAGCTGGGAGTGAAATCAGCGACATACCACATGCTGAAGGTGGACCGGGAGAAGAACCGGGTGCAGGTGATTCTGGATGTGTAGGAGGTGAAGCATGAGCAATAAATGGAGCGGACCGGTAGAGAAGATTGACGACTATCGCTGGCGCATCCCGCTGAGCTACAAGAAGGGAATGCGGGTGCCGGGCATCATCTATGCGGACAAAGAGATGCTGGAGCAAATCCGCGAGGAGCAGGGCTTGGAGCAGGTGGCGAACGTGGCTTTCCTGCCGGGCATCGTGTGCTGTTCATTAGCCATGCCGGACATCCACTGGGGCTACGGCTTTCCCATCGGCGGGGTGGCGGCGATGCGGATTGATGACGGCGTGGTATCGCCGGGCGGGGTGGGCTTTGACATCAACTGCGGCGTGCGTCTCCTGCGCACCAACCTGAAGAAAGAAGACGTCATGCCCAAAATCCGCCAGCTTGTTGACGCGCTGTTTGCCAGTGTGCCGTCCGGCGTGGGCTCGGAGGGCAAAATCAGGCTGAGCAAGGGAGAGATTGACCAGGTGCTGGTCAGGGGGTCGCGCTGGGCGGTAGAGAAAGGCTACGGCAAGCCGGAAGACCTTGACGTGACCGAAGAGCACGGAGAAATGAAAGGCGCTGACCCTTCCAAAGTGAGCGGGCGGGCGAAGGAGCGGGGCGCGCCACAGCTGGGCACACTGGGCTCAGGCAACCACTTCCTTGAGGTGGCCCTGATTGATGAAATCTTTGAGCCGGCGATTGCGGCGGACATGGGCATTGATGAAGTGGGGCAGGTGGTGCTTTACATCCACTGCGGGTCGCGCGGACTGGGGCACCAGGTGGCTGATGATTATGTCAAGGAAATGGTCCGGGCGATGGCGAAGTACGGCATTGAGCTCCCCGAACGACAGCTTGCCTGCGCGCCGGTGAAGTCGCCCGAGGGGCAGGCATACCTCGCGGCGATGAGATGCGCCGCCAACTACGCCTGGGCGAACCGCCAGTGCATCGCCCACTGGGTGCGGGAGGCGTTCTGCCGCGTCCTGGGCATATGCGAGGCGGATGCCGGTCTGGAGATGATTTATGACGTCGCCCACAATATCGCCAAGATTGAAGACCACCAGTTGAACGGCAAGAAGGAGAAGCTGTGCGTCCACCGCAAGGGCGCCACGCGGGCTTTCCCGGCGGGACATCCTGACTTGCCTCAAATATATGCCAGAATCGGTCAGCCGGTGCTCATTCCCGGTGACATGGGCAGAGTGTCCTATGTCCTGGTGGGGACGGAGCGGGCGATGAAGGAGACATTCGGCTCCACGTGCCATGGGGCGGGGCGGGTGCAGAGCCGCGCGGCGGCGAAGCGGCACCTCACCGGCAGAGAGGTGCTCCATGAACTTGAGGCGAAGGGCATCACGGTGCGGGCGGAGAGCCTCTCTGGTCTGGCGGAAGAAGCCTCAGAAGCGTATAAGGACGCCACCAAGGTGGTGAACATCGCCCACAACGCGGGCATCTCAAAGATTGTGGCGCGGACCAGACCGATTGGGGTGATAAAGGGGTAGAGTGAGACCTACCCCAATCCCACCCGCTCCTTGACCAGCGCCAGTGTCTTTTCCGCAATGGGGCGGATTCTGTCCGCGCTTTCCTTGAGCAGAGAGTCAAGATAGGCAGAGTCAGCGGTCAGCTCTTTATAGCGCTTCTGGAGTGGACTTAAGCCCGCCGTCACCACCTCTACCAGCTCTTTCTTGAGGTCGGCATAGCCCTTTCCGGAGAAGTGCGCTTCAATCTCTTTTTCGCTCTTGCCGGTGAAGACCTGGTAAATGGTGAGGAGATTGGTGACGCCGGGACGCTTTTCATCAAAGCGGATTTCCCTGAGGGAGTCAGTGGTGGCACGCATGATTTTCCCCTTGATTTCGTCAGGTGAGTCAAGCAGATAGATGGCATGCCCGGGGCGGTCTTCACTTTTGCTCATCTTCATGGTGGGGTCATCCAGCCCCATGATGCGCGCGCCCACATCAGGAATCATGACATCAGGAATTTTGAACGTCTCGCCGTAGAGGGTATTAAAGCGCTGGGCGGCATCCCGCGTCAGCTCAACATGCTGTTTCTGGTCTTCCCCTACCGGCACCACGTCAGTCTGATAGAGGAGGATGTCCGCCGCCATGAGGGCGGGATAGTCAAAGAGTCCGGTGCTCACCTCTTCCTTCTGTTTCGCGGATTTTTCTTTGAACTGGGTCATGCGCTTCATCCAGCCGAAGGGAATGACGCAATTGAGAATCCAGGCGAGTTCAGCGTGCTCGTGGATGTGGGACTGCACAAAGAGAGCTGACTGCTTATGGTCAATGCCGGCGGCGAAGAGGATACCTGCCACCTCCCTTATTTTTTTCTTCAGGACGTCTGGTTTCTGAAACACGGTGATGGCGTGAAGGTCAACGACACAGAAGATATTATCATAGTTCTGCTGAAGCGCCACCCAGTTTTTTATGGCGCCCACGTAGTTGCCGATGTGGATATTGCCTGTGGGCTGGATGCCGGAAAAGACGCGTTTTTTCATGATGATTAGCTCCTGAACTATTTCTTGACTCCCGCCAGCTTTGCCAGCAGTTTTTCAGCGCGGACGACATTGAAACAGCCGCAGGTGCAGGGCTTAGCGATTTCTTTTGCCCCTTCTGCTGGCGTTTTTCTGCCCTTTTTTATGTCTTCAATGATTGCCCGCACCAGGTGAGGTGAAACGAGGTGGTGTCCGCACATGGTGGTGACCTCAAGGATTTCCCGCGGCGGCAGTTTGTCTGTTTTGCCCTTGTAGCCGAGCGAGAAGTTGACGGTATGACGGGTCAGACCGGCTTCTTTACAAATGCGGTTTACCTCTTCAGTCAGCCCGCTGATGACCACAGACATGCCCAGGTTCTCTTTTTTCAGCTCTTTCAGGTAAGCCACGGCATCTTTGGGGTCGCTGAAGACGGCGTGGGCTTCCCCATGACAGCCGCCGATAATCTGCTCTGTGGTATGGGTGTACCAGCCGCCCTCGTTGCTGCTATCACTGCCGATGTTGTTCGGGTTGTGGCGCAGGGCGATGCGCAACATCTTCTGGAGCTTGGGGTCTGAGCCTTCATCATTAATGCCCTTGGCGGGAAGCATGACGAAGATATAATCGTCCGCCAGGTTTTCCGCCGTGCCGATGCGATGCAAGGTATGCGTCATCTTTATCTCCTTAATCTTTCGCCGGAGGCCTGCCCAGACCCACGGTGGTCTTGCTATTGATGTAGTAGGGAACTTTCAGGTCTTTGAGCAGTTTTTCCACGGGCACCGAGCCATCATCTTCCGCCCGCCCGACGCAGCAGACGCTGAAGGCGCAAGCAACCTCTCCGGCGACATTATTGAGGGCATCAACGGCATCTTTCAGTTTCTCAATGGGGAAATCACACTCAATAACCACGGACATGACTTTTTCATTGAGGATTTCCGGCTTGAGCGCACCGGTCTGCGGGTCAGCAATGAGGGTACTGATGGGATTATTGGGTTCAAAGCGGGCGCCAATCTCCGTCATGGCTTTGATAATCTTCTCAATATCGCGGAAACGGGCGCCGGTGCCCGGTCTGCCCGGCTCAATGCCAATACCCACCCTGCCCTTCTTAAACCTGCCGGTGACATCGTTGGTCTTGGCTTCCTCAGTGCCCCGCCCGGCGCACCCGGTGACCGGCTTGCTCAGGAGCGGATTGGAATAGATAGCGCGGAGGGCGCGGGGATAGGGCGGGATTTCATAGATTAAGGCATCAGTGGGACAGACGCCGGCGCGGAAGCAGACACCGCACTCCACGCATTCATCCTGGTCAATGACCGCCACATCTTCAATGCGGATGACGCCCAGAGGGCAGTAAGGCTCACAGGCACCGCAGGCGGTACATGCCTCCTTGTTCACCTTCATGTCAGCCCCTTTCCGCTTTATGTCAAGCGTGTCAAAAGCCTTTTTGATACACAGGAATTGTAGCATTGAACGTGCTCTGCCATCAACTTATTGGCAGAGCTAAGGCATGCAAAGGAGTATGAGGCGCACTGCAGAAAGAAATATGATAGAAATCATTTACGCTATACATCGTATGTGCTAATTTTTTTATTACCTTCGGGAAGGAGGCAAGCAATGTATGTGCAAGAGGTGGTCAGACTTATCTATATTACCTACTTCATCGGCATCAGTTTGTTCATGGTCTTCTTCATTGTCAAGGTGAAGGGGAAGGAGTGAACAATGGAGCGGCAAGAGAAAATCTGGCTGATGGTCCTCGTGACCGTGTTCCTGGTCTTCAATGCACTTACGCTGTCACCCCTGATTCCCTGGCAGAAATGGCTGTTATGGTCTCACCCCACGCCGAGTAAAAGCTTCACTATTGAAATGGCGAACTACCAGATAAAGGTGCCCCCACAAGGCATGGAGGTCAATGCCGAGGAGTTTGTGGAATTCATCGCCACCTCTCAGGACGTCACCTACGGCTTCGGCGTGTTCCGCAGTGACGGCACACTTGTTTTCCAGATGCAGGTCATCCCGGGACGCGCCAACCGTCTTGTCTGGAAGTTTGACAATCCCGGTCTATACAGCATCCGCTCCACCGAGTATTCAGGACCGCGTCACCAGGATATGTTCCTGAAAGACGTCATCAGAGTTAAAGGATAAGGAGGAAGGGCGTGGCACAGCTTGGCTTTCAGGAGAAATGGACATTACGGTTTGCGGTGGTGGGGCTTCTCTTTCTGGCTCTTGCCGGACTTGAAGGCGTGCTGATGCGGATTGACCTGGTCAATGAACACGCGCTCATTGGATTACAGGGTGCTCTGAATATCATCCGTCCAATCAGTCCAAACGTCAGTCCCGCCGAGTATTTTTATGCCACGCTTACCGCCCATCCCATCGTGGGCATTTACGGGTTCGCTTACATGTGTGTGATGGGTGCTTTCTATTTCCTGGTGCCCTTTTTGCTCAAGAAAGAAATCCGCTACAAGAAGCTGGTGCCGCTTAATTTCTTTCTCCAGATTGTGGGAGTATTGCTTGCCTGGGCATCAGGTTTCTTCCTGCTCTTCAATGCCCTTTACACTCTTTACTGGCCCCTGCCAGTGTCTTTTGACCGGGTGCCGGTTGCCGGCAGTGCTCTTTTTGGACTGGGGCTGGCTCTTATTGAGATTAACATTCTCATCTTTGCCTTTAATCTATTTGCCACCGTGCTTAAGAAGGGCAATCCCACGCCGGGGTATTCCCTGCGCCGGTATCTGTCTGAAGCCTTCGGCATATCGCGCATGATACGGTTTTTCACCCGGAAAACCAAAACGGAAGATGACATACGCTATGAGGAGCTACCGGTATTCATCGTCGCCGTGGGGCGCGGCTCAATAGACACGGTGATTAACGCGGTGGTCCTGCTCTCCGCCGGCGTACTTCTGCTCATTTATGCCGTGCCTGCCCTGGCGGCGGGGCTCTATCTTAATCCGCAGGCGATAGACCCTTTGATTTACAAGAACTGGTTCTGGTGGGGACTGGATATGGTGGCGGATGGCAATGTGCTGATGTATGCCGCGGGCACATGGTACCTGCTTATCCCGCTACTGGTGAACCGCCGGCTTTACGGCGAGTCAGTGGTCAGGACAGTGATACTGGTTGACCTCCTCGTCTCGCTGGGCGTGTGGAGCCATCACCTGATGGCTGACCAAGCGCAACCGTGGGCGCTGAGGCTATTTTCCGGTCAGTTCATCACCTGGGGCGAGTTTTTCACCATGGGGCTCACCATTTTTGCGGTGATGATGACCATCTGGCTGGCGAGGCCGGTCAAATTCTCTCCGCCGCTGAAGTTTGCATTAGGCTCTATCTTCAGCTTCGCCGCGGGAGGGATGGCTGGAATATTCCAGGCTAATACCGGTCTCAATGTCGTCGCCCACAATACCCAGTTAATTGTTGGTCCCCACGCGCATACCATGTTGCTTGGCGGATTGTCCATGTTGCTTTTCGCCGTCATCTATGCACTGGTGCCTATGCTCACCAAGATAGAAATCAAAAACAGCCGCCTGGTGGACATTCATCTGTGGGGCTGGCTTATCGGAGCGTTTATCATGACCAGCGCCATGGGCTGGGCAGGCAACCTGGGCATGCTCAGGAGGACATTATACACTGATGGGAGCTTTCAGCCGTACATGGTGATAGCCATTATCGGGGCGGGCTTGATGGCAATCGCGTTCTTCGGTTTCCTGATTAACATCATAAGGAGCCTGGGATGGCGGAACGTAGTCAGTCTCTTTATTCCCGCAAGAGCGAAGGCGTAGCAAGCCGTTATTTTGCTGGCTTGAAGCCTTACTTCTTGGTGACCAAACCGGAGACAGTCACACTGCTGGTTTTCACCGGTGTGGTCGGCTTTGCCGTGGCGAGCCGGGGAGTGTTCCCTGCCGGGGATTTTCTGGTGTTCCTGGCGGCATTGACGCTCGGGTGTGCCGGGGCTAACACGCTCACCTGCTATTGCGACCGCGATATTGATGCCATCATGGTCAGGACCCGGAAAAGACCCATCCCCTCATTGCACCTTGCCCCGAGCAGGGCACTCATCTATGGGCTGGCGCTCTCTGCCCTCGCCCTGGCGCTTTCTCTGGAGCTTAATGCGCTCACTTTTCTGTTAATTCTTGCCGGTATTTTGAATAACGTCATCATGTATAGCGCCTGGACGAAGAGAAAGACTCCTTTTAACATCATCATCGGCAGTCTGGCGGGAGGATTGCCGGCAGTGGCAGGATACGCGGCATATGCCAGTGCCATAGACCTGCGGGCGCTGTTTTTGGGCGGCATCGTCATGGTGTGGATTCCGGTGCATATCTGGAGTCTGGCTATCAAGTATGCGGAGGACTACCGAAGGGCTGGTGTGCCGATGCTCCCCGTATTGGTAAGCCAGAAGAACGCGGTAAGGATGATTGCCTTTGTCTCCTGTCTTATGGTGGTGGTATCGCTCGTTCCGGTTGCTCTGGGCTTATTCGGGCTCATTTATTTTTACAGTGCCGTGGTTCTGGGAGCAATATCACTGGCTTTAAGCTTCTGGCTTATGGTCAGTCCATCAGATGGCAGAGCCTGGGCTGTTTTCAAAATATCCAGTATATATCTGGGATTGCTTTTCCTGTCAGTCCTGCTTGATTTCCTCCTGACTGTGTAATCTTCAGGGCAGTAATTTATCTGCACTGGCTCACCTCCTGGGCACGAAATCTGCTTGACAAACTTTCCTGTCCGATATAAGATGGCACGAAACCCATCAACCATAATCATTCAGGAGGGAGAAATGCCGAAATTCAGTGCCAATCTATCCATGCTGTTCACCGATGTAGAGTTCATCAAGCGCTTTGAGCGCGCGGCAAAAGCCGGCTTCAAGGCAGTGGAGGTCCAGTTCCCCTATGAGAAGCCCAAAGAGGAAGTCGCTGAGGAGCTGAACAAATGGAAGCTGGAGATGGTGCTCCACAATACTCCGGCGGGCAACTGGGCAGCCGGGGAGAGGGGAATTGCCGTTTTACCCAACCGGGTGGCTGAGTTCAAGGAGGGCGTGGCGAAGGCTATTGACTACGCCAGGGCGCTCAAGTGCAAGCGCATCAATTGCCTGGTGGGGTTGACGCCGAAGGACATCCCGGCAGATAAAGTGCGCCAGACGGTGGTGGACAACCTGCGCTGGGCGGCGGGAGAGATGCAGAAGGCAGGCATTTTCCTGCTGGTGGAAGCGCTCAGCACGGTGGTGCCCGGATTTTACCTGACAACGACCAAAGACGTGCTCAGCCTCATCAATGACGTCAACCACCCCAACCTGTATATCCAGTATGACATCTTCCATATGCAGATAATGGAAGGCAATCTGACCAATACCATCAGAGCCAATCTCAGTAAAATCAAGCATATCCAGATTGCCGATAACCCCGGCAGGAATGAACCGGGTACCGGCGAAATCAATTTCACCAACCTGTTCAAGTTCATTGACGAAGCCGGCTATGACGGCTGGATTGGGTGTGAGTATAAACCCAGCGGCAAGACTGAGGACGGTCTGGGCTGGATGAAACCATACCTGAAGTAAGAGAATAGAAAGAGGAGGAAAAAGTATGGCAAAAATCTTAGGCTGGATAGGACTGGGTATCATGGGGAGGCCCATGTCCGGGCACCTGCTGGCGGCAGGGAACAAAGTCTATATTTATGACGTGGTTCCCGCTGCAGTGAAGGAGGTGGAGAGCAAAGGCGGCATCCCCTGCAAGAGCGCCAAAGAGGTGGCGCAGAAGTCAGACATCATCTTCATCATGGTCCCGGATACTCCTGACGTGGAGGCAGTGCTATTCGGCAAAGACGGTGTGGCAGAGGGACTGAAGAAGGGTTCAGTTGTGGTGGACATGAGCTCAATTTCACCCATTGCGACCAAAGAGTTCGCCAAAAAGATAAAGGACCTGGGCGGCAAGTATCTTGATGCGCCGGTCTCCGGCGGTCAGGTGGGCGCGGAGAAAGCTATCCTGTCTATCATGGTCGGCGGCGATGCCGCCCTGTTTGAGGAAATCAAACCCTACTTTGAGAAGATGGGCAAGAATATTGTGCTCATCGGCGATAACGGCGCCGGACAGACCTGCAAGGTGTGCAACCAGATTGCGGTAGCCCTGCATATTCTTGCGGCTTCTGAGGCTCTCCTTTTAGCCTCCAAGGCTGGCGTTGACCCGGCGAAGGTGAGAGCCGCGCTTATGGGCGGTCTGGCTGGTAGCCGCGTGATGGAAGTGCTGGGCGAAAAGATGATTAAGAGAACGTTCCAGCCCGGCTTCCGCATCCGCCTGCACCAGAAAGACCTGAACCTGGCATTGCAATCAGCGCGCAGTCTGCATATGAGCGTGCCTGGCACGGCAATCGCCCAGGAAATGTTCAATGCGGTGGCGGCTGATGGCGGCATTGACCTGGACCATTCAGCGATGGTCCAGGCGCTGGAGAAGCTGGCAAACCATAAGGTGGCTTAGCACCAGAAAGAAACGTAAGTCAGGTGTGCCTGTTTCTGCGATATCCCGCACCGGCAGGAGCAGGCACACTTCTTTTTGTGATATAAATCATAGTCAGTGATGGTGATTTCTTTTATGCTGGTATGGAAAGGTCAGGATAGGTAACAGGCTATGGCCAGCAAATGTCCCGGTCAAGATATAAGAAAGCTCAGAGTGGCGCTTTACCGGTGCCCTCATTGTCACGCAGAAGTGGAGATGTTTTCTGACGAACTGAAGGTGAAGTGCCATCAGTGCGGTAAGTATGTTTATAAGGAATCCGTCCCATCCTGTATTGACTGGTGCGCTTCAGCCCGTCAGTGTCTGGGCGAGCAGCGCTGGAAAGAGCTGAAAGGCGAACAGTGAAGATAGGCGCCTACCGTACGCATCTTTGCCGCGCCTGTTTAGTTTATTGAGGTTGCCCTGTCCGTGCTCCCCGCACTGACAGATGGAGAAGATTGCCCCCGCCCCACGCTGAGATTCTTCAGTCGCTACACTTGCTCAGAAGGACCATCCGTTAAACCAGAACCGTTAAGCCTGTCATTTACATCTGCCTCAGGCTGGTGATAGAATGATAGGGACATGACAGAGGAATCATTCACCAGCGGTGTCACCCCAGATGTGACCTGCAACTTTTTCTCAGAGAAGGGGTGGAGCAGGGAGCAGGTGCCCATACCTGCGGAAATGGAGCTAACCATTTATGTCAACAGGCAGGAGGTGGTCACCGTCCTGTGCACACCGGCCAAGCTAAACCAGCTGGTGATTGGTTTTCTTTATTCGGGAGGCATCATCTCAGGATTGCAAGATATAGCCATGTTGCGTGTCTGCGCAGAAGAACCGATTGCTGATGTCCGGCTGAGAGACGGCCTGGCATACCAGGAGCCGGCCGGGCGCACGCTGACCTCCGGGTGCGGACGCGGTGTCAGCTTCAAAAAGGATTTCAAAAAGGTAAGTTCAAGCCTTACTGTCACGCCGGAGGATGTGCTCGCCCTGATGAAACAGCTATATGAACAGCAGAACCTTTTCCAGCGGGGAGGCGGCATTCACTGCTCCGCCCTGTGTGACCGCTCACAAATCCTGGTGCTGGCGGAGGATATCGGGCGGCACAATACGCTGGACAAGATTGTGGGTGAATGCCTGATGCGCAAAATCCCCACGCAGGACTGCATCCTGCTGACCACGGGGCGCATTTCATCAGAGATGTTAGCTAAAGCGGCGAGGATGCAGGCACCAATCGTGGTGTCACGCGGCTCGCCCACCGACCGCGCCGTGGCGCTGGGAAATGAGCTGGGCGTTACGGTAATCGGCTATGCCCGCGGGAACCGCCTGTCCGTATTTTCCTGTGAAGAGCGCGTGCCTGCGGCTGGTGTGACCACTGGAAGATAAAAAGCGCAGGAGGAACTTATGCCATTCCGCATTGGACCATGGGAAATAGCACTCATCCTGGTCATCATCCTTATCGTCTTTGGCGTGGGCAAACTGCCACAGGTCGGCGGAGCCATCGGGAAAGCGATGCGGTCTTTCCGCAAAGCGCAGCGCGGGGAGGATGAGGATGATGAAGAAGAAGAAGAGGAGGAGAAGACAAAAAAGGCAGAGAAAACCGCCAAAAAACAGGATGAGGAACGCTCAGACAAGAGCTAACGCCGCTCCTCCGCTTTCTGCTTTCACTGCGCTTTTTCCCGCACGGCTAAGGAACAGGTAATGGACTTTTTCGGCATTGGCTTTGGCGAACTGCTATTGATTCTGGTCATTGCACTCATCATCTGGGGACCAAGACGACTTCCCGAGATTGCCCGCACCATCGGTAAAACCGTGCGTGCGCTGAGGAAATCAACCTATGATTTTACCTCTCAGGTCACTAAAGAGATAGAGTTCTCAGAAGTGGAGCAAAAAGAAAAGCGCTCTTCATCTGAAGACGCCAAGAAAGCCGGGGAAGCCAAAGGGCAGTAACTTTTCCATGAGCACTGAGACCAAGACGCCGTTTCTCAGCCATCTCCTGGAACTGCGCACCCGCCTCATCAGAAGCGTGATTGCCATCGCCGTGGCATCCGTGATTGCCTTTTTCTTCTACGACTGGCTGTTCTATTTTCTCAAACTGCCCGCAGAGGGCATCAACCTGGTATTCATTGAGATGACAGAGATGCTGGGCACCATCATGCGGGTGTGTCTGGTTGCCGGCGTCATGCTTGCCATGCCTTATATCGTCTATGAGGTCATCATGTTTGTTTCCCCGGCGCTCACCGCGCGGGAGAAAAGGTACGTGTATATCATACTGCCCTGGATAGCGCTGATGTTCTTCGGCGGGGTCGCCTTCGGCTACTTCGTTTTGCTGCCGCCGGCGCTCCGGTTTCTGCTCAATTTCGGCGCGGGCATCGCCACGCCTGAAATCAGAATCGGCAACTACATTTCTCTTATCACGAGGCTTCTGCTTGCCATAGGCATCGTCTTTGAGATGCCAGTCATCACCACGTTCCTCGCCCGGCTCGGCGTGCTCACATCACAGTGGCTTGCCCGGAGGAGAAAGGCGGCAATCATCATTTCTTTCATTCTTGCGGCGATGATTACACCTACCTTTGACCCCATCAACCAGACGGCGGTCGCCGTGCCGCTTATCGCCCTATACGAGCTCAGCATCTGGCTTGCCTGGCTGGTCCAGCGCCGTAAGGCAAAACAGACACAGGAATAGCTATTCCACCACGATGTAGTCCCGCCGGCCAAGCCCGTGCTCAAGGGCGGTTGCCACGATGGGGAGTTGCCACGGGTCTTTTGTGAGCAGGTTGTCCGCCTTGTAGGACAGGAGGAGGCGCACGCCTTCCACATCAATCGCCACGGGGTCGCCGGAAGCCAGGACAATACCCGGTGTTACCAGCTCCCCGCTTGCCGGACCGCCGGAAACAAACGCTTTCCGCCCGTCTTTGATGATGAGGTCAGCCTGCCAGCATAAATTCACCTCTGCCAGCTTCTCCTCAAGGTATCTGGCATGGAAGTCCCGCCGCACCGCCAGGTGCACGAAACCGAAAGGCAGTTTGAGCGCGCCGGTATAGCGCGCCCATTTGTGGGTCTTCATACAGGGCAGGTAAATCATTTTGTCTGCCTCATAGGCGGAACGCGGCATGGGCACAGATTCCAAATGCTTGCCGTCTATTTTCACGTTTACCCAATCATCAGGGTGCTCGTCAAACGCAATCAATTCCACGCCAAGGTCATTTGCCAGTTCTTCAACACCGAGGTTTCTCATGACGCGGCGGGTGGGCTGCCAGAGCACGCCGGACCATTCCCCGACCGTGACCTTTGCCCCGATATCCCGCAGAATTTCAATCACCGCGCGCAGGAAAGAGACGTCTGTGGAGGCGGGGAAGGGGTCATCGCTATTGAAATTGGGTTTGATGAAGACGCTATCGCCATGCTGGACCAGCCTGTCCAGCCCGCCGAGCAGTGAAAGCACATCAGCCACGGATTTCTTTATGTCTTCGCCTGCCTTCACCTTCGCCACGAGCGGCCTGTCTTCTTTCTGCCAGAGGTTAATCTTGCGTGGCTTGGGTGCTACCACGGGAATCTTTTTCGGGGCGCTATCCGCCAGGAAATGATAGACACCTGATATTTTGCCCATACCCATGCCCTCCTCTTTTCAGTTTACCAGCGCGCGGGGTTTTACGCCAGCTCAGCAATCAAACGCACCGCTATTGACAAAATTTCCAAATAAAGATTTAATTAAATTCGCAGTAGTGCGCGCTTTTTCCATGCGCAAGGAGGTGCTACGTCCAGATGACTTTTAATATCGCCCACACACCAGCCACCATCAAAGAGCTGGAAGAAATTGCCAGACAGATACGTATTGACCTTCTGGAAATGATTTACACGCGCAAATCCGGGCACCCCGGCGGCTCGCTCTCCGCCGCTGACATCATCACCGCGCTTTTCTTTCACCAGATGCGCATAGACCCGGAGCGCCCCAACTGGGAAAACCGTGACCGCTTCATCCTGAGCAAAGGACACGCCTGTTCTACCCTTTACGCCGTCCTAGCCAAGAAGGGGTTTTTCCCGGAGCAAATCTGTGATGCCTGGGGGCAGATTGGTTGCTGTCTGCAGGGACACCCTGACCGCATCAAAACACCGGGCGTGGACATGACCAGCGGCTGTCTGGGACATGGCATCAACATTGCGGCGGGTTTATGCCTTGCCGCCAGGTTGAAGGGACAGGACTACCGCACCTATGTCCTTCTCGGTGATGGAGAAATCCAGGCTGGCATCCTGTGGGAAGGAGCCATGCTGGCGGGCAAATACAAGCTGGACACGCTCATTGCGGTGATGGATTATAACCGGGTACAGCTTGACGGCACGGTTGAGGACATCATGCCCATTGAGCCGGTCAGGGCAAAGTGGGAGGCGTTCAACTGGGCAGTGATGGAAATTGATGGGCACAATATGAAGCAGATTGTGGACGCGCTGGACAAAGCTACTGAAGCTAAGGGCAAGCCTACCATTATCATCGCCAGCACCGTGAAGGGAAAGGGCGTCTCCTATATGGAAGGCAAATCAGAATGGCACGGCAAGGTGCCCGGCGATGAAGAATTCAAGCAGGCGATGAAGGAGCTAGGCAAGAATGTATAAGCGTGATATGACCCGCAAAATCTTTGGCGAGGCGCTAACCGAATATGGCGCCAAAAATAAAAACGTGGTCGTCCTGACGGCAGATGTGGGCTCTTCCCTGATGGTGCACGTCTTCGGGCAGAAGTTTCCGGACCGGTACTTTAATGTGGGCATCGCCGAGGCAGGGATGGTGGATACGGCGGTGGGCTTTGCGCTCGGCGGGCTGATTCCATTTGCGACAACCTTTGCCGGGCTGCTCATCAGAGCCACCGAGCAGATAAGGACCTGCGTGGCTTACGGCAAGACCAATGTCAAACTTGTGGGCGGATTTGCCGGTCTGTCTAACTTCAAAGATGGTCCCACCCACCATTCCATCATGGATGTGGCCATCATGAGGGCAATGCCGGGGATGACCGTTCTGGTGCCGTCAGACACCATTGAAGCTAAGAAGATGATTCCACTCATGGCGGAGCATGACGGACCGGTTTACATCCGCATCAGCCGGGCGGAGATGCCCATTCTCTTTGATGAAAGTCATAAAGTCCAGCTGGGCAAGGGTATTGTGGTGCGCACTGGCAGTGATGTGAGCATCATCGCCAACGGTCACATGCTGAGCCGGGCGCTGGAGGCGGCAGACCAGCTCAAGACCAAGGGGATTGCGGCAAGGGTGATTGACCTGCACACCGTCAAACCGCTTGATGCCGACCTGCTAAGGAAGTGCGCGCAGGAGACGGGTGCCATCGTTACGGCGGAGGAGCACTCAATCATAGGCGGTCTGGGCAGTGCGGTGGCGGAGTTTACCGCCAAAGAATACGCAGTCCCCATTGAGATGGTGGGCATTGCTGATACGTTCACCGAGACAGCACTGGACCACGATTCCCTGATGGACTGCTATGGCATGTCCGTGCAGGATATTGTGGCAGCCGCCCAGCGTGCCGTAGCTCGCAAAAAGAAGTAGGCGGAGGTGTCTCTATGGTTAAAACGAAAATAGGCGTTCTCACCGGCGGCGGCGATTGCGCCGGGCTTAATCCCGCCCTCAAGTGGGTGGTAAACACCGCCATGGACAGGCGGCTCACGGCAGAACGGGGCATTGAATATGAGGTGTGGGGTATAACGGACGGGTGGAAAGGTCTGATTGAAGTTGACCCGGCAAACCCTTCCCAGAAACACATATACCCGCTCAATCCAGAGATGGTGCGCACGTGGGATAGATACGGCGGGACGATGCTGGGCACCTCCCGCACCAACCCCTATAACCCCAAGAATGACCAGTCAAAGAAGACGCTCAGCAATATTGAGAAGCTGGGCTTGAACGCCATCGTTGCCATCGGTGGCGATGATACGCTGGGAGTGGCGGCAAAGCTTTCCAAGGAAGGCGTCAACGTGGTCGGCATCCCGAAGACGATTGACAAAGACCTCACTGAAACGGACTATACTCTGGGCTTTGAGACCGCCCTCAACGTCATTACGGAAGAAATAGACCGTCTGCGCACTACCGCCGGCTCCCACAAGCGCATCTTCGTAGTGGAGACGATGGGACGGAACGCGGGCTGGCTGGCGCTCAAGGGCGGCGAGGCAAGCGGCGCCTTCATCATCCTCATCCCGGAATATGATTTCTCCATCGCCCGGGTGAACGAGCTTATCCTGGAGCACAGACAGGAGGGGTCACGGTATGAAATCGTAGTTGTGGCAGAGGGTGCCAAGCCGCAGGGCGGCACGGAGTTCACCCAGGACGACCGCATAGACAGCTTCGGGCACAAGGCACTGGGCGGCGTGGGCGAGTTCCTGGCACGGGAAATTTCAAAGGGCACCGGGATTGAATGCCGCAGTGTTACTCTCAGCCACCTCCAGCGCGGCGGCGCCCCGTGCGCCTATGACCGCCGCATGGGAAGGTACTTTGGCATTGCCGCGGTTGACCTTATTGTGAAGAAGGACTTCGGCAAGATGGTGAGCTACCAGAATGGGAGAATCACCGCGGTGCCTCTGAGCAAGGTCATCGGCAAGCTCAACCTGGTTGACGTGAAGACCCAATATGATACTGACCGCTATAATGGAAGGCGAACGGTGCTGGAGACGCAATTCTAAAAAAACAAACTCTAAATTCTAAACCTTAAATAAATTCAAATGACCGAAACCAAAAGCTCAAAAAGGTGGTGGCCATAAGGTACATCGGAGTAATTATTAAGATGTCAACAGCTAGAAGGGCAGGGAAAAATGGCTTTTGATGCTAAGAAAATTGATAGCCTGGTGAAAGACGCCGTTTTCGGCGAGGATTCCATTAAGACGAAAAGCAGGCAAGAAATCAGAAAGCTGGCGAAGGCACGGGGGATTTTTCCGGCGAGCATTCAGGGTCTTTATGAGGCGGCAGGGAAAGGTCTGTACCGCAATAAGACCGTTCCCGCCATCAATGTCAGGGGCATGACCTATGACGTGGCACGGGCGGTCTTCCGCGCCGCGCTCAAGAATGATGTCGGCGCTTTTATCTTTGAAATTGCGCGCTCTGAGATAGGCTATACTCTTCAGCGTCCTGATGAGTATGCCGTCTGCGTACTCGCCGCCGCGGTCAGGGAAGGCTTCAGGGGTCCGGTTTTCATCATGGGAGACCACTTCCAGGTTAGCCGCGCCAAATTCCTCAGCGAGCCGCAGAAAGAGCTTGCCGCAATTGAAGCGCTCATTAAAGAAGCGGTCGCCGCCGGATTTCTCAATATTGACATTGACGCGTCTACCGTAGTTGACCTGAGCAAGCCCACGCTGGAAGAGCAGATGGCGGTGAACAGCCAGATTACGGCAGATATGACCGAACTCATCCGCAGTATTGAGCCCCAAGGTGTGACCATCTCAATCGGTGGGGAAATCGGGGAGATTGGCAAGGCGAACAGCACCGTCGCCGACCTGCGCGCCTTTATGAAAGGGTACCTGAGCAAGCTTGACGGGAAGGTGAAAGGCATCTCTAAAATCAGTGTACAGACCGGCACCACCCACGGCGGAGTAGTCCTGCCTGATGGATCAATCGCCAGAGTCCAGCTTGATTTCAAAACCCTGGAAGACCTATCACGGGCGGCGCGGGAAGAGTTCGGAATGGGAGGAGCCGTCCAGCATGGCGCTTCCACCCTGCCGGATGAAGCGTTTGACATGTTCCCCAAGGTGGGTACACTGGAAGTACACCTCGCCACGGGATTCCAGAACATCATTTATGACCATCCCGCTTTCCCCGAAGCCCTGATGAAACGAATCCAGAATGGTCTCTCCGCAAAATACGCCAGCGAGCGCAAAGAAGGAGAAACCGATGAACAGTTTTACTACAAGACCCGCAAGAAAGCCTTTGGCGATTTCAAGAAGGAAATCTGGGACCTGCCGGAAGACATCAAGAAGAAGATTGGCGAGACGCTGGAAGAGCGCTTTGCCTTCATCTTTAACAAGCTGAACGTGATGGGAACGGTAAAGCTGATTGACCAATACATCTGCCGTACCGCCTGAGCAAAATCAAAATATTATGCAAAGGAGTCACTATGAACACCCGTGAGCGTTTTCTCTCAATCATGACCTTCCAGGAGCCGGGCAGTCTGAAGTGGGAGTTCGGCTACTGGGCGGGAACACTGCGGCGGTGGTATAAAGAAGGTCTGCCGAAGAAAAGGGGCATCCCTGACCATCTTGCTGACGGCACCGGTGTTTTAGCTGAATCTGCTGGAGCCAGCCTGGGCCGGTATACTGACTATGATGCCCATGAGTATTTTCACCTGGACCCCCATTTTGTCCGCGTGCCTCTGGCGATGGGCGCAGTCCCACCATTTGAAGAAAAAATCATTGAAGACCATGGGACCTGGTCTATCTGGCAGGACCCTGAGGGCTGTCTGCGCAAAGACTTTAAAAACCGCGCCGGCGTGCCCATGTTCATCCGCGGGCCGGTGCAGACCAGGGAGGACTGGGAACGCTATAAGGCTGAGAGACTTCAGCCGACTCTTAAAGGAAGGCTACCTGAGAATTGGCCGCAACTGGTGAAAGAATACCGGCAGAGAGATTATCCCATCGGGTTAGGACAGCTCTATGGCTTCTTCGGCACGCCGCGCAATCTCTTCGGAGTGGAGGAGCTTCTCATCAAATACTATCAGGACCCTGACCTGATGATAGATATTAACAACTATCTGGCGGACTTCTGGATTGCCCTGTTTGACCAGGTGCTGAAAGAGATTACGGTGGACGCCGTGCTCATCTGGGAAGACATGTGCTACCGCAGTGGACCGCTGATTTCCCCGGAGATGTTCCGCCAGTTCATCATGCCCGGCTACAAGAAGCTGACCTCCTTTGCCCGCGACCATGGCATCAGGGTGATTGAAGTTGACTCAGACGGTGATATCTGGAAGCTGATTCCCCTGTGGCTGGAGAGCGGTGTGACGGCGCTTTACCCCTTTGAGGTTGCCTCCAACATGAACGTGGTGGAGGTGCGCAAGCAGTTCCCGAAGCTCGCCATACACGGCGGCATAGACAAGCGTGCGCTCATTGAAGGCAAAGAGGCTATTGACCGCGAGCTGGAGGCTAAAGTCCCCTTCATGCTGAAGCACGGCGGCTATGTGCCGACTGTGGACCACCTCGTCCCCATGGATGTGCCATTTGCCCACTTTAAATACTACCGTGAAAAGCTCAACCAGATGATAGAGAAAGCCGGGAAGTAGCTCTAAAAAAGCCAGGTCAAATATCTTTTGACAATCAGTCAATTCTTCTTTAACTTTTATAGTTAAAGGGCGCACTGAAACAACCGGTGGTCAATATCACCTTTCAATTTGACCGCGGCGAAGCTACAGAAATTATACTTTACCTTGCTGAAAGAATATCTGATTCCGGCATTTACGGGCTTGGTAAACTGCGCTACCTGGTAGATAAGACCGGTCTTGAGAAATATTTAAAGCCGCTACAGGTGCTCATACCAGATAGCTAACTCTGGCATCAGCCTTCATGCGGTGTCTGCTGATTCTGACACATAGTTCCAAATGGAAAAAAGTACTTTATGGGGGGCTTACCAATTGGCTATTCAATAAACGTGAGAACCTCACTACAATTAAGAAAGGGGACCCCCAAGTCACAAAAGTCGACCGCGTGCAACAGTCTGGAAAGGAAAGGCGAGATGGGAGAATCCAGAGAAAACCCCAGGTCAGGCATTGCTGAGCTCTCAAAAATCTTTGAAGAGTATAAGAGCAAGCTGGAAGGGGCAGAGCGTGAGTCTCAGGAGATAATCAATCGCGCCTGGCAGAAAGCGGAAAGCATCATTGCAGAAGCGCAGAGGAAAGTCCAGGGAGAAGCGGAAAAGATTATAAGAGACGCCAGATTGAAAGCGGAGCAGATAGTCAAAGAGGCGGATGAGAAGGTCAGAAAAGAAGCCAAAGAGAAGGTTAAAAAAGAGACGGAGCGGGTCATTGCCGAGGCAAAGCACAGTGCTGAAAAGCAGGCGGCGGAGATAATCGCCGCGTCCCGAAGAGAAGCGGAGATGATTATCGGGGAGGCGAAAGAATATGTCCGCGCCGAGACCCAGAAGGAAGCGGCAAAAGTCCTGGCAGAGGCACAGAAAATAGCTTCAGAAATAACCTCAAACTCCATTGCCTCAATTGACGAGACGAGCAAACTGCTGACGGAAACATTGAAAAAAGCGGAGGAAACCGTCAAGCGGTATGAAATGCAGATGCAGTCAGATTTAGGACAGTTGCTTCTGGAAATTGCCAGAGCCCGGGAACGGCTGGAAAGCCAGAATGAAGCGCAAACAGCTAAGAGTTTCCAGTTAAACGGGAGTGGGAAAACAGCTGAAAGTAAATCACTGGCGGGTTCAAAGAAACTGGAAATAGCCCCGCCTTATGATGCCATGCAAATAAAGAAGCTGGTTGACTTCCTGAAAAAAGTGCCCAAAATCCAACTCGCCGGGGAAGCTTATGATGATAACATCGCTTCCATTTACATCAATATCCTGGAGCCATTGCCCTTGCTGGCAGTGTTGAGCGAAATGTCGCTCATCGCCGGCTTTACCACACTGGGAGACACCATCAAGCTTAAGCTGGTGAACGGCAGGAACGTAAACTAGCATTCCCTCCCTGCAACCCCATTTCACTGAGTATGCCAGGGCTGAGACAGAAGGTCCTGGCATACGGCTTTTACTCCCCTTAACCTTTTCCTTTCAGGGATAAAGAGAGGGCTTTTATCATCTTTACGCGGTGAGCAACGGCGTCTACCACCTTTCCGTCCCGGACTATGCCGGTCTGATTGGCATCATGGAGAGTAGCGGACTGTGTAAAACTGCATTTCTTCACCATGAAATGCCAGTACCCGGCGCGACGGCACCGCACAGAAGAGCACCGGTCCCGTTTGACATCTCCGGTTGTTTTATCCGTAATTCATACGGTACTTTGATGTTTATCCCCTCATGTAAGCCTGCTTAAGACAACGAAGTTCCCAGACTGATTTGCTTTAACTCTGTATGCAGAAATACTAGAAAGTGAACAGGAATAATCAGAAAATTGAGCGTAGTCAAGGCACTCAGTAGCATCTTATCCTTTGCGATAGGCAAGAAATCAATTGAAATAAAAGCTTCTTTCTGAATCTGCTGACCCCCCTAAATCATCCCTGGAAAAGGGCTGGGTAATTGCCAACCATATCCTGGTATCTCTCCACATTGCGATTACCTCAAGTGTATTGTCCTTCGGCTTGGGCTTTAGCGGCTCTGGATTGTCAGTCTACTCCGGGCGTCTCCTCTTTGCTTTCGCCATAGTAGGCTTGTTAGACTTCTTCATTGCTGACCCAGGGAAATACCGGGAGTTCAGAGACAGGGAAAAAAGATCCAGAGAAAAAGCCAGAGCGGTAGCCCATATCCAGGGTAAAGAGCTTTATGGCCTCATCAGAGAAGATGCTATCTCTATTATTGAGGCCGCCGCCAAAAAATATCAGGTGGAAATCAAGAGCAGGGAAATCTCTGACTATATCCACGCCCTCAGAGAGGCCAATTCCTCCCTCCAAAAACTTAACCTCACTCTCTTTACTGCCCTCAGAGAGATAACGAAGATTTATCCCGTTTCCGGCTCTGCCAAGAAAGCCTGATTGCCCCGCCTGGCTCAGGGGCACATTTTCTGGCAGTCATTCTGAGTAACGGGGTAATGAAGAGGCTCGGGGTGAGGCGGGGTATGTCATAGGCACTCCACCATAAGACTCAGCGCTAAGTTCAGAGTGACACAGGCATACTATTAAAGCTGAAGCACGGAGAAGACAATAACACAAAAGACAGCTGGGTCTCTGCTTTAGACTGAGTTCACGGCGGCTTCAATTCTGCGCAGGGCTTCCTGGAGTATGCTTCTTGGGCAGGCGATGTTCATCCTCTGGAAGCCCGAGCCGCCGGCACCAAAGACGAAGCCGTCATCAAGCCCCACTCTGGCTTTTTCCCTCATGAAACGCCTCAGCGTCATATCGTCCATGCCCAGCGGCCGGCAGTCAAGCCAGAGCAAATAGGTGCCCTGGGGCTTGATTGGCTTGATTTTTGGAATTTTCTGGCGGAAATACTCCAGCGCAAAATCCAGGTTCTTTTGGAGGTAGTCCAGCAGCTGTTCCAGCCACTCATCGCCATAACGATAAGCCGCCTCCATCGCCACCAGTCCGAAGAGGTTCGGACCGGGGATGCCGCCTCTAGCTTCATTGAAACGAGCGCGCAGTTTATCGTTCGGGATAATGATGGAGGAAGCCTGCAGACCGGCGAGATTGAAGGTCTTGCTGGGCGCCATGCAGATGATACAGTTTTGCTCAAACTCCCTGGAAATAATAGCAAACGGCGTATGCTCATTGCCCTGAAACCTGATTTCACAATGGACTTCATCTGAAATCACGGTCGCCCCGTGCCTGATGACAATCTCTCCCATCTGCCTCAGCTCATCCGGTTTCCAGACCCGTCCGGTGGGGTTATGCGGATTGCAGAGAATAATAGCCTTTGCCCGGCTGGGGGTCTCACGCATGCCGATGGCGGGGCGGAACTTTTGCTCCAGATCAGCAAAATCCATTTCATAGTGCCCATCTATGAGCTTCAATTGATTGGTCGCCACCTGACAGCCGTTCTGCTTCACCGCCGGGAAAAAGGGGTAGTAGACCGGTTCCTGCAGTATGACTTCATCGCCGGGGTGGGTGAGCGCCCTTATGGCGATATTGACCGCCGGGATGACACCCGGCGTAAAAACTACCCACTCCGGCTTTATTTGCCAGTTAAACTTCCTCTTGAAGCGCTCAATAATGGCTTTCATTAAGCCGGGACCGGGCTGGGAATAGCCATAGATTTCATGCTCAGTCCGTTTCTTCAGTGCTTCAATAATCGGTCTGGCAACGGGAAAGTCCATATCCGCCACCCACATGGGAAGCACGTCTTCCGTCCCGAAGACAGCCCTCAGACTGTCCCACTTAACGCAATCAGTGTTTTGCCTGGGGTATATCCGGTCAAAATCATACTGCATACCGGCTTCTCCATTCCGCGCAGAATCGGGCGTTTCAGGGCGCGTTTTCCACTATTTTACTACGAACCAGACGGCCTGTCCCGCCCGTGTGAAGCGTATAAACGGTGTTATCAGGTTCCATGAATTTCTGGCCAGGTTTATGGTATATTAAGTATACCTGTTCAAAAGCAGTGTGCAAGTCAGCAAATCTCTGCTTTAACGATTAGAGAATTAGAAAAAGAAGTTGGACCTGTTTTCATTCTGGAGACCGCGCCCAATCATCACAGATAGCGAGCGCTCGCGCGGCATTCTCTGGTTTTCCCTTGAAGGGATGACCGCCCTGGGTCTATTCAGCATCACCACCAGCGGTTTTCTTGCCGCCTTTGCGCTGGCACTGGGTGCCAATAACATGCAAATCGGCATTCTGGCGGCTTTGCCTTTCCTCACGCAAATGCTCCAGCTTCCCTCTATCTGGCTGGTGGAGAAAATCAGGAGACGGAAAGCCATCACTCTGTTCACTTCAATACCAGCTCAGCTTACCTGGTTTATCATTGCCGTCATCCCTTTCTTGGTAAGGGCACCAAGCCCGCTGGCAATCTCTCTACTTCTGGTCCTTATGGGACTGCGCGGACTGATGGCGGCAGTGGGCAACTGCGCCTGGAACGGCTGGATAAGAGACCTGATTCCACAGGAAGTGCTGGGACGCAGTTTCTCAAGGCGGCTAATGCTATCCACGATGGTGGCAGTGGTTTTCAGCCTGGGGGCGGCGCTCTTCGTGGATTTCTGGCAGGGAAAGAAGACCGGTTATGAAAGCATCTTCGGCTACTCATACGTGCTTCTTTTCGGTGCCCTTTTCCTGGGCATGGCAAGCCTGCTCTTTCTGGCGCTTATGCCTGAACCGCTAATGCAGGCAGTGCCCGGCACTCAGCCGTCTATCTGGGAAAGGCTCAGTGCACCGTTCCGCAACCGCAACTTCAGGCAATTGATTCAATTCTTGTTTTTCTGGAGTTTTGCCTCTAATTTGGCGATTCCGTTTTTTGCGGTCTACATGCTCAAACGTCTCGGCTTGCCACTGTCCTGGGTCATCGGGCTGAGCGTCCTGAGCCAGCTATTCAATATCAGCTTCCTGCGCATCTGGGGCAGATTTGTGGACCGGTTCAGCAATAAGACCGTGCTTTCTCTGTGCGCATCCCTCTATCTCCTGGTAATCTTCGGCTGGACATTCACCGATGTGCCGAATAACTATTTGCTCAGCCTGCCACTACTGAGCATCCTACATGTCTTTGCCGGGATTGCCAATGCCGGCATAACCTTAACCATTGGCACCATCGGACTGAAGCTGGCGCCAGAGGGTGAAGCCACCTCATATCTTGCCAATGCGTCGCTCGCGACCAATCTCGGGACGGGGCTTGGGCCACTCTGTGGAGGTTTGCTGGGCGATTTTTTCAGCGCCCGAAATCTGGACCTCACCCTTACATGGAATGACCCAGTTATCTCAATACGCGCGGCTATGAGCTTGACCGGTCTTGACTTTCTCTTCGTAATTTCCTTCTTAGTTGGCTTGATGATATTGGGCATACTGGCTACCATTCATGAGAAGGGGGAGGTCAGCCGTGAAGTCATATTAGAGTCTCTGATGCTGCCGACCCGAGAAATCTCACGCCCCTTTAGCTCTGTCCCCGGATACAATCTGTTCAGTAACTTTCCCTTCGGGTACATCAAGAAGATTCCGGTACCCGGCCTTGATGCCGCCATCGGCGTCGCCGCTTTCCAGATTGCAGAGGCGGCAAAGGCGGCAACTACCGCGGCGATACGAGGTCACAAGATAACCAAACGGCTGGTCAAGGCATTGCAAGATAGCTTGAGCACGGTCTTCAGCTCAAAGGAAGAGGCGAAAGCTCACGGCGTTCAGATTACCCGTGAAGTGGCACGTGGCGCAATGCATGGTGCCGGAGAGAAGCCCGTTCTGGCTGATAATGAGCTCGCCCCGTTAACTGCCAGTGTGGTCAAAGCATCAAGCAAAGCCGGGGTGGACCCGCTAAGCGGTATACAGGGTGCCAGTCAGGGTATTGTGCAAGCGGCGATTGAAATGAAAGGCAACCTGACCGCGGCGACCATTCAGGCAATCAAAGCCGCCAGAGAACTGGCAAAACAGGCTGGCGTGAGTGAAGAATCAGCCGTGGTGAAAGCCTCAATTGGTGCACTGGAAGCCGCGCAAGCCGCTGGTCCGGAAGCGGTGCAAAAGGTTAAAGAGGCGCTACGTACGGAGCTGCAGACGCCCAAACAAAAGCCGGATTCAAAATGAAGTATAATAAGACCGAGGAGGAGTAAGCTTATGGTGAATATCAGCGAGCTGTTCAGTCTCAAGGGTGAAGTAGCCCTGGTCACCGGCGGCAATAGCGGTATCGGCAAAGCCATGGCGGAAGGACTGGCTTCCGCCGGCGCTGACATCGTGATTGCCGCCCGGGACGAAGCCAAGACCGCCCAGGTGGTCAAGGAGCTTCAGGATACCTACAAGGTCAAGGCTTTCGGTGTGAAGATGGACGTGGCAAGTGAGACAAGCGTGCAGGCAGGCGTCAAACAGGCGCTGGGCAAGTTCGGCAAAATCACCATCTTAATCAATAACGCCGGCACCAATATCCGCAAACTGCCCCAGGACTACACTGTGGAGGAATGGGACGCCATCATGAACGTGAATTTGCGCGGGGCGTTCCTGTGCTCCAAAGCGGTCTACCCCTCAATGAAAGCCAGCGGCGGCGGCAGGATAATCAATACCGGCTCCATGACCAGCCTGCTGGGCAACCCCAAGGTCCTGGTCTATGCTTGCTCCAAGATGGGGATTTTATCCCTCACTTACTCTCTGGCGTTAGCCTGGGTCAATGACAATATCCGGGTCAATGCCATACTGCCGGGGTGGATTGAGACGCCGCTGACCAAGAACGTGAGGGTGGCATTCCCCAACGTGGACCGCTTCATCAGAGAGAGAGTGCCCATGGGAAGGTGGGGGAAACCGGCGGATTTTATGGGAGCAGTGATTTTCCTGGCAAGCCACGCTTCTGACTTCATCACCGCTGAGTATATCAGGGTGGACGGGGGCTTTGCCCAGGGGACGAATAATCCAGAGCCTTATAACCAGTATCAAGCGTAGATTATCAAGGAGAAAAGATGATATGAAGACTAAACTGGGGATTACTTATGGCGTTGTTTCCCCAAACAAGGTGTCTCTTGCTCGCGAGACACAGGAATCGCGCATTGATGTCCTTGTGGAAGATGGGAAAAGGCGTCCGGGTGAGATAAATGTGGGGAGCAAGTTTTTTAGCCACATGCTTGCCGGTCTTGCCTCTCGTGCGTGTCTCAATCTTGATGTAAGCATAAAAAGCACACTGGCTCCGCTGCTTGACCACGTGATGACTGAGGATACCGGCTTGACCTTAGGGCGTGCTATCCGTGAAATGCTGGATGCAAGGCAATCCCAAGGAGTGAACGGCAGAGGCTTCTATACCGTCGCCTTTGATGAGGCGCTGGTTGCAGTTGCCCTCGCCTTTGATGGCCGGGCTTATACTTTTTTCAGAGGGGAAGTGCCCGGCATAAAACAGGAGCATGTGGAAGATACGCTATCCACCACTCTAAGACAGTTCTTTGAGGGCTTTGCCCAGGGAGCGGGATGTGCGGTACAAATACAGTTTTTTGCCGGGGAAGACGGTCACCATACCTGGGAGGCGGCGTTTAAAGCCTTTGGTGAAGCTTTGAGAGACACATTGGCGCCTTGTCCCTACCGGGCAGGAACAACAATCGGTTTGAAGGGCACCGGGATGGAAGGTAAGCTGTGAAGCGGATGACGCCCGGGGAGTGTTTCTGAATCTGGTTTGAAGCCAATTGGTCGGGGTGGGCGGATTTGAACCGCCGGCCACCTGAACCCCATTCAGGTGCGCTACCAGGCTGCGCTACACCCCGGTACCCCCTATACTAGCACAAATCCACGAGCGCAGCAATCACCAATCCCTAACCAAAGTTATGGTAGCTCCCCTAACTTTAGTTATCAAAAATACTTACTAAAGTTATGCTCACTAAAGTTAGTGCCACGGTCCCAGACCACCTCTAACTTTGGTAATACGAGCAATGCATACCCTAACGAAAGTTATCTAACTTTTGGTACTAGAGTGGCGTCGGAACTCATGGTAACCTCAAAAATGTCTGAAGAGAGGTTGTACCATGAGGACAGAACAGGCGTTTCGTGAATTCATCAACAGCCGCATCTCGGCAAACCTCAGCCCTAGGGCTATTGAGTGGTATGAGGACAGACTTGGTCCATTCGTGAAGTTCTGCGCTGCCTTTCCCCGCCGGCCGGAGCCCGTTGAGGAATTTCTGGCCAGCGTCCGAGGCAGCCCCGTAACCAAGCTTGACACCTTCAACGCTCTAAAGACATTCTTCAAATTCATCTGCCTCCGACACCGCATTCCTAATCCGATGGAGCTTGTCGCTCCACCCCACCGCCCAAAGGTCCGCATGGCGACTCTTGAACTCTGTGAACTAGCGATGCTACTGCAGCCAGCGGATTGCCTGAGGGACAGAGCACTTCTGAACCTCATAATCGACACTGCGGTGAGAGCCGGCGAGGTCTGCTC
>Ga0185342_1000282_pt1 | contig 28022 bp, 24 predicted proteins | sample ConPoolayeEmetaG_FD_128045 | JGI IMG/M metagenome (GOLD analysis project Ga0185342, IMG submission 128045) | Hot spring microbial mat communities from California, USA to study Microbial Dark Matter (Phase II) - Cone Pool mat layer E metaG... ... | reverse complement strand
AAAAATTATATAAAATATTATATAAAAATAATAAAATATAATAGACTATACCATTATAATAGAAATTTAATAAATAATATAATAAGTATAAAAACATAAAGATAATAAGTATAAAAGCATAAAGTAAAAATATAAATAAAGTGTTCTATATAAAAGATTTGTTTACATATACTCATACTTATATGTTTATACTAATAGATGTGTAAACAAATAAAAATGTAAGTAATTATTGGTATCGGTATCAAAAAATATGGGTTTTTTAAAAAATTTAAAAAATTTATTTTTTAGTCCTGTTACTTCTGGGCAGTCGAATTTTATTAATTTTAAAATCAAATGCTCAAGATGTAATGAAGAAATCTTAGTTAATTTAAGAAAGTCAAGTGACATTTCTAGGATATATGAAGATGAAGGTGGACCATCAGGTGCTTCTTTTTTTGTTAGGAAAGAAATACTTGGTTCAAAGTGTAATAATTTAATTTACTTGACTGCATATTTTGATGAAAGTTTTAATTTAATTTCTTCTGATGTATCAGGTGGTAAATTAATTGAATAAAAATACAGTAAATGAAAAATCAATTGAAAATAAATTTAAAGATTTAAATATTGCTAATAAAGATTTGAGCATTATTATCCTTGCGGCAGGCAAGGGCAAAAGAATGAAATCAGATTTGCCCAAAGTGCTCCATAAAATCTGCTTTAGACCGATTATTTATTATGTTTTATCAAATGCTTATAAATTAAATCCTAAAAACGTCTTTACAGTTGTAGGTTTTGGAAGAGATGTACTTCAGCAATATATTGAAGAAAATTTTAAAGATTGTATTTCTGTATTGCAAGAAGAACAGTTAGGCACAGCACATGCGGTTTTGTCTGTTGAAAAACACAAAAAAGTCTTGGGTAAAGAGGTCTTAATAATTGCAGGTGATATGCCTCTTTTAAGTTATGAAACATTATTAAAAACTCTAAAATTTAAGCATGAAAATAATTTAAATGCAGTTTTAGTAACAGCAATAGCGGAAAACCCTTACGGATATGGTCGTATAATAAAAAATAATGAGGGTAGTGTTTTAAAAATCGTTGAAGAAACTGACGCAAGCCCCAAAGAGAAAGCGATAAAAGAAGTAAACTCTTCAATATACTGCTTTGATACAGATATATTATTTAATTATTTAAAAAGAATTAGCGCTCAAAATGCACAAAGCGAATTTTACCTAACAGATATAATTGAACTTATTTCAGCAGAAAAAAAATACAGTATTAAAAGCTATATTATTGATAATTTTTATGAAGTTGAAGGAGTTAATGATAGACTGCAGCTTTCAAAATTAGAAAAAAAATTGCAAAGAAAAATAAATGAGAAGTTAATGCTTTCAGGGGTTACAATAAGAGACCCAGATACTGTATATATTGATATTGAAGCTGAAATAGGGAAAGATACAATTATCGAACCCTTTTGTTTTATTTCAGGAAAAACAAAGATTGGAAACAATTGCGTTATTGGACCTTTTACACAAATAAATGAAAGCATTATTGGTAATAAAACAAATATAAATAAGTCATTTATTCAAGGCTCAACTATAGGGAATTTTAATAATATTGGACCAACAAGTTATATAAGGCCGGGAACTGTAACTGGTGATAATGTAAAAATCGGTGCATGCTGCGAAATAAAAAAATCAATTATTTCTTCAAATTCTAAAGTGCCTCATTTAAGTTATATTGGTGATGCAGAAGTAGGTAGTAATGTAAATGTAGGTGCTGCAACTGTAACATGTAATTATGATGGATTTTTTAAAAATAAAACAATAATTGAAGATAATGTATTTATAGGTTCAGACACAATGCTAGTAGCTCCAGTTAAAATAGGGAAAAATGCAATAACTGCAGCTGGCTCAGTTATTAGTGAAGATGTTCCACAAGACAGTCTCGCAATTGAAAGAACAAAACAAGTAAACATAGTTCAAGGAGCAATAAAGTTTAGAGAGAAAAAAAAGAATCAAAAAGACAATTTAAATAAATAATTAAAAAATAAGTAAAAAAATAATTAATTTTGTTAAATTTATAAAATAAATTTAAATTAAAGAAAGTGAGGCAGTTATTTATGCGGGATTATCCAAGCAATAAGAGAATGTTAATTTTTAGCGGATCAGCTCATCCTGAACTTTCAGAAAAAATTGCTCAAAATCTTGGAGTTTCTTTAGGAAAAGTTATAAGAACAAAATTTAAAAATGGAGAAATCTATATTAAGTTTGAAGAAAGTGTCAGAGGTGCGGATGTATTTGTAATTCAGCCTTGCGGTGATCCTGTAAATGATAATTTAATGGAGCTATTAATAATGATAGATGCTTTAAAAAGAGCGTCAGCATCAATGATAAACTGTGTAGTTCCTCATTTTCCATATGCAAGACAGGATAAAAAAGCAGAAGGAAGAGAACCAATTACAGCAAAATTAGTAGCAGACCTTTTAACTGTAGCTGGCATGGATAGAATGATTGCCACTGATTTGCATACTGCTACAATCCAAGGGTTTTTTGATGTACCTGTTGATCATATAACAGCTATTCCAATAATTGCAAATTATTTTAAAACAAAAAATATAAAGAATGGTGTTGTTGTAAGCCCAGATGTTGGAGGAGTTAAAAGAGCTTCAATTTTTGCAAATCAGCTTCATTTTCCACTTGCAATTTTAGATAAAATAAGGCCAGGCCCTAATATGGCAAAAATTGATCATTTAGTAGGTGATGTGGATGGAAAGGAAGCAATAATTTTTGATGATATGATTGATACAGGGGGAACTATTTGTGAAGCTATTGATGTGCTTTTTAAATTTAATGTAAAAAAAGTTTATGTTGGTGCTACTCACCCTGTTTTCTCGGGAAATGCTTTAGAAAAACTTCAGTGTTCAAAAGCTGAAGAAATAGTTGTTGCTGATACTTTGCCTATAAAAAATAATCTAAATAGTCTAAATAGCAAAATTATTGTGGTTTCTATTGCACAACTTCTTGCAAAAACAATAAAAAAGATTTATCATTGCAACTCTGTAAGTGAGTTATTTAAGGGCGAAAATTTAGTTTAATTTAGCTTAAAGCTTAAATTTAAAAAAATATTAATTTGGGGTGGTAAAATATGAGCAGTGCAGTTTTGGCTACAGATATTAGAAATAAGGAAGAACTAAAGAAAAATGCATCTAGGAGATTAAGAAATGCTGGATATATTCCTGCTGTAGTTTATGGTTTAAACCAAGAGCCAATTAAGGTTAAAGTAAAAGAAAAGGATTTTAAGGATGTTACCAAAGGCAGAAGTCTTGCAAATTTAATCCTAGATTTACATATTAGGATGGATGGTAAAGAGAAAAAAGAAACAACCTTGGTTAAAGAAATTCAAAAAGATCCAATTACAGCTGAACTTCTTCATATTGATTTCATAAGAATACAGATGAAGAAAGAAGTTGAAACAGTTGTTCCAATTCATATATTAAATGAAGAAGAGTCTATTGGTGTTAAGCAGGATGGTGGTGTAATACAACATGGCTTAAGAGAGCTTCATATTATGTGTCTGCCTGCTGATATTCCAGAATATATTGAATATGATATTAAAGATCTTCATATGGGACATAACGTAAAAGTTGCTGATCTTAATCTTGGCGATAATATAAAAATATTAAATAACCCTGAAGAAGTGGTAGTGTCAATAATTCATCCTACTCATATGGTTGTTGAGCAGCCTACTGAGGTAGAAGAGGAAGAAGAATCTTCAAAGGAGCCTGAGCTTGTAGAAAAGCCTAAACATTCTGCTAAAGGTGAAAAAGAAGAATAATAATGATACTAATTGTTGGTCTTGGAAACCCTGGTAAAGAATATTCAAATACTAGGCATAATGTCGGGTTTTTAATAGTTGACAGGCTTGCATTAAATTTAGATGTAAGTAATTTTAAGAAACGTTTTACCTCTGAATACTGCTTAGTAAGTTTTTCAGCTAATGAAAATAATAATGAAAATAATAATAATATAAATAATAGGAATATTAAAAAAGCTTCTACTTGCCTAAAAGAGGAATTACTGCTTGTAAAACCATTAACATTTGTTAATAACAGCGGTATAGCTGTCGTTAAATTTTTTAAATTTTATAAAGAAAAAATTAATAGAATTTTAATTATACATGATGATTTAGATATAGAATTTGGTTTTATAAGATTTAAAAAAGGCGGGTCTAGTGGTGGCCATAATGGTGTTGAGTCAATTATAAGAACTTTAAATAGTGATAATTTTGATCGGCTTAGATTTGGAATTAGCAGACCTGCAGCAAATAAAGACCCTGCGGATTATGTTCTTTCAAGTTTTAATAAAAGTGAAGAAAAGCAACTTTTTAATTTAGTTGATTTTTCAGTAGAAGCCATAAAACAATACATTGTATATGGCATTGAATATGTGATGAATATTTATAATAAAAGATAATTAAAAGATAATTAAAAGCGAGATAAAAAGTAATGAGTTGATAATCTGTTAATAGATAATAAAAAAAATTGAAGTAAAGCCCAAAAATGGAAGTAAGTCCTTATAAAAATACTTTAAATAAATATTATAATTGGCTGTTTTATTATGTGTTATGAAAATTATTTTATATATAAATTTCTTAATAGCAAGTCATTTAAAAATTTTGTAAATGATTTTAATAATACTTATAAGATTGACCAAAAATTAAAAATCAAACTCCAGCCTCATAGTAGCAACGAAGTTCTGCCTAGTAGTAGCGATAAACTCAAGTATCATGATAGCCACAAAGAAATCAACATTTTAAGTGTTGAGTCAAAAGATCAAAATAATTTTATCAATGGTTTGGTTTGTGATGAAGATATTTGGCCTTTTGTTATTGCCTCTCTGTTTGTAAAGTTTAGGCTTCCTTTGTTTATTTTAACAGCAACTAATGATAGGGCTAAACAATTAAACAGAGAATTAAAAATGCTTTTTCCTTTAAGCAGGGTTATGCATTATCCTTCATTAGGAAATTCTCAAATTTTATCTTTAATTCAAAAAACCAAATTTTCATATGACTTGCTTTCTCAAAGGTCTGAAATACTAAACAGCATTTTGGAATATAAGAACAGCAGTGATCCTTTTTTTATTACTGCAGCTGAAAACTCAATTATTGATCTTATTCCACCAGTTGAAAGCTTTATCTCTAATTTATTGATATTAGAAAAGAATAAAGAATATGATAGGGATAAAATAATATCCAGTTTATTAAACTTAGGGTATGAAAGGGTAAATAAAGTTTACGATAAAGGTGAGTTTAGTTTTAAAGGTGATATGCTTGATATTTTTAATGTTTCTTCAGATTATCCCTGCAGAGTAGATTTCTTTGAAGATAAAATAGAAAATATTTTTTCTTATGATTTATCTAACTTTAATTTAATTGAACAAAAAACTGCATTAAAAATTTTTCCAAATGCAAATATTAGCTTAAAGCAAAATTTTGAACAAAAAGATTTAATAGAGCGAGATTTAAATAATCGAGATTTAAAAGAACAAAATTTGCAAAAGCAAGATTTACAAGGGCAAGATTCACAAGAACAAGATTTAAAAGAGCAACACCAAAAATTTCAAAATAAAAGGAAAAATATTAGTATTATTGATTTTTTAGCAGATGCTGTTAAAGAGTTTATATTAGTTATCTGTGACCCAATCGAAGTTGATTTAAAGTTAAAAAGTGACATTGAGTTAATATTTAGATCTTTGCAAATTGAAAAATTTGAAAAATTTGAAAAATTTGAAAAAATTGAGAAAATTGAAAATAATTTGAACAATATAATTATAAACAAGAATTTTTTAACTAAGCTAAATAAATTCCACTTTGAAACTGCCAACTTTAAAGATTTTAATTTCATTTCAGACAGAAATATTTACTTGTTAAATTTATTATCAACAAAAATAGAGAGTGAAAATTTTCATATATTTACTTTAGAAAGTGTTAAAAGACAAAAAAAATGTAAAGGAAATCCTGAGATTTTTATAGAAAACATAAAAAAAGATTTTGTTTTAAATAAAGAAGTGGCAATAGCAATTGGCAGTGAAGATAAAGTTAATAAAATAACTAGGCTTCTTTCCCAATCAGATATTTCTTTTAATATGATATTAAATAAAAAAGCAGAAAAACAAGAAACAACACAACTGCAGTTTAAAAATATTGTAAACATTTATAAAAACAATCTTTTAACTGGTTTTGAAGATGAAAATTTTTCTTTATATGGAGAGCTGGATATATATCAAGAGTCTGTTTTTAAAGGTTATTTTGATAAAAATGAAGCTAAAATTTTTGAGGGCGATGATTATATTTATGATTTAAAAAAAGAAGAATTTAAACCTGGCGATTTTGTTGTGCATAAGACACATGGAATAGGAAAATATATAGACATAGTATCAGAGCAAACTAACGGCAATAAAAAAGAGTTTTTTTTAATTGAATATGCAAATAATGATAAATTATATGTTCCAGTATGGCAGTCAGATAGGATTCATAAATATATTGGAGATAAGAATCCAACAATATCTGAATTAAATTCAAGTCAATGGTCTAATTTAAAGAAAAAAGTTAGAAATTCAGTAAAAAAACTTGCATTTGATTTAGCCTCATTATATGCAGAAAGAAATGTAATTGAAGGCTATGCTTTTACAGAGAATAATATCTGGCAAGAAGAGATGGAAGAGCTTTTCCCTTTTGAAGAAACTGAAGATCAAATTAAAGCAATCAATTATGTTAAACAACTTATGGAAAAACCAAAACCTATGGATTTACTCTTATGCGGGGATGTAGGGTTTGGAAAAACAGAAGTTGCTGTTAGAGCAGCATTTAAGGCAATTATGAACTCAAAACAAGTTTTAATGTTGGTGCCAACTACCATATTAGCAGACCAACATTTTAAAACTTTTTATGAAAGATTTAAGAATTTTCCTGTTACAGTAGAAGTCCTAAGCAGATTTAAAAGTGAAAAAGAGCAAAAAATAATAATAGAAAATTTTAAAGATGGAAAAATTGATATGCTTATTGGAACGCATAGGATACTTTCTGAAGATGTTAAGCCTAAGGATTTAGGTCTAGTAATTATAGATGAAGAACAAAGGTTTGGAGTTAATGCTAAGGAGAAAATAAAACTCCTAAAGAAAAATGTAGACGTAATTACTTTAAGTGCGACACCAATCCCAAGAACTTTATATATGTCTTTAACTGGAGTGAGAGATATTTTTTTAATTGAAACCCATCCTGCAGGAAGATTTCCAATTGAAACTTTTGTAGGTGAGAAAAATGATTTGCTTATAAAAATGGCAGTAGAAAGGGAAATAAGGAGAGGTGGGCAGGTTTTTTACATTTATAACAGAATAAAAGATATTGACCAAGTAAAAAATAAGCTTCAAATATTGTTACCTACAGTTAAAATAGCATTAACTCATGGTCAAATGGAAGGAAAAAAAATAGAAAATATAATGGAAAGCTTTATAAATAAAAAGTATGATGTTTTACTTACCACTTCTATTATTGAAAGCGGAATGGATATAAGCAATGTAAATACTTTAATTGTAGAAAATGCACATCGTTTTGGTCTTTCACAATTATACCAGCTTAGAGGAAGAGTAGGGCGCTCTTACGAAAAAGCTTATGCATATTTTTTCTACCCAAAAAGAATTGTATTAAATTTGCAAGCTTTTCAGCGTTTAAAAACGTTAGCTGAATATACAGATTTAGGGTCAGGCTATAAAATTGCAATGAAAGATTTAGAAATTAGGGGCGCTGGAGAGCTTTTAGGCGCAAAACAGCATGGACATATAAATAGTGTAGGATTTGACCTTTATTGTCAGATAGTAAATGAAGAAATAGAAAAGCTAAAAGGCAAAGAAATTGAACAAGACTATAGTATACAAATAGAATTACCTGTAAGTGCATATATACCTAGAAGTTACATAAGAAATGAAAAAGAAAGAATAAGTCTTTATAAAGATATTGGTAGCTTTAAAGAGCCAAAAGAGGCAGATAATATTATTTTTGAATTGGAAAAAAGGCATGGGGTTCTTCCTGATGCTGTAAAAAATATAATAGCAATTGGAAAAATTAAATGCCTTGCAAAGAAAGCTGAAATAGAAAAAATTATCTTTTTAAAATCAAGAGGGCTTACTATAAAAAAAGTAAATATTAATAGTTCTCAAGAAAAATTACTGATGCAAAAATATAATAATCTTTATTATAATAGTAAAAATAAAGAGATAATTTTAAAATTAAAAGACGAGGATTTAAACGTTAATGTAGTATTAAAATATCTTGATGATATAATTAAAATTATTAGTCTATCAAAATCAATAAATAAATAAACAAAAAATGAAATTGTAAAAATGAAAAATTACAAAGGGAAGGAAATTAATTGGATAACAATAAGGACTTAAAAAAACTATTTAAGTGGGATGAAGATGAAGCAGTTGAGCAGCAAGAGACGCAGAAAAAGCAGGAAGACAGCGAAGTACAAAAAAGAAAAGTCAGTAAAAAGGTTTTAAAACGCCTTGAAAAAGAAAAAGAAAAACAAAGGAAAAAAGGAATTCTTGAAGAAAATAAAAAATCAAAAATTACAAAAAAAGGAAAGGTAATAATTATTGCAGTTTCTAGTGTTATTATTTTAGGTATAGTTTTTTGGTTATTATTTGGTTATTTTGGAATTGGTTTTGATTTAACAAGGACGCTTGCCAAAGTTGATGATCTAAAAGTTACTGAAAAAGAGCTTATGACATATTTAGATTTTTTAAAAAACCAGAATGAAAGCTCTGTTCCTGAAAAAAGTAATCCACAATATGACGTTTTAAGGCAGAATTTGTTAGATTCAATAATTGTATTAAAGCTTATACAAAAGTATGGCAAAAATAATGGTTTTGTTATAACTGATAAAGATATTGATGATGAGCTTGCAAAATTAAAATCCAATTATAAATCTGAGGATGAATTTATAAAAGAATTAAAAACAAATAAAATTACAATTAATTTTTTAGAGAGTCAAATAAAAAATCAGCTTTTAAGAGATAAAATTTTTGCAAAAGTTACGAAAAATATAAATGTTAGCGATGAAGAAGTAAAAAAATATTATGATGATAATAAAGAAACTTTATTTACTGTTCCAGAACAGATAAAAGTTAGCCATATTTTAATAAAATTTACTGTCCCGGAAGGTCAGCAGCTAACAGATGAAATTAAAAATCAAGCAAAGGCTAAAATTGAAGATATTCAAAATCAATTGAAAAATGGTGCAAGATTTGAAGAGCTAGCAAAAAAATACTCTGAAGATACAGTTAGCGGACCTCAAGGTGGGGATATTGGATTTATAAGCAAGGGGCAAACAATTGCAGAATTTGAAAATGTAGCTTTTGCTTTACAAGTTGGTCAGGTAAGTGACATAGTTCAGACAAGTTATGGATTTCATTTGATAAAGGTAACTGATAAAAAAGAATCTTATATAAAAAGTTTTGAAGAAGTAAAAGAAACTATAAAATCCTATTTAATTAATACAAAACAGATGAAAGCGTGGGAAGATTTTGTTTATAATCTTATAAAGCAAGCAAAAATTGTTTACACCACAGATTTAAAAGGTAAGTTAACTGATTTAGATAAATTACAACAAAAAACTGAAATTACAAACAAGTAATCAAAGTACAAGCAGTACTCAAAGCGAGAGTGCAGTACAAAATGGTAAATAATTCAAATAATTCAGAAGTGCAGCAAGAAAAGTTAAAACTTAATTTAGATAATTTAGACAATTTAAAAAGTTTAAACAGTTTAGATAGATTAGATAATTTAGCTAACAATGACTTAAATAAATTAGTTATCGATGAGTTTAAAACTGGTGAACTTTTTAAAGTTCTTACCTTTATTATGGAAAAACTTAGGTCAGATAATGGCTGTATTTGGGATAAAGAACAAACTCATCAGTCTATAAAAAGAAATTTAATTGAGGAAGCTTATGAAGCGGTTGAATCAATTGAGGAAAATAATTATGAAAATCTAAAAGAGGAAATGGGTGACCTGCTCCTTCAAGTAGTGTTTCATTCACAGATAGCTAAAGAAGAGCAAAAATTCAATATTGATGATGTATTAAAAACAATAATTAAAAAACTCATTAGAAGACATCCACATGTTTTCGGCAATTTAGAAGTAAATAGCAGTAAAGAAATTTTGTCAAATTGGGAAGAAATAAAAAAAGAAGAAAGAAAGCAGAAAAGAGACAATTCTAATAATTCTAATAATAAATCAATTTTTTCAAATATCCCAAAGACATTGCCTTCACTTCATTTAGCACATGAAATTCAAAGTCGTGCAGCAAGGTTTGATTTTGATTGGGAAAATGCACAGGAGGTTTTTGATAAAGTTAATGAGGAAGTTTTAGAATTAAATAAGGTTTTTAAAGAATTTAAAGATAATACTTTTGAAAATAACAGTTTACAAAACAAATTAAAAGATGAAATAGGTGACCTGCTTTTTAGTATAGTTAATTTATGTAGGCATTTAAAAATTGATGCTGAACAATGTTTAAAAGATAATTGTAAAAAATTTATTTCAAGATTTGATTATATGCAGCAATATTCAGAAAAAAATAACATTGATTTTAAGAAATTACCACTTAAAGAAAAAGATAAAATTTGGAAAATAGCTAAAAAAATAGTAGATTATGAATAGATTATAAGTAAAAAGATAAAAATAGTAGGTTATGAGTAATAAGTTTAGGGAAGTTGGCGGATTAAGCAGAAAAACAAAATTTAATATTTTTATAGCGGTATTTTTAGTTTTTATAATAATTGCAGTTTTAGCATCTTTAAATCAAATTATCAATATTGTAAGAGCTAAAGAGAAAATTCTTGAGCTTGAAGAAAAATTAAATTATGAAAGGCAAAAAAACATTAAGCTATTGGCAGAAGAAAAATCCTTATACAGTTTAGATGCAATTGAACTTGAAGCAAGAAAACAATTTAACATGGCTAAATCCGAGGAAACTAATTATTTTATTGATTTAAAAAATAATGAAAATAATGGTGAAGAAAATAATAATGATAAAAATAAAAATGTAAATAATAATGAAAATAAAAATGTGAATAATAATATAGGCGGCAATTCAAATATTTTAGATGATTCTTTAAAAACTAATAATGGTTATTTGCTTTCAACAAAATATAAAGATGGCGATTTATGGGAAAATCTTAAAATTTTTTACGAAAGCGAGATTAAAAATAAATGATGGTTGCAGCTATTGATGTTGGTACAAACTCGACTCGTCTCTTAATTTGCAGTGTAACTCCAATTTTTAATAAAGAACCTTTAATTATCCCTCAAGTAAGAGAAATGTGCATAACAAGACTTGGTAAGAATATTAGTTTTAGTGGTGAAATATCTAAAACCTCAGCAGATAAAACAATTAAAGTTTTAAATAATTATTTAAAAATAATAAATGATTATAATGTTCAGAGGTTTAAAGCTGTTGGAACTAAGGTATTAAGAAGTGCTAAAAACTCACTATGGTTTATTAATAAAGTTTTTAATGAACTTCAAATAAATATTGAAGTTATAAGTGAGATACAAGAGGCAAGTTTAAGTTTTATTGGTGCAGTTAAAAATTTAAATAAAAATTTTTTAGATAAATTAGGGGAGACAAAAAACGTTCTTGTTATTGATATTGGAGGTGGAAGTACCGAATTTGTGATAGGCAATTTAAACGGAGAAGTTTTTTATGTAAATAGTATCCCTATTGGTTCAGTAACTGTTTCTGAACTTTTTTTAAATGAAGAAAAACCAAACACAGATAAACTTTTAGAAATGTCCCAATATATTGAAAGAAATCTAAGAACCGTTATTAATGAAGTAAAAGAATTTAATTTTTCATGTATTTTGGGGCTTGCCGGAACAATTTCTACTCTTGCAGCAGTTGACTTAAAATTAAAGAAGTATGATAGAGAAAGGCTGAATGGTTATATTTTGTTTTATGAAAAAATAATTGAAATTCAAAATCTTTTTTGCTCGACCAATTTAGAAAAGAGAAGGAAAATTGCTGGCTTAGAAAAAGAAAGAGCTGATATTATTATCGGGGGAACTCAGATAGTAATAAAAATATTAGAATTGCTTAATGAGAAAAAAATTTTTGTAAGTGAAAATGATATTCTTGATGGAATTATTTACAGTATAATTTAAATTTGTTAAAATAAATAAACTTTTAATTTTAATTTTTATAAATTTGCTATTTATTTGTATTTGCCATTAAATAAACGCCCGAGTGGCGGAATAGGTAGACGCAACGGACTTAAAATCCGTTGAGGATTTTCCTCGTGTCAGTTCGATTCTGACCTCGGGCACCACTTTTCTTTTTAATATTAAAAATATTAGAAAAAATTTTTAAGAATATAATTTTAAATTAACCAATAGAATATAATTTTAAATTAGCTAATTTAAGTTAATTTAACAAGGATTTATAATGATAATAGTAAATGTTTATGTTTCTGTTAAACCAGAATATATCCAAGATTTTAAACTAGCTACCATTGAAAATGCTAAAAACAGTATTAAAGAGCCAGGAGTTATAAGGTTTGATTTTGTTCAACAAGAAGATGAGCCATCTAATTTTTTATTAATTGAAATTTATAAAAATGAAGATGCAATTTTAGCTCATAAGCAAACTTCACATTATTTAAAATGGAAAGAAACGGTTGAAAATATGATGGCCCAACCTCGTAAAAGTGTAAAATACCATGCTGTTTATCCCGATAATGCAAAATGGTAACTTTTGTAAATTTTTACTAATTTTTTTATTTTAATTAAATTTTTTTAATTAAATTTTTTTCTTAATTCTCTTAATTTAGAATTAAGATCGTCTTTTGGTCTTCTGTCGTAATTTGTATTTCTATTGCCCTTTTGGAAATTTCTGCTTTTCATTTCTTTTGCTTCATTTACAACAATTGTTCTATTTTTAAATGAAGTCTGGTTTAATTTTTCCATTGCATTTTTTGCAGCTTCTTCAGTTTCCATCTCAACGAATCCAAATCCTCTTGGTCTGCCGTCGGCGCCATTAATAACTCTAGCATTAGTAACTGTACCAAAATCAGCAAAGAGTGCTGCTAATTCTTCTTCAGTTGTAGAGTATTCAAGATTACCTACATATAGTTTTTTGTTCACTTTTTCCCTTTCTTTTTGTTTTTAATGATGCTTTTAATTATATTTTTAATTATATTTTTAATGATTGCCTATTGTTAGCTTAAAGCAGTATTGTCATAATTTTAAATTGATTTTGCAAAGAAGCTTAAAAACTCAAAAAAATAAGCTGTTTTTTTGCTTTATTTTTTGTTGGCAGAATATTTCAGAATTATTTAGGCTGGTGGTTTAAATTGGGCTTTCTTTGCAGCAATCTTTAGCTTAAGAGTAAATGGTTTTAGAAATATTTTTCTCGCAAATATTAACTTTTAATTATTTCACCTGTTTTTTTCTTTTTTGCTAAACCCCGTTAAATTATAAAATTATATATTAAAAATATTGTTAAACTAACTTGTTAATATCTTATTAAATATTTAACTTTTAAGCTAGCTAATTAAGTTTGCGCACTGCTCGTAAAAAACAAAATAAAATATAAAAAATAAAATATAAAAATAAAACTATCATAAAACAAATTACACACATTTTATATTAACTTATCAAAAATAACAAATAAAAAAATAAAAAATTTTTAGAGCAAGAATAAAAATTATAATTTCTAAGAGCAATAATTTATAACTATAAATTTAAGTTTTTAATTAAAGTAGGTACATGTTTTTCCCATCCAAGAGCTTGAATATGTACCCCAGCGCAAATTGGCTTAATTTTTGTTATTAAATCGTATAATATTTCAAGACACATTGAAACTTTGTCATTTGTATTTGCCATTTTGTCAATTATCCTTTTAGGGACAAAAATGCCAGGAACATTTTTATTCATATAGTTAGCCATTTTTTCTGATTTTAGTAATATTACCCCAATCATTACAGGTACTTTTATGTTTAATTTATCAATTTTTTCCATAAACTTTTCTACTACAGCATCATCAAAAACTGCTTGAGTCTGAAAAAACTCTGCACCTGCCTCTATCTTTTTTTGCATTTTTATAAGTTGAAGATTTAACGAAGCTTCTGTATCTGCTCCAGGATTTACAACTGCACCTTTAAAAAATGAAGGTTTTCCTTTTAATTCATTTCCCACTAAATCATAACCTTCTTCAAGCTTGCTAATTGTATATAATAATGATACAGAATCCAAGTCATAAACAGGCTTTGCCTGTGGATGATCACCAACTGTTACATGGTCACCAGTTAAGGATAAAATATTTCTAATACCTAAAACATAAGCACTTAAAATGTCTGACTGCAGTGCTAGCCTATTTCTGTCTCTACATGTTACTTGAAAAACAGGGTCATGGCCTAAGTCTTTTAAGATATGACAAGTTGTAAGAGAACCAAGTCTCATAACAGAGCTTTGCAAATCAGTTACATTGATTCCATTTACTAGTCCGGCTAGCATTTCAGCAGTTTCATAAATCTCTTTAGTATCAGTTCCTTTTGGTGGACCAATTTCACAAGTTACTGCAAAGTCTCCTTTTAATAAAGCCTCCTTTAAAGAAGGTTTTTTATTTATAGCTTGCTCAGACATTTACCCTCCTAATGTAATTGATTGTTATTAACTATTTTTTCGTTGTTATTATTTTATTATTATTTATTATTATTATTATAATTGTTGTTGTTTATTGTTGCTTATAATCTATTTGTTTTTTATTTGTTTTTGTTATTTTATACCTATTTTATACCTAGTTTTTTAAAATGTTTTTTTATTATTTTTATATTTTTATAGCATTTTTATAATATTTTTATAAATTTTTGAAGTTTATTCTATAAAACCAAGTTTTTTTAGCTGTTTGTTTTCACCAATTAAAACAACTATATCATCAGGTTGAAATCTATAATTTACATCTGGAGGAATTTTTATTTCATTTTTACTATTTTTAACAGCTATTACTGTAATTCCATATTTATGTCTTAAATTTAGCTCAACTAAATTTTGACCAACTAGTATTTTTGGGCAAACAATTTCTACAATACTTACATCAGGACCTATTTCTAAAAAGTCTAAAATATTTGCACTAACTAAATTTTTAGCAACTCTTTCTCCCATTTCTTTTTCAGGATATACGATTATATCTGCACCAACTTTTGAAAGAATTCTTCCTTGTGTCTGAGTACCAGCTTTTGCAATTATTTTTTTTGCTCCTTTTTCCTTTAAAATTAATGTGGAAAGAATAGAGTTTTGTATGTATTTTTCCCCAATAGCTACAATAACTGCATCAAAGTCTCTTACATTTAAAGATTCGATTATTTCTGCATCTGTTGCATTGCATTTCATAGCATCAGTAATTTCTGCTGCTACACGTTGGATTCTTTCTTCAGAATTATCTAGTCCTATAACGCTATGACCACTTTTTGTTAAAGTTCTTGCAACACTTGCACCAAATCTCCCTAAACCTATAACTAAAAATTGTTTTTTCATTTTTAATTAATTACTCAATTAATTTATTGTTTAATATATTTTATACTATTATTTAATTATTCTATTGTTTTATTCTATTATTTAATATTATTACTCTATTTTTTTAGTTTTTATCCTATTGTTGCGCTTTCCTCAGGGCGAACTATCCTATCTTCACTTGTTCGTAATGCTAAAGTTAATGCTAATGTGCTGATGCCAATTCTACCAATATACATACAAAGTATCAAGATAATCTTGCTTGGTGTTGTTAAACTAAAGGTAATGCCTGTAGTTAAGCCAACTGTGCCAAATGCAGATGTTACTTCAAATAAAGCCTCAATAAGTGAGCATTTTTCAAATACAAGCAACCCAATTGTTGCAATTAAAATTAACATTATAGCAGTAAAAGTTATGGTTAAAGCTCTAGAAAATAAATTATTAGGAAGCTTTTTTTTAAACAAAACTACCTGAGTTCTTCCCCTTAATGAGCTTAAAGCACCAGCAGTAACAATTGCAAATGTTGTTGTCTTTATACCTCCACCAGTCCCGCCTGGAGATGCTCCAATAAACATTAGAAAAGTTAAAAAAAACAATGTATGTTGCGTAAGGCTGCCTGTTTTTAAAGTATTAAAACCAGCAGTTCTTGCAGTAACTGCCTGAAAAAAGCTTGAAATAATTTTAGTATCTAAAGGTTTTCCGCATAATGTTTGGGGATTGTTAAATTCAAAAATAAAAAAAAGGAGAGCGCCTCCAAATATTAATATACCAGTCATGAGAAAAACAATTTTAGCATGTAATGAAAATTTTCTAATTCTTTTAAAATTGATAATTTCTGCAATAACCGGAAAGCCAATCCCACCAATAATTATTAAAAGCATTATAACTATGTTAACAACAAAATCAGAAGTAAAACCTTCAAGGTTGTTTGGATATAAAGAAAAACCTGCATTATTAAAAGCACTAACACTGTGAAATAAGCCAAATGTAAAAGCCGATTTTAAAGGATATAAATATTTAAAATGTAAAACTAAAAATAAAATAATAAATCCAAAAAACTCAATTATTCCAGTAACCGCTGCTATTGTTGCGAAAAAACGTGTTACTACAAAAGGCTGTTTTGGACCAAAACTTGATTCTATATAGAATTTATCTTTCATTAAAATTCTTCTTCCAAGTATTAAACCAAAAAGCGAGCCAACTGTCATGATTCCAAGCCCACCTAGCTGAATAAGTATTAAAATGAGACTTTTTCCTAAGTCGGTAAAGTAACTAGCAGTATCCTTAACAATAAGACCAGTGACGCATATTGCAGATGTTGAAGTAAATAAAGCATCTATGAAGCTTATTCTGCCAGCTGTTGTCATTTGCGGAATCATTAATAATAGTGTTCCTGTTAAAATTGAAACTGCAAATGCTGCAAGGACTTGAACCCCAATTTGTTTTTGTGTTTTTGAAGAGATTATTGGAATTTCTTTCATTTTTTAATCTTTTACTTTTTATAAATTAAAACATTATAATAATTTTGCCATTTAATATACAATATAAGTGAAAAAATATAAAATAAAATCAAAAAAGATTAAATAGAATAAAATAATTAAAATAAAATTAGCAATATATTTAAGAATTAGAATAATATATAAAAAAAATTAAATTTATGAAAAGTAAAGATAAAAGTGGCTTTGAAATTATTGAGCATATATCAGATGTTGGGATAAAAGCATGGTCAGAGAGTCTTAATGGTCTTTTTGAGACTTCTGCTCTTGGCATGTTTTCAATAATCTGTAATATTTCACTTATAAAACCTGTATTAAAAAAGAAAATACATTTTAAACAAGATAATGGTTTTAATAGTTATAATTACAATTTAGATGACATACTTATATTGTGGCTGGAAAGATTATTATACTTACATGAAGTTAATAAATTGTTGTTTTCATCTTTTGAAGTTTTAAAGTTTGATTTTAAAAAAGATGGTTATAATTTTTTAGCAATGGCTTTTGGGGAGAAAATTAATTTGAATTTTCATGAAATCTTTGTATCTATAAAAGCTCCTACATATCATATGCTTGAAGTAAAGAAAGATGAAAAAGAAAATTTATGGTATGCAACAGTAATTTTTGATGTTTAATATTAGTTATAATTTGAGTTTAGAAGATAAATATAATTAATAAATTAGTGTATTTAAAAATAGATAAGAAAATAAGTGAAATTAGATAAAAAATTAAATGAATAAAAATATAAACTTTTTTGGAGGTTTAGATATGTCTAGTTACAATATAAAAAAAATTGAGAAATATAAATGGGAGATAGAGAAAAACGACAGCTTAGGTATGTTAGTGCCTGGTATAATATATGCAAATGAAGAAATACTTGAACATGCTAAAAATGAAAACACAATTCAACAGGTAATCAATGTTGCAGGTTTACCTGGAATTGTGAAGGCTTCTTTTGCAATGCCTGATATTCATTTTGGATATGGCTTTCCAATTGGTGGTGTTGCTGCTATGGATATTGAAGAGGGAGTTATATCACCAGGTGGAGTTGGCTTTGATATTTCTTGTGGAGTAAGATTATTAAAAACTAACTTAGAATTTTCTGATATAAAAAATAAAGTTGAGGAAATTATTTATAAATTATTTTCAGCAATACCAAAAGGTGTAGGAAGCAAAGGTAAAATAAAGACTTCAAAAAATGAGATGGAAAAAATATTTACCCAAGGTGTTAATTGGGCAATTCAAAAAGGTTTTGGTGATGAACAAGATAAGTATTTCATAGAAGAAGAGGGCTGTATGGATGGTGCAAATCCTGATTATGTAAGCAAACAGGCATATGATAGGGGAAATGATCAAGTAGGTAGCCTTGGTTCAGGAAATCATTTTTTAGAGCTTCAAAGAGTTTCAGAAATTTATGATTACAATGCAGCTAAAGTGATGGGTTTGTTTGAAAATCAAATTACTATAATGATACATTCTGGTTCAAGAGGACTTGGCCATCAAGTTTGCAGTGACTATTTAAAAGTAATGCAAAAGTCAGATTATTCAAATAAACTTAAACTGCCTGATAGGCAGCTTGCTTGTGCGCCTATAAAATCAAACGAAGGAAAAAAATATTTTGCTGCAATGGTTTGTGCAGTTAATTACGCAATGGTAAACAGGCATTGTCTTGCTCACTGGGTTAGAGTTGTATTTGAGCAAATTTTCTCTAAGTCATGGCAGAAAATCGGCATGTATTTACTCTATGATGTTTCACATAACATTGCAAAAATTGAAGAATATAAAATAAATGGTAAAAAAATTATTGTTTGTGTACATAGAAAAGGTGCAACAAGAGCTTTTGGACCTGAAAATATTTATATTCCAGATGAATATAAGAAAATTGGTCAGCCTGTAATTATACCAGGGGATATGGGAAGGTATTCATATATTATGGTTGGAACTAAAAAGGCAGAAGAAGATTGTTTTGGTTCAACTTGTCATGGTGCAGGCAGATTAATGAGCAGAGCAAAGGCTAAAAAAGAAATAAATGGTTTGAAGTTAAAAAAAGATTTATTTGATAAAAGAGGAATAATTGTGTTAGCAGACAGTCCTGCCAGTATTTCTGAAGAAGCACCAGATGCTTATAAAGATGTCAGTGTTGTTGTTGAAGTAGCACACAATGCAGGTATTTCAAAAAAGGTGGCAAAACTAGAACCCTTGGGTGTAATTAAAGGCTAAAACCCCTTTTGAAAACTAACAAAATTACCTATTTTGCCTGCTTATTTTTTTCAAAATATTATTGGTACATCTCTAATATCTCTAATTTTATTATAGAAGCTAAGCTTACCTTTAATTACTAATACACAAAGATAAAATGCCAAAGGGTATAATTGAAAGCATTTAAAATTTTGTGATAGTAACATTGTAAAAACTTAAGTGCAAGTGTGAGTTAATTTATTTTTAACATAAAAATTCTAAAGATATAAACTATATAGTTTATTGACTTATATTTTAAAAAAATTAAGTATAATTATTAATATTTAATAAAACTTATAACAATAATTCATTTTTTTTAAATATTAATAAAAAAACTTTATATTTTTTAAAATTTAAGGTATTATTATTAAAGTTTTTAAAATATTTAATATTTTAAGGAATATTTTATAATATGTTATTAAAATTTTTAGTAAATTTTAAAAAAATAAAAATATTATAAAAATTTTCGGTTTTTAAAGATTTAAGGGGAGTTGATATGAGAGGAATTAACTTATTAACTGAGTTTTCATTAAAGGCTGGAGAAAAAATTGATCCAACAAAAATAAAAATTGATGACACTACATTAAGGGATGGTGAACAGACAGCTGGAGTGGTGTTTGCCAATGATGAGAAAATACATATAGCAAAAATGCTTGATAGGATTGGAGTACATCAAATTGAAGCAGGTATTCCAACTATGGGTGGTGATGAAAAAGAAGCAATAAAAGCTATAACATCATTAAATTTAAACTGCAGTATTTTAGGATGGAATAGAGCTGTGGTATCTGATATTGATGACTCAATTGAATGTGGAGTTGATGCTGTTGCAATATCAATTTCTGCATCAGATATACATATTGAACAAAAATTAAGAAAGAGCAGAGAATGGGTTTTAGAAAGTATAAGGACAGCTGTTGATTATGCAAAAAAGTATAATTTATATGTTTCTGTAAATGCAGAGGATGCTTCAAGGGCAGATATGGAATTTTTACTTCAGTTTGCACGAACTGCTAAAGATGTAGGGGCTGATAGATTAAGATACTGTGATACTCTTGGAATTTTAGATCCATTTGAAACTTTTTTAAGAGTAAGAACAATAATTGAGATTGTTGGGATTGATATAGAAATGCATACCCATAATGATTTTGGAATGGCAATAGCAAATGCTATAGCAGGCATAAAAGCAGGTGCAACTTATGTTAACACTACAATAAATGGTCTTGGAGAAAGAGCAGGAAATGCATCATTTGAAGAATTTGTAATGGCATTGAAATATTTAGAAGGAATAGATCTAGGAATTGACACAACGTTATTTAGGGAAATTTCAGAGTATGTAGCAGTTGCTTCTGGCAGATATATTCCTACATGGAAGCCAATAGTTGGAGGCAACTTATTTGTGTATGAAAGTGAAATAAGAGCATCTTCAGTTTATAAAAACCCATTAACTTTTGAGCTTTTTGGGCCAGAAGATGTTGGACTTGAACGGAAAATAATTATTGGTAAAAGCTCAGGTCCTAAGACTTTAATGATTAAATTAAAACAGCTAGGTTATGAAATTTCTGAAGAGCAAGCAGAGGAATTAATAGACGTGATAAGAGAAAAAGCTTTATCATTGAAGCGTGCACTTTTTGATAGTGAAATCATTGATACTTATAATATGTTTTTTAAAAAAGATAAAAGTAAAAATAATAACAAATAGTAACACCAAAGCTAATGATTAAATAAAAAATTAGGAGGCTTTATGGCTATAAAAACAGATGAAAAAAGAAATATTAACATAATAGACACTACTTTAAGAAATGGGGAGCAGGCTGCAGGTGTTGTTTTTTCAAAGCATGAAAAGATTCGCATTGCAAAAATGCTTGATGAAATTGGTGTGCCAGAAATAGAAATTGGAACACCTTCGTTAAGTTATCTTGAAAGAGAAATTATAAAAGAAATTGTAAAATCCAACCTTAAATGTAAGTTATTTACTTATTGTGAAGCATTCCCAGAAAATATAGGATATGCAGTTGAATGTGGCATAAAAAATGTGGTCATAAATATTTCAATTTCAGATATACATATTAAAGAAAAGTACAATAAGACCAGAACCTGGGTAATGGGTCAGTTAAGAGATACAATAAGTGAAGCAAAAAGCAAAGGGTTAAATTTTATAGTTAGTGCTGAAGATGCAACTAGAACTGATCTTGAGTTCATATTAAAAGTATTGCACCTTGCACAAAAGAAAGAAGCTTTTAGGTTTAGAATTTGCGATACAGTATCTAAACTTGATCCCTTTAGAACTTTTTTACTAATAAACACTATTTTAAGCACAACAGAATTTCCAATTGAGGTTTATAATCATAATGATTTTGGAATGGCTACAGCTAACGCAATGGCTGCAATAAGAGCAGGTGCTGTAAGCCTTGTAACAAGTGTTAATGCTATAGGCGAAGGCACTGGAAATGCTGCACTTGAAGAAATAGTAATGGCTCTAAAATACTTAGAAAATATAGATTTGGGTATAGATACCTCAAAATTTAGGGAGCTTTCAGAGTATGTGTCAAAAGCTTCTGCAAGAGCAATTCCTGTTTGGAAGGCAATTGTTGGGACAAATGTATTTGCTCATGAATCTGGCATTCATGCAGATGGAGTACTGAAAAATCCAAAAAATTATGAAGTTTTTGACCCTGGTGAAGTTGGTCTTACAAGACAGATTGTTGTTGGTAAACATTCTGGTTCTCATACAATTTTACATAAATTTAAAGAGTTTGGAATTGATTTAACAATTGGTGAAGCAAATGATTTACTTGCAATGGCACGGGCAATGGCAGTTGATTTAAAACGGCCTTTATTTGAAAAGGAATTAATGTATATTTATAAGGAATACAATGAAAAGAAAAAGATAGATGATTTAGAATAAAATTACAAACTAAATGCTATAAAATATTTTTTAGGAAGGAGCTGTTTTGTCCAAAGATTCAAAAACAATTGCAGAAAAAATATTAAGTGAGCATGCTGGTAGAGACCTTAAAGCAGGTGACATAGCTGTTGTTGATGTTGATTTGGTTATGGCTCAGGATGGTACTGGGCCATTAACAATTACTCAAATAAAGAAGATGGGTTTTAATAAAATAGCCAAACCTCAAAGTTCAATCTTTTTTATTGACCATGCAGCACCAAGCCCTAGAAAAGAACTTTCTGATTCTCATAAGCTTATTAGAGAATTTGCAAGAGAAACGGGCGCAATATTAAGCGATATTAATAACGGTGTATGTCATCAAATTTTAGCTGAAAAATATGTCTGTCCTGGTAATGTATTAATTGGTGCAGATTCACATACATGTACAGCAGGTGCGTTGTGTGCCTTTGCAACAGGAATGGGCTCAACTGATATTGCAGTTGGATTTGCTCTAGCAAAAACATGGATGATGGTTCCTCACAGCATTAAAGTAAATCTTTTTGGCAGAATTCAAAAAGGAGTTTTTGCAAAAGATATAATTATTTATCTTATAGGAAAAATTACCGCAGAGGGTGCAACATATAAGGCTTTAGAATTCTGTGGTGAAACACTAGATTTTTTAGAAATGGAGGATAGATTTACAATTTCTAATATGGCAGTTGAGGCAGGTGCAAAAACAGGATTATTTCCATCTGATGAAAAAACTAAACAATACCTTGAAAGTCAAGGCAGGGTCAACTGTTTTAAAGAAATATTTCCTGACCAAGGGGCTTTTTATGAGCAGTCAATAGAAATAGACTGTAGCAAAGTTGAACCAATGGTCTCTCAGCCACATACCGTTGATAATGTTATTACTGTTTCTAAAATTGATAAAGTTAAAATTGACCAAGTATTAATTGGTACTTGTACAAATGGTAGGATTAGTGATTTAAGAATAGCTGCAGGTATTTTAAAGAATAAAAAAATTTCAAAAAATGTCAGACTTTTAATTGTTCCTGCATCTAAAGATGTTTATATTCAAGCAGTTAAAGAGGGTATTATCGAGGATTTAATAAATAGCGGTGCGGCTGTTTTAAACCCTGGCTGCGGACCATGTGTAGGTGTTCATCAAGGAGCACTTGCTGATGGTGAAGTGTGCCTTTCAACACAAAACAGAAATTTTAAGGGCAGAATGGGCAATCCAAATGCTTTTATTTATCTTTCATCACCAGCAACAGCAGCAGCAAGTGCTTTAACTGGTTATATTACTGATCCTAGGGAGGTATTAAAATAAATGGATAAGATAAATAATAAAATAAATAATATTGTTAATATTAATAGGAATGAAAATAGGGATAACAATAGCAACAATATTAGCAATAAAATTAGCAATAAAATTAGTAATAATGACAGTATTAATGACAGTTTTAATAATAGTAGCAATGGAATATTAAAAGGGAGAGCTTTTAAATTTGGAGATGATATATCAACTGATTTAATTGCTCCTGGTAGGTATTTTCACCTTCGGTCAAACTTAACTGAACTTGCAAAGCATGTTTTAGAAGATGCAGACCCTCAATTTATAAATAAAGTAAGGCCGGGTGATTTTATTGTTGCAGGCAGAAATTTTGGGCTTGGTTCTTCAAGGGAACATGCGCCAACTATAATAAAAATTGCAGGTGTTGGTGCTGTTCTTGCTAAATCATTTGCAAGAATTTTTTTTAGAAACAGCATAAATATTGGTCTTGTGTGTCTTGTGTGTGATACTGATGAAATTGATGATGGTGATGAACTTGAAATAGATTTAAGGCAAGGAACAATTAATAATTTGACAAAAGATAAAAAGATTAAATTTAATCCATTGCCAGAGGTTATGATTAAGATTTTAAATGATGGCGGTTTAGTAAATCATATTACTAAAAATCAAGGATTTAATTTGTAACAACATTGTAATAACAAATAATGTTGTAGTTTAATTGTTAATAGTACAGTAAATAATTTGTAAATAATTAAAATAAAATTTAATTTAAAACTCATAACAATAAAGCAATCATTTTTATAGGAATGTTTTTTTATTGTTTATTTTTTAAATTCTTAGTTTATTACATGAAAGGGCTTTAAAATGCAGAAAAAACATATAGTAACTTTAATCCCAGGAGATGGAACAGGTCCTGAGATAACAGAAGCAACTAAAAGAGTTGTAGAAGCCACTGGAGTAAATATTGAGTGGGAAATAGTAAATGCTGGTGCTGATGTTTATGAAAAGGAAGGGACTGTTTTACCTGATGATGTACTTGCTTCATTAAAAAAAAATAAAGTAGGGCTTAAAGGTCCAATTACAACTCCAGTTGGTACAGGTTTTAGGAGTGTAAATGTTGCAATGAGAAAAATTTTTGACCTTTATGCTTGTATAAGACCTTGTAAAAGCTATAAGGGAGTAAAAAGTACATTTGAAGATATAGATTTGGTTATTATTAGAGAAAATACAGAAGATTTATATGCAGGTATTGAATTTGAGCAAGGTAGTGCAGATGCCGAAAAACTAATTGATTATATTGAAAAACTAAGTAACTTAAAAATAAGAAAAGATAGCGGAATTTCAATAAAGCCAATATCAGTTTTTTGTTCTGAGAGGATAATAAAATTTGCTTTTGAATTTGCAAAGAAAAACGGCAGAAAAAAAGTAACTGGTGTTCATAAGGCAAATATAATGAAGTTTACTGATGGTTTATTTTTAGAAATTTTTAAAAAAATAGCAAGTCAGTATCCAGATATTGAATCAGAGGATAGAATTGTTGACAATATGTGTATGCAATTAGTCCAAAAGCCTCAACTTTATGACGTACTTGTGCTTCCTAACTTATATGGTGATATTTTATCTGATCTTGCTGCAGGTTTAGTTGGTGGCCTTGGAGTTGCACCTGGAGCAAATATTGGAGATGATATTGCTTTGTTTGAGCCCACGCATGGAAGTGCACCTAAATACAAAGGGCTAAATAAAGTAAATCCAACAGCACAGATGCTTTCAGCAGTTATGATGCTGCGCTATTTAGGCGAAAATAAGTGTGCTGATATTTTAGAAAATGCAATAGCTCAAGTTATTGCAGAAGGTAAATTTGTTACATATGATTTAAAGCCTGATCCTAGTGATAAAAGCGCAGTTGGGACAAGTCAAATGGCTGACGCCATAATTGAAAAAATAAAAATATTAAAAAATGAAAATAATATTATAGTAAGGTAATATTATAGTAAGGTAATATTTTTAGATTTTTAGGAAGCACCTAAAGCCCTGTGATAGTAATAATATTAGTAATATAACACTTTAATATTACTTTAAGGGCAGGTATGGGTTTATATATTTTTAGATGCTAACTATTTTTAAAGTTTTATTTTAATATATTTTACTTTAATATTTACTTTAATATACTGTTATAAAATGCTTCTAATATAAGATAGCTAGATGCTGCGCCAACATCAATATGACCCTTGCTTCTTTCTAAGAGCCTTGAAGACCTTCCAACTTTACTGATAATATCTTTTGTTGAGAGCATTCCTGTTTTAGCAGAATCTAATGCTTTCTTAAATGTTGTTACTAAGTCATTATTTGCAACTTCGAGCTTATATGTATTAACAAAAGGTTCTAGCGTGTCAACCATGGTTTTATCACCAACTTTAGCACCACCTAATGATTTAATAGATTCAAGCATGTTTGAAAATAAGGTTAAGATATCATCTTTATTGATGCTAGTTTTATTTTTTAAAGCCATGCCTGCCTTTACCATGCCTCCGCCATATAAGGGACCCATTGCGCCGCCAATTTCATTTAATAATACTTTTCCAGCCATTATTAACATTTCACCAATATCATTTATTTGATTATTTTCTTTTTCAAGTAAAAGTGCTTTTATTTTTTTAAAACCTTTATTCATGTTTACACCATGGTCGCCATCTCCAATTTCTGCATCGAGTTCGGTTAAATAATCAACATTTTTTTCAATTGTATCTGCAATGTTAATTAAAATATCTTTAAATTTTAACGCATCAATTTCCATTTAAACTCCTTTTGTTTTGTTGTACTATTTTTTATTTAAATCGAACTGTTTAAACATTGGACTGTCGGCTTTTGCAAGTAGAAGTCTTGCAATATCATCATCAACTTTAGTAAGAGTAATTGAAAAACCAGCCATCTCTAAAGAAGTAAAAAATTCACCAACATAAGTAATTAATTTTTTTATTTTATATTTTTCTAGTATTTGTGAGACTTTTCTGTTAATAATAAATAGTTCTTGAAAAGGTGTAGCACCAAGCCCATTTATTAAAACGCTTACTGTATCACCATTTTTAAAAGGTAAGTCCTCTAATATTGCATCCATAAGCATCTCAGTGGTTTGATCAGCGCTTTTCATTTTTTCTTTTTTAATTCCTGGCTCTCCATGATGCCCTATACCAATTTCCATTTCGTCTTCTCCAAGCTTAAAACTAGGTTTTCCAGTGGCAGGAATTATACAAGGGTAAGTTCCAACACCAAAAGACCTAGTATTATTTATGGCTCTTTGTGCAACTTCTTTAACTTCTTTTAAGCTCATTCCTTCTTCAGCTGCGGCTCCGCCAACTTTCCACATAATTACTTCTCCTGCAATTGCTCTTCTGTTTTGCATATTTTCTTTTGGTGCAGATGCAATATCATCTTTTGCAATTACTTCATCTACTTCAATTCCATCAGCTTGTGCCAATGTTTGAGCCATTCTAAAATTCATTATATCACCTGAAAAATTTCCATATAAACATATAACACCGCGACCCATATTAATTTTCTTTATCCCTTTATAAATCCAATCTGCAGGAGGTGCTGCAAAAATCTCACCTATTGCTGCAGCATCACACAGACCTTCTCCAACATAGCCGAGGAAAGCAGGCTTATGTCCTGAACCGCCACCTGTTATTATGCCAACTTTTGCAAAATCTGGCGGGTTTTTTCTAACAAGTACTCTAGCATCTGGTAAAACTTCTACTACATCCGGGTATGCAGCAACGTAGCCTTCTAGCGCTTCATCCACAACTTTATCAGGGTCATTAATAAATTTTTTCATAGTTAACTCCTTTGTTACCTTATTTGGCAGTTTATTTTATTAATAAAATATTTATAAATATTTTGATTATTGCTATTTTATTGCTGTTTATTATAAGAAACCTTTTGATTTATAAAAAATATTTTTTATTATATAAAGTATGCCGCCTATTATAGCATTAATTAAAATTATAGATAAAATAACTATAGCAAAAATTACAGCATTAGATTCGTTAGCCCCAAATCTCTTTAAAACTATTACAGCCATATTTTCTCTTACCCCAATTCCGCCAATAGTTATTGGTATGTTAGCAGATAAAGTGATTATTGGATTTATAAAAAGAAAAGTTAAAAAATTTAAATTTAATTTAGAATATAAACCTGCAAAAAAATAACAAGCAATAAATAAAAATTGTGAAATTAAGCAATAAATTAAACTAAAAATAATATACTTAGTTTTATTTTTAAATTCCATAAAACTATTTCTAAATTGTTCAAATTTAACCTGAAAGGTACTGATTTTCTTATATTTTGTAAAAATTTTATCCAACTTAAACTTTTTTGGCTTTAGAATAATTAAGAGTAAAATAATCATTAATAGGGGAATTACTATTAAACCTAAAATGATTTTTAAGTTTAAGTATTTGTATAAGATAAAAAATGATGCAAGCACATAAATTGAAGCAGAAGCTACACTTACAAGTCTTTCCATTATTATTACTGATAAATTTTTATTTAAGCTTATATG
>Ga0185342_1000279_pt1 | contig 28118 bp, 25 predicted proteins | sample ConPoolayeEmetaG_FD_128045 | JGI IMG/M metagenome (GOLD analysis project Ga0185342, IMG submission 128045) | Hot spring microbial mat communities from California, USA to study Microbial Dark Matter (Phase II) - Cone Pool mat layer E metaG... ... | reverse complement strand
AGCAGATAAATTAATACCAGCGTATGCGGCAGCTTAAAACTTCTTTTGGCCATCTTCGCCTCTACAATTTTTTCACTCAATTTTACCCTAAGAAGCTCAAATCAGGCAAAAGATAAATTCAGCTCAGGCCAACTCAGTCTAGAGCTCTGAAAATGCTTACAACTTTAAGCCCTTAGTTTAAAAGAGAAACAACTGGCTCATTCGTTGAAAAAATTATGGACAGTTCCCTGTGTTTCATTTATTCCATCCGAAACAATACCTTCAAGAAATGGCTTGACAATAAAAGAACTACCAATTCATAGAATTTCGTTATCATTGCACATTAAAAAAGATATAGAGATGGCAAAAGGACCAATCTTAGTCCTTAAAAGTTTTTATCGTATCTGGCTAATTTCCTGGCCATATGACCTGATAAGCGGGTAATTATTTCTTTTTTTCCCGAAGACTTAAAAACAGACAAAAATTCTGCCGTGGATAAAATTTTAAGCCCAAAATATTCTTTAAGGGCAAGCAGGTCTTTATCTCCGCTGATTATTATCTTTGCAATTAAAGCTACCGCCGCTTCAATAAACTTATTATCAGCCGGGTCTTGATCAACTACTGGCAAAGATGGGGTCTTAGCCCTAAAGCAAATGTTATAACCCTTAGCCAGAAAATCGATTAATTCCTTAAACTCTGGTTCACCATCCAGCCCAAGCCTTTTCAGAACTTCTACGTACTCTTCTATGACCGGCGGCGTTAAGCATATGACCTTTCTTCCCCAAAAAGGGGATAATTTTTAGACTAAAGAATCAATAGAAAACCGGAGTTTTCTCAACAAGGAAAACTTTTATTCAAAATGCTGGAAGAGCCATAAAAAATGAGCCCAGCTTAAAATCCCGCCTTAAAGAATAAATTTTGACACGGTTCAAGAAATTCTGTAAATTAGCGGTTAAAAATTATAAAGGAGAAAGCTATGAAGCGGAGTCTAACATTAATTTCAATTCTGGGGATCAGCCTTATCCTGGCTGGCTGCGCTTCCACTTCAAAGCAACCTGCGGATGTGAAAAAACCACTGGATGCTTTTATCAACCCCACCACCAAATCCACAACCAGGATTGAGCCGGTTCCCGGAGCAGAAATTATTGTGGAGATTGTTGAAACAAGTTCGACGACGAAAAACCGGGGATATATACCTGATACAGCTCAGGAAAAACCTCAAAAAGGAAAAACTTATTCTAATAGCAAAGGAGAAGCTATATTTATTGTGCCTGCGGAGCAATTTAAGAAGCTTCCGGGAGAATTTTACCTGAAATTCACCATTAAACCTAAAGACCCGGATAAATTTCCCGTTGTGACAAATTCTGTGCGGGTGAAAGTAAAGAAATCTGATGGTCCAAAATATGCCTTTGTTATAACCTGGCAAGAGGTAAGCTCGGAAAAGGGAAATATCAAGGCAAGAAGTAGTGGAACTACAAACAAAGGAACTTTTGCCGTCAATAGAAAAGCCCAAACCTAAACTAAAACACCTTAAAAAAAATTGAGCCATTACCGGTCGATAGAGCAATTTACAAGTTAAGTTCGTCTTAAATGGAAATTTATCTACAATTTATCTAATACTATTGCTATCTGAAATCTTAAGGCCATCTGAATCTTTGTTTTAGGTAATTTTTCGGTAAGAATTTACGGAAAACCGCTAAATTGCCTTAACCAGAACCAGATAATTTCCGAACCAACCTCAACCTTAACGGTGGAAGCTTTCACCGATGAATTTCAGCCCATCCAGAATACCTGTCCGCCAGTAGCTCCAGGTGTGACCGCCGTCCCGAACCCGGAACTCATGTGGAATTTTGCGGTCGCGCAGGGCCACATGCAGGGCGGCGTTTCCCTTATAGAGAAAATCATCGTCGCCGCAGTCAATGTAGAAACGCACTGTCTTGATTTTTTCGACCGGCAAGGTTTTCACCAGGTCCAGAGGGTTATAGCTCCGGAAGTGAGCGGTTAGCCGGTCTTGGCCCTTAAGACCAAGACCAAAAAGTGGGGCAAAAATCCGCTCGTAGACTTTTTCCTCTGTGGCCATGACTTCTTCATCGGTCCAGACCGCGGCGCTAAGAGCAGCTGCAGCGGCAAACATTTCCGGATGCCGCAAAGCATAAATTAAGGTGCCCCACCCGCCCATTGACAACCCGGCAATGCCTCGAAATTCTTTATGAGGCCGGGTTCTATAATTAGTATCTATGTATGGAATGAACTCCTGAAAGAAGAAATCCTCGTAGCGCACCTTCCCCTGGTAATCATTTATGTACCAGCTCACTCCGCCGTCGGGCATAACGATAATCATTGGAGGTATCTGCCGCTCAGCAATGGCCCGGTCAGCCGTCAGATGGACTTCTCCAAATTGCAGCCAGCCGGTATCATTATCAGTGTAGCCGTGAAGAAGATAAACTACTGGGTAGCGCCGGCTGGAGGTCTGGTAATCTGGCGGTAGATAAATTGTATACCGCACCTCTTTCCCCAGTATTTTGCTTTCAACCTTGAGCCCTTCGAGCACCTGACCCTGAGGAAATGATTGGGCTGATAAAAAACCAACAGACCCCAGCATTATCAGGGCCAAAATAATGCCGCCGATAAATTTTTTATTCATCATAGTGCCTGATAGCGACATTGTTCTTATCATGCTACCTCCCTGAAATTATTTAGCAATATATCTCATATTTAATCTTTATACTTCACTAACAACTTCAAAATCAAAAAAATCAACATTACCGAGCCGGGACCATAATAAACGTACCCTGCAACATTAAGATGAATATAAGCAATCAGGAGGAAGAAATACTTGAATTTTTTGTGGTTAAATCACCAAATCCCCGCCATTTTCCCTCGCCCTGATAGCTGGACATATCAGAGAAGATAATTTATAATTGGATGCCTCCGGGGAGTAGCGCAGCCTGGCCAGCGCACAGCGTTCGGGACGCTGGGGTCGTGGGTTCAAATCCCACCTCCCCGATTGCCTATGTCTGCTCCAATTCTCAATTATTAAAGCTTTAATTATTAAAGTTTTCTGGATATTTATCGTCAGGCATTTATCCTTTATTCTTTGGCTTTTAATCTAAGTCAAGTCCGGCCTTAGGATAAAATTAAAAAAATTTCCCCGGCTTTCATTCCCCCAATCTTCTCTCAATAAAAAGACCTCAGGATTTTACAATCTCGAGCTTCAATCCATTTTTTCTTTGTCCTTATCTTCCTGCTTTTCAGAGCTTAAAAAGTTCTTGGCATTTCTACAGAAAATCAGTATATTCAATTTAAACATTAAGAAGGGCTAATTATTACTTAGAAGGAGAGTGTTCTTATGAAACAGAAGGAAATCTCGGGAGTAATAATCGAATGTTTAAGGGGGAACATAGCCAACCAGCCAGATATCACAGCTATTGTCAATGCCGCCAATGCCTGGCTCAAGCCTGGAGGCGGGGTGGCAGGAGCCATCCATCAGGCCGCTGGTCCTGGACTGGAAGAAGAATGCCGGCCCTTAGCCCCAATTGAACCCGGCCAGGCGGTCATCACCGGTGGCCATAACCTGCCTAATAAATATGTTATTCACTGCCTTGGCCCGGTCTATGGTGTTGATAAACCAGAAGCTGAACTCCTGGCCAGTTGTTACCGCAATGCTCTGCTTCTGGCCGAACAGCATGAAATTGACTCCATAGCCTTCCCGGCCATTTCAACCGGCGTCTTCCGCTATCCGCTGGAAAGAGCCACTGAAGTAGCCCTGAAAACTGTTCTGGAGATGGTCCCGAAGCTTAAAAAGGTTAAAAAGATACGATTTGTCCTGTTTAGTGAACCAGACCTCATAGTCTACGAAGCTGAACTGGAACGCCTGACTTCCTCTCACGGCACTAGTTAAAAAAACTTGCCATCTCAGCTGCCAGCACAAAAATAGAGCAGAAAAGTAAGGCCTTTCATTTGCTGAAAACCCATCCGCTTAACGATTCACAACCACCCCTTTAAGCTCAAATCACAGAAATCACTTCCGATTTAGTTTTTGTCGCAAAAAGCATATTAATGTCAGGTGTGTTGATTTGGTCCTTAAACAGGAAATCATTTTAAACAATTCTAGGCATATCTCACTGGACCTGCCCTTTTGACTGCCTGGCAGCATCTTAAAAATTTTTTATCCTGTTGAAAGGCCATCTTTTATGGCCTATAATGCAGTTTACTATCTCTGAGGCAGCCAAAAAGCGAGAATAAGGCTGAGGATAGAGTCAGAATCTGTGATTGTGGACCCGGTTAGAATTATCTTTAAGATTAAAGGGTCCTTTTTAATAATCCAGGGTCAAATATTTTTTGCTTGGTCATTACAATGGACCAGGAAATAAACGGAACCTCAACTCAGTTTTTAACTAAACTTATTTCTCTGCCTAAAAAATTTTCCTGGAAGCAGACTTTCTATGCTCTTAAATATCCCAACTACCGCCTCTGGTTCTGGAGCCAGATGATCTCGCTGTTCGGCTCCTGGATGCAGGTCACAGCCCAGGGCTTTTTGGTCTATGAACTAACTCGCTCACCAGCCTATCTTGGCTATGTTGGCTTTGCCTCCAGCCTGCCTACCTGGCTGTTCATGCTGTATGGCGGAGTGCTGGCTGACCGCTACCCGAGAAGAACTATTTTAATTTTGACCCAGGTGGCCATGATGCTCCTGGCTCTGACCCTGGCCGGACTGACCTTTTATAACCTGGTTAAACCCTGGCAGATCATCATACTCGCCTTTTTCGCAGGCACAGCCAATGCATTTGACGCCCCGGCCAGACAGTCTTTCATTCTGGAAATGGTCGAACCCCAGGCTCTGACCAACGCCATAGCTCTGAACTCGGCGATGTTTAACACCGCCACCGCTCTCGGACCGGCAGCCGGTGGTCTGGTTTATGCTCTCCTCGGTCCAGCCTGGTGCTTTGCGATAAATGGCCTGACCTTTATAGCTGTAATAATTGCCCTGGCAATTATGAAACTTAAAACCTTCGTTCCCCGCACCACGACCAATTCAGTTCTCCAGGACCTCAAAGAGGGAATAAGGTATGTGGCCAACCATTCCAACATCCGGCTTTTGACCCTGACAGTGGCAGTCAGCACCCTCTTCGGAGCAGCTTTTGTTACATTGCTCCCCGCCTGGGCAGTCCAGATATTAAACGGTGATGCCCGGACTAATGGTTTTCTGCAGACGGCCCGGGGAGCGGGAGCTCTGGCCGGAGCTCTGTTTATTGCCTCTTTCAGCCAGCATCTTTCGCGGGGAAAACTGCTGACCCTGGGCACCTTCTTTTTTCCAATTTCCATAATTTTCTTTTCTTTCTCTCGCTCTTTGCCCTTATCTCTTTTTCTTCTTTTTCTCTCCGGTTTCAATCTGATAATGATTTTTAACCTCTGTAATTCGCTGGTGCAGCTTCAAACTCCGGAAAATATTAGAGGGCGGGTAATGAGTATCTACAGCTTCGTTTTCTTTGGTCTGATGCCTTTCGCTTCCCTCTGGATTGGAGCCGCAGCTACCCATCTGGGCGAAAAAATTCCAGTCCTAATCGCTTCTGGCCTGGCGTTGCTCTATGCAGTGATTATCCTGATTTTTAACCGGCAGATTATCAAGCTTCGCTAACCGGTCAATTTAAAACTTCAGGCAAAATCAACAAATCATCCAGCCTTTGAATAGCCATGGCCAGCTTTAAAAAATTTGATAGGATTATTTTAAGAACTTTAAGCTTAACTCAGTCCCCAGGTCTTTCAGACTTATCAGAATTCTGTAATCTCCACCAGCTCATACTGCTGGTGGCCAAGGCCAATTTTCTCCCCATAACTCAGCTGTACTGACCAGTCTATGTTATAGCCTTTCCTGAACGCATCCTGGCCAGCCGTTTTAAGCACCAGGTCAATTGAAGCCCGGTCCACAGCAACCGGGTCAAGAGAGCCAGCAATGCCCACATCTTCCACAATGGCCGGTTGATTTTTAGCCAGACAATCGCAATCTTTGGTCACCTGGATTATAAAATTCAAGAAGCAGATTTTCTGTTTGAAATGCTGCTTGACCGACAGAGCATATTCTGCCATCTTCTCCTGAAGCCGGCGAGAATCTTCATCCCACTTCATTTTGATGGCGCCGTACTTACAAACTACCAGACATTCGCCACAGCCTATGCACTTTTCATCATCAATAACCACATGGTCCTTAAGCTGGACGATTGCCCCAGCCGGACAGTACTGAAGACAGAGGCCGCAGTTCCGGCACTGTCTGGCGTTAACTTTCGGATGAACGACTGAATGCTGATCGAGTTTTCCCGCTCTGGAAGCACAACCCATCCCCAGGTTCTTGATGGCCGCCCCCACCCCGCTTTGAACATGGCCGGTCACATGAGTCAAGCAGACCATGGCGTCGGAAAGAAGAAAGGCACTGGCTATCCGGGATGATTTAATCCGGCTGCCGTCAATCTTAACTTCCATTTTTTCCCGCCCAACCAGCCCGTCTGCAATTATAATCGGGACTTTAACCACCTCTGGGGTAAAACCATGTTCCCAGGCCAACCTGATATGTTCTACCGAATTGGACCTGTTTCCTACGTAAAGCGTGTTGGAATCAGAAAGAAAGGCTCTCTGGCTTCTTTTTAAAACCTCATCTATTATTCCGGTCAGCCAGCGGGGTTTGATGTACCCTGTATTGCCTTTTTCTCCGAAATGAATTTTCAAAGCTACAAAATCTTCCGGCTCGATTATTTCATTAAAGCCCAGAGCTAAATAAACTGCTCTGGCTTTTCTGGAGATCAGCTCAGGAGATTCTTCTTTCCTTGCTCTGATAAGATAGACCTTAGATTTCATCGTCTGAACCTCATTGCTTAAAATTCTATCAATCAGAAAATTTTATTAATTTAATCCACCGGGACAAAAGCCAGATAATCGACAGGGATTATCTTATCAGAAGAGACCTGACCGTTTCCACTCCGTCCCCCAGGGAAAACTCATAACCAAGATTAAGCAGTGATTTCTCTACTGCATCAAAGGCGTATATTATCTGTTCTCTGGTCAGGTTACCCATATGACCGAAACGGAAGACCTGACCGGACGTGGGCCCAAGACCGCCAGCCACCACCACCCCATTTTCATAAAGACGTCTTCGGAAGCTCAAGTCATCAAGACTTTCAGGATAGCAGATGACCGAAAGAGTTGAAGCCAGACAGGTTTCGTCGGTGTAAATCGAAAACCCTAAAGAACGCAAACCACTCCTGATGGCTGAGGCAAAACGCTCGTGCCTCTCAAATCTCTTTTCCAGCCCCTCCTCTAAGACAATTCTGGTAGCTTCATAAAACGCTCTGATTTCATTCACGCAGGGAGTGGAAAAATAACGGTTGGGGTTTTCCATCACCGGTAACCAGCGCAGGATGTCAGCATAATAAGCTTTAATTCGCTTGAGACATCTTCTTTTTTCCAGGGCCCGGGGCGAAAAAATATCAATGGCCAGACCCGGAGGTGCTCCCAGGCATTTCTGAGCTGCCGTGAGGATGACATCAATACCCCAATCATCCATGCGTTCTTCAATTCCACCGGTGGCACAAACTCCATCAACTACCAGCAAAATTTCCGGAGCAGTCTGTTTGACGACTTCACTGTACTCCCGCACTGGAGCACAGGCTCCAGTAGCTGTATCCACATGAGTGCAGACCACAACTTCGTACTTGTGCTTCTTCAGCTCGGATTTCAATTCTTCTGCGGTAATCACCTTTCCCCACTGGCTCTGGAGGAGATGGTGTTTGATTCCAAAAGCTTCGCAGATTTCCGCCATTCGGCTGCCAAAATATCCCTGGGAAACAACCAGAACTCGGTCTGAATCATCGGTGATGTTGAGCAGGGCAATTTCCATGGCCAGGGTTCCTGCCCCGGCGATGATAAAGGGCTGTCCTTTTTCAGTAAAAACAATCTTTTTCAGATTCTCCAGGGCCCCGCGGAGTTCTTTTTCCATTTCCGGGCTGATATGGGAGACAGTAGGTTGAGCCAGCGCTTCCATTACCCTCGGAACCACCGGGCTCGGTCCAGGAATCAAAAGAAGCTTGCTTTCTTTCATAACACCATCCTTCTGGTCTTTAACTAACTTTAAGGAATTATTTTCAATTAATCAACTAACAAAATCAATATCCACTGGCTTGAGGAAAGAAGAAAAATTAAAGAATAGACCTAAAATAATATAAGTAGCCCTTTAAGGTCACATTTATTGCTTGATTAAATTTCAATTAAGCCCCCAGAAGAAAAATTAAATGACCGAACTCTGGTTTTAGCTTGTTTGCCGCAAAAATCGATTTACCGCCCTTTCTGATTTTGATAATATTAAAAATAAAACAGGAGTAAAAAATGATGAAAATTCAGAAAAAACTATCCTCAGCCCTGTCTCCAGTCTTTATCTTTATAGCACTGCTTTTAGTTTTGTCACTTTTTCCGGCTTGCCAAAAAACACTGGCCCCGGAAGCTGAACTGGTCATTATAGGCAAGATTTTTACCGGACTCGACTCCAGACCTTTCGTAGAAGCCCTGGCAGCTTCTGAAGGCAAAATTCTGGCCACTGGCAATCAAAAAGAGATTAAAAAATACCTCGGTCCTAAAACCAGAATCCTGAAGCTAGATAAAGGTCTGGCCATACCCGGGTTAATAGATGCTCATACTCATTTTTCTTCCGGCGGGCGCTCACTGGTTGAGCTCAGCTTCCGGGGAGTAGATTCGGTGGAAAAAGTCCAGGCAATGATTGCGGAAAAAATTAAAGAGTTACCTCCCGGCACCCCAGTTTTCGGGCGCGAGTACGACCACACCCTGTTTCCGGGACAGAAATGGCCCTCTAAAGAAGACCTTGACCAGGTTGCCCCTGATAACCCGGTGGTCATCCGCCGGGTCGATGGACATTCCTGCTGGGTCAACAGCCTGGCTTTGAAGCTTTCGGGTATTGACCGAAAGACCAAAGACCCGTTTGGAGGCGAAATAGTCCGCGATCCCAGAACTGGAGAGCCGACAGGAATTCTCAAAGAATCGGCAATGGGGCTGATTAAGGTAAGACCCGTCCAGCAATCAACTCCCGAGGAAGACATCCTCAGAGCTTTAGAGCACGCCCGCCAGCTTGGCCTGACCGGAGTCCATGCTGATGTCGGAATGAGAGAACTGGAAATTTACCAAAAACTCCGCAGCCAGGGTAAGCTCACACTCAGAGTTTATGCTTGGCTGCCGATTCAGGGGATAGATGAATATATAAAACGCGGTCTTCGCCAGGGACAGGGTGATGAATATCTTAAAATCGGTTTCTTGAAGGCTTTTATAGATGGCACCCTTGGTTCCGGAACGGCCTTGATGTTTGAGCCTTTTGCTGATGACCCGAGCAAATCTGGTTTGCCTCAGTATCCGGAAGAAACTTTCTATGAGCTTCTGGAAAAAGCATATGCTAACGACTTCCAGGTGGGAGTCCACGCCATTGGGGATAAGGGAGTTAACTGGGTACTGAATGCGGTGGAAAGAGCTCGCCAGAAATACGGCCCGAAAGACCTGCGCTTCAGGATAGAACACGCCCAGATAATAAAGCCAGAAGATTTTCCACGTTTCAAACAGCTCGGAGTCATAGCTTCCATGCAGCCCACCCACTGCACTACGGATATGAGATTTTGTGAAATCAGAGTGGGAAAAGAACGTTCTAAATACGCCTATGCCTGGAGAACCCTGCTCGACCACGGAGCCATCCTGGCTTTCGGTTCGGACTGGCCCGTCGAGCCCCTTGACCCGCGGCGCGGGCTTTATTCAGCCATAACCAGAAAAAATATAGAGTTTGATTATCCTGAAGAAGGCTGGTTTGCAGACCAGAAACTGACTCTGGCTGAAGCCATCAAGTACTTCACCTGGGGCTCAGCCTACGCCTCTTTTGAAGAAAATCTGAAGGGAACTCTGGAACCCGGTAAACTGGCTGACCTCACTATTTTTGAAAAAGACCTTTTTAACCTTGAGGCCAAAGAAATTCTCAGCACCCCGGTAATCTACACCATTTTGGGTGGAAAAATTGTTTATGAGCGTCAGGAGAAATAGTTAGATCGCAGACAAAAAGTTCAAAAAATTTTAACCCAATTTTCGAAAGCAGATTCAAGGTTAAAACCCAGCTACGTTCTTTGACTCCTTTAAGGTGAGTACTTCCTTAGCACCGGCTCGCCGAAGCCTGGTTTAAATCGCGGTGAGCCGGGAAGCCAGCCATTCTTTGATTTCCTCAAAGGAACAAACCAGTCTGGCACCCTCCAGGTTTTCTGGAGTCATCGGGCTTTTTAAGATGAAAATCTGACTGATACCGGCCTCTTTAGCAGCCAGCAGGTCATAGCTGGTATCACCTACTACCACAGTTTCATCTGGCTGAACCTCAAAGGTTTTCATCACAGCCATAAAAGGTGCTCCAGCTGGCTTTCGAAGCCCACTTTCCCTGGTTAGAACCAGCCCAAAGTTAAGCTGAAATTTCTGAAGAAGCAAGGTGGTATTTTCCAGGTTGTTATTGGTAACGAGAGCAGTCCGTATTCCTGACCAGGATAGCCATTGAAGAAATTCCCTGATGCCCTTTTTAAGGGCAGCCTTCTCGGTCTGAATCCTTTCATGTCTTTCAAGAATAGCATATTTTTGAGACCTTTCCGGCTCAGGCAAACTATCGAGGTAAGCCAGAATGGAACCGGACTTTACCCCAAGCTCCTCCTTGATGGCCGGCCAATCATAGTTATTCTCTACCACCGTACCATCCAGGTCAAAAATTACAAGTTTCAGTCTCATGGTTTAATTAATATTATTCAGAAACCAGCCTTTGAACTCAAGCTCTATCTACCAATCTGATGCCATCGCTGATTCTTCTCTGCTGGACAAGCCAGCCGAAATTAATATTGATTGCTATTAACCTATTTGATAGAATTTGTTTGATGAATTATTAAATGCCTGAGAAGAAGGGAGGTACCGCATGGGCAAGTATTTAGCCATTCTGCTCGGGATAATTGCCATGGCCGCTGGCCTCTATCTGGTTATTTTTGTCTGGTGGCGTGAGTTCTATGAGCTGGTCTTTGGTTTCATTCCGCCGATACTTTTCTTCGGTGGGTTAATTGCAGTTATCGCCGGTATTTCCAGCATCAAGGACTCAATCCGCCAGAAAAAGCTCGAAGCAGAAGCTTCAGCCCTCCAGGAAGAACAAAAACAAGAAGAGACCAAAGCTTGAAATAAACCTCAAGCTATAGAAGCTTTCTAAGAACGATATCTGTAAGAAGATAAAAAAATTAAAGAATCTTAAAAGTGAATGCTGTCGTTAGCTTTTTTCTCAGTCTCACCCTGAGTCTGTTCAACCAGTTCAGTTTTTCTCTGGAAAACGCTTTTTTGCAGAACAACCCAAACCAGCTCAAGAAGCTGCTGGTTTCAGATGGTCCGGTTCTTTTAACCCTGCCGGAGCCTTTCAAGTTTTCAGATTGCTTTACACCCGACCAGACCTTCCTGATTTTGAGAAAAATTTTCCGTCAGACAACCACTCTGGAATTCTTCATTGACCAGGAAAACCCGCCAGTTATAGCTCAACCTGGAGCCATCATTCAGGCAAGATGGTCGTTTGTAGACCGGGAGGATGGCCGGAAGTACCTATTCCGACTGTATATCTATCTTAGCGCTGAGAAATCCGGCCCCAGAGAAGTCCCAAATTTGAGAATAAAAGAAATTAGAGCCGAAAAAAGATAAAAGAATGAGTAAATTTTTCTCGGAAAAGTTGAAGCTGCAGAACCGGGTTTACCTGATTCTATCCGCATTTCTGATAGTATCCGGTCTTGTTCTGGCTGGCCTTTGTGCGGTCCTTTCGGTTCAATTTCTATCATCCTCTGAGAAAAAAATTACTGAATCTCTGAGGAAAAATCACAGGCTAATTAAGGAAGAGTTCCACCAGCTAGTCACCCTATTAGAAAAAAGAGCAGCTCATTTTGCCAAGGTCAGCCAACCCTGGCAGGTAGAAGCTGCTTTTGACCTGTTTGAAGCAGCTGGCTTAGACCCGACAGTTGAAGGAGTAGCTTGGTTAAATTCTGAATTTTCGCCTGTTATCTGGTATGGAAATATTACTAACCTAAAAAACACCTTTTCCGGTCTGGAAGAAAATCCAGAAAAATTTTTGAATCAAAGCTTCGTTGTTCAAGATAAAGCCAGCTATTACCTGGTGCTCATATTGCCTTTACCTGATAAACAATTCCTGGGACTTTTTGAATTGTTGGCTTTCCAGCCCCAATTTCAATCAACCTATGTCCAGGAATTCTACCGGCTTAAAAGTCTGGTTAGAGCCGGAGCTGATATTAACTTCTGGGACATTACTCACGATACTGAAGCTCTGGAAAGGCTTTTCTCCCGTACTCAAGATGAATACCTCAGCCAGCAGCGGGAAGAAAAAGAAATCTACACTCTATACTTTCCGCTGCGAAACGAAAAAGGCCAAATTCTGGCCACTGTCACTCTTAACTCTCTTCAGGTTCAGAAAAAAAGAAATACTCTGCCTGAATGGGGTGTAACCTTAGCTACCTTTCTGATTGTCTCAGGGCTGGCTTTATTTTCTATCTGGCTTTATCGCCTGGCCCGCCGGTCAGGCGCCAGAAAATGGCTCCTCTGGCTGAGTCTCAGTGGCAGTCTTGTTTTAATAAGATTTCTGCTTTTTTCCCTGACAACCAATCAGCCTCTTAAAGACTGGCGGGGCTTTTCTCCAGTTGACTTAGCCTTTACCAGTTTTTCTGGTCTGACCTCTTCTCCAGCCGACCTTTTTCTGAGCTCTGGCCTTTTTTTCCTTTTCGTTCTCCTTTCCTTAAGATTACTATTCAATAAGCCCGTTTTCTTCGTTTTTTTTGAAAATTCCTTCCAGCCAGAAAACAAAACCAAAACATCATCTACAGTTTTTTCGGCTTCAGCCTCAATTCTGATAATCTTAGGCCTGACTCTGGTAATCAAGAAAATAATTGAAAACTGCAACCTGAATCTGCTGAGTTATTCCTTTAATCTCTCAGCTCTGCTGATTTACCTAAGCCTTTTTCTGCTTCTAACAGGCTTTCTTCTCCCAGCTCTCTTTATCATCCGGCAGGCCAATCCCCTTCGGTCCCACCCCTTCCACCGTACCTCACTGTTTTACCTTACCGGGATTGTCTTGCTATTTTTGCTCGGTTCACTTGCTGGACTCAGATTGACTACCGGTTTGATGGTTCTCGGGCTGTGGGGCCTGCTGAGCTTGATTTCGGCAGTAAACTGGAAGCCCCTAAATTACCTGTCTGCTTTTCTGGCTCTGTCCACTCTCTTCTGCTTTGGTTTGATGAAAGAATTTACTGAGGCCAGAACCCGGCTCCTGACAGAAAAAGTACTGGTCCACCTGGTTTCCTCACAAAAAGTCTGGGCCGAAATGGTTCTGAAACAATCGTTCACCGAGCTTCAGAAGCACTCCAGGGATATTTTTAACTATTTCCGACGTCCTGAATTCTCTCCTGAGCCAGCCCGTTACCTCTGGAATAAAACTCTGTTAGCCAGATTCAACTGGAATTCCTGCCTTTATCTTCAATCCTCCGATTTAAAGCTCCTTTCTTCCTTTGCCTTGAACCTGCCCGTTTTTCCAGAGCAGACCAACGACCTGCCTTTCTCATCAGTTTCGACTTATGTTGAGCAATACCTGGATGTTCTGGGACAGGAAAAACACTTCCTGATTGGCTATCAGGATTTTAGACTGCCTGAGGGGCCTGGGGGCCGTCTGGTAATCTGGGTCAGCCTGGACCTTGAGCTTCTGCCGTTTTTTTATCTGGCCAATCCTTATTTTGAACTACTGCGACTCAATACCCTGCCCTCCCTTCAACACTTTCCAGTGCAGCTCTCGGTTTATAATCAAAACGGGCAGCTACTTTTCAGCCAGCAAAAACCAGGCTTTGCCCTGAATACAGAGTTGAAGCAGAAGATAGACTCTGCCCGTAAGGGCCTCTGGTTATCTTTCCGAGCTTCCGGTCAAAAATACACCGGCCTGGCAGTTAAACTCGACGGTAAAAACCTTTACCTTTTTTATCGACCTCTTAAAAGCCTGCGCTGGTTAATTACCGGCTTCTTGAAGCTGATGTTTCTCTTTTTCATTTTCCTGGCGGCTGGTTTCCTGCCTGGGTTCATCCGGAGAAAGAAATGGCAGGCTCTGGGACGGTCCTTTTCGCTGCGGGTCTATCTGGCCTTTCTGGCTGTCGGACTGATTCCACTTTTCTTTTTTATCTTTTTCAGTCAGGCCGTGGTAGAAAGAATTTTCTCAGATCGTTTTGTCCAGGAAGCTACCAGCCGGGCTTTCTTTGCCCGAAGCATCCTTCACGATTTTATCAGTCTCCAGGAACAGGAGGACAGCCAGGAGACAAAGATTTCCGAAGACCTGGTTTTCTGGATAAGTTCCACCTTAAACAACGATGTCAACCTTTTTAAGAACGGCCTGCTGCTTTCTTCCAGCCGCCGTGAATTTTTTGAAACCGGCATTCTGTCTGAAATGCTTGATGGTCAGGTTTACTTCCGCATAGCTTATCAGAACCAGCCGCTGGTGGTCAGTCGAAAAGCAATCGGTAGCTATTCCTACCAGACCCTGACCATCCCCTACCAGTTCGGCCAGGACCTGTATCTGCTCAGTCTCCCCTTCCCTTTTGAGAAACAGGAGGTCAGGCAGGCAACCACCGAACTCTTTGAATTTTTTCTTTTCACCTCTTTATTCTTTCTTATTCTTATCGCCCTCTCGGTGGGCACCATCAGAAGAATGATTGTGGTCCCGATCAACAAGCTGATTCGCGCCACCCAGGAAGTCAGCCTTGGAAACCTGGAAGTTAAAGTCGAACATCAAGCCGAAGATGAATTAAAAGGTTTGGTTGATGGCTTTAACACTATGGTGGAAAGCCTGAAAGCTCACGAAAAAGAATTGGCTGAACTCGGACAGAAAGTTGCCTGGACCGAAATGGCCCGCCGGGTAGCTCACGAAATAAAGAATCCTCTGACTCCAATTCAGCTATCAGCCGAACACATCTTAAAAGTCCATGCTGATAAGCATCCAAATTTCGACCGGATACTTCAGGAATCAATCTCCTACATAATTTCCGAGGTGGAAAACCTCAGGCGAATTGCCCAAGAATTCATGACCATTGCCAGAGAAAGTGGTACTTTGAAAGAACCTTTTGACCTGAAAGCTCTGATCGTGGAACTTCTTCAGCCTTTTCAGAACACTCTGAGTGACCGTATTAAGTTTTCTATCAAAGAAAACGGTCAGGATTTTACTCTGGTCGGAGACCGGGGAAAAATTAAAATAGCTCTGAGGAATATCATTATTAACGCCATAGAAGCCATCAAGGGCAGCGGTCGAATTGACCTGAGCCTCCTGGAAAAGGCTGAGGCCATAGAGCTGGAAATAAAAGATACCGGCTGCGGCCTGCCTGAAGTCGTTCTCAACCACCTTTTTGAACCCTATTTCTCTACCAAAGAAAAAGGTACAGGACTTGGTCTGGCCATCAGCAAGAGAATACTCGATGAACATGAAGGTACTATCAGGTTGGAAAGCCAGCCGGGAAAAGGGACCAGGGTGACCATCATTTTGCCCAGAAAGAAAGAGAATTAAAGGTGATAGCTAAGGACTTATTTTTATGGCAAAATACCAAAAAAGTCCTAAGAGGATAAGATGAAGATTCTGGTTACTTATTACAGCCTAACCGGCAATACCAGAATGGTGGCCGAAGCCATATTTCAGGCTCTACCTGAACCAAAAGAAATTAAGCCCCTGGCTGAAGTAGAATCCCTTTCCGGGTACGAGCTGATTTTCGTTGGCTTCCCGGTGCATTCTCACAGTGTTCCTCATAAAGTTGAACCTTTTCTAAAACAGCTCCCAGCAGGTCAGAAGGTGGCGCTTTTTATCACCCACGGCTCTATCGCCGGAACGCGGCTTTCCCGGGAAGCCCTGGAGCAGGCCCAGATTCTGGCCAGTCAGGCCCGGATTCTGGGAACCTTTGCCTGTCGGGGAAAAGTTTCACCTCAGGCCATGGAAGTGCTGGGCCGCTCGCCCGAGCATGAGCTATGGGTGGAAATGGCGGTCACCGCCAGAAGCCACCCTGACCAGCATGACCTTGAAGATGCTCGAGCTTTTGCCAAATGGGTGGTAAGTCTGGCCCTCCAGTAGTCTTTTACCTGCAGCAGGCTTTATCAGCTATAATGCCTGATTCTTTCAAAACCCGAGACCCCAATAATTTTTAACTCCTGGCCGCATTCCTGTTCAATCTGGTCTAAAAGAAGATTAAGACCAAGGTTATCACTGGCCAGATGCCCGGCCACCACCACGTTAAGGTTAGCCTTCCTGGCTTTTTCCAGGGCTTCCTCGCTGAAATGCATACCCACCAGGGTACTGATGCCAGCCGCTGCCTGTTTTTCGAAAATATCTCTGGAACCTTCTGTACCTCCGGTCATATCAACATATATCTTCCCGACCCGACTGCTTTCTGAACCGGAAAGTATTTTTGGCCTTACACAATTAAGACCTGAATTCCGGTACTCAGGTATTGCTTCCAGGATTTTTATGACCTCCCGAAGGCGGGCCGGAGCTTTTTGCTGAAACAGGTCGGTCAGATAGCGGGTAACACAGTTATCAGCCGGAGTGTGAAGACAGATTAAAGGCAGTCCCAGAAGTCTGGCTACATCTACCGTGCGGTTGTGATTGACCGGAAGAAGGCGTCTTTCAACTTCACTAATTCTTTTTTCCATCAATTGCTCGGCCACACTGGCCGTTACTCCGAAAGCAGTCAGCAGGTCAATCTGAAGCCCCATAACCTGATGAAGCTGGGCCAGGGCCCGCCCCTCAGGATGGTGGGCAATAACCAGGTCGACTGCTTCCTGTCGATCACGTCTTAAAAGATAGGCCAGTAAGATTTCAGGCACTTCCATATCAATTCCAGCCAGGGCCACCCTGACTTCAATTTCAGGGTCTCCAGTCAGCAATCGGGTATCAGCATAGGGATTAAAAAGACGGTCGAGGTCAAAGAAGGATTTTTCTTTTTCCTCCAGCTTCTCGTATTTTTCTTTTTCCTCCTGGAGCAAGCGGTTGATTTCCTCCTGCGGTCTTGGGTCGTTCCTGATGCCTATCTCAACGGCTAACCTGTATAAATCTCCAAGCTTCATATTTCCTCCCTTCAGCCTTATTTTCTAAAAAAAATTAGAGCTATTTTTAACTTTCAAAAATCGCCAAGCTCTGGAGGCTAAGTGTAATCCATTTCTGGCCAGTTTTTCAAGAGCTCCTGACCTGTCAAAGAGCTGGCCCAGTCCGCAGGTAGCGAGGCGATAAAGCATAAATTGAGTTTTATGGACTTCAGTGGTCAGATAATTTATTTCCCAATCCAGCTTTTCCTCGTTGGAGCTTGATGGCTTCATCCCAACTAGGATTTTAAGAGTGGCTCGCAACCAGCCGCTGAAGCAGGCCACCAGACCAAGATTGTAGCCAGCCAGTACTTTTTTTATTTCCTCAACCTCCAGGGCCAGCACTTTATCTCCGGTCTTTGACTCCGGCGGACAGTTTTTCACTCTGACCGGCATAGGTCTTAACGGAAAGCAATCTGGCCTGAAACTTTTTGTTTCAACCTCCATTTCATTACGGTCAAGTAAATAAAAATAGAAAAGACCCGGTTGCTGCTCTGACTCTCTGTCTGGAAGAAGAAGAAAACTGGTTGAAGGATTGAAGAAGACGTAGATGGGCTTATCGGAAGTCCGGCCGGGTTCAGCTGAAGACCGGCTAAAGCCGGGATAAATAGCTGGGTATTGGTTTATTACGCCGGTGGGAAGATAAACATGATTACCAGTGGGATAGGTACCGGAGGCCTGGTCCAGAAATTCTTCCATAGGCCAGTTCTTTTTCTCCTGACTTGAATAAATTAATCTCAGAAAAAGGAAATGATGAACATTCAACTGCAGTGCCAGATAGGGATAATGACTGGCCACCTCCTCCAGAGCCCAGATAAATTCTGAGATGGGTTTAATTGAAGTCAGCTTATCTGTCTTAACAGCCTTTTTAAGCCAGAGCTCTGAGATAAGCTTTAAAATTTCGGGATGAGGTTTATCTGTGAGCTGAAGATTTTTTATTGAACAACTGGCCTCAGGCTTATCTGGGGAGTAGTTCTGAGCCAGAAGAGCAATTTTTCTTCTCAATTTCACTGTGGCAGCAGGTAGCATCTGGTCCAGCATCTCACGTCTGAATATAACGATTCGCTGGAATTAAAGCAAGCTCCATCCCTTAAGCCCGGTTGACACCATTGTGATATTCAGATAAATTTCTTTTTGTGCTTAGAATAATTTTTCTACTGCTTCTTTTTTATTTAATATATTTGATTGTCCGGTTTTTTCAATCTCTGGGAGAAAACCGGAGGCGCGGAAGGCCTAATCCTCATTCGCTACCCAAAAAGACCATGGTTAAGGATGAAATCTGTAATACCTACATCCTTGAAGAAGAGGCTTTAAAAATTAGTCACAATGGCCAGACTTATTATTTCTGCTCCGAAGAATGCCGGAATAAATTTTTAAAAGACAGAAGAAAACCGGGCTGAATCTCCTCATCAGTAGCTTTAAAATCTGATGGTAAAATCCAGAAATTCTCCCCGGTAATCTTCCCAGGTGATTTCCACCTCTTCCACCCTGGCCAGCCGCGGCCCCCTTTTCAGCTCTTTAAGAAACTCTTCCAGGACTTCCTTTTCACCTTCAGCCACTACTTCAACCCGACCATCACGAAGATTCCTGACCCAGCCCGTTACCCCAAGCATTCTGGCCACGTGCTCGGCAAAAAACCTGAAAGCCACTCCCTGAACCCGACCGGAAATTAAAGCATGAAACCTGGCTTTCATGTTTTTAATTTTAACATAAATACAGAGCCAGAAAAAAATCACCCGCAGAATTAATATCTCTGGGTCTAAGGGCTTCAGATCACCGACCATTCCGACCGCCAAAGCCCGACGGGCAGTTGAGATTTTAAGTGACCAGAATTCTATCGCTGGACTAAAAAAAGATCCGGTTTTAAGTTAGAATGTTTTTATGAAAAAAGTGCTGCTGACTGTAGCAGGCTTTGACCCGAGCTCTGGAGCCGGAGCCACTCTAGACTTAAAGGTTTTCAGCTATTTCGGCTTCTATGGCTTAGCAATTTTGACTTCAGTTACCGTTCAAAACTCATACAAAGTCTATGAGTTCCTCAGTCTGCCAGCCAATCTGGTACGAAAAAAATATCAGAAGCTCAAAATTGATTTTAAGATTTCGGGTCTTAAAATCGGAATGCTGGGCCGGGCTTCAATCATTCCGGTGGTAGAAGAAATCGTTTCCGAAAACCGCCACCTACCGATAGTGGTGGACCCGGTCTTACGCTCGTCTTCGGGTCGCTGGCTGCTTGAAAGAAATAGGATCTTTGAATACCTTAAAGCCATCAAAGGCAAAATCAAATTAATAACTCCCAATCTTATCGAAGCCTCTTTGATAACGGGTCAAAAAATCAGGACCTTGCCAGATATGAAGGACTCAGCCAGAAAAATAGCTGAAATAACCGGAGCCGCATGCCTTATAAAAGGCGGGCACCTTCTGGAGGAAGCCGCTGACGTTCTTTATGACGGGTTTCGGTTTTCCCTTATCAGGAAGAAAAAACTGCCGATAGAGGTCCACGGAACCGGATGTTTTCTGTCTTCAGCCATTCTCTGCTTTCTGGTTGAGGGATACCCCCTTCCTCTGGCTTGCAGGAAAGCATCTCTGGCTATAACCAGATTTCTTAAAGACCCTCTTAAGTTGAGCTGCCGGTCTCTTATTGACCTTTAAGAACAACCGGCTGCTACTTATCGGGTATAAGTTTAATTGTCTTCTTATGGATTCTGCTAACAGCCTCATCCGAGAAAGCCCAGGGATGGTAAAGGCTGTTAAGATAGAGCGGAATCTGGTCCTTGTAGTGAGGACTCATAAAATGGCCACTCTGACCTGAAGTAATTACACTCAGGGAACGGTCAAAATCAGATAGGTCTATAATCAACCGGCAAGAGGCCCCTCCTGTGGTCTCCCAGCCATTTCCTCCAAAACTGGCTCGAACTGTGTTGCTGTCGCCGATCATTGGATAACGGCCGGCGTTAAAAAAGCTCAGAAACCATTTCTGGCCGAGAAGGTGCTGGTATTTTAAGCTGTGCATCCTGGACCAGTCCCAATTCTCGCGCTTGCGGCCGTATTCTTTTTTCAGAATTTTAAGAGCCTCCAGAAAAGCTTGTTCTAAAATCATATCTCTGGTTTCTTTTTCAGGGGTGTCAATCCGGTCGTACCAGGAGGAATCTGGTCTGTCCAGGATTTTTTCAAGACCAGCTTCTTTAACCCGAAAATAGCGGGCCGCATCAGGATAGCTGAAGGTAAGCTCGTCGCTAAAAGTTAACTCCTGGAACTTTTCCCAGAAAACTTCAAACAGGGCTGGGGCCATTCCTTCTCTGACCTCTCCTGACCACTGAAGGAGAATTTCTCTGGCTTCCTCGGCTTCAGGATTGGTTAGCTTTATTTCGGCAAGAACTTTTTTGAGACGTTCCGCTCTTCGGGAAAATACATCATTCTGAATGGAAATCAGGCTTTCTACCGAATGTTTATTCTGGCTCAGAAGCAATTCTAAAATTCTGTTCTTACGATCAGGAATCAGCCAGTCAAAACCTAAAAAATGTGGGTAACCTTCTGGGACGATGCTGCTATTGGCAGTAACAATAACTCTGGATTGAGGATTGAAAAGATTGGGTTTGTCCTCTTCGTCCAGATAGCCCTGCCAGAGTTTCTCATCTCTCCAGCCGGGATAAGGAAAAGGAGCTATCTCTTTCTTTCTTACAGGAATTTTCCCTGAGAGATAATAGCCGATGTTGCCGTCAACGTCGGCATAGACAAAGTTCTGAGAAGGATTTTCAAAAAGCCGCACTCCATGGCGAAACTCCGTCCAGTTTCGGGCCCGATTGATAAGATAGAGAGCTTCTACCGTCCGGTCTCCTTCGTATATAGTCCAGTGAAGAGAAAGTGGCATTTCACTTTTTAATAGATATGGACTCAAAATTGGACCTTCTTCAGTCCAGCGAATTTCCAGGGTTCGAGGCCGGTTTCGGCCTTTTATCTTTATCTCTTCTTTCCGGAACGAAAATGCTTTCCACTCCTTACCCCGACGGTAGGCTTCCCGGTCCCAATCTACTTCTTCCACAAAAATGTCCTGAACATCAACGTAAGAATTGGTAACTCCCCAGGCTATGTTCTGATTATGCCCTATGACTACTACCGGAACTCCAGGTATGGTGACTCCTGAAACTTTGTATTCAGGGACTTCCAGGCTGATTTCCATCCAGATGGGCGGCAGGCTGATGTTGAGATGGGGATCATTGGCCAGTAGTGGCTTTCCGCTAACTGTTTTTTCGCCAGAGATAACCCAGTTGTTAGAACCCTGGACCACCTGATGATTAAGCAAATTATCCGACCAGGCAGGAGGAAAGGCATCCAGCCTGATTTCCGGATCGGGTAAAAAGTCTATTCCCGGCTCCATTAATTCTATGGCCCTGGGCCCGGCTCTTTTTATCAAGTTCATCCTAAAAACCTCCGAGCTGAGGTCAGCAGCCAGTCCCATGGCCAGCAAGTACTTAATACTGAGGGTATCTTCAATCCGCCAGGGCTCTGGCCTTATCCTCAAGACTATAAATTCAGGCGGCCAGTTCCAGTGGCGCGATTTCAGAAAGGCATTGACACCATCAGCATAAGCAGCCAGTAATTTTTTCATCTCATCAGGTAATTTCTGGTAGTCCTTTTCAACTGCCACTGGGAAGCCGAGAACCCGGCTTCTGAGGTCGATTCTCAGTCCCTGCTCGCCAATAATCTCAGCCAGACGACCGAGGGCAATCCTTCTAAAAAGTTCCATCTGCCAGAGTCTTTCAGAGGCCTGAATGTAACCAGTAGCCAGGAAAAGGTCTGGTTCGTTACTGGCACTAATATGGGGAATACCCCATCTATCCCACTTAACTATTACTTCCTCCTGCAGACCCGGCAGTTTTAAGGAATCTTTCCTCTGAGGAAGAGAAGTTCGGAAACTGATGAACAGGAAGACAGCTGCTCCCAGCAAAAGAAAAAAGATCGTCAGCAGAAGAAATCTGAATATTCTGGCAATTTTCATCCTTCACTCCTTATTCCTAAACTGGTAGTGTTGTTTCTGTCGGCTTCGATTCTGATTATTCTGTCGGCTTTTTTCTTAAACCCTTCAGGAAAAATTACCCCCTGTTTTTCGGCCGCGTGTTCATTGAGATAAAGCTTGATCCGGTCAATGTACTGAAATGGTATACGGGCCGGGCTTTCCCCATTTTTAATCCTTAGGACCAGTTCAGCTGTTTTCCTTCCGATATCATCAAAACCAAAGCCCAGAGAAGCGCAGGCTCCCAGCTCTGCACCCAAAGCAAAGGAAGCAAAAAGGGGCAGACGATTTTCCTCAGCCAGACGGCCGAGCAGTTCAAAATTGGCATTGATGGTGTTATCGGAAACCGGGCATAACACTTCAATCTTATCCCTCAAAAGACTATGAACGGCCTGGACTAAGTCCTGGGCCCCGGTAATGGGCTGACTTTTAATTTCCAGATTGAGTTCAGAAGCAGCTTCCATCATTAATCCCAGGTAGTATTCAGAGTTTATTTCTGAAGGCGTCCAGATAGTCCCAATTTTTCGAACTCCCGGCAGGGCTTGCTTGACCAGCTCCAGGACCTGTCTAACTGGAGCTGTGGAGCAGACTCCGGTAACCCGGGGGTCGTGGTCCACAGCTGTTCTCCCCGCCCGCACCAGAAAGGGATTGGCCACCGAGGAAAATACCACAGGGGTATCTTCCGTGGAAATGAGAGCAGCCTGAAGAGCAGGCGTTGAAACCGGAACAAGGATCTGGCATCGGGCCACCAGTTCCTTTACCATTTCTGGAAGTAGCCAGAGCTGACCTCCAGCTCTTTTAACGATGATTTCAACCTGTTCTCCGCTTTTCTGCTGATATTCCCTGAGCTTCTCCTGGAAGGCACGTAAAACTTCATTGGATGTTGGAGAATCATAGGCCAGAAGAACACCCACAATGTATTTTTTGTTTTTATTTTCTCTATCATTTGCTCTGTGGTTTTTACAGCTTGACAGGAAAAGCCCAATACCCAGTAATCCGAGCATTATCCATATTAATTGACGGATTTTTTGGTTAAAATTTCTCATTTTTTACTTCTTTTTTATTTTAGGCTAATACCAATTTTTCCCAGACACTCGGGGCAATGTTCCCCCCGCTAACAATAGCTACAATTTTTTTGCCGGCAAAAAGACCCGGGAAAGAGAGAAGCCCGGCCAGAGCCAGGGCTCCAGCCCCTTCAACCTTTTCCTGATGACTCCGGAAAATCAGCCTCATAGCTTCAATTATGGCCTCTTCGCTAACACTAATCATATTATCAACATAGCGGCAAATTAAATCAAAAGTTATGGCTCCCTCTTCCACACCCCCGGCCACCGCATCAGCCACTGTGGGCTTTTCGGGAAAATCGTTGTTCTGTCGGCCGAGAGAAAGTGAATTCTTAATAAAAGCCGAGTTTTCAGGTTCAACTCCTGTTATTCTGACCGAAGGTTTCTTTTTTTTGAGATAAACTGCCACCCCGGATATCAAGCCTCCACCACCCACCGGGATAACCACCTCTTCGACCTCAGGCTCTTCTTCAAATATTTCCAGGCCGCAGGTTCCCTGACCGGCAATCACTTCAGGATCGTTGTAAGGCGAGACAAAAACCTGGCCCTTTTGCCGAGCCTGTGACCGGGCCAGAGCCTCGGCCTGTTCACAGGTTCCCTCAACCAGAACCAGGTGAGTTTTGCCTGTCTCCAGTTTCTCCCGCTTGTGGCCAGCTATGGAGGAGGGCACATACAATTCAAGACTGAGCCCCTCCTGTTGACAGACATAGGCCATAGCCACACCGTGATTTCCAGTAGAGGCACTAACCACCCCCTTTCTCCGGCATTCAGTCAGATTACTCAGAATCTTGTTGGCGGCTCCTCTTATCTTAAAAGAGCCAGTCGGCTGATGATTTTCCCACTTAAAATAGAGATTGGTACCCAAATTTCTGGAAAGCTCCTCAGAATAAGTAAGCTCTGTGGTTCTGGCATATTTCTTTACTCTAAGCCGGGCTTCAGTTATCAGCCGGACTGACAGGTCATCTTTTTTCCAATTGTTCATCATCTAAACCATTAGCTCCCATTAAAAATCTTGATTATTTAATACTGTTACCAGTCTTTAACCATATCGGCTCTCGTTCATCCATCTTCTGCTTCTGCTGGACTGCCGGTAAAGTTAATTCTGGCCCGCTTCTCCCCTGGTTGAAGAGATTAAATAAAAATCTTCCAGGTATTACCATTAATACCTGACTAAAATATAACACCTGCTTATTTGACTCAAGCGCTTTCTTAACTTATAGTTAGTGAGAAAAAATGATTTCATCCTGAATCCCGAAATTTGAGAGGGATTAAGAAGATGAAAAGAGATAAAGATATTCTGGCAACTGAATTTGAGTCCGAGTTTAAGGGTTATATCCAGGTTTACACAGGAGACGGAAAAGGCAAAACCACGGCTGCTCTAGGGCTGGCTCTCCGGGCCGCCGGGCATGGTTTTAAAACTTTCATCGGTCAGTTTTTAAAAGGTCAACCCTGTGGTGAGCTTAAGGCAGTTAAGATGCTGGCCCCCAAAATCATCATCGAACAATTCGGGCGAAAAAATTTCCTCAAAGTTACCGAAGACTTTGAGGAAGAAGATTACCGGCTGGCTGCTGAAGGATTGCAAAGGTGTCTCCAGGCTATGCTCAGCGGTGAATATCAGATACTGGTGCTTGATGAAATTAATGTGGCTATGAACCTGGGATTGGTTAAGGAAGAACAGGTGCATGAGCTTCTGGACAGAAAACCCGACAACGTTGAAGTGGTACTAACGGGTAGATATGCCCCTCTGTTAATCCTGGAAAGAGCTGACCTGGTTACCGAAATGGTCTGCCGGAAGCATTATTATGATAGCGGCGTCAGGGCCAGGAAGGGGATTGAAAAATAATGATCTGCGTTAAGTACTGTAATTTTATTTTCTGTGAATTCTAAACTTTCAAGTTTTTATCCCCGGAAGGAGGGTTTGAACAAGAAGATAAAAATCTATCCTGTAAACTAATGCCAGAAATTTTATGTCATTATTTTAGTTAACTTATCACCGGTTCTAGCCCCTTATATCTGTTTTATGGTCTGGCCAGCTTAAGCAACCCGGAAAACTTATTAAAAAATATAGAGGCTAAACCCTTAAAGGTCAGAGCAATCACAATAGAGGCCCTTTCTACTATTTGGTTAAGCAGACTATAACTATACTTCCAGCTTTTAGGCTGGCCTGAATTTCGTATTATCTCTGTTTCCTCGCTGCGAATTTTTCGTTAATATATGTTCGGTGAGATAAAAATGCAGCTGGACAAAGAGAGATTTCGGCAGTTAGTGGAAGAAGTTTTAAAAAACATTCCGACAAGGTACTTAAAGCAGATAAAGAATGTGGCCATCCTGGTTGAAGATTACCCCCCGCCGGGACAGAATTTGCTTGGTCTCTATCATGGTGTTCCTTTGAAACACCGTGGTTCATATTACGGAAATGTTCCACCTGATGTCATTGTGTTGTATAAAATCCCGATTGAGAGCCTTTGTCAGACTGAAGATCAGGTCAGGGATAAGATTGAAGAAGTTCTGCTGCATGAAATTGGCCATTATTTCGGGATGAATGAAAAAGAATTAAGGGAAATCGAAGCCTTAAGAACGAAAAGGGAAAAGAAGCCATAAATTTCACAAGCAGCAGGAAAGCTTCTGACCCGAAAAAGAAAATAAGCAGCTAAAAATGGAGGAATAAAGAAATGGAAAAAAAATTTAAGGGAATTTTTGCCGCTCTGACCACCACTTTTTCCAACGGTCAGATCGCGGTGGATAAATTTCGGGAAAACATTGAAAAATTCAACCAGACCGGCTTGGCTGGCTACATCATCATGGGTTCTACTGGAGAGGCACCGTTCGTGGATGATGAAGAAGCAGAAATACTGGTCAGAGAAGCCAGAAAAGCCGCCAGCCCCGAGAAGTACATCATCGCCGGCACCGGACGTGATTCAGCTGAATGGACTGTGAAATTAACCAACCGTCTGGCTGAGGCTGGCGCTCAGGCCGCACTTATCAAGCCGCCTTATTATTACAAAAGCCGCATGAATTACGCTGCTCTTAAGGCTTATTATTCAGAAGTGGCTGACCGAGTAAAAATTCCAGTTATAATGTACAACATCCCCCAGAATACCCAGGTCTGGCTGCCTTTAGAACTGGTGGTGGAGCTGTCAGGGCACCAGAATATCATCGGGCTGAAGGAAAGCGGTGGCAGCCTGGCTTACCTGAGCGAGGTGTGCAACAAAGTTCCGGCTGATTTTCACTATTTTACCGGCTCCGCCAGCATACTTTATTCTGCGCTGGATATGGGAGCCTGTGGAGCCATTCTGGCGCTGGCCAACGTGGCGCCTGAACACTGCGTTAAGCTGTATGAACTATTTACGGCCGGGAAAAAAGAAGAAGCCAAAGAACTTCAGTACAAACTAATTCCCTTAAACCGGGCTCTGACGGAAACCTATGGTATCCCAGCCATAAAATATGCCCTGGACCGCCGCGGCTTTTACGGCGGACCTTGCCGCACTCCTCTTCTCCCCCTTGATGAAAAAGCCCAAATCGAAATTAACTATTACCTGGCAGAATTAAACCTGATCAAATAAAAATTGGCCTTATTGCCAAAAAGACAGTTAGTTTGACCGGCTGGAAAAAGCAGGGCTTCTGGAACTGGCCATCAAACAATACGGAGAATCATAAACACTAAAAATCAGAGCAGTTGTTAAATCTTAAGCTTGAATTCAGGGTCTTCTTTTTTCAGCAGTTCCTTAATAAGCTGGACAAATTCATCGGCTGTTTTTAGGGCCGATTCGGCTTCTGTTTTGGTTATAGGAGTCTCAATTTCATAGGTAAAAACGTTTCTCTTACGCCGCATCCTGTCCAAGCGAAGTATTAACGGTTTGGCTTCATCTTGCCAGACCCGCTCCAGAAATTCAATGACTGTTTTATGCTGAAATCCATCTTTTGGTCTTAATCCTTTAAGCAGCATATAGGCTCTGGCCGCTCTTAACATAGCAAGATAAGCTACTGCATAGGCTATCCCTGTATCAATTGAAAGGTTTAACCTGGCTGCTTTCAGGTCTTTTTCACTGCGAAGCATCAATTTCTTAATAGCTGACCAGTCCGTGCTTAATTTCTCTAATAATCCCTTTCTTAAATAATCTTTTACAAACTCCTCATAACTCATCAACTCCCCCAACCAGAAATACTTTTGGACCCTTTAGGATTTCTTTGATAAACGGGTCTTTTTTCTTTTTTCTGGCTTTATATTCAGCTCTCCCAAAAATTACATAATTAATTTCTCTTCTCAGCAAGTTCTCAGCTTTTTTGACCTCCTGAACCAGGATGTCTTCATTAATCTCTCCAATGATAAAAAGGTCAATGTCGCTTCCTGCCTGTTCTTCCGACCGGGCATATGAGCCATAAATAAAAGACGTTTCTACGCCCTTGATTTTGCTCATGATTTCTTTCAAAAGACCAACAACACCAATCGTCTTCAGGACAATGCTCTTAAGTTCTTCAAACAAAGGGTAAGATTTATTAAGAGAATAAAACACCAGATTGCCTTTTCTGGCGGATACAAACAGACCTTCTTTTTCCAGCGGCCGCAATTCTTTTCTGATCATGGCCACGGGTATGGATAATATACGCTCCAGTTCTCGCAAATAGTATTGAGCGTCAGGATTGGTAAAGTATAACCTGAAAAGAGCGGCCCGGGTTTTGGACTTAAAAATTCTGGTAATATCCATTTGTTATCCGATTAGGTTACAATTGTCACCTATTATGGTTACATTGTCAATGTAAGGAAATTCAGGTAGCGTGGAAAAGTTCAACAATAGAAGGTTCAGGGTTATCCTCATAAATCAAACTCTGCTTCGGATAGAATATGAACTTATGGTAGAGCCATAGGGCTG
>Ga0185342_1000278_pt1 | contig 28223 bp, 24 predicted proteins | sample ConPoolayeEmetaG_FD_128045 | JGI IMG/M metagenome (GOLD analysis project Ga0185342, IMG submission 128045) | Hot spring microbial mat communities from California, USA to study Microbial Dark Matter (Phase II) - Cone Pool mat layer E metaG... ... | reverse complement strand
TTGTGATAGTTTGTATCTTGAAGAACAAACCTTGTTAGATTGTTGAACTCTACATCATTAGTTGAAACAATTTCATAAAATTTGTTTTCAATTATTGACTGTTCAATATCTCTTGCAATATACAATAGTTTCAATTCATCCAATTCACCTCTTATAACTCTGTTTTTTTGTTCCTCGATATATTTAATGAATGTGTTTACTCCTTCTTTTTTAATTGGACGGTTAAGAGTAAAAAGTTCATGTTTGATATTTACAATTTCTTTCATTTTTTCAATATTTTTACCATGTCTTAATTCTGCTTTAACCAATTCTTCCCAAAAATCTTCTGGGACAACATAAACTTCTTTGCAAGTTTTATAGAATTCTGCCATTTCTAATTCCGCTTCAATAAGGAGATTTAAAACTTCGGTTATGTAATTTAAATCTTGTATTCTCATGACTTTTATTCATTTCCCTTCAACCATCTATCAAGCCAGTTAAATATTTCCTCATACCATTTTCTGCTATTTTCAGGCTTCAAAATCCAGTGCCCCTCATCTGGGAAATATAGTAGCCTTGCAGGAACTCCTTTTTTCTTTAAAGCATAAAAGAGTTCAAAGGCTTGAGTAACAGGGACTCTGTAATCGAGTTCTCCATGAATTACAAGGATTGGGGTTTTGAAATTTTCAACATATCTGTGGGGGCTAAATTTTTCAAATTTTTCAGGTTCCTTCCAAGGAAGATAACCACCTGCATCGGTTTGAATGAAATATCCAACATCAGAAGCTCCCATCATTGAGGTGAGGTTGAAAAGACTTGCATGGGTTATTATGCATTTGAACCTATCAGTTTGTCCCAAGATCCAGTTAGCCATGTATCCTCCATAACTTGCTCCAGCGCAGGCAATTTTATCTTTGTCGATGAAGGGAAAATTTTTAAGGAGATAATCAACTCCTGCCATTAATTCTCGGTAAACCCTTCCTCCCCAATCTCCCTGTATGTCCCTTGCAAATTTTTCTCCAAATCCCGGCGAACCTGTTGGATTTGGAGCTACAACTACATACCCTTTTGAAGCAAAAAGTTGCATATTCCATCTGTAATGGAAACCATCGTGCCATGGTGAGTATGGGCCTCCATGGATTATGTAAAGGAGAGGGTATTTCTTTTTTGGGTCAAACTCAGGAGGTTTTACCATCCATGCCTGAATTTTCCTCCCTCCATAGTTGAAATAAATCTCTTCAGCTTCATTCCATAAAATCTTTTCCCTTATTTCTCTGTTAAAATCTGTTATCTGGGTTATCTCTCCACCTTCTTTTACAAAAAAGATTTCAGGTGGCATTGTTGTTCTTTCTCTGAGGGAGACAACTCCATTTAATGCAGGATAAACTCCTTCCCATGTTCCTGGTTTTCCAGCAATTTCAACTGGATTTTTTCCGGAAATTGCATCAGAAAGAGTGATTTTCCAGATTTTGTTTGCACCTCCATCCTCAGCATTGAAATAAATTGTTTTCCCGTCTAAAGACCATACTGGATTGAAGGGGGATGCATCCCAGGTGGCACATAGTTTCTGGATCTTTCCTGTTTCCCATTCCATAAGGGTTAATCTTGACGTACTGTATGTAAACCTATCAGTTTCTGTTGATAGATAAAGTAGGAATTTCCCGTCAGGAGAGAATTTCGGTGAAAAGTCGTTGTAAGGGTTTGTTGTAAGCTTTTTTGCCTCTCCCCCCTCAATACCTATAAAGTAAAGATCTGTTGAAGGATACTTGTTTACTGACTTATCCCTTTCCACTGTTGCAGAAAAAACAATTCCTTTACTATCAGGAGTCCATTCCCACTGATTGACTCCTCCCCAGCCAGGGAGTTTGACTATTGATGAGTTGATAAGTAGGTCTTTTTCCTCTCCTCCTTCTGAAGAAACAATAAAAATGTGGTTTCTTTTACCTGTATCCCATTCCATCCATGTCCTAAATGGGTAAGTTTCGTAAACTTTTTCTGATGACTTTTTCTCCTTTAACTTTTTGTCTCTTTCTCTATTACAGTTCTGGTCTTGGCAGTCTGGATAGACAGAGGATATAAAGGCAATCCATTTTCCATCAGGGCTGAATTTTGGTGAACCTGCACCCGTATATATATTTGTTATTCTGAAAGATTCTCCACCCCTTTCCAAATCAAGAATATAGATCTGGTTGGACTCATCATCTCCCCTTTTTGCTGAGAATGCAATCTTTTTACCGCATGGACTCCATGATGCACCTCTTTCAGCTCCCTTGTGGGTTGTTAGCTGGCGAAGATTCTTCCCATCAATTTCAACTATCCAGAGATCAGATTCATTCTTTTTTTCGTCATAATCAACTTTCTCTAAGGGGAAAACTATAAATTTTCCGTCAGGGCTTACAGATGGAGTTCCAATCCTTTTCATCGCTATCATGTCTTCATGGGTCATTATTTTTTTCTGGGGTTTATCCTGAGCAAATATGAATAAAATTGAGAGAATTATTAAAAGAATGAAGATTATAATTTTTGCTTTCATGAAAACCTCCAAGATAATAAAATTAAACATGAAATCGTGAAAGTCAAGAGAAACTATGGAATTGTTTTATAATCAAATTATTTCTCTTTAGTAGTGATGAAATTTGCAATTGTTTAATTTTTTTACGAAAATCAATGAAAAATCCTTTTAAAATGTTGCAATTCGCATCAATTTCGCAAAATTTATCAGACTACTTGACAAGTATATTTTTTTTGCATATATTTAATTCTGAATTTTTAAAATGGATTTAAATAAAGGATTTAAAGGAATGATAGGGCAGGGGGTCGAGAGTATATTAAATTTAAAAAATGCAATTATCTTTCCCCTATCCCCATTTGATTTTCCTTTGAGTTTTTTACCTCCAGATTTTAAGGATCATGGGAAATTTAGACTGAGAAAGCTCTAACCCTCCCGCATTCCTTTTAAATCCTTTAAAAAATATTTATGGAGGAATTATGGAGATAAAAAGAGCAGTTAAGTATGAAAGAGAATTGGAAAAAGGGTTTTCCCAGGCGGTCGCAGAACTTTCAGGATGTGAAAAAATATTTGAGTGTATTCAGTGCGGAACATGCTCTTCTACCTGTCCAGTTTCCCTCTACATGGACTACACCCCTCGAAAGCTCATGGCAATGATAAAGGCTGGTTTCAAAGAGGATGCCTTAAGGAGTGTGACAATATGGATATGCTCCTCCTGTTATTCCTGCACAGTTATGTGTCCTGCAGAAATTAAAATTACAGATGTTATGTATTCATTGAAGAGAATGGCTATTCAGGAAGGTGTTTTCCCGAAGAGATTTCCAACTCCTGTTCTTGCAAAGGAGATGACAAACATTATAACAAATGAGGGAAGAAACTCAGAGTTATGGGTCATTCTCAAAATGCTTCTAAAGACCAATCCTTTTAAACTTCTTTCCATGGCTTCTATTGGACTCTCCCTTTTTATGAAGGGAAGAATGGGACTTAAAAAAGAATCGATTGAGAAGAAGAATGAACTGAAGTCCCTTTATAAAGCAATGAAGGAGGCATCATGAAAGAATATGGTTATTATCCTGGTTGCTCCCTTAAAGGGAGTTCAAAGGCTTATGAAGATTCCCTCCTTGAGGTTTTTAAAGTTCTAAATGTTAAACTCAAAGAACTCGATGACTGGAACTGTTGTGGAGCAACTGCCTATTTTGGTGTTGACAAGGATATGGCAATTGCTGTATCGGGTAGAAATCTTGCAATTGCTGAAAAGAGCGGTTTCAAGGAAATAGTTGCTCCCTGTGCTGGTTGTTATCTAACCCTAAAAAAGAGCAATCAGTTTCTCAAGGAAAACCCTTCAGAAAAAATAAAGAATGCAATGGGAAAAGTAGGACTCAATTACAATGGAAATGTTGAGGTTCTCCACCCCCTGCAATTGTTTTTCAGGGACATTGATCTTACTGAGGTTGCAAAGAATGTAAAAATTCCCCTTAAAGGTTGGAAGATTGCAAGTTACTATGGATGTCAGATTGTTCGCCCCTACAAAGATTTTGATGACCCTTATGATCCTCAAAGTCTTGACTTGATTATGAATGCCCTTCAAGCTGAAGCAATTGATCATCCATGCAAAACAAGATGCTGTGGCGGTTCTTTGACAGGAACAGTTGAAGATGTTGGGCTTCGCCTTGTTTATATTCTTTTGAAGGAGATAAAGAAAAGGGGAGCCAATGCAATTGTAACTGCATGTCCACTATGTCATTTCAATCTTGATGTCTATCAGAAAAAGATCTCTTCAAAATTTGGTGAAAAATTGGATATCCCCATTCTGCATTTCACTCAGGTCATGGGCTATGCTTTTGGAATTGATAAGAAAAAATTGGGTTTTGATAGTTTAATGGTTTCAACATCAAAAATATTAAGAGCATAGGAGGATTCATATGGATGTAAAATCCAATGGAAATATTAGAATAGGTGTTTATGTTTGTCATTGTGGTTCAAATATTGCGGGAAAGGTAAGGGTTGAGGAAGTTGCAGACTTTGCGAAGAAGCATGGATTTAATGTTGTTGTTGCAAGAGATTATAAGTATATGTGCTCAGATCCTGGGCAGGAGCTTATTAAAAAAGACATAAAGGAGTTAAATCTTAACAGAATTGTTGTTGCTTCCTGCTCTCCTTTGATGCATGAAAAAACATTCAGAAGAGCAACAGAGGAGGGTGGTTTAAATCCCTTCTATTTTCAGATGGCAAACATCCGTGAGCAGTGTTCATGGGTGACAGAGGATGAAGATGACGCAACTGAAAAGGCTAAAGCACTTGTTCTTGCAGCAATAAGAAGAGTTGCCAATCACCAACCTCTTGAGAAGAAGACTGTTAAGATAAATCCCAATGTTCTAATTGTTGGTGCCGGGATTGCTGGGATTCAAGCAGCTCTGGATATAGCTGAAGCAGGGAACAAGGTTTATCTTATTGAAAAGGAAGCTTACATTGGTGGACACATGTCAAAGTTTGACAAGACTTTTCCAACTCTTGACTGCGCTGCATGTATTTTAACTCCAAAAACTGTCTCTATTTCCCAGAACGAAAATATTGAGCTTATGACCCTTTCAACAATAAAAGAAGTTGACGGTTATGTCGGGAATTTCAAGGTTAAAATTGAAAAGAAGGCAAGGTATGTTGACCTTGACAATTGCACAGCCTGCGGGGATTGTGAAAAAGTTTGCCCTGTTGTGAGAAAGAATACATTCTTTGAAGGGATGACCGAAAGGAAGGCAATTTATAAACCATTCCCACAGGCAGTTCCCAATGCATATCTTATTGAAAAAAGAGGAATTGCTGCCTGTAAAAATGCATGTCCTATATCTCAGGATGTTCAGGGTTATATCGCATTAATTGCTAAAGGGAAGATAAAGGAAGCAATTCAACTTATAAGAAAGACAAATCCTTTCCCTGCGATATGTGGGAGAATATGTGTCCATCCTTGCGAAGGTCAGTGTAAAAGAGGAGAGGTTGATGAACCTATTGCAATTCAATATTTGAAAAGATTTGCTGCAGAGTATGAACTTCTCCATCCAGAGGAGATTGAAATTGAAAAACTTGGTGAACCAAAAGAGGAAAAGGTTGCGGTGGTTGGAGCAGGTCCTGCTGGTTTAACAGTTGCCTATGACCTTGCAAGGATGGGGTACAAGGTAACAGTTTTTGAGAAAGAGGAAAAACCAGGCGGGATTTTAACCTACGGAGTTCCTGATCACAGATTGCCAAAGGATGTTGTAGAAAAAGAGATTGAGCTTATTAAGAAAGCAGGAGTTGAAATAGTTACCAACTCGCCTATAACAGATTTCGAGGAACTAAAGAAAAAAGGGTATAAGGCTATCTTTCTCGGAATAGGTTGCTGGAAAACCCAGAAGATGAATGTTCCAGGAGAAGACCTTGCAGGAGTTCTATCAGGTCTTGAATTCTTGATAGATTCCTCAAAGGGTAATCCTCCAAGACTTGGAAACAGAGTGGTTGTTGTTGGAGGTGGTAATGTTGCAATGGATTCAGCAAGGACTGCAATAAGGCTTGGAGCAAAGGAAGTTATAGTTCTTTATAGAAGATCAAGAGCTGAAATGCCTGCAAGTGCTGAGGAGATTGAAGAGGCTGAAGCAGAAGGTATAAAATTTATGTATCTTGCTGCTCCCACAAAAATTCTTCCAAAGGATGGCAAAACAGTTGGTGCTATTGAGTGCATCAAAATGGAGCTTGGACCACCTGATGACACTGGAAGAAGGAGACCAATACCAATTCAGGGTTCTGAATTTAAGCTTGAATGTGACAATGTAATAGCTGCAATTGGTCAGGTTCCAGCCACTGATTTTATAAGGGGAAAACTTGAACTTACTTCCTGGGGAACAATAAAAGTTAATCCAATAACTTTGGAGACCTCATCTCCTGGAATTTTTGCAGGAGGTGATATTGTTTCAGGTCCTGCCTCAGTAGTAGAGGCTATCGCTGCTGGGCACAGGGCTTCCGAGTCAATTCACAGATTTTTGAGAGGACTTGATATGGAAGAAGGAAGGACATTGGCAGGAACTGAGAAAAAGATAGCTCAGCCCGACAATCTTGATAGAGTTGAGAAAAAGAAAAGAACAAAAATTATTCAAAGGGATCCAAAAGAGAGGATAAAGAGTTTTGATGAGGTTAACTTAGGATACACCCAGGAGCTCGCCCTTCAGGAAGCCCTAAGATGCCTTGAATGCGGAATTTGCTCAGAGTGTCTTGAATGTGTAAAAGCATGCCAGAGAAAGGCAATAAATCATGATATGAAGGATGAAATTGTTGAAATTGAAGTTGGTTCAATAATTCTTGCAACAGGATTCAAGTTGATGAACCCTCTTGAATTAAGGGAATACGGTTATGGAAAATATCCCAATGTTTTCACATCCCTTGAGTTTGAGATTCTCAACAATGCATCAGGTCCCACAGGAGGCAAGATTCTCACAAGGGATGGGAAGGTTCCCAAGAGTATTGGAATCATCCATTGTGTTGGAAGCAGGGACAAGAAATATCATGAATACTGCTCAAGGGTGTGCTGTATGTATGCATTGAAATTTGCCCATTTGATAAAGGAGAAGATCCACGATTGCGAAGTTTACAATTTCTACATTGATATGAGATGTTTCGGAAAGGGATATGAAGAATTTTACAACAGACTTTTGAAGGAAGGTGTAAACTTTGTAAGAGGAAAGGTTGCTGAGATAACCGATGCAGCCCTTGATCCATCAGAAGAAGGTAAACTGATCATGAGAGCAGAAGATACAATGATTGGTGTGGTGAGGAGAATTCCTGTTGATATGGTAATCCTCTGCCTTGCAATTGAGTCTCAGCCTGATGCAAAGGAACTTTCAAGACTCTTTACATGCAGTCTTGGAAGGGATGGATTCTTCATTGAGAAGCATCCAAAACTTGCACCAGTTTCAACTGCTGCTGATGGAATATTCATTGCTGGTGCATGTCAGGGACCAAAGGATATTCCTGATACCGTTGCACAGGCAGGGGCAGCTGCATCCCAGGCATTGAGTTTAATTCAGAAGGGTGAAGTTGAAACAGAGGCTGTGACTGCAACAGTTGTTCAGGAGCTTTGCTCTGGTTGTCAGATCTGCATTCCTCTCTGTCCCTACAATGCAATTAGTTATATAAAGGAAGAGAATCGAGCAGAGATAAATGAGGCTCTCTGCAAGGGATGTGGAACTTGCGTTGCAGCCTGTCCATCTGGAGCTTCTTACCAGAAACACTTCACAGATCAGCAAATATTTGCTGAGATTGAAGGGATTCTTTTAATTTAAAATGATAAATAGGAGGTCTTATAATGAGTGAAAATAAAGATAATTTTGAACCAAGGATAGTGGCATTCCTTTGTAACTGGTGTTCATACACAGGAGCTGACCTTGCTGGAACTTCAAGGATGAAATACTTACCGAATGTTAGACCTATAAGGGTTATGTGCTCTGGAAGAGTAGATAGTCAATTTGTAATAAAGGCTTTTGCAGAGGGAGCTGATGGAGTATTAATATCTGGTTGCCATATTCCCTCTGACTGCCACTATCAGGAAGGTAATTTTAAAGCTCTAAGAAGAGCTAAACTTTTAAAGAGATTACTCCCGCAACTTGGAATTGAACCTGAGAGATTCAGATTAGAATGGATTTCAGCTGCAGAGGGTGACAAGTTCCAGCATGTTTGCAATGAATTTACTGAACAGATAAGAAAACTTGGTCCTCTAAATTTAAAGAAGGAGGTTTCAAATGAGTAAGCCAAAGGTTGCATTCTATTGGTGTGCATCCTGTGGAGGATGTGAGGAAGCAGTGGTTGACCTTGCAGAGGACATTTTGAAGGTTGTTGAGGCTGTAGATATTGCTTTCTGGCCAGTAGCCCTCGACATAAAGAAAAAGGATGTAGAAGATATGGAGGATGGCTCAATTGCAGTCACCTTTATAAATGGAGCTATAAGACTTTCTGAACAGGAGGAGATGGTCAAACTTCTAAGGAAAAAGTCCCAGCTGATTGTTGCCTTTGGAAGCTGTGCTCACCTGGGAGGAATTCCTGCCCTTGCAAATTTCTCAACAAAGGATGAAATTCTAAAGACTGCATACATAGAAACATTTTCAACAGTTAACCCTGAAAAGGTAATTCCTAAGGTGAAAACAGAAGTTCCAGAAGGAACTCTTACACTTCCCGAATTCTTTGATCATGTTTATGCTTTAGATCAAGTAATTGATGTTGACTACTATCTCCCTGGCTGCTCTGTCCCCACAAAACTTCTTCTGGATGCTGTAACCGCAATACTTACAGGAAATCTTCCTCCAAAGGGTTCTGTTCTTGCTCCTAACAAGACAAATTGCGATACATGTGAAAGGAACAAGACTAAGCCTGAAAAGCTTAAGATAGATAGATTCTACAGACCCTACGAGATTGAGCTTGACCCCGAAAAGTGTTTCCTCGCTCAGGGAGTTATATGTCTTGGACCTGTTACAAGGGGTGGATGCGACGAGAGATGTATTAAAGGGAATATGCCCTGCAGGGGGTGTATGGGTCCTGTTGACCAGGTATACGACCAGGGTGCGAAGTTTGTTTCTGCTATTGCCTCTATAATTGATTCCTATGATGAAAATGAAATAGAAAGGATAGTTAATACAATTGCTGACCCTGCAGGAACATTTTATAGATTCTCCCTTTCAAAGGCTGCTTTAAAGGAGAAAACTCTTAGGAAAGAATAGGAGGTAAAATATGGAAAAAAGAATAACAATAGATCCAATAACAAGGCTTGAAGGACATGGGAAAATAGAGATATTCCTTGATGAATCAGGGAATGTAAAAAATGCATATCTTCAGATTCCAGAGCTGAGAGGATTTGAGAGATTCTGTGTTGGAAGACCTGCAGAGGAGATGCCAAGAATAACCCAGAGGATATGTGGTGTCTGCCCTACCGCTCACCACATGGCATCCACAAAAGCTCTGGATGATCTCTGGAAGGTTGACCCACCGGTTTCTGCTAAAAAGATAAGGGAGCTCTTCTATTCAATTTTCATGCTTGAAGACCACACCCTTCACTTCTACTATCTTGGGGGACCTGATTTTGTTGTTGGTCCCAAAGCACCAAAGGCTGAGAGAAATATCCTTGGTGTTCTTGCAAAAGTTGGTCTTGAGATCGGAGGAAAGGTCATAAAAATCAGAAGAGAGTTGAGGGAAATAATGACAATGATTGGAGGGAAGGCAATCCATCCCGTTCTTGGTCTTCCAGGAGGAGTAGCAAAGCCAATAAAGAAGGAGGAGGCTGAAAGGATAAAAGAGGTTTCAAAAGCGGGTGTTGAGTTTGCCCAATTCTCTCTTTCAATTTTAAATGAGGTTGTTTTAAAGAACAAGGAATATGTAGATCTTATAACAGGTGATGTTTATTACAATACAACCTATTATGGCGGACTTGTAGATGATAATAACAAAGTGAATTTCTATGATGGATGGCTAAGATTTGTAACACCCAGTGGTAAAGAGTATGCGAGATTTAAGATTCAGGATTATTTAAATCATATTGGAGAGCATGTTGAGCCATGGAGCTATATAAAGTTTCCTTTCCTAAAAAATGTTGGATGGAAAGGATTTGTTGATGGGGAGGATAGCGGTGTTTATAGAGTAGCTCCCCTTGCTCGTCTAAATGCAGCTGAAGGAATGGCAACTCCTTTGGCTCAGAAAGAATACGAGAGAATGTATGAGACCCTTGGAGGCAAACCAGCCCACTTTACACTGGCATATCACTGGGCAAGACTTATTGAAGCTCTATATGCTGCTGAAAACATGCATAATCTTGCCAATGACCCTGACATAATTGACCCAAAGGTGAGGACAATCCCAACAGCCACTCCCGATGAAGGGGTTGGAGTAGTTGAGGCTCCAAGAGGAGTTTTGATTCACCACTACAAAACAGATAAGAATGGAATAATTGAGAAGGCAAATATTATTGTTGCAACCCAGCACAACTCAGCTGCCATGAATCTTGGAATCCAGAAGGCTGCAAAAGCTTTGATAAAGAATGGAAATGTGGAGGAAGGAATTCTAAATATGATTGAGATGACATACAGAGCTTACGATCCATGCCATGCCTGTGGAACCCATTCTCTTCCAGGCAATGTCCCAATAATTGTTAACATTTACAATCACAAAGGAGAAAAGATAAGGGAGATTAAAAACTGAATTTTGTAGTAAAATTTAATTAGAGGTTTTTGAATTTTATGAAAAATGAGATCCTACTCCTTTGTCTTGGAAATGATATTTTAAAGGATGATGGAGTAGGACTCTTTGCAGGAAGAGAGGTAAAGAAAAAATTTGATGGGAAAATAGATTTTGTTGAAAGTGCTGAGTCAGGACTTGCCCTCCTCGATTATTTAATAGGTTACAAAAAAGTTTTAATCCTTGACTCAATAAAAAGGGAGGATAGAGAACCGGGAAGAATTGTGGAGATGAAGGTTGAGGAACTTGAGGTTAATTCTTCTCCCTCACCTCACTATGTGGGGCTCCCTATGTCCCTTCAGATAGGGAAAAGACTTGGATTCCTCCTTCCAGAAAAGATAAGAATTCTTGCAATGGAGGTAGAAGACCCTTATACCCTTGAGGAAGGGCTTACAGAAAAGGTTTCCCTTTCTTTTCCAGACTATGTAAAAAGGGCTGAGGAGATTTTAAGGGAGTGGTTAGAGGAGTAGAATTAAGGGGGGATTATGAATTTTGAAAAAAAACCTCCAATTGTCAATGAGGATGAAATTTTCCAGATCCTCGAAAGGACAAAAGAGCCATCTTCTCAAAGGGTAAGGGAAATCTTAGAAAAGGCAAGGCTCAAAAAGGGTCTTGACCTTGAGGAGGCTTCATTCCTTGCCAATACCTATGATCCAGAACTTGTTGAAGAGATCTTTCATACTTCAAAGGAAGTGAAAAAAGGAATTTACGGGGATAGAATTGTCCTTTTTGCACCTCTTTATATTACAAATAGATGTGTAAACAATTGTCTTTATTGCGGTTTTAGAAGAGATAACAGAGAGACAAAGAGAAAAACCCTTTCTCTGGAAGAGATAGAGGAGCAGGTTGAGATTCTTGAAGGTATGGGGCATAAAAGGCTACTCCTTGTTTTTGGAGAGGATCCTTCCATTACACCTGAGAAGATGTATGGAATGATAAGAAAAGTTTACGAAACAAGAAATGGAAGGGGAGAGATTAGAAGAGTGAATGTGAATTGCGCTCCTCTGGATGAGGAAGGTTTTAAAATCTTAAAATCTGCGGGGATTGGAACATATCAGCTTTTTCAGGAGACATATCACAGAAAAAGTTACAAATATTTCCATCCATCAGGTCCAAAAGCTGACTATGACTGGAGGATAACCTCCTTTGACAGAGCTATGAAAGCAGGGATTGATGATGTTGGTCTTGGATTCCTTTTTGGACTTTATGACTGGAAGTTTGATCTTCTTGCATTACTTCAGCATGCCAACTATCTTGATAGGGAATATAATGTCGGACCTCACACAATATCTTTTCCAAGGATAAAACCTGCAAAGGGAGCAGAGCTTTCCTACAGTCCTCCATATCCAGTTAATGATTTTGATTTTAAAAAGGCTGTTGCAATAGTGAGACTTTCTCTTCCCTACACCGGGATGATTCTTTCCACAAGAGAAAGTCCTAAACTCAGGGACGAGCTTTTCAATCTTGGTATATCCCAGATTTCTGCAGCATCTTCAACTGAAGTTGGTGGTTACAAAAAGGAAGATGGAGAAGGGCAGTTCAGTATTGAGGATAGAAGAAGTCTTAATGAGGTTGTTCATGACCTTCTAAAATCTGGTTTTATCCCTTCCTTCTGCACCGCATGCTACAGATCAGGAAGAACAGGGGAGAGATTTATGAGTCTTGCAAAACCTGGAGAAATAAACAACCTTTGCACTCCCAATGCTTTGTTAACATTGAAAGAGTATCTCATTGATTATGCAAAGGAAGAAACAAGAAATCTTGGTGAGAGTCTTATGGAATCTTTCATGAATGGCTCATCCGACTCAATTAAGAAAAAATTTTTTAAACTTCTCAGGAGGGTTGAGAATGGGGAAAGGGATCTTTACCTCTGAAATCAATGAAATCTTTCAGAGGATTGATGAAGGGATTATCCTTAAAGAGGATGTTTTAAAGCTGCTTCGACTTAATGAAGATAAAACTCCTATTCTTTTCGAAAGGGCAAGGGAGGTGAGGGATAGGAATGATGGAAAGGAGGTTCACTTAAGGGCGCTCTTAGAATTTTCCAACTATTGCAGAAGGAATTGTTATTATTGTGGCTTGAGAAGGGACAATAAGAATTTAAGAAGATACAGGATGTCCATTGAGGAGATAGTAGATGTAGCAGCTGAGGCTGTGGATTTAGGTTTTAAGACTGTTGTCCTTCAGTCAGGAGAAGATCCGTGGTTTACTGGAGAGAGGATTGCAGAGATTGTGAGAAGAGTCAAGAAATTTAATGTTGCTGTAACTCTTTGTGTTGGTGAGAGAGATTATAAGGACTATTCTCTGTGGAAAGAATATGGAGCAGATAGATACCTCCTAAAACACGAAACAATGGATTCCCTTCTTTATAGAAAGCTTCATCCTGATTTTGATATGACCCTTGGAGAGAGAATAGAATGTCTAAAAATTTTAAAGAGGCTTGGTTATCAGATTGGTGCCGGTAATATGATTGGGCTTCCGGGTCAAACCCTTGAGAGTATAGCTGATGACATTTTATTTATGAAAGAAATTGAAGTTGATATGGCTGGAATAGGTCCTTTCATTCCCCATCCCAATACCCCCCTCTCCCATGTTAAAAATCATGGAAATGCTGAAATAGTTCTGAAGAGTCTGGCAGTTATAAGATTAATAATGAAAACAATACTTTTACCTGCAACAACAGCCCTTGCTACTATTGACCCAATGGGGAGAGAAAAAGGAATTCTTGCAGGAGCAAATGTTATAATGCCTAATATAACTCCATTTCATTACAAGGTTCATTACGAAATTTATCCCAATAAGAAATGTTTAAGGGAAGAGATTAAATACTGTAAAGAATGCATAGAGATGAAAGTCAGTTCAATGGGACTTTCTGTAAGCAATGATTTTGGGCATAGTAAGAGAAAAAAAGAGAAAATCAATATTGAAAGATTTAGTTTAAAGGAGGTGCTCCATGGGGAGCAATAATCTTGAAAGATTGAACATTGGTATTTTTGGAAGGAGAAATGTAGGGAAATCATCTTTAATAAATGCTCTTACCCTTCAGGATATCGCCATTGTCTCTCCAATTCCTGGAACCACAAGGGACCCTGTTCAAAAGAGTATGGAGATTCATTCTTTGGGTCCATGCGTGATCTGGGATACCGCAGGTCTTGATGATCCAACTGAGCTCGGAGAAATTGTGAAAAGAAAAACTGAAAAAGTAATTGAAAGAACAGATATAGCTCTTTTAGTCCTTGATTTTGAGCATGGTTGGGATAGGTATGAGGATGAAATAATAAAAGAGTTAGAAAAGAGGAAAATTCCATTCATAACAGTTATCAATAAAATTGACCTGAATGGAAGTAACACTTATTTAAGAGAAGTTCTGGCATCCAAAAATATTGATTTTTCAGAGGTTTCAGCATTAAGAAAAACTGGTATAGATGAGCTGAGGGAAAAAATTTCCAAAAAGGCAAAAGAGATTCGTTCAGTTACAAAACTTCTTGAAGGTATAGTTAAAGAGGATGACCTTGTAATTCTTGTTGTCTCAATTGATCCTGAAACTCCTGTTGGAAGAATTAAACTCCCTCAGGTTCAGGCTATAAGGGAATGTCTTGACACCCATGCCTATACCCTTGTAGTGAGAGACTCCGAACTCGAAAAAGCCCTATCTTCCCTTTCAAGGAAACCTGCAATAGTTGTTACTGATTCTCAACTCTTCGAAAAGGTTAAGACCCTGGTTCCAGAGGATGTAATGCTTACATCTTTTTCAATACTTTACGCAAGATATAAGGGAGATTTGAGGATATTTGTTGAAGGGATTGATGCTGTAAAAAAACTTAAAGATGGGGATAGAGTTTTAATAGCTGAAAGTTGCACCCATCATCCCATTGAGGATGATGTTGCTACAGTGAAAATTCCAAGGATTCTTAAGAGGATTTCTGAAAATATTATGATTGAATATTCCCATGGAAGGGACTTCCCTGAAGATATTGCAAAGTTTAAAGTTATAATCCATTGTGGAGGATGTATGATCACAAGAAGAGAGGTTTTCTCAAGGATTGGAAAGGCAAAAGAGAAGGGAATACCAGTGACAAATTATGGGATGATTTTTGCTATGGACTCTGGGATTTTAGAGAGAGCCCTTGAGCCCTTTAAATCTCAATTGATCTGAGATGGCAATTGTTTCTACAATAGAGGGAAAATGCAAAAGGTGCTACTCCTGTGTTAGGAATTGCCCTGCTAAGGCAATAATGGTAAAGCAGGGGCAGGCTTATGTTATTTCTGAGAGATGTATTCAATGTGGAAGCTGTATAAAGGTATGTGCCCAGAATGCTAAGGAAATCCAGTCTCATATTCCAAGGGTTGAAAAACTTCTTTCTGAAGGTGGGAAAGTTATAGCCTGTCTTGCTCCATCCTTTGCTTCAGCCTTTGAGGATATAAAACCTGGTCAAATTGTTACATCCCTGAGGAAGCTCGGTTTTTCTGAGGTTTGGGAAATAGCCTTTGGAGCAGAGCTTATATCAAAAGAGTATCACAAACTTTTTTTGAATATGAACTCTGACACAATAATTTCAACTCCCTGCCCTGCAATAGTCTCTTATATTGAAATTCATGAGCCATCCCTTTTACAATTTCTTGCTCCAATTGTCTCACCTATGATTGCCCTTGGAAGAGCTATAAAAAAGTATTACCCGAATGCTAAAGCAGTTTTCATTGGTCCATGCCTTGCAAAGAAGCATGAGGTTGATGATCCAAAAGTTGCAGGATTTATGGATGCAGCTTTAACCTTTCCTGAGCTTCTTCAAATGTTTTCGAAAAAAGGAATAGATCCTAAAAAGGAAAAAGAATCAGACTTTGATGGTCCAACGCCAAACATTGGAAGGAGTTTTCCAATATCAGGTGGTCTTCTAAAAACAGCAACTTTAAATGCTGACATAATGGAGAAGGATATAATTGTAACAGAGGGGAAGGACAGATGCCTTGATATACTCTCCCAGCTAAAAAAAGGACTCCTTTCAAGGAAATTTGTTGATATTCTTTTCTGCGAAGGTTGCATAAACGGACCATTTCTTGAGCAAAAAGAATCGGTTTTTGTGAGAAAGGATAGAATAATAAATTATATAAAGGAGAGGGACAATGAGAAGACAAGAGAAAAAAACAGGAGAGATCTTGAGTTTTATAGTGATGTAAATCTGAGGAGGGAATTTACTGACAGAAGTAAAATTCTTTCTTTGCCCACAGAGGAAGAGATAAGAAGCATCCTTGCCCAGATAAATAAGACAAAGCCAGAAGATGAGCTCAATTGTGGAGCATGTGGTTATGAAAGTTGCAGGGAAAAGGCTATTGCAGTTCATCAGGGGCTCGCTGAAATAGAGATGTGCCTTCCCTATCTCCTTCAGCAGCTGGAAAAGATTTATACAGAATTTGGTGAATCTCCCGATAGAATTATAAAACTCTACAAGGAACTGGAAAGTTCAAACTTGCAACTTCAGAGAGTGATTTCCGAACTTGAGCAGACTCAGAAACAGCTAATTCAGTCTGAGAAGCTTGCTTCAATGGGAAGACTCGCCGCATCTGTTGCCCACGAAATAAACAATCCCCTCGCAGGAGTAATGAACTATATAAAATTGATGCAGAGAAAGATTGAGAAGAAGACTCTTGGGAAAAAGGAGATTGAAAAATTTGACCATTATTTGGATGTTGTAGAAAGGGAGATTTCAAGATGTGCAAATATAGTATCAAATTTACTTGATTTTGCAAGGCAGAGAGAGCCTGCTTTCAGGGAGATTGATATAAATTCTGTTATAAATGAAGCTTTGACAATTGTCTCAAAGCAGATATTTTTAAGGAGGATAAGGGTTGAAAAGAGCCTCAAGCCTCTCCCCCTTACCTTTGCAGATTTTTCCCAGCTTCAACAGGCATTTATTAATTTAGTTATTAATGCACTGGAAGCAATGAAAGAAGGAGGTGTTTTGAGGATAGAAACTTCATTTGTTCCATCCGATAAGATAATAGAGATCAAATTTACAGACACTGGTGTTGGGATTCCAGAAGAAAATATTCCAAAGATTTTTGAGCCGTTCTTTACTACCAAGGAAAAGGGAACAGGTCTTGGTCTATCTGTTGTCTATGGAATTGTTACAAGGCATAAGGGAGAGATAAAGGTTTCATCAGTTCTTGGTGTTGGAACAACATTCACGATAAGACTTCCAGTATTTTCAGTTCAGGGATAAATTGGAAGAGATTGAAATTTTAATTATAGGAGATGTTGATTCAGAGATTGTTGAGAGAGCAGTGAAAAAGATGGAGAATTTATTGGAAATAAAAGTGAAAATTGACTTTAGTAAGGAAAACCCTGATTATGCTTATAACAAAGTAAGGGGACAGTATCTTTCGGGAGAGATTATAAAGAGGATAAACATTAAGAGAAATTCTCAAAAAGTTCTTGGTATAGTTGATCTTGACCTCTGCACTCCTGTTCTGACATATGTCTTTGGGGAAGCTCAACTGGATGGAAAATCTGGTGTTGTTTCTTTATTCAGACTTAGAGAGGGAAGTTATGGAGAACCCGAAATTGTTTTTAAAAGGTTTTATAAAGAACTCCTTCATGAACTTGGACATCTTTTTGGTCTTACCCATTGTTCTTTAAAAAACTGTGTCATGCACTTCTCAGCCAATGTCAAACAGATAGATTTAAAGGGAGAACAATTTTGTGAAGCATGCTTAGATAAATTAAAATCTAAATTGAGAGAGAGGAAATGAAAAGAAAAATAAGAATTTTGGTAGTTGACGATGAAGAATCTATGAGGGACTCCCTCTCAGAGTGGCTGAGGGAGGATGGCTATGAAGTTGAAAGTGTCGAAAGTGGAGAGGAAGCGATTGAAAAGGTGAAAAAATCCAAATGGACTACTGCCCTTGTAGATTTGAAGATGCCAGGTATGGATGGAATCGAAACAATGAGAGAGATTAAGAAACTGGATAAGGATCTTCCCATAATCATTATTACTGCTTATGCAACAGTTGATACAGCGGTCACTGCAATGAAGGAAGGAGCTTACGATTATATTGTAAAACCCTTCAACCCAGAAGAGATCAGTATGATGCTTGGGAAACTTGTTGAAAGGCAGAGCCTTCTTCTCGAAAACATTTATTTGAGAAAACAGCTTATGAGAGCATATCAGTTTGAGGACCTTGTTGGTAAGAATAAGAAAATGCAGGATATTTTTGAGCTGATAAAAACAGTTGCAGATTCGAAATCAACAATTCTTATTCAGGGAGAGACAGGGACAGGAAAGGAGCTAATTGCAAGAGCAATCCACAATAATTCCTCAAGAAGGAAAGGTCCATTTGTAACTCTTTCCTGTGCTGCATTGCCTGCATCCCTTCTTGAAGCTGAACTTTTTGGATATGAAAAGGGAGCATTCACTGATGCCAAGACAACAAAGCGAGGGAAGCTTGAACTTGCCCATGGAGGGACTTTATTCCTTGATGAAATAGGTGATATCTCTCCAAAGACTCAGGTCGATCTTTTAAGATTCTTGCAGGAGAGAGATTTCAGAAGACTTGGTGGTGAGGAGAGTATCAAGGTTGATGTTAGGGTTGTTGCAGCAACGAACAAAAATCTAAAAATTCTCGTAGAACAGGGTAAATTCAGAGAAGATCTCTTTTACAGACTTAATGTAATAACCATAGATGTCCCACCCTTAAGAGAAAGAAAAGAAGACATTCCTATTCTTGTTAGCCATTTTCTTGAAAAATATAATATTGAGAATAAAAAATCTATAGAGAGAGTTTCAGAGGATGCCATGGAGCTTATCCTTTCCTATCACTGGCCTGGAAATGTCAGGGAACTTGAGAATTGTATAGAAAGGGCTGTAGTGATATGCAAAGGGAATCTTATAAAACCCTCAGACCTTCCTGATTATATAAGAGTCCCAGTTTCCCCTTCCTATAAAGAGGATATGACTCTGGAAGAGCTTGAAAAGATACACATTGAGAAGATTCTTACAAAATACAAGTTCAATATTCAAAAAAGTTCGGAAGTCCTTGGGATTGATAGAGCAACATTATACAGAAAGATAAAAAAGTATAATATAAAAATGTTGAAAAGTGCAACATAAAAATCGCATTTTTTAACACTTTTTAAAATCCCCCTCTTTAAAATTCCTTTATAGATAATGTATTCCCCTCTCCTAAATTCTGGCACGCATCTTGATATAAAAATTGTGGAGGTGTAAGATGACATGCCCATTCCTTGAGGAAGTAAAGGTAAGGTATTGTAAAGCTTTCCCAGTAAAAAAGCTAATACCTTCTACCTCCCTTTCTCCAGAAAGTTCCTGTGTTTCTGAGTTCTTCCAGTGTCCAACATTTCAGGAGGCGGTAACAATTACAAAGAATGGAAAAAAGGAATGCGTCTGGGCGATAAGAGGAGTTGTGTCCTATAGAGTTTGCACCAAGAATTTTGACTGCAAAACCTGCGAATTTGACCAGATGATCCTTGACAGGGCTGAAGGATTGAAGTTTGAGGATCTTGATGAGATTTCTGGTTTTGAAAATTATCCACCTGGTCTTAGAATTGCAGTCAAATGAAAAGGGAATTTATTTTTTAGAGGCTCAAGCCTCTATAGAAAGGAGGTATTTATGGAAGTATCAAAACTTGATGAAATCATTGAGAAGTACAGGTATGATGAGTCGGGGATAGTAGGAATCCTGCATGAGATTCAGGTTAGGGAAAGATATCTTCCAGAAGATGCTCTTAAATATGTCTGTGAGAAGCTCGATATTCCAAAAAGCCAAATCTATCACATAGCTACCTTCTTTAAAGCTTTCAGCCTTGTTCCCCGTGGAAAACACAATATTACAGTCTGTCTTGGAACTGCATGCCATGTAAGAGGAGCCCAAAACATTGTGGATAATTTTGAGAGAGATTTAAAAATCAAGGCTGGTGGCACAACTAAGGATAGGCAGTTTACTCTTGAAACAGTCAATTGTCTTGGATGTTGTGCTATTGGTCCAGTTGTGGTTGTTGACGATGAATATCATGGCCATGTGACGCCTACTTCTGCACGGGAACTAATAAAAAAGTATTCTGAAAAGGAGGAAAAGCAATGACAATGCAAAGAGTTTCGTCACTTTCAGAATTTGAGGAAATGAAAAGATTAGCAATGGAAAGGCGGAAGTTGCAGAAGAGATACATAGCCACATGTTGCGGAACAGGATGCACATCTGCAGGTTCGAGAGTGGTAGTCTCTGCTTTTAATGAAATCTTTTCCAAACTTGGGCTTGAGTTTGAGGTGAAAACAACCGGATGTCATGGTTTCTGCGAACAGGGACCAATTGTTATTGTTCGTCCTGAAGGAGTCTTTTACAGGATGGTAAAACCTGAAGATGTTAAAAGGATTGTTACAAAAACTATTATGGAGAATAAAATTGTAGAAGAACTCCTTTATGTTGATCCATTAACTGGAAAGAAGATAGTGCATGAGGCCGAGATACCCTTTTATAAAAACCAGGGTAGGATTTTGTTGAGTTGCAATAGTGATTTGAATCCTACAGACATTCTCGACTACATTTCGATTGGAGGTTATTCCTCTCTGGCAAAAGTTCTAAGTGGTTTAACTCCTGAAGATGTAATTAGAGAGATTAAAAAATCAGGGCTGAGAGGAAGAGGTGGTGCAGGGTTTCGTACAGGAGAAAAATGGGAAATTGCGAGGAAGCAGAAGGAGGAGCTGAAATTTATAATTTGCAATGCGGATGAAGGGGACCCCGGTGCATATATGGACAGGAGTGTTCTTGAAGGTAATCCTCATCTTGTCATAGAAGGAATGTTAATTGGTGCTTATGCAATAGGAGCAAGTATGGGTTATGTTTATGTTAGAAATGAGTATCCCCTTGCAGTAAAAAATCTTACTGAAGCAATTCGTCAGGCTCATGAATATGGATTCCTTGGAAAGAACATTCTTGGTTCTGATTTTAACTTTGTGATAAAGATAAACAGAGGTGGTGGAGCATTTGTTTGTGGAGAGGAAACAGCATTGATGCAATCAGTTGAAGGAAGACCCGGGGATCCAAGACCGAGACCTCCTTATCCTGCTGAAAAGGGGCTCTGGGAATATCCAACTGTTATAAACAATGTTGAGACATGGGCTAATGTTCCGAAAATAATTGAAAAGGGAGCCGATTGGTTTGCCTCCTATGGAACTGATGGTTCAAAAGGAACAAAAATCTTCTCCCTTGTTGGGAAAGTTAAGAACACAGGACTTGTCGAGGTTCCAATGGGAATGAGCATAGGAGACCTTGTATACAAAGTAGGCGGGGGACCTAAAAATGGAAATGAAATAAAGGCTGTTCAAATTGGAGGACCTTCCGGAGGTTGTATACCGTCAGAGCTTTTCAATCTACCTATCGATTTTGAATCCCTTACAGAGGCAGGTGCTATGATGGGTTCAGGAGGTCTCATAGTAATGGATGAAAGGACTTGCATGGTTGATGTGGCAAGGTATTTTTTGAAATTCTTAAAGGAAGAGTCTTGTGGGAAGTGCACACCATGTAGAGAAGGAATTGAGAGAATGCACGAAATCCTGACAAACATAACCGAAGGTAAAGGGGAAAGAGAAGACATCCAACTTCTTGAAGAACTTGCATCAGTTGTAAAGGATTCTTCCCTTTGCGGTCTTGGCAAGACTTCAGCCAATCCAGTTCTCACAACCCTTCGTTACTTCAGAAATGAATACGAGGCTCACATAAAAAATAAAAAGTGTCCAGCTCTTGTATGTAAAGAACTTGTGAGCTACTACATTGACCCGGATAAATGTGTCGGATGTCTTCTATGCCTTAAGAATTGTCCTTCAGAAGCAATTCTTGGTGAGAATAAAAAGATTCATGTTATCTTACAGGATAAGTGCACAAAATGCGGAACATGTTTGGAAGTTTGTCCACCGAAGGTATCTGCTGTTTTGAAAGTTTCCGGTGAGAAAATTGTCACTCCTGAAAAACCAATTCCTGTTCAGGAATGGAAGAAAAGAAATCAGTTAGAAAGGAGGTGAAAAATGGCAAATATAAGAGTCAATGATCTTGGAATGAAAGTGCAGGAGGGTAAGACAATCCTTGAGGTGGCAAAGGAGAAAGGAATTTATATCCCAACCCTTTGCCACCACGATGCATTGAAGCCTTATGGAGCGTGTAGACTCTGTGTTGTTGAGGTGGAGAATAACGGTAGGAAGGATATTGTTGCATCCTGCACAACTCCAGTGAAGGATGGAATGAAAATCCTTACAAACTCCGAAAGAATCTGGAAGATTAGAAAGATGATAATTGAGCTTCTTCTCGCTCGAGTTCCAGATTCAAAAAAGCTCCAGGAACTTGCATCCTATCATGGTATTGAAAAACCTCGATTTTCTCTGAAAGACAAGGATTGCATTCTTTGCGGTTTATGTGTTCGAGTTTGCAGTGAAAGAGTTGGAAGATCTGCAATAGGATTTCAGAAAAGAGGAGTTGATAGAGAGGTTGGTATTCCTTTTGGAAAAGAGTTTTCAGAGGATTGTGTAGGTTGTGGAGCCTGCACTTATGTCTGTCCAACAGGAGCAATTCAGATGGAGGCAAAGACTCTTCAGAGATTCAGGAAATTCAGGGCAGAGTACAGAGAATGCAGATATATGATGATGGGAGTTGTCGACTACAAGCTCTGTCCAAACAACTATCAGTGCTGGCATTGTGAGGTTGACCAGAGAATGGAGGAACTTTTTGGAACCCATCCCGCTCTTGTCTTCAGAAAAAAGGAAGAGGAAGAACCCGTTCAGATTTACGAGTTCATCCTTTTCCCTGAATATCTTTACTCAAGAGGACACATATGGGCAAGGAAAATTAATGGAAGGATAAGAGTTGGCTTTGATGACTTTGCGAGAAAACTTGTTGGTAAAATCTCAGATCTTAAATCCCATGGAAAAAATGACAGAGTGAATGCAGGAAATGAACTCTGGGAGTTGAAAATTGGAGATAAGAAAGCTACAATGCTTGCTCCCTTTGATCTAAGAGTTCTCGATGTTAACACTGACATTCTTGACAATCCACCTATTGCATACCTTGATCCTTACAGGAAGGGATGGATTCTTGACCTTGAGCCTTACAATCCGCAGGAAATAAGAGAGAAAATGGTTCGGGACAATAGAGCAAAGATCCTTTTCAAGGAGGATGCAGAGAGTCTCCATGCAAGGTTTGAAAAGGAGCTTGGTGTGACAATAACCGATGGAGGAGAAATAGCACCAACCCTCCACAAGACTCTTTCTCCAGGTTCCTGGAACTCTTTGATTTCAGAATTTCTCCATAGAGTTTAAAGATTTCTCTAATGGGGGCGATAATCCTTTAAATATCGCCCCCTTCTTCTCATTATTAAATAAATTCTTGCAATTCTTTTTTTTAAAATTTATACTTATAACAAAGGTTTTAGAATGGATATATTAAAAGTGATAGATGAACTAAAAGAATATTTATTCCAGACACCATTAAAGGAAAAAATCGCAAAGATAATCCTTTTTGGTAGTTATGCTAAAGGAGTTCAGAGGAAGGGTTCAGACATAGATATTTTGATCTTTACCACAAATGGGAGAGATTTAGAAAGGAAAATTCTTGAAAAAATTCATGATTTTATGGTTGAAAAAAACCTTCCCTTTGAAGTTTTGATTGACAACATTGACTCCCTCTATCCTTTAAGGGACTATTTCATCTATAATGCTACAAAAAACGGCTTGGAGGTATATTCTATGGAGAAATCAAAGATTAAAATGGAAATGACAAAATCTCTCCTCAGGCTTGCAGAAGAATATCTTGAATCTGCAGAAGAGATATTGGAAAGGGGACGTTTAAGAATTGCCATTGATTCAGCCTATAACTCTGCTGAGCTTTGCGCAAAAGCATTTATTTTACTAAGAGAAGATGATTTGCCAGGTAGCCATGGAGGTATAGTTAGCCTCTTTGGAAATTTGTATATAAAAAAAGGAGAAATTGAAAAAGAAATTGGAAGAAAACTAAATATTGCACTGGAACTGAGGAACAAAGCAAGATATAAACCCAATGAAATTTTTAGCAAAGATGATGCACTTTTAGTTATAAATCTTGCAAAAACCCTTGTAGAAGCTCTTTCAAGAAAGCTTTGATTTTTGATTTTAAAAAATATAAACTATTTTTTTGAATTACATGTTTTAAACAGGAGGGTCAAATGAAAAAAGTGATTTTTATAATTCTTTTCCTCACTCTTTCAGCTTTTCTTTTTTCTGCAGATGTAAAGGAGTTAATCTCAAAGGGTGATGAGCTCTATGCAGAAAGGGAGAATCTTGAAAAGGCAAAGGAGGCTCAGAAGGCTTATGAAGAAGCTATAAAGCTTGATCCAAAGAATTATGAAGCCCACTGGAAGCTTGCTAAGACAATTTATTTTATTGGACAGAGATCTCCTGAGGATAAGAAAGTTTCAATATTTGAAAAGGGTGTTGAAATTGCAAAAAAGGCTATAGCCCTTGAACCCAAAAAACCTGAAGGTCATTTCTGGCTTGGTGTTCTTTATGGAGTTTATGGTGAGGCAAGGGGTGTAATGAAGAGCCTTTTCCTTGTTGATGACATAAAGGAGGAAATGAACATTGTCCTGAAAATGGATCCCAACATCGAAGGTGGAGGACCTCACAGACTTCTTGGAAGAATGTATTATAAACTTCCAGGAATTGCAGGAGGTTCTAAGGATAAAAGCCTTGAGTATCTTTTAAAGGCAAAGGAGATTTGCCCAACCAATGCCCTTACGAAAATCTATCTTGCGGATACTTATCTCTCTAAGAAAATGAAGGAAGAGGCAAAGAAAGAACTTAAAGAAGTAATAGAAATGGAGCCAGACCCAAGATGGATTCCCGAAACCAAAGAACTGAAGAAAGAAGCCAAGGAGAAGCTTGAAAAGATAAAGTAAAAAAGCTATCCCTCTAATTTATAATTTCCTCTTCCTGTGATAAAATATGCCATTGAAGAATAGGAGGTTTTTATGAAAAAAAGATTTTTTGCTGGCTTATTGGTAATTCTCTTATTAATTTTCATTATCCCTCTTTATCCTGATGAGGGTTTATGGCCCTTCAATTTAGTTCCTAAGGATTATCTAAAAAAGAAGTACAATTTTGAAGTGACTCAGGATTGGCTGAATCACATTATGCTCTCCTCAGTAAGACTTGGTGCATCTGCTTCTTTTGTTTCTCCCGATGGCCTTGTTCTAACAAACCACCATGTTGGAGCTGGTGCAATCCAGAATCTGAGCACAAAGGATAGGGATTTAATGAAAACAGGTTTTTATGCCAAGACAAGGGAAGAGGAGCTTCGCTGTCCAGGAGTTGAAGTATGGGTTCTTCAGGAGATAGAGGATGTAACTTCAATGGTTAAATCCGCTGAAAAGGAAGGTAAGACTGCTTCAGAGCAGGCAGAGGCAAGAAAGAAATTTATTGCAAATCTTGAAAAGGAATGTTCAGAAAAGACAGGATTAAGGTGCTCTGTTGTCACTCTTTACTCTGGTGGAATGTATCATCTCTACAAATACAAAGCTTACAACGATATACGCCTTGTTTTTGCTCCAGAGTATGCTATAGCCTTTTTCGGTGGAGACCCTGACAATTTCACATATCCAAGATATGACCTTGACATATGCTTTTTCAGGGTTTATGAAAATGGAAAACCTTTGAAGACTCCCCACTATCTAAAATGGAACACAAAGGGAGTTAAGGAAGGAGAGCTTGTTTTTGCTTCTGGAAATCCAGGTTCAACAGGAAGACTTCTGACCCTTTCACAGCTTGAATTCTTAAGGGATGTGAGTTATCCAACAACAATTGCAAATTATCAGAGGAGGAGAGCTCTTCTTCAGGAATACAGCAAAAGAGGTGAAGAGGAGGCAAGAATTGCTTTGAGGACTCTTTTCGGAATTGAGAATAGCCTTAAGGCAATCACAGGTTATCACTCAGGACTTTTAAACAAAAAACTAATGGAAAAAAAGGCAAGGGAAGAGGAAGCCATAAGAGAGCTCATAAAGAAAGATCCTGAAATGGAAAAAGAGTATGGGAAAGCATGGGATGAAATTGCTGAAGCCCAGAAAAGATATGCCTCCATTTTCAAACCCCTCCTTTATTTTGAAAGAGGGTATGGATTCAACACAGTTTATTTTAATATTGCAAGGAGTCTTGTAAGACTTGCCGTTGAAAGAGAAAAGCCCAATGAGAAAAGATTGAGAGAATTCACTGATGCCAATCTTCCATCAGTAAAAAGATCTCTCCTTTCTCCCGCTCCTATTTACGATGAATTTGAAATTTTAAAATTGACTGACTCCCTTTCCCAGCTAAAAGAGGAGATGGGAGATTTCTGGGAGGTTAAACTTCTTATTGGGAATAGAAGTCCAGAAGAGGTTGCAGAGGAACTTGTTAAGGGAACAAAGCTTAAGGATCTTGAGGAGAGGAAAAAATACATCGATGGAACACTTGATGATATTTACAATTCAAAAGATCCAATGATAAAACTTGCTCTTTTCTTGGAGCCAATTTCAAGAGGTTTAAGGTCAATATATGAAAATGAGGTTGACGCTGTTGTAGTTAAAAATGGTTCTCTTATAGCCCAGGCTTTATTCAAATTAAAGGGGACATCAATTCCTCCAGATGCCACTGGAACATTGAGATTGAGTTTTGGAGTTGTAAAAGGATATGTGGAAAATGGGAAGAAGATACCATATTACACAACCTTTAAAGGACTTTATGAGAGAGCAGAGAAATTTGGAAACAAGCCACCCTATGAGCTTCCTCCAAGCTTCATCCAGAAAAAATCTCCTCTAAATCTTAACACTCCATTGAATTTTGTTGCTACATGCGACTCAATCGGCGGAAACTCAGGCTCACCAGTTGTTAATAGAAAAGGAGAACTTGTTGGAGTTCTTTTTGACGGAAACATTCAGTCCCTTCCCAACAACTTTGTTTACACAGAAGAGATTGCTCGCTCTGTTATGGTTCATTCTCAGGGAATAATAGAGGCTCTTCTTAAAGTTTACAATGCAAAGGCTCTTGTGGATGAGCTTATCGGAAGTAAATGAAGTCTTTCACAGAGTATATATGGTTCAATACAAAAAATAAGAAAGAATTTATTAACATAACTGATAAAGTTGAGGAGATTGTAAAGAAAAGTGGAGTTAAGGAAGGACTCTGTCTTGTGAATACAATGCATATAACAGCATCAGTTTTCATAAACGATGATGAGTCAGGCTTGCTTTACGATTTTGAGCAGTGGCTTGAAAAACTTGCTCCATCAGATATTTCGAAATATAGACACAATCTAACTGGCGAGACAAATGCAGATGCCCATTTGAAAAGGACAATAATGGGTAGGGAAGTGGTTGTTGCAATAACAAATGGGAAACTTGACCTTGGACCCTGGGAACAGATTTTCTATGGAGAATTTGACGGTCAGAGGAAGAAAAGGGTTCTTGTTAAAGTAATAGGAGAGTGAATTAATTTTGAGAATAGAAAGAAAAATTCTATATTTCCTCCTTCTTTTTTCCATTCTTCTTTTTTCCTGTTCATCCCAGCGTTTTGAATTCGAATCCTGCGAAATTTCAATAAATAATCTATCAGGGAAAGAAATCCAGGATGCTCAGATTGAAGTTGTCTGGCTTGCCCAGAGAAAGAGCTTTCTCGGAACCTATATTCAGGAAGTATCAAAGAATTCTGAGCCAGTAGAAAATGGAAAAGGTAGAATCCCCTCAATTTCCCTTCCCTATTCGGATGTTATGCTTGGTGTTTTTTTAAAGAGTAGTGATGGAAGTTTTCCCCTTGGTTTTTTCTCTGATAAAATTGAGAAGAGCGGTGTTCTACCCCTCAGACTTCTTCAATCCAATTTGACCTTGAATATTGAGGAATTTGGAGGGATTGAAGGTAAAATATTTTTAACTGCTGAAGAGAGGGCAGAGGATATTGGACTTCAAGTGAGAATCTCAGATTCAATGAACCCTCCCTCAGAAATTGTTTGGTGGTTCCCCCTTGAAAGGAATAGATGGAATAAAATTGAACTTGAAAGGAAGCCATTCCCATATCTTTTGTTGGAAGGAAAAATCTTCAAAGTCTCAGCTAAAATAAAATTTTGCCGAACAAGATATGGAATGAGGATAATGGAAGAAAGAGAAATTTTCGAAAAAGATTTCTCAGAATTTTTAGAAGCGGAAGAAGCACTCAAAAAAGAGCTCAAGGAGATAAAATTCAATCTTAAAATATAATCAATACTCCAAAGTAGTCAAGCTCGCTTTCAGAGTCTCGGAGTTAACCTAGGAACAAGTATTGGTCTTTGCTCTGAGAGTGGGTTATCTCTTCTCCAAAGGGGTAGAAATCATGTCTTTCAACAACATTTCCGCTCTGGTCTGCAACTGCTCGAACATTTCCAAGATGGTCGTGATGATAGTAGAGAATAATCTCATTGGCTGGCAAAGAGGAGGTTGTTTGATAAATTGGGTCGGGGGAGA